>Ga0154020_10001364_pt1 | contig 30240 bp, 21 predicted proteins | sample Klosneuvirus_201_FD_109709 | JGI IMG/M metagenome (GOLD analysis project Ga0154020, IMG submission 109709) | Active sludge microbial communities from wastewater, Klosterneuburg, Austria - Klosneuvirus_20160825_MG | ecosystem: Engineered > WWTP > Aerobic digester > Activated sludge | place...
CCCATCTGCCGGATCGAGCCTCTGGTGGGCTCTGGAACGCAAATTTGGCCATGGACCGACAGTGACGAGTGCCGCCGCTCGGATCGGTCCCGAGACATCCTGAATCGGCGGAGACAGAGGGAGCGCACATGCTGACGGAGCTTCAAACTTTGGTAGGCGAATCGACCACATCCACGACACTGGACCCTCGGAAGCTGGGAAGCGCCGCCGGCGTCATTGATTTGGCGTCGAGACACGGGCTCTGGCGACTGAATCAAATCGAGGTCAGCATCGGCGATTTCGTCCGGCACGGGGAACACCACGAGAACCACCGCTGTAACTTGCTGGAGTTCATCGCCGACAACGAGGACGCGCCGCACATCGTGAAGCGGCTGTTTCGGGCTGGACTCCGCAAGTCAATCCTTGTGGGCGGGGCCCGGCTCCGGCGCTGACGCTTGAAATGCGGGAGTTCGTTCTCGTCAGCGGGAACATCCCGACGTGCTACTGCGGCAACGCCAAAGACTTCGCCGACTGCACCCGAGACGGATACCCACGCCAAAAACCCGCGAGCTGTCGCACTGGCCAAGGAAGCGGTCGATTCTTCGACCGACACGGACAGGTGTTCGGCAGCGTCGAGCGCGGTTCTAGGCCAGACTCGCGCTCTTTGAAACGTCAACCAGGCGAACGGAAGCGTCAACTCGACCGAGGCTGAGGCGCAAGTTCACTGCACCATTCCGTCAACAGCGCTGACGATTTTTCGTCGCTGGTTCCGTTACGGAGTACGGGCTAACGGATCATCGACGACGCCGCCAAGACAGGTAGCTGATTCAGCCAGGCGGATACAGATACCCGATTCAGCCAGGTGGATACAGGTACCTGATTCAGGTAGGCGGATACAGGTACCTGATTCGACCACTTTATTCACCCACCTGGATCGACCACCTGGCATTGAGCATTTTCGCCAAAAGGAGCACTTGTGATGCAGGAAACGTTATCTACGTGCATTTGCCTTAGATTTATTGATATGGATCGTTTTTTGCATATACCGGTCGATTGAGAATCTAACTAGCCACCAGATCGACCACCTTATTCACCCACCTGATTCAGGTACCTGTATTCGCCTACCTGATTCAGGTACCTGTATTCGACCACCTGATCCAGGTACCTGTATTCGAGCACCTGATTCGGCTACCAGGATTCGACCATCAAAGTGCGTCCTCGCAGCACTTGTCACTGCTTTCCAGGAATGAGAAGCGATGATCTCAATAAGTGGCCCGTTAAAAGTCAAAAACGGTATGTCGAACACAAGCGCGATCGAATGTTCGAACGGGGCCTCGTTCAGTGTGTGGTTCAGCATGTGATTCAGGATGAGAACCAAGATCTGAACCAGAATGTGAAGCAGCATTAGGAACAAGCGCTGGTTCGCATCCAGGATCGCACTGTGGACCAGCGAGTGAGCCAGCACATTGGACAACATGTTGAACGCAATGTCGGACGAAGTCTGGTTTCATAGGTAAGCAAGAATTATACCGACACAGAATTCTTCTGTGATTTTACTGATTTGCCGATTGGAAAATCTCGACGTACCCTTTTTTGAACGCAAGGTCGGCCACAACGTCGGACAGCCGCTCGAACGCATGGTGAATCGCAGCTTGTCCGACAGGCTGTTTCAGCGTGTGGTTCAGCATGCGGTTCGCCGTGTGGTTCGCAACGTCGGACGCATCGTCGAACAGACTTTGGGACGAAGCTTCGGTCGCAGCTTCGATCGCAGCCTCGCACGCAACATCGGACAGACACTCGTTCGCATCGTGATCGATCGACGCTGCCAACAGGAAGTTGGGTGCTCAATATCGGAATGGAGGTCGTGCAGATTGTGTCTCAGAAGCAGCCGATCGGCGGAGGTCGACGGCACAGATGGCTCGGCTGCGTATGCGCCTGATACGCTTTGGGGACCGTGACGGCCTTGGAACGAGCGAGGCAACACGCACTCGGGGCGGGCCGTCCGTCAGTGGCAGCAGGAGCGCGCACCGACACGACCTGGCAAAGTAGGGAAATCGTTGGGATCAGGAATTGGGTGTTGGGAGAGCAGATGTCAGCTCATGATACAGAGCATCCCCGGCGGGGAAGGTGTCGGGTAACTCCATTTAAGGGATCTTGGCAAAAGGTCGGTGGGTTGGATCAAGCTCGAAACTCCAGCGCGCTGAGTTGTGATCTACGATGCCCGGGCATGTCTCCCATCCCCACCCGTGACACCCTTCGGAAGCTCACTGATGAGATCGTCAATCATGAGCTCGATCCCGTAATCGCTGCCAAGGAGGCACTGCGTTGTGGCGACGCGGATGGCGCGTGCCAGCTCCTCTTGGCCGAGGCCGCCGCCGGACGGCCTCCGGATGCGCGGCTCGTGTCGCGAGTGCTGCCTGATCTTTCCGACCTCGATCTGTTCCCGGTCCTCGTGGGCTCGTGCGGTGGTGACCGGGTGGAGATGCTGCTCGATGTCGTGGAACAGGACCGCATGAGCAGCGAGCGTGACGCGGTCGCGCTTTTTTTGGCCGTCGAACTGCTCGGTGGAAGTTCGCCGCCACCGCGCTTGCTCGCGCTCCTTCGCACCCGGCTGCGGCGTATGCTGGGTATTGAGGCGAGCATCGTCTTGGCCATGACGGCGAAGGCGCTCGGCGACAAGGACGTCCTCGAAGTTGCCAAGCCGTGGTTGCCGATGGCGGAGGCCGTGGAGGCGAAGTCGATCCGCGAGCAGCTCTTGCGACGGCTCGCGACACCGCCGCTGATGGCGCTTCCCGAAAAGTCGCCGCCGCGGGTCATCTCGGGCTTCACCGTACGGCGTCCTGCGCCGAAGGTCGGCCGGAATGATCCGTGTCCCTGCGGCAGCGGTAAGAAGTACAAGAAGTGCTGCGCGGAAAAGGATTCGGAGCGCGCCTGGGATCCGTCGCCGATGCCCGGCCTCACTCGCTCCGAGTACCTGCGCAGCGCCGGCTCCGAGCTTACGTCCCGGGAGGTCGACTTGCTCCGCATTCAGGAGCTCGCCGAGCTCAACTTCCCATTTCTCTCCACTCGGCCGTTGATCGCTGCGCTGCGCCGTGCGCTGATCTTTCACCGCCTTGATCTCGCCGAATCGGCGATGGAGGCTCTCTCGACCCGCACCGACTTTCCGGGAGGCGGGGATGCAGATGGATACCGCGCGGAGCTTATCCACGTCGCGGTAGAAACAGACAATCTGGAGTTTGCGAAACGCCATTTGGATCTTTTGCATGATCGCAAAGAGGCGTTCCAATCGGATCTCATCACGATCGAGCTGCGCTCTCCCTCGGAACAGACCCTCGCGCGTCTTGAGCAGACCGCCTTGTCCGGGCTCCATGAACTCCAGGGAAACGCGTTGTTTGATCTTTCGTTCGCCCTGCTTCGTGGATCCCCGGCGCTGGGGATTCTTGTGGCCCGCGCCAGCTTGAGCGCCGAGCGCCCCTTCGATTCGGACGGGCTGCTCGAAGTCATCGAAGAGGCACGGGATCGCCTTGGCTTGCCGCCGGGCGACCCGGCTTGGGAAATCTACGAACAGAGACTCGACCGGGAGACCGCACGTAAGGTCGATGAACTCGTGAAGCATGGCGAGAGCGCCGAGCGAGAGCGTTTTGTTGCTGAAGCAGAGGGCCTGCGCGAAAAGCTACGCGATTCCAAGTCGCGCATCGATGAGCTCGAGCAAAGAATGCGGGTGCAAGAGGCCTCGCTCACGCGACTTTCGGCGGACCAGTCGAGTGCGCCGCCCACCGCACCGCCTGCGCCGGCACCTTTGCCTGCCGATGAGGAGGAACGCCGCCGTCTGCGCGCCAAGCTTGCGGAGCTGAAGCTGCTGCTCGCGGAGCGCAACGCGGAGCGCACGACGCTGCGGAGGCAGCTGGCGAAGATGCACGAGACGCTCGCCACAGAAGAGAAGACCGCAGAGCACGCGCCAGAACCCCGCGAAGAAGAGCCATCGGAAGAAGCAGCCATCGGGACTCCGCGTACGCTGCTGGTCCCGTGCTTTTCCGCATCCTGCGAGGAGTCTCTCCGCCAGCTTCCGTCCGTCATCGCCCGCAAGGCGCTCTTCATTATCACCTCGCTCGCCAGCTTGGACTCCGCCACCTGGCGGCAGGTCAAGCGCATGGTCACCGCGAGTACCCCGCTTCTATCTTGCCGAATCGGAATCCACCACCGTGCGGTGTTTCGCGTCGAGGAGGGCCACCTCACCGTACTGTCCATCTTCCACCGGAAGGACCTCGACACGGCAGTCAAGCGGTATGGCTGAGAAGAGTTGGTAACTCTGCTACGGCGGCTCCCTTTCGGTCAGCGCAGAGAACTCATGCGGCGGGTAGGATGTTCAAACGCAGTTTCGGTGCCATGGCCAGGGAAGTGAGCGTCCAAGCCGTGCCCGAGTCTGCGACGGCAGAGCATATTCCACACCGAACTGTGGCCGAGTGGGGCCAGGCCGAAAACTGGATCAAGGCGTTCAGGAGCGCGATGAACGGTGACCTGATGAGTTGAACAAAGGCGACAGCCAATCCCGTAGCCTGTAGAGTTTGAACCTGAACGGAGAGTATCCGCTCGCGGGACTCCTCTCTGCCTCGGCACTTGAGAAGCACCGTCGCAAAGGCGCTCAGATGAACGCTCAGCGGTAGATGAACGAATACCAGCGCTTCTCGAAGTTTCGTTCCCGATAGAGCTCGGGGTAGCATCTGCGCAATAGTGCACGCGCCGACTCCGTTTGAGAGCGATCGGCGAGCCCGTAGACCTGGGCCTTGTGATCGTGCTGCTGCACACGCAACTCGTTGGCCGACAAGCAGCGCCGCAGCTCGACGAAGGCCAACTCTGCGATGGGATATCGACGCCAAGAAGCGTCTCCGGGATCTTCGACGACCCGCGCGTTGTCCCAGTCTGCGGGGCGCACGTACGGTTCCACGGGCAGATCGATGCCCAGGCCGCCACCGATTCCCGCCATGACACCCGCTTTGAGAGAGAGGCCGATCCCCAGCGGTCGCGCGACCAGTCTGTCGCGCCCGAGCAGCAGCTCCCAGTTCTTCAGACCGCCATCTGAAAATAGAGGACCAATGCTGCCCAGTACGTGCCAGGTCTGTTTCATCGACCCTTCATGCCGTGGTGGCTCCTCCATGCTCTTTGTCATCGTGGCCAGCCGTGGTCGTAAGTGGTGCGGTGCGCGTCTCGATATGCCACATGCAAGCCGTCCGCAGCCCGCCAGAAGAAAGCGCCTTCAAGGTACAAGGGCCAGGCTTCCGAACCCAGTGCTTGACCGAGGAGTCGGGCCGCCGTCGCCGTCACAAGCGAATCATGGGTGACGAAGACATGAATCCCCGGATCGCCCTCCGCTAGCGTGAGCATGTGACCCACGAGGGCACGCGCGGCCTCGTCTGGGCGGGCCATTCCAGGTAGGGCATGGCTTGATGAGACCAGATGCTGCATGACACCCTCGTGTCCAAGGGTCTGCCACTGCGTCCACGCGAGCTGCTCATCAATGACGTAGATGCCCGGATCGCCGAGGAGTCGATCAGAGACAATCGGCAGGTCCGCGCCTGCACCGCCACGCAGCACTTCGGCAGTCTGTAGGCAGCGAACGAGCGGGCTTGACCGGAGGCTCCGCAACCGGCGCCCGAGCAAGCGGCCCAACTCACGGCCCAGCTCGGCGCCAGCTTCGGTAATCGGGAGCGTGTAACCAACTCCATCAGGAGGTAGAGGGGCACGCGCTGCATGACGCAGTAGCAGGGCGACCGGTTCCTCGGCAGGACTCAATCCGAGCCAGTGCAGAACGGACGCCGGAATCCGCCAGTTGGTCTGGATCATCATCTGGCCTCCCCGACGAGTATCGCAGGCAGCGCCGCCATTCGCCGCACTTCACAGAGCGTGAACCCTGCCTGATTGAGCAGCGCTTCATACTCGGTGGCTGTCCGCTCTTGGCCTCCTGTCATCATGAGCAGGTGAAGATCGCAGAGGCTCCCCGCGACGCCCGCTTCAGGAAGGAGCATCTCCACCACGAAGAGTTGACCCGAAGGTGAGAGAACCTCACGCGCTCGCCGAAGGATGCGCAGTGCATCGGTATCATTCCAGTCGTGCAAAATCCTGCACAGAATCACCGCATCCGCGTCGATTCCCCAGGACTGAAACAGATCCCCTGACTGCCACTCGATTCGGTCCCGCTTGGGGCTGCGCTCGCGTGCTTGCGCGATGACTTCAGGGCGGTCAAGCAGGATCACGTGCAGCTTGGGATACTGCTCGATCAGTGACTCCGCAAGTGCGCCGAGTCCGCCTCCCGCATCCATGACCCGCTCGCTGCCGCGCAGGCGGAGCGCTTCCGGTACATCGACATAGTCGTGTCGAGCATAGGAGAGGAGCATCCGGTGGTGCGCCTCGCATCGAGCTTCGTCGCGTGCGACCTGACCGAAGATGTCGGGCGCCCCCCACTCTTCCTGACTGCGTAGGGCCTGCGGCAGCGATTGCCACAGCTGCGTGCAGAATTGGCCGTACTCCCGCGCGGCGCCCGCCAGCGTCAGCGGATGCTCGACGCGCAGATACTCACCGCGAGGCGTCGGCTGGAAACGCTGCCCCACGGTCTCGACCAGAGAGAGCTCGCCGAGCGCCCGCAGCAGGCGCCGGGTGCGATCCGGACGCAAGCTACAGCGCGCCGCGAGATCCTCGACCGAGCCAGGAAGCGCTTCAAAGAGACCGAGTTCGACGGACGTGGCGATGGTCTGCGTGCGCCAGAACCCAACCATGTCCGCGGAGAGCGCGGCAAACTCGCTGCGCAGCGCGGGGCGGAGTTCTATGAGGGGGACACCGGTCTCGTCGATTACCTCTAACCCGCCGTCGAAGCGCTCGACCCTGGCTTGTCCGTTGTAGAAGGGCTCAACCGCAGCAAAGCGTTGTGCGTAGCGCGGGTTCCCCGCGATGTCGATGTGCATCCAGCCGTCGTCATCACGCGCCCTCGCGAAGCCCTTGTGAAAGACATCGAGATCAAGGAACCAGCGACCATGTACGCGTCTGCCGTCTCGATCAATGTGCGTCGAGCGTCCGTCTTCCCCCTGAACGACCGCAATCCCATCTCGAAAGTCGCCGACATAACGGAAGCGCTCGGCATAGGCCAGCTCACCGGCTGGTGTGATATGCCGATAGTCACCGTCAGGCTCACGCACCACACATCTGCCGCCTTGGAAGTTGCCGCAGAAGGCATAGCGCTGACGATACGCATCGATTCCCGAGGGATGCACATGATGCCAGCCATCGGGCCCGACAACCGCAGCCAGCCCTTCATAAAAGCCGAACGTCCGCCGGAATCGACGCGCATAGGCGGCTTGTCCATCGGGGTGGATATGCCACGCCGCTCCGTCGTGGCGGACTGGGGCGAGGCCTGGCGCGTGAAATGGTAAGACCTCATCGAAGCGCTCGGCATACGCGGGCTGTTCTGCGAGGAGGTGGTGCGTTCCCGATGGAGCAACCCTCAGCTCCTGCCAGGTCATGGCGAATCCTGCGACGATTTGCGCATATTGCAGCCGAGGCACAGCTTGCGATTCCGATAGGACGCGAGGAGCTCGCGGTAAGACTCGCCATTCCAGATCTCCAGGAGCCCACGCTCTTGCAGGTTGCCAAACTCTCCGAGCGTGCGCCGCTCTGCATCCGGTGCGCAGCAAGGATCGAAACGTCCGAGGGCGCTCACCCAGGCCTCCTGTCCCAGGAAGGGGCACGGGCCGCCCGGTGCAAGATCCTCTGTTGCCGTCTCATCCAGAAGGGAGATGTTCTCTAGCAGGATGTGGCGACCATTCGGCAGCGTGCGCTCGGCTGCGGCTGCCTGCGCAGCGAGGACCGCCTCATTCCAGCGCCGAATCGCACCCTGGTTGCGTCGCATGGACTGATCTTTGATCGCATCGAAGTGCGCCCACAGGTGGTGTCCTTTGACTCGGTCCACGCCAAGGTCGATGGCCAGACGCACGATGTCTGCGAGCTCGGCGACATTGCTCTCTAGGAACGTCAGCTGGAAGGTCACGCGGCAGCGATTGCCACCACTCGCCGCGAAGCGATCCCGGACCTCGATCAAGGAACGGACATTTTCCAGCACCTTTTCCCAGCGGACCCCCACCATGACAGACTCCTGGGTGGCTTTGGTGGCGCCATTCCAGGAGATCTTTACGTCGGATGTGACAGGAACGATGCGCTCCGCCCACGCGTTCACACCGAGGCGAGGGAAGGTGCCGTTCGTCGTCAGATTCAGCTTGACTCCATAGCGCACGCACAGGTCTACGATGCGCTCGAAGTGCTCGTAGAGCAGCGGCTCCCCCATCGTCGAGGGAATGATCTCGCGGAGCCCATGAGGAGCGGCGTCGGCAATGACCCGCTCGATAAGCTCGAAGGGCATCAGGCGCGGCGGACGTCCTTCCTCTTTCCGTTTGATTTGCAGAACGCTATGCGCGGAGTGTTCCTCGCACATCACGCAGCGCAGATTGCAGGTGTCCGGATTGGTATCAAACGTGATCCGCCACGGGCCTTGGTGCTGCCAAAGTCGTGAGGGGTCCCGGCGTCGCTGCACACGTTCATAGATCGACTCCATCTCTCGAACGTGCTCGGCGATGTCTGGCACATCGCCACTCGCGCTGTACAGGTATCCACGGGCTCCCAGCCGCTTTGCAAGGGCTGGGTCGTCGACAAAGCGCTGCATCTGCACGGCCAGGTCGGCCATGGAGCGGTGCGCAAAGAGCAGCCCGTTGACTTCGTGATGTACGTACTCGGCCATGCCGCCCGCGTCCGCAGTGATGACCGGCACGCGCGCCTGCTGTGCTTCGTGAATCACCAGCGGCGAGTTTTCCACCCAGACGGATGGAACAACGATGGCATCGACACGATTGAACACGTCCCGCACGATTTCCTGGTTCCGGTACTCCGGCACCCACTCGACGCGACCGGCCATGCCCTCCGGCAGCGCTGCGGCCAGTGACTTGAGGGAATCGGTGTCCTGTCCTCGCGGTCTTCCCCAAATGCGCAGGCGGGCGTCGCCGTGGAGTCTGCCAAAGGCGCGGATGAGATCGTGAATCCCTTTGGCAGGAATGTGCGTGCCGATATAGCCGAACGTGAATGGCTCTCCTTCTGTACGCACCCGCCCGGACATTCGTTGCCGCGCAAAGCCGTAGTCGAGATAGAGGAGCTTGCGCTCGGGCAAGCCAAAGTCATCGCGGTAGCGGTCCCGCAGATAGCGCGCGGGCGCGATGAAGAGATCGACAAGCTCGGCCATCTCGCGAATGTGCCGCATGCGCCGAGCCACCCAATCGGTCCAGTACGCGACGTCCGCTTCGTGCTCGTCATGAGCACCACTGTAGTAGCGGCTGTAGCAGCGCTCCGCACACTTGCGATCTTGCTGTCCATCGCAGGCCGCCCACAGGTTGTCTGGGTCCTTGGGGAACATCTGCATGAACTGCCCACGCGGGCACATCACCCAGTAGTCGTGCAGCGTGTAAACAATCGGGATGTTCCGCCCCGCAGCTTCTTTGAGGAGCGAGGTCGAAAGGTGGTTCAGGTGGCCCACATGAACGATGTCGGTCTCGACGCGGCCAAGAACCTCTGCGAAGCGCTGATCAATACCGGCAGCGCGATAGCGATCCTTGTTCCGCGGATTGTTGCAGAGGTGCAAAACGACGCGCGGATCATCAGGATCCCGCTCGGTGCGCAGCCGATAGTCCGGCGCGAACGAGTCTTCTTCGCGGGTGAAGACGTGGACTTCGTGTCGTTCGGCGAGTCCCTGGCACAGCGTCTGGCTGTAGACTTCCGAGCCCGCGTTATAGCGCATCGGGTAGCCGTGAATGACCTTCAGGATTTTCATGGCGCATTCCCCTCTTCGCGCGCAGCACCAAGCTCACGGCGGAAGTCATGGATCAGCTGAGTCAGTCCGACGCGCAGGGAAACGCGCGCTGACCACCCGAGGAGATCCTTGGCGCGGGCGGGCGTTCCGTAGAAGCGGGCGACATCGAAGCTGCGTGGCGGGACGTGCTCTATGGTCGCTCTACTTTCTGCAGCCTCGATGGCCATCTGTGCGAGCTGCCCGAGCGTCGTCGGCTCACCCGTAAGAAAGTGGATCGGCGGTGGCGCACTCTGGCCCTCGTTGAGACAGCTGACGAGCGCGACGATCCCTTGTGCCACGTCCGAGATGTGCGTGAAGTCGAAGGTATGCTCGGCTCCTTCGACACGCAGCGAACGTCCAAGGACCGCAGCGCGCGCGAAGGCCGGCACGACTCGATCTGCGTGATCCGCCGTGCTGCCATAAACATTGGACAGACGGATCACCGAGGTCTGGAGTCCGTCCAGCCTAGCCGCTTCCATCAGCTCCTCCCCCATGACCTTTGAGCGCCCGTAGATGTTGACGGGCTCACGCGGTGTCTCCTCGCTGGCCGGTAGTACGCTCGGCTGTCCGTACACCTCGCGACTGCTCGCGAAGATCACCCAAGGCCTGCTCGGCTGTCGGTGCGCTGCATCGAGCACGTTCCGCAAGCCATCGACATTCGTCGCCCAGCACAGCTCGGGGTCGCGCTCGCCCCAGATGACCCGTGAGACTGCGGCGAGGTGGATGATGCCGTCACAATCCGCAACAAGCCGCGCGACCGCACCGGCATCAAGCACATTTCCCCGTCCGGAATGCCCCACCGGCAGACGCAGATCGAACCGGCGCAGCCGATAGCCAAGGGTTTGCAAGGCGGACACCACGGCCTGACCGATGAGTCCCTCGGAACCTGTGATGGCAATGGTCTTCATTCGGTGCATCCCTTGTTCGATGGACTCGGCGGCAACCGAAGCCTCGCGATTTGGGCAAGCAGTGGCGGGTCGTCTTCGAGGACCAGGGCGCGCTTCACGGCATCGACAGTCAGCCGACTCAGCTTGGAAAACCGACGGCCATCTTCTCCGTGGGCCACAGCATTGCGAAGCTCGACGAGCTTGAAGGACTCTCCCAGATTGTCTGCGCGCTGTAGGGGCTGTTTCAGACGCAGAATGCTTTCGACGATCTCTTTCTGGGGACCGAGCGCTTGAGCGATGTACTCTTTTACGTCCTTCGCTTTTGGCAAGTTCCCGGTGCCATCCAAGACGTCCAAGATCTCCCCAAGGCTGATCCGCTGCCAGCGCTTGGGCAGCTGTTCCCCGAACACCGTCTTCGCCGCAGGAATGATGATGCGCTCGCGCAGCTCCCGCTCTACGACTATCGCTAGCAAATGAGCAACACGCGGTAGATCGCTGACGGTGGTGCTATACGCTAGTTCCGCGCGTACAAGATCTTTCTGACTATCGGACGAAAGCTCTGTGAACGTGTCTGGGAGCAGTCGTTCCTTCCAGAGAGCCTCAGCCTTTTTACGCTGGCGCTCCGGCCACAGCGAGATGTCTTCGGGCGGAGGACTGCCGAGCTGAGCCTCCAGCTTCTTGTCAGACCGCCTCTTTCCCGACGGATTCCAGATCTGCCGGATGAGAGATTGAATAGCGCTCCGCTCTTTAGTCTCGCGATTCACCCGGAGTCCCTCTTGCAATAGCTCCCGCGCAAGTTCCTCTAGTTCCCGGAATCGGTCTTGAGCCATCTTCGCGAGTCGCTCGTTCGCACGCAGCGGCGCGAAGAGATTCCAGCGAATGTGGGCGGCTTCCATCAGGTGATGCAGCGCTTCGCCGTGCAGCCCTGCGTCGCGGCAGATGACCGCAAGGCGGTGGAGGTTGTTCGCTCGTTTCTCGGGATGATCGGTGGCTTCATCGAGGTGTTCAAGCGCCGTCCAGGTTGCTCGGTAGGATGCTGCGAGCTTTCCCTGGAGCTGCGAGATCTCGGCGCGGCACTCCCACGCATCGATGAGACGCCCCTTGTGCTTCTGGGCTTGCGCCAGCTTGAGTCCTTGCTCGCAGAGCTTCTCGGCTTTCCGGAATCGCTTGAGCTTTCCGTTCATTCGGGCCATATGCAGCGTCGCAGCGACCTGGCGGGCAACGTTGCCGCTCTGCTCTGCGAGTCTGCGCTCGTCCTCATACTTATGCAGGGCGGTTTCCTGATCATCCCTAAGATCGGCGGATCGGGCGGCCAGGCCGCGGGCATTGGCCAGGCGGTCGGGATTCCCGAGCAGCTCGCACAATTCCTCCAGGCGTGCATATCCATCATCTGCCGCTGCACGTTGACCCAGCTGGTCTAGGAGCGCTCCGTAATTCCCATACAGACGCGCTCGCTCGTGGATGTAGTCCGGCAGGGTCGCTCGCTCAAGGTACTTCCGAAACAGCTCATAGGCATCAAGCAGCTTGCCAGCCCGCCGGAGCGTTGCCCCCAGGTGGTTCGCGCAGAGCAGCACCTGCGGCAAACATGAAGCGTCCTCGGCGAGCCTTAGTGCCTCGGTCAGATGGTTCGTCGATTCGTCCAGGGCTTCGAGTCGAAAGTGACAGAGCCCGATGAATCGATGGCCGAGGATCTGTCCCGTCAGATGCTGATGGTCTTTGGCCCAAGCAAGCACCTTCGTATCCAACTGCAAGGCATTCTTGAAGTCTGCCTGTAGATAGGCTGCACGAGCTTCCAGGAACCACTTCGCCGGTTCCGGCGGCAGCAAATTCCCAATCTGATCTTCGGTAGTGGCGTACATGGTTCCTCCGCAGCAAGCGACACGATGGTTTCGGACCGCATCGATTTCCGCGAGGAGGGGAGCGCGCGCCGGGTTGCGACGGATGCAGTCTGAAAACCTGGGAGGGAAACAGAGCAGGGAGGCGCACTGAGTGTCAACGAGAAACCATCTGCTCAAATCAAAAGAGGTCGTGGCGACGCTGGAGCGGTTGCTGCAGGTCAGTGAACGCCGTTTCAAAAGTCACGCCTGGATCCATTCTTGGGAATGGGTCATATGCTCGCGTTCATGCAGACAGAGCGACTCCGCTTGGCCCAAGACCATTTTTCCGAAGGCCGCACAAAGGAAGCCTATGGCGAGCTGCGTGGGCTCTTGAGCGATTCAAGCTCGCTGGAAGACGATGCGTTTGCACAGCAGGCACTTGGCCTGCTCGCAGCGCTGAGCGACGGCTTTGGTGCAGCCGAGATTGCAGGCCGTCTTCGCGCGTGCGCATCGCAGCCCGACAACCCGCAAGCGCTGTTTGATGTCGGATGTGCGCTGGCCGAAGAGCAGCAGTTCACGATTGCGGCAGCCATCCTGTTTCGCTGCAATCAGCTTGCACCCGCGCAGCCTCCGGTCGTGACGGAGCTTGCAGCCTGTCTTGAGCGTGAAATGCGCTACCAGGAGTCGGCGCTGCTGGTGGATCAATCGGGTCTGGCCGAGCGCGATCCCGTCTGCGCCTGTCGGAGTGGCATCTCCTGGATCATGTGTGGTGATCGCATACGGGCCAGGGAGCGCGCTCGCCAGCTACGTGCCCACGCGCCAAGCGAGCGCACGTTGTTCATGCTCGGCGCGCTTGATGGAATGCTGACCCGTGCCGATGCGATCGAGAGAGCTGGAATCGCGCTTGATGATCTCGCCCTCACCGCGTGGCAAGCGGTGCTCTCGGGTTCTCTGCTGCTTCATGAGTCAGAGCACGGATATCCCGAGCCCATGCGCGGTCGCTATGCTTTCGTTCAAGACTCTGCACCGCTTGAGCGCCTGGCCCTTGAGCGACTCCGCGTGGTGCTCGAAGCCATCGGTGAGCGCCCGCCGCGTGTCATTGCCGCTCCAGACCGTGCGAGTCATATTCTCGCGCTCGCTGCCGCTGGAATGTTCGGCGTTGCATATGAGCCATGGCGCGAGTCCGATGAGCAGCCTGGGCTCTTCGTCGTGTGGAGCACTGAGTCGGTCGAGTCGGACAGCTTTCTGCGCGCCCTGCACACCCACCGACCGAGGCAGCGCCTGTTCGTACACGCATCATCGTGGACAGAGCCGTTCGCATACGCGCCCGACTTCACCTCGCTACTTCACCAGTTCATTGCGCATCCCTGGACAGGCGGTGCGATGTCCATAGACGAGGCCACCGGTCAGCTCATGCACAGTGAGCCCGACCCGCGCAGAGACGAGGAGCTTGCCGCCGAGATCCTTGCCCAGCCACTGCCCGAGCCAGGACCTACCCCTACTGAGCTGGTGGTGAGCGTGGCGCGTGCCCTCGCTCCCCTCTCCGAAGCGCATGCGGCTGGAGCCTTCCGCAGCAGCGGTCATCGCCTGTACCAGCGCGCTGGCGGCCCGGTGGAGAGCAATCGTTTCTGAATTATCTCGGCTGCGTGGAAAGAGCGTTGAGCCGACCGCTGGGCTTGTCATAGCATCGCGCCGCTTGGAGTCCGATGCTGTTACTACCTGTGAGTTCCGATCCTGCTGGAATCCCGCTGCGTGCCGCAGTCCTGATCATCGCGAAAGTCTCGCTGCGCGTCGCTGAAGACGTGGAAGGCAACGACGATGGCCGCTGATCACAACACCTTTGCAAACCTCATTTGGCAGATTGCCGACCTTTTGCGCGGCCCGTACCGCCCACCGCAGTACGAGCGCGTGATGCTGCCGATGACGGTACTACGTCGCTTCGACTGCGTCCTCGCTGAGACGAAGGCCAGTGTCGTCGCCACGCACGAGAAGCTCCGCGGCGGCAAGCTCGCGGGCGACGCGCTTGACACCACGCTGAACAAGGTTGCGGGCCAGCGCTTTCACAACCGCTCTCCCCTCGACTTCGCGAAGCTCAAAGGCGACCCAGACAACATCAACAAGCACCTAGTCAGCTACATCAAGGGCTTCTCGGCGAACGTCCAGCGCATCTTCGAGTACTTCGAGTTCGAAGCCGAGATCGAGAAGATGCACGAGGCGAACATCCTCTACCTTGTCGTCTCGAAGTTCGCCGACGTCGACCTCCATCCGTCGAATGTGCCGAACGAGCAGATGGGGCTCATCTTCGAGAACCTCATCCGACGGTTCAACGAGCTTGCGAACGAGACGGCCGGTGATCACTTCACGCCGCGCGAAGTGATCCGCCTGATGGTCAACCTGCTGTTCATCCACGACGATAGGCTGCTCGCCACGGCGGGTACGGTGCGCAAGCTGCTCGACCCAGCCTGTGGCACGGGCGGCATGCTGGCCGAGGCACAGCGCTATCTGCGTGAGCACCACACCGAGGCGCAGCTCTACGCCTACGGGCAGGACTACAACAAGCGCGCCTTCGCCACCGCAGCCTCCGACATGCTCATGAAGGAAGTCAGCCACAACAGCGGTGGCGACAACGTCCGCTTCGGCGACATCTTCACAGAGGACCAGTTCCCGTCCGAGACGTTCGACTATTTCCTGAGCAACCCGCCGTTCGGTGTCGACTGGAAGAAACAGCAGAAGCAGATCCAGACGGAGCACGAGAAGCACGGCTTCGACGGGCGCTTCGGCGCGGGGCTGCCACGGGTGAACGACGGCGCCCTGTTGTTCCTCCAGCACATGTGGAGCAAGCGCGACGACGTAAAGCCGAGCGAGCACAAACAGGGCTCGCGGCTCGCGATCGTCTTTTCCGGGTCGCCGATGTTCACGGGCGGTGCGGGCTCGGGTGAAAGCGAGATCCGCAGGTGGCTCCTTGAGAACGACTGGCTCGAAGCCATCGTCGCGCTGCCCGAGTCGATGTTCTACAACACCGGCATCGGCACCTACATCTGGGTCGTCACGAACCGCAAGGAGCCCCGACGCAAGGGCAAGGTCCAGCTTTTGGATGCGCGCGACGTGTGGACAGCGGGCGGCAGTGAGGACAGCAAACGCAGCCTGGGCGACAAGCGACGGCACATGACCGTCGCGCAGATCGACGAGATCGTGCGCCTCTACGGCAAGTTCGAGGAAGGCCCGCGCTCGAAGATCTTCGACAACGCCGACTTCGGCTACACCCGAGTCACCATCGAGCGCCCGCTGCGCCTGCGCTACCAGATGACGACCGACGACAAGGCGAGGTTCCTGGACGCCTGTCCGCACCTGCTCGACGACGTGCAGGCCATCGACCAGGCGCTTGGCCGCGAGCAGCGCATGGACTGGGCGGCGACGTGGGACGAGATCGAAGTGCTTCTGACGCAGCGCGGCAGCCGTTGGAAGAGCGCCGAGCAGAAGCTGTTTCGGTCGGTGTTCACGCAGCGCGATCCCAAGGCGCAAGCCCTAATCGTGGGACGAGCCACGCTGAGGGTGGCTTCGCGTGTAGAGAAAGTCGAGCCTATTTACGACTCCGACGCCGACCTGCGTGACTGCGAAAACGTCCCGCTTACAGAGGACGTGAACGCGTATTTCGAGCGCGAGGTGAAGCCACACGTGCCCGACGCATGGATGGATCGCAGTAAAGACAAGGTCGGCTACGAGATCAACTTCAATCGCTATTTCTACGTATTCACGCCGCCGAGAGCGCTCGCGGAGATCGACGCGGACCTGAAGATCGCCGAAGAAGAAGTGGTGCGCCTGCTGCGCGAGGTGACGACGTGAATCGGCGCGACGCGGGCGTGCCATGGCTGGGGGAGATTCCGGCACATTGGGAGGTCACGCGGCTAAAATTCGTCGCTCGTGTTCAGACGGGTATCGCGCTGGGCAAGGACTACGGGGGCCAGGCAACGAGCGAGTTCCCATATTTGCGGGTAGCCAACGTTCAGGACGGGTTCATCGACCTGTCTGAAGTGAAGACAATCATCGTACCTGAGCGCGAGGCTGTGTCTGCCATGCTTCGGGCCGGTGATGTCCTTATGAACGAAGGTGGCGACGCCGACAAACTCGGGCGAGGCGCAATTTGGGATGGCTCGATCTCTCCGTGTCTCCACCAGAACCACGTCTTCGTTCTGCGGCCCATGGAGGTGTCTCCGCAGTGGCTCTCTACGTGGACGGGGGCTGACTTTGCCAAGGCGTACTTCGAAACGAGGGCGAAGCAGGCGACAAACCTCGCATCTATCTCCTCGACGAACCTACTTGAGTTGCCCATCGCTGTTCCTCCGAGCGAAGAGCAGCGCGCCATCGTCTCTCGCTTGGCCCACGATACGGCACGCCTCGACGCGCTGGTCTCTGCCAAACAACGCGTCCTCGATCTGCTCGCCGAGAAACGCAAAGCTATCATCGCCACCGCTGTCACGCGCGGGCTCGACCCGAAGGTGAAGCTGCGCGACTCCGGCGTGCCGTGGCTGGGCGAGGTGCCAGCGCATTGGCGAGTCGCTGGCTTTACCAAGTACTTAAGAAGCCTGGTCGACTATCGGGGGCGCACTCCAGAGAAGACTACGAGCGGCATGTTTCTTGTGACGGCCCGCAACGTCCGGAACGGCACGATCGATTATGCAGCTTCGCAAGAGTTCGTTGACCCAGCGGACGCTGAGGAAATCATGCGCCGCGGAATACCTCATCTCGGCGATCTCCTATTCACGACCGAGGCGCCGCTAGGACAAGTGGCGTTGGTAGATCGCGAAGACGTGGCGCTTGCGCAGCGAATCATCAAGCTCGACTACGCGGAGAGTGTACTTCTCAACGCGTATGCCCTCTGGTGGATCCAGTCGGACGCATTCCAGTTTCAGCTGAGTACGTTTGCTACTGGCTCAACGGCGCTGGGGATCAAAGGAGAACGGCTTCACATGCTGCGTAATCTGATTCCACCGGTCCCCGAGCAATACGCCATTATCGAGCACATTGCCCGTGAGACTGCGAAGCTCGACGCCGTGCGGGCAGCGACTGAGCGCACCATCGCGCTACTCAAGGAGCGCCGCTCCGCGCTCATCGCCGCCGCGGTGACCGGCCAACTGGACGTGGGGGCGGTGACATGAAGGTCCAGGAACTCACGGTCACGAACTTTCGTGGGTTCGCCGGAGTACGGCGTTTCCTGCTGTCCGAGCGCTTCACCGTGATCGCCGGAATCAACGGGCGCGGGAAGAGTTCTCTGCTCGACGGTCTGGCGCTACTGCTCGCGCGTCTTCTTCGCGCCCTTTCACTGAGTGCCAGCAGTGGGCGGACGATCTCGGCGAACGACGTGCACGCAGGCCAGACGGAAGCCGCGCTGGCGATGCAGGTGTCCTGCGCGGGCATACCGGTGAAGTACGACGTCGCCTTCAGTCCCAGTTCAAAACGCGTGCGAGCGCGCGGCCTGGCGAGCGCGGTGCGCGAGCAGATTCGAAAGAACTACGGTGACCCCACGCGCGAAGACGACCAGGCTCCGGTGGCAGTGTACTTCACGACGGATCGTGCAGGCTACCGCCTTCCTCGCTCACTTCCGTCGGAACTGCCGACGGGGCAGCGGCTGGCGCATCACGGCGCACTGTCTAGTCGTATGGTCGACTACCGCGACTTCATGGCGCGATATCGACTCTGGTCCGCCCAGCACAGCAGCGCCGAGCTGACGGCGTTCAACCGAGTGCTGGCCACCTTTCTCGACGGCTTTGCTGAAGTGGCGATCGAAGAGCGACCGCTTAGGCTGACCGTGAAGAAGGCCGGGGCGCGCCTCTCGCTGCAACAGCTCTCCGATGGAGAGCGCGCGTTCATCGCCATGCTGGGAGACCTAGTGAGGCGGCTGGCGCTTGCAAACCCGGATCTGGCAAATCCACTTGACGGCCATGGCGTCGTCCTGATCGACGAGCTGGAACTGCATCTCCACCCACGTTGGCAGCGAGAGGTCGTCGAGAAGCTGCGCACCGCCTTCCCGAACATCCAGTTCATCGCAACGACGCACTCGCCTTTCATCATTCAGTCGCTGCGACCGGGAGAGTTGATCACGCTCGACCCCGAGGAGTTCGGCGAATATGCGGACCGCAGCGTCGAAGACATCGCCGAGCACGTCATGGGAGTCGAGGTACCGCAGAAGAGCGAGCGGTACCTCGAGATGATGAAGGCCGCGGAGGATTACTACAGATTGCTAAGCGAAGCGCCCGACCAGGCCCAGGAGGCGGAAGAACGACTTGCCGAACTTTCCGTTCGATTCAGCGACGACCCCGCCTATCAGGCGTTGCTGAAGCTCAAGCGTTCTGCTCGCCGAGGAGGCGATGATGCGGCCCGTTGAGAAGGGAGCCGCGCCGCGGACCTATGCTGTCTATCAAGACGCCGCAGGCGATCTGCGCACCGCACTTGGCGACTACTGCAGCTACTGCGAGCGCCAAATCGAAACGCACCTAGCGGTTGAGCACGTCCAACCGAAATCGCGAAGGCGAAAGCTCGCGACAGCCTGGAGCAACTTCCTCTTCGGATGCGTTCATTGCAACTCGAGCAAGGGCAAGAAGCGGATCGCTCTCATGAACTACTTCTGGCCAGATCGCGACAACACGCTGAGAGCACTCTTGTATGTCAACGGTGGGCTCGTACGTGCCAACCCAGCCCTATCGACGACCGACAGCGCCAAGGCAACGGCGACGATCACGCTTACTGGCCTCGACAAGCATCCGGGAAACACTGGCCGCGAGCCCACCGACTCGGATCGGCGATGGCTCCGCCGCAAGGAAGTCTGGGATCTTGCGCAGAGATGCGTCGCGGACCTTGCGGCCAACAACACGCGTGAGGTTCGCCAACTCATTGTCGACAACGCTGTAGCTCGCGGCATGTTCTCGATCTGGTGGACGGCCTTTGCAGGCGACACCGACATGCGCCGACGGTTGCGGCAGGCGTTCTTGGGAACCTGCCCCAACAGCTTCGACGCCAACGAGAACCTCCAGGCACGACCAGGAGGGCAGCTGTGACCGACCAGACCCCGCAGGAAAGCGAGCTGATCCTCTACCGCACCGCCGATGACGCCGTGCGCGTCGAGGTGCTGCATGAGTCTGAGACTTTCTGGCTGGACCAGCGGCGGATGGCTGAGCTGTTCGGAGTGGAAGTCCCAACCGTCAGTTACCACCTGAAGGAGATTTACTCGTCGGGGGAGCTCGTGCCGGAGGCAACTCTTCGAAAAATTCTAAGAGTTCAACGCGAGGGAAATCGAGAGGTTCGGCGCGAGATCGAGTTCTACAACCTCGATGCGATCATCTCAGTTGGGTACCGCATTAGTAGCGCGCAGGCCACCCAGTTCCGCATCTGGGCGACCCAGACGCTGCGCGAGTTCATCGTAAAGGGCTTTGTGCTCGACGATGAGCGGCTCAAGCTGAACAAGCGCTTCGGCAAAGACTACTTCGACGAGCTGCTTGAGCGCATTCGGGAGATCCGTGCCAGCGAGCGCCGGTTTTACCTGAAGATCACCGACATCTACGAGCAGTGCAGCATCGACTACGACAAGCGCGCCGAGACGACGCAGACGCTCTTCAAGACGGTGCAGAACAAGCTTCACTGGGCCGTCACGGGCAAGACCGCTGCGGAGCTGATTTCCGAGCGTGCAGACGCTGAGAAGCCCTCGATGGGGCTCACCACGTGGAAGAATGCGCCCAAGGGGAAAATCCTCAAGAGCGATGTCTGCGTCGCCAAGAACTACCTTATCGAGCGCGAGATCAAGGAGCTTGAGCGCATTGTGTCGATGTACCTCGACTACGCCGAGAACCAGGCCGCGCGGCAGATCCCGATGAAGATGGCCGACTGGGTGGCGAAGCTCGACGCGTTCCTGCAGTTCAACGAGTACGAGGTGCTCGCAAACGCTGGCAAGGTCTCAGCGGAGGTGGCCAAGCGCCTTGCCGAGGAGCAGTACGACAAGTTCCGCGTGCGCCAGGACCGCGAGTTCGAGAGTGACTTCGAGGCTGAGGTGAAGCGGATCGAGTCCAAGCGCCCACGCAAAAGGAAGGACGACGCCGTATGAAAGCGCCCCGACACTCCGAGGCTGCGTTTGAGACGGTGATCGAGCACCACCTTCTTGGGCACGGCTACGTCGCCATCTCGCGTGATGGATTCGACCGCGAGCGCGCCATCTTCCCGTCTGTGGTCCTCGACTTCATCAAGGACACGCAGCCCAAGGAGTGGGCGAAGCTCGAAGCGCTGCACGGGCCGAAGACGGGCGAGCAGATTCTCACCGACCTCTGCAAGTGGATGGACAGCAGCGGCTCGCTTGCGACGCTGCGCCATGGCTTCAAGTGCTACGGGCGCACGCTGTTTGTCGCCTACTTCAAGGCCGCGCACGAGCTGAACCCGGAGCTTGAGGAGCGCTACGCGAAGAACCGCCTCGGCCTGACGCGCCAGCTCCACTTCTCGACGCGCTCGGAGAAGTCGCTCGACGTCACGCTCAGCGTGAACGGCATTCCCATCGCAACGTTGGAGCTGAAGAACGCGATGACCGGGCAGACCGTCGAGCACGCTCGGCGTCAGTACAAGCAGGACCGCGACCCGCGCGAAACCATCTTCGAGTTCAAGAAGCGCACGCTCGTACACTTCGCCGTCGACACCGACGCAGTGCTCATGACGACTCGCCTCGCGGGCAGCGCCACCCACTTCTTGCCGTTCAACAAAGGAGACGGCGGCGGCGCAGGCAACCCTGCGGATCCACAAGGTCGGAGCTACCGCACCGCCTACCTCTGGGAAGAGGTGCTCGCCCGGGACAGCTTGCTCGACCTGCTAGCGCGCTTCCTCCATCTGCAGGTCGACGAAAAGCGCGATGACCAGGGCCGCAAAGTGAAGACCGAGCAGATGGTCTTCCCTCGCTACCACCAGCTCCAAGCAGTGCGCAGCCTGGTCGATGCCGCGCGCACGGAAGGCCCGGGGCACAACTACCTTGTCGAGCACGCGGCAGGGAGTGGCAAGAGCAACACGATAGCCTGGCTTACGCACCGACTCGCGTCGCTGCATGACAACGGCAATCAGCGCGTATTCGACAGTGTGATTGTGGTGACCGACCGAGTGGTCCTTGACCAACAACTCCAGGACAACATCTACCAGTTCGAGCACAAGCGCGGTGTCGTCCAGAAGATCGACGAGAGCTCCCGTCAGCTGGCGGAGGCGCTCGCGAGCGCCGTACCGATCATCATCACGACACTTCAGAAGTTTCCATTCGTCTCGCGCCAGCTCCTCAAAATGGCGGAGGAACGCGGAGAGGCGGGAACTGGCACCTTGCAAACCCGGCGCTGTGCCGTCGTAATTGACGAGGCACACAGCTCGCAAGGAGGCGAGACCGCGACGGACCTGAAGGAAGTGCTCGGCGGCGAGGCGCTTCGCAAAGAGGCGCAGAAACGAGCAGCCGACGAAGGTCGTGAAGATCTGGAAGAGCTGTTCCGCAGCATGGCCAAGCGCGGACGGCAGCCAAACCTGAGCTTCTTTGCCTTCACGGCGACACCGAAGCACAAGACGCTCGCGGTGTTCGGTCGAGATGGCAAGCAGGTGCCTCCGTACACGATGCGTCAAGCCATCGAAGAAGGGTTCATTCTCGATGTCCTCAAAAGCTACACGACCTACGCGACGTACTTCCGTCTGCTGAAAGCTTGCGAAGATGATCCGAACGTCGAGCGCAAAAAGGCGGCTCGCGCGCTGGCCCGCTTCCTCAAGCTCCATCCGCACAACATTGCTCAAAAGACCGAGGTGATGGTCGAGCACTTCCACGCCGTCACCCGCCATAAGATCGGCGGGCGAGCGAAGGCGATGGTCGTGACCGGTTCACGTCTCGAGGCCGTTCGCTACAAGCAGAGCTTCGACAAGTACATCAAGGACAAGGGCTACCCGATCAAGTCGCTCGTTGCCTTCTCCGGCGCCGTGCAGGACGACAAGCTTGCCGATGTCACGTACACGGAAGAAGGAATGAACGGCGGGCTTCGCGAGAAGGAGCTGCCCGAGCGCTTCGCCTCGCCGGAGTATCAGGTTCTCCTCGTTGCTGAGAAGTACCAGACCGGCTTCGACCAGCCGCTCCTGCACACGATGTACGTCGACAAGCGGCTCGCCGGCATTCAGGCCGTGCAGACGCTCTCGCGGCTCAATCGCATCCACCCGCTCAAGGAGGACACGTTCGTCCTCGACTTTGTGAATGACCGCGACGAAATCCGCGAGGCATTCAAGACCTACTACGAGGGCGCGGAGATAGGTGACGAGGTCGACCCGGCGCGGCTCTACACCATCAAGGGCGAGCTCGATGCAGCAGGCATCTACCGCGACGAGGAGATTGCGCGATTCTGCGACGTGTACTTCAAGCCCAAGCAGAAGCAGAGCGCCCTGGACCACCAGGCAATGAACGCAGCCCTCGATCCTGCAGTCTCGCGATTCAAGGCGCGCTCCAAGGAGAGCGCAGACGAAGCCGAGCTGTGGCGCGGCAAGCTCCAGGCGTTCCAGAACCTGTACGGCTTTCTCAGCCAGGTGATCCCGTACCAGGACTCGGACCTCGAGCGCCTCTACGTGTTCCTTCGTCATCTCATGACGAAGCTTCCACGTCGCGCCAGCGGAGCGGCCTACCAGTTTGATGACGAGGTCAAGCTCGAGTACTACCGGCTGCAAAAGATCAGCGAGGGATCGATCCCGCTCAAGGACGGCGAGGCGCGGAAGCTCGACGGACCGGCTGAGGTGGGAAGCGGCGTGCTGCGAGAGCAGCCCGTGCCGCTCTCGCAGCTCATCGACGTCGTCAACGAGCGCTTCGGGACGGACTTCAACCAAGCCGATCAGCTGTTCTTCGATCAGATCGTCGAGGCTGCAATGGGCGATGACGGCCTGCGTCGTGCGGCGGCAGTGAACCCCGGTGATAAGTTCGAACTGCTCTTCAAGAACGTGCTGGAGCGACTCTTCGTTGACCGGATGGACCAGAACGAAGACATCTTCGTTCGCTTCATGAACGACGTTCCCTTCCAAAAGGTGGTGACGTCCTGGATGGCCGAGGAGGCGTACCGCCGCCTTCGCAGAAGCGAGGGAGCCCCCGAGCATGCAGCCCGGTCGAAGCTGAGGCTTTCCGCAGGAGTTGCCAAAGACCGCTACTCGAAGTGCGTCCCGCTCGTCCCACTCAAAGCGGCGGCCGGCGCGTTTGGCGACCCGCAGCACGTTGCCGATGACGATTTCGAGTGGGTCGAGGTGGACAGCGAGCATCGGCTGCGACCGGGCATGTTCGTCGCGCAGGTCGTCGGACATTCAATGGAACCGCGCATCGCAGATGGCGCCTACTGCCTCTTCGCGGCTCCGGTCACGGGTTCACGGCAAGGCCGCACAGTGCTCGTCCAGCTTCGTGATGCAACCGACCCTGAGACCGGACACCGCTATACGGTAAAGCGCTACGAGAGTGAGAAGGCCCGAGTCGGCGGCTCGTGGCGACACACGAAGATTACGCTAAGGCCAACAAACCCAGCGTTCGCGTCCATTGTGCTCGATGCCGCGGAGAAGGACGAGGTCCAGGTGATCGCCGAGCTCGTCGAGGTGCTCGGCACGGACGCACCGGAGACGTAGTGAACGGTGACCTCGCCGCCACGGTGAAACCCGCGTAGGCTCCACGGTCACCGTGCGTAATCAGGAACGGTTGGCCATCGATTTCCACAGACCAGGATTCCTGTTGCGGTCGCTCCTTGGTTCCTCACTGCTCGACGGTTCCCATGGTTTGCGCTCGCTCCCCTGCGGTCGAAGCGGAAACGACCGTATTTGGCGCAAGCTGTTGGACGATGTCCGCCAGTGCCGCCCTCGCCGCTTTTCCGGTCGGGTACTTGCGCCAAGAAATCGCATGCTCGGTCAGCGAGATCGTGACGACGGAAAAGCGCTCGCGTTTCTTACCAATGAGCCAACGAACAGCAACCAACAGCGCCGCAGCATCCCGCCGGATACCGATCGGACGCCAGAACGCATCACTCCCCGTCGATGCGCGACGTAGAAAGTCTTCCGCCCACGCTTCACCCGGTTTCGACAGATCGAGCTTGGCCGCAATGGCTGGCGGACGCATCTGGTAAAACGCCCGACGACGGCAAGACACACTTGTAGCAGGGACGTGGCACGGCATAAGCTGCTCCTGTTCGCGTCGGGCTGGGCTTTTCGAGGGCTGAACAGTCCGAAGCGGGCGAATGGCTCGATCGGCAAAACACCGCCGTCGAGCCTGTTTTGTTTCCGGGCATCGCTACCCGTACCTACTTGTTACCTAATGTTCCCAATGATTGCAATAAAAAGACCAATGATCATCGAATATGATGTCAATTGGTTCTGCCTCGGGTGACTGTGCTACCGACTGACGGTGGTTCGTGGACGGAAAAACCCTTTACACTTTGGCTTTGCGGCTCGCTTGCGACGTGCTCGCAAGGCTGGCGACGATTCACGCTCACGAGTAACCCAGCGTGCCGGCTTACTCGACGGCAAGGCGGTTTTGCTCCTGGAGCAAGGGCAACGCATCCCACGCCTCGACACCGTTGAGCGGGTCGCCAATGCACTCGGGTTGTCGCCTGCATTCCTGGCTTACGGCATTGAAGCGGACGCCAGCCAACCGACAGCGGGCTTACGCTGCGTAGGTGTGGCCTCGCGACTGCGGCAGACCCGCATCCATCGCGGACTGTCGGTGCTTGCGCTTGCGACGGCTGCGGGGTTGAGCCATACCGCCGTGGGCAACCTCGAGCGGGGAACCATGCCTACCCTCGCGACTGCCGAGGCGCTCTCGATAGCTCTTGGCGTGTCCGCCGGTTGGCTTGCCTACGGACTCGGACCGATGGAGCTACCAGGACGGCGACGTGTGGCTGCGTCGCCAGCGCCAAGCCCTGGCTAGACCACGCGACCTGTGGGGAACAATCATAGGAGAGGCTTGCTGCGGTGACAAGCGCCGTCCGGCTCCACTTTCCGCGAGGGCGATGGACCGGAGTAGAGAAGGAGCGAGGTAACAATAGCCCGCTCGAGGCGAGGCTATTCTGCTAACGGCGCTGTCCAGGGAAGCCGACCTGCTGCGATGAGTACAGGAACCTTACGCCAGTGGGTACGAACGGCTATCCGCATGGCCCGTGGTGCGAGAGATTCCACTGCGGGCCATGCAAGTCGAGCCTTTTCAATCCCTTCCATGATTGCGTCCCTGGCCCAGGGCTGTCCTGACTTTTCAGCATGCCGTCGCAGAGCTTCATCATCGAGTTGCACAAAGTAGCGAACCCTACCGAGCCCTAGCCCAAGCTCGGGCCCGCCCCGACGTTTCCACCCAAGCTGCTCGGGCCAAGTGATCGTACTGACGAAATCGTAACAAGGACTTAACACCGGACGGTCAGCGGACCCCCATGCGAAGCTCCAGTTTTTGAGGTGCGCATCCCCATTCCCAGAAGCAATCACAAAGCCAACGCGCTGCGCGAAGCACCTGGCCTGCGCTTCACCCGCCGCATCTGCCACCTGACGCAGCGCACCGTCGAGGCTCCAGTGAGCAGGGCCAGAGTCCCCGTACTTATGGTCCGGTAGTAAATCCAGCGCTTGGCAAAAGTCCTCATGGTGAAGCCGAATGCCGCCGAGTCGCCTGTCAAAGCGCTCAATGGCAAATGCAGTGGGGCTGGTGGTGGCAAAGCCTTCCGGCAGTCCGTCGATTCGCTCGACAGGAAACGCGAAGTTCTTTGGAACGTCATGTCCGGCGGCTTTTGCCCAGGCCATCGTTGCAGCCTCAACCTCAGCCAGATCAGGATACTCGGAACCAGACAGCTTCACGATCCAGTAGCGGTCGTCGCTTCGACTGGTCAGGGCAAATCGATCATCACGGGCGCTCATCGATAGCTTGAGCTGCATGCCGGCTAGAGAAAAGCGAAGCTTGCTGACAGAGGCAAGGACATCAGCGTCTGGGCTCATGGGCGTCTCATCCGTCTGTCTAGACTCGACATGATCGAACAAAGGCAAGCCGCCATTGGATGGCGTCCCATGTGCCGGATCCAGCGGACGAATTTCGACAGCCCCTGGCAAGTCGCTGCCGAGTAGGGAAAGTAGGCCCAGACTGTCGCGCACACGCAAGCCATGTGTCGCGGCCAGGCGACCACGCAGCGCGCTGCCTACATCGGGCAGTAGGTTTTCAAACCAGCTTGGCAAGCCAGTCCCCGACTGTCTCGGCCCGGGCTCGCGCCAAAAGGACAATCCTAGACGTGGGCGCTGTCCGCCTTGTTCCCATCGTGGATCGGGGGTCCAGCGAGTAAGCCCTTGCTGACTGCGCTCAAGGATTCCCACCCGCTGCCCCGAAAGCCACACTTCAGCGGAGCGTAAAATTTTCATCAGCTACGCTCATCTTCATCTTCATCTTCGGCAGAAGATGCCCGGGCCAAGTCTCTGTCTGTCAGCTCCAACTCAGACTCGGAGTCTACATATCGCGAAACCGGTGCCAAACGAGGACTGCCTAGTGCCGCTTGCTGGGTCAAAAAGCGCGAAACGAGCGCCTGCACTTTGGCCCCGCGGTGCTGCAAAAAGGACTCGGCTCGGTCCGCCTTTAGAAGCAGCCACATCTCTTCGTCTATCAGATGGCTGGCGAGTGCTTCGCGGTCTTGGATTGGATCCCATGCCAAAAACTCGGTCCGCAGCCCGGTGTGATGGGTATCGAGCAAGACCCGATTGGCGGCACTCGTCAGCAGTGGGCGAACATCTACTGCCAAATCCGCCGGATCTTTGCGAAGGATCTCGCGAGCCACCCGCTCGCCGCTTGAAACCAGCGCACGCCACGACACCGCGCCATCCCGGTGTCGCGGGGTCAAGCTGAGCAGCGCCAACAACTCCACTCGGCTCCGTGCATTGCGCGCGTCAAAACGAGCCAGGGACCAATCGACTCGATCGGGCTCTCCCACCACCTTGGACAGCGCATCCAGCTCATCCTCGGCGGACTTCCCCTTGATCAGGCGGACTTGCAGACGGAAGTTGGACACGGCAGCGCGCTCATGGGCCGCGTTGATGGTGGCACGCCACAGCCACTCGGCCAGCCGGCGTCGAATCAGGGGACTTGGCTCTGGGAAGACGTAAAACCAACGAGCAAGAATTACAAACACCACGGGATAAGGCATAAAGGCGTAGCATGGGATGCCACAGCCTGGCTCCGTCGCTGTAGGAGGTGACTGAAGAAAGACCACTGCGCGACGCAGTGCATCCTCTGCATCTTCGGCAATGACCAGCTTATTCACCGCCTCTTCATTCATGTGCTCCAGACGCCGGGTGGGGTCTTGTCCAGACATCGCCAGAACCGCTTTGAGAATCTCGCGTCGAGGAGGCTGGCCAAACGAATCCAAGTCACAAGCTTCCTGAAGTTGGTTCAGATCGAGGCCAGGCCGTCCTGGGACATCTACACCGAGCAGAGCTTGAAAGACCTCATCCGAACGCATCCGTACGCCGGTGCTGTTCATCCGCGCAAACACCCCCTGAAGCGCGGCGGACTGTTCTGTCTCCATCACATAGGCCGACAGTTCATAGTCCAAAAGACGCTGCTGCGCGTCCTCCACCACGCTTTGCGCAGCTTCATCCAGCGTGGAGTCCCGCAACCATCGCCCAAGCCGTCGTAGGTCCCCAAGCACCGAAAGGGGGACCACTTGGCCCGTATCTTCCAGTGGAACAGGACCAGACAAAAACGTACGCGTCTTCGGATCAAATCGAACCAGCCATCGTGGTTCCCGATCAGGCCCCAGTTCCAGCAAAGCGGCGGCCAGCGCGGTCACCCGCTGTTGACCATCGACTATCCACCAAGCATCCGCATTGGCGGGAACGGGCAGCGTTGCCCCACCGATGCGGTAGTTGTCATCTTTGGGCGCCAAACGCTTCCAAAAAAGCAGCGAGCCCACTGGATAGCCGCGCAATATGCTGTCAAACAGCTTGACCACGTCGTCTGCTCGCCACCGTAGGGGTCGCTGAAAGGATGGGACGCGGATGCCGCCAGCCTGAACCCGCTGAAGCAGAGCGCGCACGGTCAAGGAGGTCGCTTGCGGTGGCTTATCAAGAGGGACGTGGAGTGGAGCAGTCTCGGACACGGTCACTATCTTACCTCGATGTTTCTACTTCATATCACAGCACCAAGATGCCGGGGCACGATTGCGCGGATTCAATACAAACGGCGAAGAGTGGGGTTGCTGCTAGGTCGAAGCCAGTTCTTCTAGTCGAGCGCCCGCTCCTGGGCAGGTTGGCACAACATCCGCGTCGTCAGCCAGACCATGCGGTGTCAGTATGCCCCGTAGCGCCATAGTACCCATCAAACCGCCCCTCCTTGACTTGAGCCACCTGCGCCGGCCACCAGTGCTCGTGCCCCCTGGGCGTCTTGTACCCCGCTTCCTCCAGCATCTTCGCCAGCGCTGGCAGTGGAGGCTTCTCGAAGGGCTCACCAGGAGATTCTTTTTCATGCGCCCGCTCCATCCTGGTCAACATCAACTCCAAATACCGTCGAGGGCTAAGCAGCCTCGCCGCGTCGCTGCTCCGTAGCAGCCCTTGGACATTCCGCTCGGTGAACTGCGGTCCCTTGAGCGGAATCCATCCCTGCTCGTTGAGAATGGATGCGATCTGCCTCGCCGTATGACCGTTGGCGCGTAGCTCGAGGATTCGCTCCCGAATCTCCGCATCGGTGTACGGTCGCTCGTTGTGAGCCCTCGGAGAAATGTGGCGCAGCCTCAGTCGCAGGTTGTAGATTAGACTCTTGGTCCATCGCTCCCCCTGCGGCGGTCTTGTCCCTGCCTCATTCAGTCGGTCTGCCATCTCTGTGATTCCCACACCCTCCGTCGCCCACTCCTTGAGCTGAGCGATGACCGCCAACTCTTCCTCATCATCGACGAGAATCTTCATCCTCGGATGGTCGGGCGCGGGAATTGTCCGCTTCCCAAACGGCACCTTCCCAAAGTGATACCCACTCTTCCTAATATGGTTGATGGCCTCCTTCGTCCGCTCTCCCGTCGCCTCTCGTTCCATCTGCGCGAACACCAGGAGGATTCCCACCAGAGCCCGCCCCAGCGACGAATCGAGCCGGATTGATTCCCGAATCGCCACCAACTCCTTCGTGCCGTCTTTGAAGTACGTCTCGTACAGCTCGCAGAAATGTTTAATCGACCTACTGAGGCGATCGAACTTCAGCACGATCAGAACGTCCGCCGATGTCTGCAACGTCCGCAGCGCGTCGGCGAGCCCGGGCCGAACGTCCTTCCCTCCCGACATCACGTCCTTACACATCTTCACCAGCTTGATTCCGTGCAGCGCGCAGTACCCCTCGATGGCGCTCTGTTGCGCTTCCAGAGACATTCCTTCCGATGCCTGCATGTCTGTGGAAACGCGCACGTAGCCGACCGCCCTGCGCTGGCCTCCCTCCCCTCCGTAATGTCCGTGGGAGTCTCTGCCCGCGATTCCCTTGTGCGCTCTGTTGATACTCTTCATGACCCGATCCTCCGTCGCCGATGTAGGCGGCTAGGAGTTAAGTCATAATGAGATTAGGCGTCCGTGAACAGAAGTTATTACGCGTGGCATGAACACACACCGTACCACAAACAGCAACAAGACCGCCATCGGATACGTTCGTGTCAGCACCCAGGAACAAGTCACCGAGGGAGTGAGTCTC
>Ga0154020_10001366_pt1 | contig 30236 bp, 26 predicted proteins | sample Klosneuvirus_201_FD_109709 | JGI IMG/M metagenome (GOLD analysis project Ga0154020, IMG submission 109709) | Active sludge microbial communities from wastewater, Klosterneuburg, Austria - Klosneuvirus_20160825_MG | ecosystem: Engineered > WWTP > Aerobic digester > Activated sludge | place...
GATCTCAAGCCCGAAAATGTCATGCTGCTGCCTGACTCAGCAACGGCGACAGGGGAGCGGGCGAAGGTGCTCGACTTTGGTATCGCCAAGCTCATCGAGGCCAATAACTCGGGCAATTTCCAGACGCGGGCGACGGAGCTGCTTGGGACGCCGAACTATATGTCGCCTGAGCAGTGTCGGGGCGCCAAGGGCGTCGATGAGAAGACCGATGTCTATGCGCTCGGGGTCATGATGTTTGAGATGCTCATCGGCAAGCCGCCGTTTACCGGCAGTGCGCTCGGCGAGCTGATGGCCAAGCACATGTACGAACCGGCGCCCAAGGTCTCGGCGGTCAATCCCCAGGTGCCGCAGGATCTTGCCCGTTTGGTGGATCTCCTCCTCGACAAGGACAAGGAGAAGCGTCCGACGATGGAGTCGCTCGAGGTTCAGCTCGAGCAGTTGACCGCCGACCTGCCACCGCCCCAGAAGCACCGGCATCGGCCAGGAGCCGTCGCGATGGGCCAGAGCGGACGTCATGCGCAGCCGGATGCCAAGACGGTAGCGGGCACGACTACCCCTGGGACGACCGGGGTGGTGGACAGATCGCGGCGCAGCCTGGTGGTCCTCGGTGTCATTGGGGGTCTGATCGCGGCGGGTGGCGGTGTGGCGGGCTTGCTTGTGCTGCGTCGCAAGCCGGTGCCACCGCCGAAGGTGCCGGTGGTCAAGCGGGTCCGCTGGCGCTTGCGGTCGCTGCCGGCGGGCGCGACCGTGGTGCGACTCAAAGATGGTACGTCGCTCGGGCGGACTCCCATCGATCAGGAAATGGATCAGTCGAGCGAGCCTCTGGTGCTGCGCCTGGAGCTTGCGGGGCACCTGCCGCACGAGGTCCAGATCGCGCTGTCGGCAAGCAGTGAGGTGCAGGTCGTGCTGCACCCCGAGCCGCCCAAGCCCGTCGAGGAAAAGCCGCTGGTGGAACCGAAGAGCAAGCCGCCCGTCAAGAAGCTCAAGCGGCCCAAGGTCGAAGTCCCGCACATCGAAAACTGACCAGCGGGAGCGAGGAAGCGCCAGCTAGCTGGCCGGCAGTGCGCCATTACGACTCATGAAGTTGGCCGAGTGCTCGAGGCTCCGTTCGATCTCTCCGGCGGCAAACTTCTCAATCTGGCCACCCAGGCCGAAGATCTTCACCTCGATCTCCCAGTCCATGATGCGGCGGCAGGCGTTGTCTCCCACCGGAATCACTCGCAAGGTGTACGTCATCCGCAGCTTGTCGCGCATCACCGACGGAATCATCACCGCAGAGACCGTGTCCGAGCCCTTGTTGTGGGTGACGCTCTCCTCGTAGTTGAAGCCACCACCGACGAGCTTCTTGATAAAACCGGGCATGTTGTCCTGGGGCGCGATGCGGTTCTTCATCGTCCACACCGGTCCGTCGACGTGGCGATCCAGGGTCTCGTAGCTCTGGACCTTCATCGCCTCGAGGTTGAGGCGCTTCATGAACGCGGGATCAAACGTCAGTTCGATGAAGCGGCTGGCTGAAATCTCGACGCGATGCTCTTTGCTAAAGCGCATAGAAGAACTCCCTGTGAGTGGCTCAAGTCGACAAGCGACCGGCGCACGCTAGCAAAGTTTGGGCAGCAGGGAAAAGCGGTCGGTAGTTTAGCGACGGCGGGGCTTCTTCTTGGCCTTGCTGGCGGGCTTCTTGTCGCCGGTCTTGGCGCTCGACTTACTGTCCTCGTCTTCCTCCTCGCCATTCGCAGTCTCCGTTGGTGTCTGCTTGGAGGGGGAGGCTTCGGCTGCCGGCTCTGCTGGCTTGGTCTCAACGGCAGGAGCCGATTCAGCGGCCTTGACTTCGACGACCACCGGCGGGGGAGGTGGCTCGGGCTCAAACTCGACACCGGCACCAACCTCTGCACCCAGGCCGAGTAGCCAGCGCGGCAGCTTCGCGATTTCCGTCGGAACCACCAACATCCCGGCGCCAGCGCCTTCGCGGACTCGACGGACCTTGCCGCTCAGGCTGTGCTCACCGGCGGTCACTTGGAGCGCCGTCGCCACCGGCATCGGGCTGTCCAGCTCGATGAATAGGCCCCCATCCTGTAGACGGAAGCGTGGCTCCTTGGCGATGGTAAGAGACTGGTAAATGACCTGTATGCTCATAGTCCCATAGGGTATCAAAAGCACATTTGCGCCGGCAACGCGGAGCGCGCAAAATCGCCCCGAGCGGCAGGCCAAACATCCGCGCTACTCCTCGTTTCTCGACGGAAAATGACCCATTTTTGGTTGGCCGCGTGCCGACCGCTCCGACTTATGGGATAAACAACACCTATGTGCGGAATCATCGGATACATTGGACCTAAGCAAGTGACCACGCTGCTGGTCGAGGGCTTGCGGCGGCTGGAATACCGCGGCTATGACTCGGCGGGCGTGGCGGTGCTGAGTGAGTCAGCCACGGTGGTCGGCGAGCATGAGCTGCAAGTGGTGCGCAGTCGCGGCAAGCTCAGTGAGCTGGAGGGACAGCTGGCCCAAGGCGCGCCGCGCGGTCACGTCGGAATCGGTCACACGCGCTGGGCGACTCACGGGAGGCCTTCCGACGAGAATGCGCATCCCCATCGCTTCCGTTCCGTCGCCGTAGTCCACAACGGAATCATCGAAAACTATCTGTCGCTCAAGCAGGGTCTCACCGATCGCGGGCACTCGTTCTCGTCGGAGACTGACACCGAGATCGTCGCCCACCTGATCTGGCAAGAACTCCAGCAAGTGCCGACGGGGCCACAGCGTCTGATGGTGGCGACGCAGCGAGCGCTCAGGCTCGTCGAGGGTGCCTATGCAGTCGTGGTGCTGTGTACCGAGACGCCCGACGAGATTGTCTGCGCCAAGAGTGCGTCGCCGCTGGTGCTGGGACTCGGCGACGGCGAAAACCTGATCGCCTCCGACGTGCCGGCGCTGCTGCCCCATACCCGACGAGTGATTTTTCTCGAGGAAGGCGATCTGGCGCAGCTGACGCGAGGACGGGTGCGGATCGTCGGTCTCGACGGAGTGGAGCGGGTGCGGCCCGAGCGGGTCATCACCTGGTCGCTGCTCGCCGCTGAGAAGGCTGGCTACAAGCACTTCATGCTCAAGGAGATTCACGAGCAGCCACGGGCGGTCACCGACACGCTGCGGGGGCGCCTTCAGCACTCGCCACCGGACGCGCTTCTCGACGGTTACGAGATCGATCCGGCGCAGGTGAAGCGGCTGTTTATCCTCGCCTGCGGCACTTCCTATCATGCGTCGCTCGTCGGTAAGTACCTGATCGAGTCGCTGGCTCGCATTCCCGTCGAAGTAGACCTGGCGTCGGAGTTTCGCTATCGCGAGCCGATCGTAGCGCCGGGTGATCTGGTGGTGGCAGTGTCTCAGTCGGGGGAGACGGCGGATACCTTGGCAGCGATTCGTGAGGCGCAGAAAAAAGGGGCACGGATCTTCTCGATCGCCAACGTCGTCGACTCCTCGATTCCGCGCGCTTCCAGCCATGCGCTGTATACCCACGCCGGCCCGGAGATCGGCGTTGCCTCGACGAAGGCGTTTACCACCCAGCTGATCGCGCTGGCGCTGCTGGCGCTGCACTTGGGACGACGGAGCGGCAAGCTGAGCGAGGAAGCAGCCCACGCCTTTGTGCAGGAGCTGATCGCGCTGCCGGCGAAGCTGACCCAGGTGCTGCATACCGCGGAACAGCTTCAGCAGCTGGCTCGCATCTACGGGCACTCTCGCGACGTGTTGTACCTCGGGAGAGGTCCGCAGTTTCCGATCGCGCTCGAGGGCGCGCTCAAGCTAAAAGAGATCTCGTACATTCATGCCGAGGGGTACGCGGCGGGCGAGATGAAGCACGGACCGATTGCGCTCATCGATGAGGGCATGCCGGTGCTGGTGCTGGCGCCGCACGACGGAGGCTACGACAAGGTGCTATCCAATCTGTCCGAGGTCAAAGCACGCGGCGGGCGGGTGATCGCGATTGCCACCGAGGGAGATCGCTCGCTGGCCTCGCTTGCTGATCACGTCGTCGAGGTTCCGTCGGTGCATCCGCTGCTGGCCCCGGTGCTGACCGTGGTGCCGCTCCAGCTGTTTGCTTATTACGTCGCTGACTTCAAAGGCACCGACGTAGATCAGCCGCGTAACCTAGCCAAGTCGGTCACCGTCGAGTAGACCGGACACTTTCGAGAGGAATTTTTTGATGAAGACCCAAACTCCAGCCGGACATCAGGATCTCGGGCTCTTGATTGGCGCGGGTGCCGATCCGACGGCGCTGGCGGCGTACCTCGATGGGCTTGACGATGCCGCACGGGTGCGTGAGGTGCGTTCGCTGTCCCGCCAGGCGCTCGCGGCGCTGTATGAGCGCTGTGCCACTGCTCCACCGCTCACCTTGAGTGAATGGGTGCCGGCGTCGATCCCAGCGGGAAAGACCGTGATCTGTGCGGGACTCAACAACCTGCCGACGTTTCGCATCTTCGAGAAGCGGCTCGTTCGCACCGCCAGTGGCCAGGTGTTCGGCTTCAACTTCCAGACGATGAGCTTTATCACCGGCCCCGGCTACTTCGCCGTCACTGAGTCGGGAAACGAGCTCCTCTTCGATTACACCAAAGTGCCGAGCCAGAGCGAGGTGCCCGCCGACTGGCCGCTGGTGAAGACAAATGACCGTGGCTTCTCAACCTTCGTGTACAAAGACATGCACGACTTCTGTCGACGGGTCTCGCGAGATGTCCTGATCGGCCACGCGGTCCGTCGAGGAAAGTCCCTGCCAAATTACTTTGTGCTCGCACGTCGCAGCGAAAACAGCTAACGGGCCCGTGCTTCGTCGGTTCGACGGAGCCAAGGTCTGCTGCACGAGCGGGGTTAGGTGGCAGGCTGCTCGAGATCCAGGTGAACGCGGGCGAACCGGAGAAAGTCGGCCTCGGTGATAATGCCGACGAGCTTGCCGTCAGCGACGACCGGTAGGCAGCCGTACTTGTGCTTTTCGAGGACGCGGGCGGCTTCGGCGGCTGGGGTGTCCGGGCTGATGGTGAGGACGTCCTTGACCATCATCATCTCGATCGGAATGTCGCGAGCCACGTCGGCGATTTGCTCCGTACCGGGATTGCCATGGCTGACCCAGGCGGCGAGCACGGTGCGGTGGGTGACCAGGCCGACCAGGTGGTCGTCACCGTCGATGACGGGTAGGTGACGAATGCGACCGACGCGCATGATGCGGTCAGCCAGGTCGAGGCTATCGCCGACGCGGAGCGCCTCGACGACTTCGGTCATGATCTCTTTCACTCGAGTGATCGCCATTGCTTCCTCCAAAGCGGAGCCCGTTCGCGCTGGGCAGTAGTCCCAAGATACGTCGCAAGCTGCGAATTTGCATTAGTATCTCTCCCCATGGCGCACCCACCTCCGCCCACAGCGAGATCCAGCGACGGGGATGTCCTCGACCAGAGTGCCGCCAGTCCGAGTGCCGCAGCCTCCTCGGCTTCCGACGAAGGAGCCCTTCTCGCCGAGCTGCGGGGCGTGGCTGGTGCGCTGCGGTCGCGACTGACCTGGATGAAGCAAGGTGGTGTCGATGGCGCCCCGGCCCCGAGTCCTCGACGAGCCAGGACGCAGACTGCCAAGCCGGTTGCCGAAGGTGCGTCAGTCGCTGGGGGTTTGGCCTCTCTTGAGGATGGGGCGTCACCGTCTGCTGCGCCGGCTGATGATGCCGCGGCCATTGCACGGGCTGCCGTCGAGAGTGCCTCCCGAATGGCGTCGCGCTCGCAGTCTGCGGCACCTCGTGCTGCCGTCCCTCGGGCGGCTGGGGAGGCTCCGGCTGCTGCGCTCGCTTCTGCGGGGTCAGGCACTGCCACCGTCGACTATCCAGAGCTTCAGTCGCTGCCACGAGGCGCCGAGGGACTCCAGATCATCCGTGAGTTTGTTGGGGATTGTCGTCGCTGCAAGCTCTGCCACAGTCGCAACCAGCTGGTGTTTGGCGAAGGCGACCCTGCACCCTGGCTGGCCTTTGTCGGCGAGGGACCGGGAGCCGACGAAGATCGCTCGGGCCTGCCCTTTGTCGGTGCCGCGGGAGAGCTGCTCTCGAAGATGATCAAGGGAATGGGCGAGCATGCGCTCAAGCTGGGGCTGCCGGCGCTGGCGGCCCGGCTGTCGCGGGAACAGGTCTACATCGGCAACATCGTCAAGTGCCGCCCGCCTGGCAACCGGGTCCCAGAGTCCGACGAGATTGCGACCTGCGGTGGTTTCATTACCGCCCAGTTGACCACACTTCAGCCGCTGGTGATCGTCGCGCTGGGTCGTACGCCAACGCAGTTTCTGCTCGAAAACAACGCTCCCTTGGGTCGGCTGCGCGGGCAGTTTGGCGACTGGCGGGGCGTGCCGGTGATGCCGACCTATCACCCCTCGTATCTGCTGCGTACTCCGTCGGCGAAAGCCCAGGTCTGGGAAGACCTCAAGCTCGTCATTTTGCGACTGGCTGAGCTTACCAGCGACTCGGCAAAGGCTTCGTCGCTCCTCGAAAGGAATCCGTCATGACCCGATCCTGTGTTGTCTCGAAGATCCGCTACCTCGTTTGTGCCTTGGCTGTGCTGGCGGTGTGCTCGCCGGCGCTGGCCAGTCCTCCGGCGGGCAGCATTGTCGTGACCGAGCGCAAGCTCAATCCCGGCATGCGCAGCTTCCAAGAAGACCTCAAGACCGAGGCCAAGAAGGTCCTTACCAAGAAGCCGGAGCACGAGAATTGGAAGGTCTTCTTCGTCGCGTACCTCAAGAAGGCCGCCGGCGACAGCAAGGTCAACGTCGTGTTTTACGATGCCAACCAGCCGAGCAAGCCCGGTCAGCTTCGCGAGCCGCTCACCTACGCCGAGATCGGCACCAAGCCCGATACCAAGGTGCTGATGTCGGATCTCGACCTGCGGCCCGATCAGGGCTTCAAGGAGGGCGGCAAGTATCAGGTGCTGATTACGAGGCTGGTCAACGGGAAGGAAGAAGTCTACGCACGGACGATGCTCGAGCTGAAGTAGGGCGCGCAAGACGGCGGAACTCACCCCCGTCGCCGATCTCAGCGGCGCTGTCTTCGATGCCGTCCATTCCACCGTCATAGCCGTGGGCTTCGGCCTGGCGGAGTCGCTCGGCGATTTCGATGATGCGGCGCTCGACGCGACCAAAGACGCTGGCGGCGGGGAAGCGACCCGAGGCATCGCGTTCGCCGGCGGGCAGTCCGGTCAGGATCTCGATTCCCTCGGCTACCGATGAGATCGCGTAGACGTGGAACTGGCCGCGCTGGATCGCCTGGACGACATCGTCGCGCATCACCAGGTGGGGCAGGTTGGCCTTGGGGATCATCACGCCCTGGGTACCGGTCAGGTTGCGAGCGTGGCAGAGGTCGAAAAAGCCCTCGATCTTGGCGCAAACGCCGCCGATGGCCTGCATCTCACCAAGCTGATTGACGCTGCCGGTGACGGCGATGCTCTGATCGATCCCGACGTCGGCCAGGGCGGACAGGACCGCAAACAGCTCGCTGGAGCTGGCGCTGTCGCCGTCGATTTCGCCGTAGCTCTGCTCGAAGACCAGCTGAGCACGGAGGCTGAGCGGTCTTTCTTGGCCAAACATTCGGGCCAGGTAGCCACGCAGAATCGCGACGCCTTTGGTGTGAATGGCGCCGCCAAGCTGGGCTTCGCGCTCGACGTCGACGATGCCTTCGCGGCCCAGGGCCACGACGGCGGTGATGCGCATCGGCTGGCCGAACTCGACGTCGCCGGTGTGAAAGACCGACAGACCGTTGACGACTCCGACGCGCATCCCGGTGGTATCGAGAGCAACCTCGCCGCGCAGGGTCAGCTCACGGATGTGCCGCTCCTCGCTGGCCAGTCGTTCGCGACGCTCTTGCCAGGCGGCAGCCACGTCATCGGCGGTCACAATCAGCGGTGTCTTGCCTTCGGTCTTGGGACCATCGAGCAGCCGGCAGCGGGCCTGGGCCACCGCAAAGGTCGCAGTCTCGTCGAGCGGCTCCAGGCAGAGCGACAGTCGCTCGCGATCTTCGGCCAGCCGCGTCGATAGGTCGAGCAGTCGGGCGCGCGCTGAGCGGTCAAAGCTTGGCAGGGCACGCTTGCGGGCAAACGACATCAGCACCGCGTCGAGGACTTGCAGCGTCTCAGGGCTGCGCGGCACCACCGGCTCGACTTCGACCTTGATGCGGAACAGCGAGCCGAAGTCGGTATCACTGGCCCGCAGCGCATCGTACAGCGCCGACGAGCCAACCATCACCACGCGCACCGCCATCGGCACCGGCGCCGGACGCAGCGTCGTCGAGTACAGGCCGAGCGGACCGACCGGGTCCTCGACAGCCAGTCGTTTTTCGCGCAGCACCCGCTTCATCCGCTCCCAGATCAGGGGGTCGGTCAGCAGATCTTGGGCCCGCAGCACCAGCACACCACCCATCGACTTGTGCATGGAGCCGGGGCGGATGCGCATAAAGTCCGTCAGCAGCGCGCCGAAGCGAACCCGCCGCTCGAGGTGACCAAACAGGTTGGCGTAGGTCGGATTGGTCTCGCAGATCACCGGCGCCGGCTCACCGGGACGGTGGGTCGTCAGCAGGTTGAGCTGAAAGCGCTTGAGTCGCGTCGCCAGCTCGGGATCTCCGTCCTCGAGGTTCTCTTCCGCTTCGGCATCGGCCTCATCGGCCTCGGGCTCCAGGAAGTCCTCCCAGTCGTCGATGAGTGCCTGGCGGACCCGTCGCAGAAAGCGTGCCACGTCGGGGGAGAGGCTGGCGAAGCGCTCGAACAGCTCGCGCATCTCACGCTGGATCAGCGTCGCGGCGGCTCGGGCCAGCGCTGCGGTGTGCTCGGCATCGAAGCGCGCGCCTTGGGCACGGACCATCCGCGCGGCCTTCTCGACCTCGCGGGTCAGTCGATCGGCAGCCGATTGCAGCGCGCGCTTGGTGTTCTCGTCGAGAACATCGAACTGCTCCGCCGACAGCGGCTTACCGTGGAGGATCGGAAACGTCTGCACCGCCCCTTGCACCGTCCGAACGCCAAAGCCATGGGTGCGGGCGGTGTTCTCCAGATCCGACAGGATTTGCTTGTTGCGAGCTTCCATCTCCGACGACAGCTTCTTGTGGGCGCGCTCCAGGTCCTCGGCGTCGATCAGATGCGGCATCCGATCGCGCAGCCCATCAATCAGGTCACCCATCGCCTCGACGAGAGCAGGACCAGTCCCCGGCGGCAAGAGCAGCGGCTTCGGAGCCTCGGGATGCTCGAAGTCGTGGATGTAGACCAGATCGCCCGGCGTCTCCATCTGGGCGGCGAACCGCTCGGCGTGGCTGACGACGACATCCTCGATCATCACCTCGGGATCAGCGGCCACGAAGATGTGAAACCCACCTTCGGGCATGCTCAGCCCAAGGTCGAGTGAGCGCCGCGCCACCTTCGGGACAATGTCCCACAGGCTGGCATCGATCGGCACATCGGGGAGCGCCTGGGGATCGAGTCGTACCGTCAGCGCTTCGTCGGGGACCAGAAAGCGCAGGCGGGTTCGCATGCTGGTGCTCGGCTCGGGGGCCAAGAGCAGCTTCGGATCGAGCGGTGGTTCCTCTTCCGTCGGAGCGGGCGAACTAGAAGAAGCAGACGCCTCGGCCTCAGCGTGCTCAGCCTCAGCGTGCTCAGCCTCAGTATGCTCGGCTTCATCAGCTGCACCGTCGGCCTCGAGACTGCCCGCGCGGTCGCCCGTTTGCTCGTCCTCTTCGCCGTTGGGAAGCTTCGTGCCTGTAGATTGGGCGGATTCCGATTGCATGGTCAAAAGAGGCTCTATGTTCTACCAGAGCGGGCGAGATTACCATGGCAGATCCTGGGCTCGCCCGTTGCTTTCGTCGGTGAGCGGCTTTTTTCGCTACCGCCTGCGACTTGTCGGGCGAGGTCGGTGCAGGCCGCGCTTCTGGTTTGCAAGGCCGCGAAGCGGTGTATGCTGCCGAGCGTGCTGCTCGAGATAAACTCGGATCACCCAGAGCCGCGCAAGATTGCGCGGGCCGTCGAAGCGCTCAACGCGGGTGAGGTCGTGGCGTATCCGACGGACACCGTCTATGGGCTCGGCTGCGACCTTAGCAACAAGGCGGCGGTGGAGCGCCTCTATCAGCTCAAGCGGATGCCCAAGAGCCAGGCGCTCGCGCTCATCTGCGTCGATCTATCGGGCATCGCGAAGTATGTGACCGTCGATAACACGGCCTATCGTTTGCTGAAGCGACTGCTGCCGGGGCCCTACACCTTCATCCTGCCGGCGACGCGCGAGGTGCCCAAGATCATCTCCCCGAAGCGGACCCAGGTGGGAATACGCGTGCCGAGTCATGCGGTGCCACGGGCGATTGCCCAGGCGCTCGGTCGGCCCCTGATTTCGACCTCAGCGGCGGAGCATGGCAGTGAAGCGCTCCAATGGGCCGAGCAGATTGCCGTGAGTTTTCCGCAGGTGGCCTTGGTTCTCGATGGTGGGCCAGGTGGGGTCATTCCGACCACCGTGCTGGATCTGACGGTTCAGCCGCCGCTGGTGGTGCGTGAAGGGGCCGGCGCGGTGGACTTCCTACTGGACGAGTAAAATAAAACGACATGGCAAAGACTGTTTTGATCGTGAATCCGCAGGCGCGGGGAGGCTGGGCGCAGAAAAAGTGGCCGGTGCTGGAGCCGATGCTGCGGGACGAGCTGGGCGTCCTCGAGGTGCAGTTCACCAAGCGGGCCGGCGACGGAGTTCCACTGGCCAAGGCGGCGGCGCAGGCTGGGGCCGAGCTGGTGGTGGCGATGGGCGGCGACGGAACAGCGTCGGAGGTTGCATCAGGGCTGCTTGCGGCCTTTGCCGACAGCCCCAGCAGCGAGCCGAGCTGTGCCTTTGGCTATCTTCCTTGTGCGACGGGCGGTGACCTACGTCGGATTCTTGGCACGCCAGCGGAGGTCCGTGATGCGGCGAAAGCAATCGCCCGCGCCAAGCCCCGGCCCATCGACGCCGGGCGCATCGACTACACCGGTCACGACGGCAAGCCGAGCAGCGGCTACTTCATCAACGTCGCCAGCTGCGGGATCTCGGGCCTGGTCGATCACTTGGTCAACGAAGGCAGCAAAGCCCTCGGCGGCAAGGCCACCTTCTTTGTCGCTTCCCTGCGGGCCACGTTCCGTTACAAAAACGCCCTGGTGCGCGTCCGTCTCGACGACCAGCCATCTTACGAAGAGCGCATCTACACCTTCGCGGTGGCCAATGGCGCCTACTTCGGCGGCGGCATGATGATCGCGCCCGAGGCAAAGATCGACGACGGGCTGTTCGATGTCACCCAGCTCGGGGATCTCTCGCTCGTCGAAGCGCTGCGGCTGGGGAGCCTGATTTACAAAGGGGAGCAGAGCAAGCTATCGAAGGTGTCGTCTCGCCGAGCGCGGCGGGTGCAGGTCGAGCCAGTCCACCCAGACGAAAAAGTCCTGCTCGACGTCGACGGGGAGACTCCTGGGCGGCTGCCGGCAACCTTCACCATCCTGCCCGGTGGGCTGCTTTATCGCGGCTAACGCTTCGACTCGACGACGATGCTCTTGGGGTTCTTGGGAACCGCCAGCGGCTTGGTCCCGCTCTCGTAGCTGGTCAGCGTAAACTCGGCCATCCCGAGGATGGTCTCGGCCTGAATGTGCAGCGGCAGTCGTGAGGCATCGTCGCTCAGCCACAGCTCGCCGAGCCATGGCGAAGATCCGATCACTTCATCGCGCTCGTTGATGCGCTCGCCGCGACCAACCAGATGGATTGCCTGACGAGGCCCGGCAAAGGTGGTGATCTGCTCTCGTCCTTTGACGCTGAGCACGCCGCGATAGACGGCTGTGCCACCGGTGACAACCAGCGACAGGCGATCGCCCTCGTTGAGCTTGACGCCGCGGAACAGCAGCAGCACCGACATCGGGTCGAGAAGCTCGCTGCGCAGCTCTCCTTTGGCATGCCACTCACCGCCCGGCTTTTTCACCGTCATCTCGAATCTGCGGCCGCTCACGTCGAACTTCGCTTCGCGGGGAATCCGTCCGGTGTCCACCTGCTCGATGCGCCGAGGCTGTAAGGTCGCGGCGTCCATGACGACGATGTACTGCTGCCGCCAGCCGGTGAGCGCCTTGGCGACGCCGAGCGCTTCGCTCTCTCCGACGACGCGCACCACGGGACCAGTCGGGCTTGGCTGCGGGGGGGAAACCGCCAGCCGCGCTCGCCCCGCATCGACGGAGCCAAGTAGCTTGACCGCAAAGGTGAACGCCTCGCCCCGTCGCGGTGCCGGACTCTGCGCTGCTGCGGAAGGCGCGTTTCCGACCAGGCCAACCGCCAGCACCACCGCACCCCAGAGTCGCTTGACCTTCAGAACGCCCTTTGGCAGAGCCTTCGCGTCGATCATGTTTGGACAAGACCTAGCAGCATCCCACGCTCGGCGGCTACGAAATTCACCCAAGCAGCGCATATAGCACCAAGAGCGCGCCCGCCATCAGGAGCGCACCGATCAGAGCAAACTGGAGCGTCTGCCGCGGTTTGTGGATCAGTCTGACGCTGTCTCCGTCGACCAGGGTTGGTTGGGGCGGCGGCGGCGCGTACATCGTCGGAATCGCCGAGACCAGCTTGGTCTGGGCATTGCGGCGGATCTGCTCCGCGGCTTGCTGAGCTTCTTCGGGGCGAAGGGTCTCTGGATCTTCGCTCTCGACGGGAACTTTGACCTGGGTGCGCTGCTCGCTGGACAGCCGACCATCGTCGCGTACTTGCGTGGCCGCTGACGACGACGACAGGGCCGCCACCACCTTGGTCTTGCCATCGCTCGGGTGATCGACGACGACCTGGGTTCGGGCGTGGGGCGGCAGTAGCGCTGGGCCACGGGCTAGCTCACCCACCTGGGTCTTGGCCTCGGCAGAGCTGGCCTTGGCGAGCGGCTGCACGGAAGCTGAGCCATCGACGGCATAGACCAGCGTTTCCGACGGCTCATCGGCGACCGGCTCTGGACGATTGCTGGCCAGCGCCGTGAGACGCTGTTCGACGTCGGCCATCGAGGGTCGGCCACCCGGCAGCTTGAGGAGCATCTGGTCGACGAGCGCTGCCAGCCGGACCGACACCTGCGGGGCGCGCTGCGACAGCGGCTGTGGCGCTTCATAGACGTGCTGCGACATCACCTCTGCGGCTCCCGTCGAGCCAAACGGCGGTGCTCCCGCGACCATCTGATAGAGCATGACGCCGAGCGCATAAACATCGGCGCGATCGTCGACGCCTCGCGCGCCCCGGCACTGTTCGGGGGCCATGTACGTCGGTGTTCCCATCAGCACGCCAGTCCGCGTCGGCATCGCGCCCGGCTGCCCGCTCCCCAGCGCCAGCTTGGCAATCCCAAAGTCGAGGATCTTGACGCGCTCGCCGCCCACCGCCGCCTGATCCGGCACCAGCATTACGTTCTCGGGCTTGAGGTCGCGGTGGACGATTTTTCGTTCGTGCATCACCGCCAGCGCCGATGCCGCCTGTAGACCAATCGACAGCACGGTGCCCTCGGGCAAGCTGCCGCCAGCGTGAAACAATCGCTCGTGCAGGCTCAGGCCGTCGAGATACTCCATTGCCAGGTAGGCCACCCCGCTCGGCGTCATCCCGCACTCGTAGATGTGGACGACCCCCGGATGGGCGACCAAGTTGGCGGCCTTCGCCTCGTTGAAGAAGCGATTGAGCACGTCGCTGTTTTGGACAAAGGTATGGTGCAGCACTTTGACAGCAGCCCGCTGTCCCGACGGCTCGTAGACCGCCTCGTATACCGAGGCCATGCCTCCGGTGCCGAGTCGTCGTACCACGCGGTAGTTACCGAACCGTCGCTGCTCCATGTCCTAGCAGACCCTCTGGCGTCGAGCATGCCCAGAGAGTCTTAGAACCACTTTAACCCGAGTGAGCGGCGTTGCGGAAGAAAGATGCTCAATCTCGCTTGGCGAGCAGCAGCGACTCGAAGTCGAGCTGGCGCTGCGGACTGACGATCTGACGGTGCCGCTCGAGGATGAAATCGATGCCTTGGCGAATATACTCAGCGACGGGAACTTTTGTAATCTCATGGAGCCGCTTCAGCTCCACGTTCTGTTCCTCGGTGATGTAGATCGTCGTCGAGACCTTCCTTCGCGACATGAGGCGGAGCATACATGAGCCGATCCCGGAGGCAAAAAACCTCCCACTAGTCGGCATGCACGGCGCTGTGACAGCGGGCGCGCAGCTCGGCGATGGTCTGGGCGTAATCGGGGGTCGCGAAGATGCCGCTGCCGGAGACGAGCACCGTCGCACCGGCCTTGACCACATCGGCGGCGTTGTCGAGCCTTATGCCGCCGTCCACCGAGAGGCTGACGACGTCCGACAGACCGCGCTCGTTGATCATGCGGCGCAGCGCGGCGATCTTACCGAGCGCGCTCGGGATGAAGCTCTGCCCGCCGAAGCCGGGATTGACGCTCATTACCAGCACCATCGACAGATCTTCGAGAACATAGTCGAGGACATTGAGCGGTGTGGCCGGATTTAGCACCACGGCGGCTTGCTTGCCGGCATGACGAATCTGCTGCACGACGCGGTGGAGGTGCGGACAGACCTCCGGGTGAACGTGCAGGATGTCGGCGCCCGCTTTGGCGTAGGCATCGATCCAGCGCTCCGGCTGCTCGATCATCAGGTGTACGTCGAGGGGGAGCTTGGTGCAGCGGCGCAGCGCCTCAATGACCGGCGGTCCCAGCGTCAGGTTCGGCACGAAGTGACCATCCATGACATCGACGTGGATCAGATCAGCGGAAGCACGCTCGACAGCTTGGACTTCTGCGGCAAGGCGGCCAAAGTCAGCCGCCAAGATGGAGGGGGCGATTCGGACGTGGTGCATGGTAGGGGCCTGTAGCACACAGGCCGCCCGCTGTCAGGACACCTTTGTCAGGCGACGATGGTCAGGTGACTTTCTTGGCGCGGAACACGTTGATGACCGAGGAGAAGATATTGGTCTGCTCGTGTCCGACGAGCGCCTCGAACTCTTTGTCATCGAACCACATGCCGCCGCAGTGGAAGCACTTGTCGATGTTCACGCCCTTGAAGCCAATTTCCTTCAAGTCGAGTCCGCACTTGGGGCACTTCATGTAGTGCAGCTTCTTGGCGGCCTCGCGTTCAGCGTCCGCCATCTTCTTGGCGTTCTCGAGTGCCTCGCGCTGCCGACGGGCGGCTTCCTCGCGAGCAAAGTACTCCTCTTCCGGTCCAGAAGGCTTGCTAATTGACATGGGATATTCCTCTCGCTGCGGGAATGTCTAACACAGGTTGGTATAGGTTGGCACCGGCTGACGCCTGTTGGCACTGGCCCGAAGCTGCTGCCGGGCTGCGGATGTTCTTGGCGGCTACTGAGGCGGTGGTGGAGTGCCGCCGAGCTTGGTAATCCCGTCGCGACACGCCCCGGCTGCCGAGCCCTTGGGATTTAGCTCCAGGTACTTGAGGTAGTGCGCGAGCGCCTGATCCTTGTCGTTTTTCAGACGGTGGTAGGTCTTGCCCAGCCCGAACTCAGCTGCCGAATACGACGGACGAATCTGGAGCGCTGTGTTGTAGCTCTGGATCGCCTGGTCGGCTTGGTTGCGCTCGAACGCGATGTCGCCGAGGGCTTTGTGAATTGCCGGCACGTTGGGCGCGTAGGTCAGCATCAGCTGATAGACCGCCAGCGCCTGGTCGTACTGGCCGCGCTCGAAGAAACGGTTGGCAAGCTCGATCTGGCCATCGAAGGTCTTGGGGATGTCTTGCTCGATGATGCGGCGAACCTCGTCGGTCGTGATCTTGGTGCCGGTTGCGGCGGGCGGCATGGTTACCGTCGGGGCAGTCGGAGGCTTGACCACGGGAGCGGGCGGAGCAGTCACCGCCGGAGTTGGAGGTTTTACAGCCACCGTCGGCACAGGCGCTGGAGCAACCGCTGGCGGTTTGACCGCGATCGTCGGAGCCGGGGCTGGTCCCACCGGAGCATTCGGCGTCGGCACTGCCACGGCTGGCGCAGTCGTCGGAGGCGTCGCTGCGGTCGGGGGCGCAGTCGTCGGAGGTGTCGCTGCGGTTGGCGTTCCCAGCGTCGGAGTGGTCGGCAGCGGCTCGACCGTTGGTTTGAGCGCCTGCGTTCCTGAGTTCTGCTCAATACCCGGCGGAGTGCTCGGAGTGGTGGGCGTCGAGGGCTGATCCGTTCCGAGCAGGTAATACAGGCCCAGCGCGGCGCCGCCTGCTACCAGCAGCAAGATGCCATTGCGACGACGAGCAGCTTGCCGCTCAATCAGCTCGTACTCATCGGGCTCGCTGGCGGGAATCTTCTGGGTGACGTCACGGGCCTCTTGCAGCGCGCGCGGCACCGGATCGTTCTTCTTGATCGCCTCTTCGATGGGATCGGTCGGCTTCTGCTTGGCCGTGGCCTTGGCGTCGGGCACGATGCGACGGGTCGAGTCGTCGTCTGCCACTTCCTCAACGGCACCACGCTTGAACACGGCGGTCGGTCCGTCCGTCTGCGGCGCGGTCGCTTTGCTCGGGGCGGCCTTTTCGGCGGCTCCCTTTTCTGCTTGGCTTTTGGCCGTGTCGACGGGCGGGGTCGCCGGCGGGGCGACCTGCGGACCTGAATCGGCGCCCTTGCTGCCATCTTGGGCCGCTCGCTTCGCCGCCGCAGCGCTCCCAGACAGCCCCGGAGGCGTCGGCGCAGGCTTGCCCTTGCCGCTCCCTGGTCGTGCCAGGCGGAGCAGGCTCAGGTTGCCGCTGACTTGGTTTAAGCCCGGAGGCGTCACCTTTAGCGTCCCGATCACCGGCTTCTCTGCGGCGGCCCCGGTCTCGTTCTTTTCGGCGCTCACCGGCGGCGGAGTGGACTTTTCGGCTCCACTTGACGGTGTCGCGCTGGCGGTGGTCGACGGAGTCTCTGCGGCTTGGCTCTTGCGCTTGGCCAGTCGTTCCTGATCGACGCTGTAGAACAGCGACTCGAACTCGACGATGGTGCCCATCTTGCGCCACTTTTGGCCCGACCGAGAGACCTCATCGTCGCGGGTCAGCCGCTTTTCGGCGATCCACTGACGGAGCGTCGTAAGGTCAGGGCAGCGAAGCACCTGAGGGCTGTTTCGCTTGCGCAAGAGAAACGGTCTCGCGCTGCCGGACGCGACGGGGGCCGGCTTGCTCTTGGGTTGCGAGGGCGCTGCGCTCTTAGGTTGGGTTTTGTCCATCGCCATGTGTATGTCTTCACCGGGCAGGCGGTCGTGCGGGTTGCTTAGAGTGTGCCGTATGTGATTTTGCAGCGTGAACCAGTGACCGGGCAAGCAAATCCCTGTGTCGCCAAGGATTTACGCTGTGCTTGTCGCCTTTTGGATGGGTTTTCCGCTGTACTGGTCAGGCGCCTGGCCGAGCTGGCTTACATCGCGCCGCCGAGGAGCTTCTTGGCTTCGATAAAAACGTGAATGCCACCGACGATGGTCAGGATGATGGCGAACGGAATGTGGATGAGCTTCCACTCACGGAACATTGGCTCGATCTTGGGCAGCAGCACTCGGCGACATTCGATCTCAGCCATTTCAGTAGCGACGCTGGCGACCTGGCTGCGGGCGTGCTGATCCTTAATGCCGGACAGCTTGGTGCGGAGCAGCGTCGAGCGGACCGGACGGGCCAGGACGTCGCGCAGATAGATCACCAGTGCCAGCCCACCAGCGACGACACCCGACATCTTGGGATCGGCGACTCGGGCATAGCGCTGCCGCAGGCTCTGATAGAAGCGATCGGCGACGCTGACTCCGCCGTGGCGGTTGCGTAGCTCGCTCAGCTTGCGCTCGAGATCGGCCATACGCAGCTCGGCGCGGGAGGCTCGCTCGGGCATGACCGTGCTGATGAAGCGACCGACCAGGCCCGAGAGCACTGCGGCCACCATCGACCAGATCGCGATCGAGACCCAGTTGTCGAGTCGCCCAGCGCTGTGGAGCAGCACCAGCATCGGACCGATCGCACCCGACCAGACGTGGTAGTTAAACCAGCCGCGCTGCGCACCGAGCTTCTTAATGCCCGGAACCCACTTTCTCGCCGAGTAAAACATCGACGAGAACATCAGCGTACTGCCGATATAGGCCAGCCATAAGCCGAGCTGGTCATAGGGCCGGTAGCCGACCTGGTTGAGCGCCATGTCAATCTCGTCGGGACCCGCGAAGACGAAGCGCCGCTGATACCAGAAGTCAAACGAGAGTGTCCGCAGGTCTTCGTAGCGCCGGAGCAGGATTTCTCCGAGGCAGATGAAGAAGCCGATGAAGCCGATCACCCAGGCGATGGTCCACAGCACGCCGCCCTTGGCCTTGTCGCTGGCGCGGGCGTTGTCGTCGGCCTCCGAGAGTCCTTGGAAGAACATCTTGGGATCGAACAGCTCGCCGGGACGGAACAGGGCGCTGCGCTCGAAGCCACCCTTGGCGGCCTCGGACTGCTCGAGCGTTCGGTCGACGAAAGCGACCTCAGGGGCCATCTCGACGATCGCGTCGGTGGGGCAGGCTGAGATGCAGGCTTGGTCCTCGAAGCTGGCGCAGTGATCGCACTTGCTGGCGACGCGGCGTGGTTTGGCTTTGCGCGGCTTGTTGTCACCCCAGTCGAGCTTCTTTTCCTTCTGAAGGCGGAGCAAAAGGAGCGGCTTCTCGTCGAATTCCTGCATCTCGATGGCGTCGTAGGGGCAGGCCAGGGCGCACATGCCGCAGCCGGTGCAGAGGTCTTCGCTGACGATGACCTCGCCCTTTTCTGGATCGAACTTGATCGAGTCGTAGCCGCACACGTCGACGCAGCGCTGATCGACACAGGTCCGGCAGCAGTCGACGAAATCCAAGCCGCCGAGCACCTTGCCACCGAGGGACAGACGCTTGACGCCGTAGCGCTTTTCGCAGGCCTTTTCACACTCGTAGCACTCGATGCACTTGCTCAGGATGCGGACGCGCAGCGACAGACCGACGGAGAAACCGTGGCGAATAAAGAAGTCGGCGATCATGCCACGGGCGCCCGTCGAGGCATCGAGGCGGCTGCGGGCGGCGTCGGCGGCGCGGCGAATTCGCTCGGCAAAGAAGTGATAGGTCCGTCGCCAGGTGTCGAGTCGGGTCAGCGAGATCGCCAGCGCTCGCACCGGCGTGACCGAGTACGACGCGAGCCCGACTTGATTTGGACCGGCGAGGTCTAGGCTCAGCAGATCGCCTTCGGTAAACAGGCCGAGATTGGACTCGGCGAGCCGAATCAGCGGACCGACTTCTTGCCGACGGTTGTACTCGCGCTTTTCAGCGTATTTGTCGCCCTTCACATACGCTGCTTGGGCCGCTCGCTCGCTGGCGATGACCTGCGGACTAAACCGCGCCAAGGCCACCTGTCCATCGAGAATCAGCAGCGCTCGTCCCTGAATATCGATCAGGTGATCGCGCCCGCAGTCGACCAGCTGGATGTCCCCGGTCCGTACCGCATCTTGAATGAACTGTGGGTTAAGACCGGCCAGAATCGGGGCCTGCTCGACCGCTTCTTTGGTATCCGCCGTCGGATCTTTGGCCGGCCCGCCTTTGTCGTCGGCGAACGCCGCAAAGCCGAGGAACTGGCCGACCATCGTTCCTTCCGCCGGCGCGTCGTGCTGCTGTCCACCCGAGAGCTTGAACAGGCCCGATGCCTCTTTGACCTTGTCGAGGAAGCCGCTGTTTTCCGTCGCCCGCCGCTCGGCTGCTTCCTGCTGAAACATCTTTCGTTGCGGATCGGTCGGCGCGATCTTGATCTTGTGCTTGGCCTTGACCTCAGCGATCGGCTTGAGCTTGCCGCGCGTCGCTGGGCTCGCTCCGCCACCCGCTGACCCCATCCCCGGCAGGTTGGCGTAGTGCGCGGCGCTGACAATGTTGGTCGACTCGTTGTTGTTGGCTCCGCCGGTCGGTGCGGCAAAGTGCATGCCTGGCAGTGGCCCTGACAGCATCCGCGTCGATTCGCCATCGTCTTTGGGCAGCTCTGGACGGGTCAGCATGACGGTCGCTTCGCCCTGCGGTTCGTCGGCGAGGCTGTTGCCATGTCCTCCGTGTGGACCGATGCTGGGCAGAGCGGGGCTGTTGCGTACCGTCGGTGCGCCCATTCCCATGGGTGGCTGACCCATGTTCGCTGTTGTCACCGTCGGTGCTCCCGGCGGGGCCGCCATGCCCGGAAGGTTGAGCGCTGGCTGCGTCGGTGGGCCTTGTGGGGGCCGAGCTGGTGGGCTTTGTGGAGGTCGTGCCGGTGGAGCTTGTGGTGGCAGTACCGGTGCTCGTCCTTCGCTGGTCAGACGGATCTTGCCAGGACTCGGCCTGCGATCCTCGTCATCATCCGAGGCGAGGCTACCCAGTCCTGCGTTGCGTTGTCCCGGTGTTGCAGTTGGTGGGCTCGGCCCAGGCCCTGGCTTGGGTGGGTCAGAGCTACGCAAGGCCATACGTTCCCCCGATACCTGTTGCTGCCAAAGGGCAGTCGCAGCTCACTTTAACACGGTAGTCCGCAGATATCCGTCGAGAAAATTTGCTGAAGCCAGAAAATATGACCTTAGGTCAGCTTTACTGATGGCTACCCGGTACCAGGCGGCGCTGGCGAGGACCGAGAGGCAGATCGAGCGCCCGTGGATTCGTTGACGTAGCTCTTTTGGGAACAGGTCAGCGATGTGGCACGATGTGCGCCATGTCGCGCAAACGCCACGTCGATGCCGCGAGCCCTGTGCCACGTGCGCTTCCATCCGAGCATTCGGCTCCTGCGGTTCCTACGGCTCCCGCATCTGGGCGCAGCGCTGAGCTGTTGCCCCACCTCGCTCCTTTTGAAGATGCTTTTGACGCCGCCCTGCGGCCCCGCAGCTTCGACGAGTACATTGGACAGCGACGTGTCGTCGATAACCTCAAGGTCTTCGTCGAGGCAGCACGGCGACGGGGCGAAGCACTCGATCACGTCCTGTTCTGCGGTCCGCCCGGCCTTGGCAAGACCACCCTGGCGCACCTGATTGCGACGGCACTTGGGGTGACGCTGCGACCGGTCGGCGCGCCGGCGATCGAGCACAAAGGCACTCTCGCCAGCTATCTGACCAGCCTGGGCGAGCGGGATGTGCTGTTCATCGACGAGATCCACCGCCTCCAGCCCGTCGTCGAAGAGTATCTGTACCCGGCGATGGAGGACTATCGGATCGAGATTCCCGTCGGTGAAGGCCCGGCTGCGCAGCTGATTCATATGCCGCTTCCGCGCTTCACTCTCGTCGGGGCGACTACCCGCACCGGGCTTCTGACATCGCCGCTGCGTGATCGCTTTGGCATCGTGCTGCGCCTCGATTACTACTCCCCCGTCGAGCTGGCCGAGATCGTGCGTCGCTCGGCGCTGCGCCTGCAAGTGGAGGTAAGTCCTGCCGCTTGTCACACCATTGGCCAGCGCGCCCGCGGCACCCCTCGCATCGCCAACCGACTGCTCCGTCGGGTGCGTGACTTTGCGGAGGTCGAGCGCAGTGGTGCAGTCGATGAGCCGCACTGCGGACACTGGCTCGATCGGCTGGGCGTCGACCGCCTCGGCCTTGACGAGATGGATCGCGCCTTGTTGCAGGCCGTCATCGATCGTTTCGACGGTGGGCCGGTCGGCGTTGAGTCGCTGGCCGCCGCCGTCTCGGAGGAGTCCGACACCATTGAAGACGTCTACGAGCCCTACCTGATCCAAGAGGGCTTTCTATCGCGGACGCCACGAGGTCGGGTGGCCACACGTCGCGCCTACCAGCACCTCGGTCTGCCCGAGCCAGCCGGGGCCTCTGCGGGTCAGCAGAGGCTGTGGTGACAGGCCCGCATTCCGCCGCTCCCCGTCCGCAAGCTCGTGATAGAGTGTGGGTTCCATGGGCTTTATAGACGATTTGAAACAAGGTCTTCCCGGTGTTCGCTTCGCCATACCAGACAGCTGGAAGGTCCAAGAGCAGCAGGACCGCCGCGTGGTGCTCCTCGACGAAGAGCACAAGGTTGGCTGGCACATCATTCACGCTCCGTGGCGGGCCGATTTCCGCCAGGAGTTCTTTGCCGAGCAGCGTCGCGACATCGAGCGCCACGCCCGTTACGGCTTCGAGCAGCACTACCATCAGATTCAGGTGCAGCAGGGCCAGCAGCGGCCCCCGGTGCGCACCGCCGATCCCGAGTTCTCGCCGCTGATTTCGGTCGAGCACATCACACTCGATGGCGTTGAGTGCCTGTTTATCCTGCGCCGCGTCGCCTATGAGCCGATTCTGGAGGCGGTGGTTGGCAACATTTTGGTGCCGCTCGGCAACGGACTGCTCGACCTCACGGTGTTTCAGCACAGCCAGCAGACCGGGTACCGCGAAAATCAGCTGCTGACGCTGGCTCTCCAGCAAAATCCTGGTGAGGGTCTGCCCAAGGTGCGCCGCAAGCTCGGGCAAGCGCACTTCGACGACCCCGTTCACGATGACAAGTTCCCGACCCATCCGCTGACCTGCGTGCGCAAGGCGGTGAAGTGGCTGCTCAGCCTGAAGAAGGAAGAGCTGGCGATCACCAATCCGGCGCCTGCCCTGCCGCCGGTGGGTGCCGAGATCGAGCTGCCGCAGATTGGCTGCGCGATCAAGATTCCGCCGCGCTACCAGCCGATTCCCGATGGCGTGCTGCCGGTTCCAGCCGGGGTGACGCTTTTGTCGCGGGTCATTCTGGAGGGCGCCGACGACCCGCAGATGCTCGACGTTCGGCAGGTGGCGGGTGTGACGCTGTCGCCGGAGACGCGGCAGGCCAAGCTCGGCGAGATGGTGCAGCAGCAGATTGCCGAGTGGCAGCAGAACGGCGCCACCAACATCGAGATCAGCTCCGAGCCGATCGAACCCCCGGGTGGTGACGAGGGCGGACGGGTCGCGGTGGCGGTTCAGGTGAGCATGCTGCTCGGCGGTGTTCCAACCCATACGGTTGCCCGCTGGCTGTGTGATACCGACGGCAAGGTCTTCCGCTTTGGCGTTGCGACGCCGCCGTACGTGCCGACCGCCGATGCCGCCGCTGATGTCGATCTGGTGCTGCGCTCGTTCCGTCGCCTGCCCGTGAAGTCGGGCGGAGCGTGGCTGACCTCGGACCTCCAGCTCGCCCCAGCCAAGCGCGCCGCCGCCCAGAAGTCAGCAGGCTAGTGGTTGCGAAGCTGTGAGACCTTCTGGGCCTCGGGCGCGAGCTGAAGCTTTTCGGGCAGGTGCAGTAGGAACTGGTCCTTCGGGACCATGATGGTCGCTTCTTTGCGCGGTCGCGTGCCCCCGGCTTCGTCTCCCAGCGAGGCCAGCGCGGCGTGATCGAAGAAACCCGATAGCTCCTCGGAGACCGGCAGGTTGGGCTTGTCGTTTGCGGCCTGCCGACCGATCAGCCGCTCCACCAGCATGTCCGTCGGCGGACGCACGAAGTTGTGCGGCTTGGGGACGTAGCCAATGCCCATTTCCTCGAGCCACTTGATCGGCGGATCACCACCGATGAGCACAAAGGCGCCCTGAATCGGGATGCTTCGCTCGCGTCCCTCGGCCAGCTTGAGGACGACATTGCCGTCGCCAAACTGCTTCACGTTGGAGCCAAAGAGCACCAAGATGCGCTTCTCGCTTATCGCCTGATCGATCGCTTGGCGGTTCTTGGCTTTGACCCGGTTAAAAGCCTTGCCACGGTACGAGATGATGACCTTGTTGCGCAGCGTCTGGGTCGCCAGCGACAGCGCGGCCTCGACGGCACTATCGCCACCGCCGACCACCAGCAGGGTCTTGCCGGTATGCAGATCTGGATCGTCGAGCAGGGGCTGCACCATCGGCTGATCGTCACCGGGCGCGTGGAGGCGACGGGGCTTGCCACGGGTACCGATGCACAGCATCACCTTCTGGGCGAGGTACTTGCCACGGTCGGTGCGAACCGCGAACGCGCCGGTCTGCTGGCGCTCGACTTTCTCGACCACCTCGCGCAGGCGGATGTCGAGCCCAACCTGGGTGAGGACGCGATTCCAGTCGAGGATCAGCTTGTCCTTGGGCGAGTCGTAGACCGGCAATAGACCGACGCAGCGCACGTCGTACGGCTCGGCCATGACGTACTTGCCCTTGGGATAGCGGGCAATCGTCGAGGCCACGAAGGCATCCTTTTCGAGCACGACATACGACAGCTTGCGCTGCTGACAAGACATCGCTGCCGACAGACCCGCCGGGCCGCTGCCGACGATCACCACGTCGACGCAGGTGAGGTCGGGCTTGGCCTGAGGCTTGAGGGCGCCTGGTCGCATGCCGCTGCGCAGGCTGTGTTCGACGGCGGCGCGCCCGAGGTTGACGGCATTCTTGACCAGCGGCTTGCCGGCGGCCTCGCCGAGCAGGTAAAGCCCTGGCACCTTCGACTGGTAATAATCGTCGAGGTCAGGCACCAGCACGGGCGGCGGCTCGGTTCCCTCGCGGAACATCACGAGTGCATTGGTCGGGCAGACCACTGCGCACTGCTCGCACTGGATGCAGTCGTCGAAGCGGATGACCTTCGATTTGTTGTTCTTGATTTCGAGCACTGCCGTCGGACAGACCAGCACGCAGGCCTCACAGCCAGTGCAGCGCTCGTCATTGATGGCGTGAACCATCAGCTTCGACTTGCTCTCCACGGGAGCCTTCTTGCTCGCCGCCACCACCACTCGGTATGCCACCAGCAAACCGATGAAACCAAGCGCTATCAGGGGGCCGATGATGACCGGATCCATAGCCCCCTAGTGTATCAAGTCCAAGATCCGCGCAGAACCCACGAAGATGGGCTTGTCAGCGCACGAACGAACCTACACCGAGGCCAATCAGCAGCTGCGGACCGCTGAGCGACGAGGCAATGTCGGTAGCAGAGCGCGCCAGCACCGGAATGACCACATAACCCCCTTCCAGCACCACATCGAGCCGCAGCCGCGCAATCGCCACGCTGATGCTGCCGACCAGCACCGGGGTCAGCCAGGGTCCAAACTGCACGCTGCCGATGCTTGTTGTGGGCGACAGTGGCTCGCCGACATGATGGACCAGCCCAAGGCGCAAGCCTGCACCGCCGCGCAGATACAGTCGGGGCAGCCGCACTTGACCGTGTACCGCCACTCGACCGCCGATCAGATCGCTGCGCACGCTCCCAAGCGGCCCGTCGCTGCGCGCAAACAGATACTGCACATCGACATCCCAGCCGAGGTGATACTGCGAGTCGCCGAGCAGGCGCAGCCCTCCGCCGGCTAGCAGCGACGGCGCATCGCGCTGCACCAGGATACTTCCGACCACCGAGAGCGAGACTCCAAGCGGGGGCTGGGGCTGCCGGAGCTTTTCCTCGACGCGACCGCTCCACTGCTGGACCACTTTGGTCGGCCCGTCGGGCTTGGGCTTGGAAGGGTCGGGCCGCTGTTCGAGCAGCAGCTCGGCGAAGCTGGCATAGAGCAGCTCGGCGATCGCCACGGCGAGCAGTCGGGCCCGAACCGCTTCGTCTTGGCTCGACAAATCGATGCTGCGCCAGGTCGACTTGCGGGTCAGGGGATCGTCGATGCGCAGGTTCAATCGACCGGAGTCGTCACAGAACACACTGGCCTGGCTGCTCGTCGGGGAACTCTCGCTCGATTGGATCACCGGCTCGCCCAGCTCGAGCGTCAGCCAGCGACGGACCTCATCGCGCGAGACTTCGACGCAGGGATCAATTTGCAGCGAGACTTGCGGAGACGGGCTCGACGGAGCGGCGGGGTCTAATGCCGCAGCAGCTCCCACCGAAGACAGCGAGAGAATGCCGAGCACAAGGGCCAGCTGGCCACAGGTCAATCGAGGTCTCCGTATCGACGGACCGAGCGCAAGCGGCGACCACTCGGATAACGCCGGACGTATTCCTCGGCGCGGCTGCGGGCAGCACTCTGCTCACCCGCGCGCGACCAGGCCTCCACCTCGCGACCCAGCGCGTCTTGCGACAGCGGACCCTCGGGATCAAGCTCCTCGGCGTGACGGAAGCTCTGGGCGGCCTCGCGCGGCTGACCCAAGTCGTCGAGCAGGATGCGCCCGAGCGTGAAGCTGGCCAGCGGCGAGCGTGGATCTTTGGGATGCTGGCGCAGTAGCTGTTGCAGCGGGGCCACGGCGTCGCTCGGGTGCGCCGAAAAGCGCGCGACATCGGCCAGCAGCAGCAGATCCGCCGGATCGAGATCGCCGTCGCGCAGGAAACCATCGGTGGAATTGCGCTTGAAGGCTTGGTGATAGGCCAGCTCGAACTTGCCCTGCTCGGCCAGCGACTTCCAGCTCTCCGGCGCGGGAGCTGCGGGCACAAGCCCCAGCTTGGGCGACCCGACGGCACTGACTCGGGCAGCGCGCAGAGGCACAAATCCTGGCCGACTCGTCGACTCGGCAGCAGCGACGCTGGCTTCACGGGCTGCCTCCACAGGGACTGCGCTGTCTGAGGCGGGCAAGGGCGGCGCGGTGCCAGAATCGGGCTGCGGATGCTCAAGTGGAATTGGGAACTCGCTGCTACTGCCTGGACCCAGCTCGCGCTGCTGCTTGTCCCACAGCACCCGGACGCGACCCTCGGCAACGGCCACGTGGACTCTGCGGTCGAGCAGCTCTTTGACCACAAAGCGGGTACCCAGCACTTCGACGGCGACCCGCTCGGTCTCGACGCGATAAAGCCTCTTGGGATTTTTGGCGACCTGAAAAGACGCCGCGCCACGCAGGAGGATGCGTACTTGATCGGGCTGCGTGCTCAGCAGCGTCAGCCGGCTGCTGCTGTCGAGAGTGCTGGCCAGCGAGCCATCGCTCAGCTGCACCACTTTGCCTTCGTCCTTACCGGCAGGCTGTGCAAGCGGAGACATCGGTACCGGACGCCGCAAGCCGAGCAGTCCACCTCCGATCACCGCCAGCAGCAGGAGCACCACGCCGACCTTCCGTTGCTGTCGCCGTTTGCCCTTCTGTGCTTGCAGCTGCATCAGTACATCCTGCGCACGCTGCGGAGTCCAGTGCGCCGTCACATGGCTTCCCGCCGACTGCACTTGCTGGGACAGATCAGCCATGACGTAGCTTCCTTTCCAGCACAGCTTGGGCTGCGGCAATCCGACGTTTCACCGTCGCCAAAGAGCAGCTGCACAGCGAGGCAATCGACTCCAGCGGCTCGCCATCGACATGGCGCAACGTCCAGGCCACGCGGTCCCCGACCGGCAGCGTATCGAGCTGACGATAAACCCGCCCGAGCAGCGCGCGCTCTTCGGGACCACAGCTTGGATCGGCGATGTGCTCGTAACAGCAGTCGCGCTCGAGCCCCAAGAAGGCCCGCAGTCGTCGCTTGCGAAGGTGACGACAGGCCTTGCGCACCGCAATCGTCTTGAGCCAGCCACGGACAGCCGCCGGGTGTTGCACCGCCCGCAGACCGCTCATGGCATCGAGGAACACTTCTTGGACCACGTCATCAACCTCGTGATCGCGACCGAGCACTCGCAGTACCACCGTCGCGACATAGCCCGCGTAGGCGGCAAACAAGTGCTCCACGGTGAGCGGCACCGCTGGAACCAAGTGCTCGCCGATAGCCGAGTCGCTCACAGGGGGCGGACAGAGCCGCAGATGAGGATTGCCGGAAGACATCGCTACCGACTAAGTGGCGCAAACGAGGGGAATTGGCTCAGAGAAGGACAGGGCATGGCGCAGCGGAGGGAGTCTCCGCTGGCCGAGTGAGGCAATCAGCGGCAGAGGCCCGGTCCGGTCGCCGGGGTTCCGAAGGCATCCGCACACATGCCCATCGTGCAGGCCGGCGTGCCGCCCTTCACGCAGATCTGATGGCAGGTGCTGCTCAGGCCGTCGCACTGATAGCCGTCGGTGCAGTCGTTGACGAAGTTGCAGCTGCCACCCGGCATGACTGCCGTCGCGGGGCTCTCTAGGCAGATGAGTCCCTTCCAGGCATCGCTGTTCGGCGGGCGCGTGGTGTCGAGGTAGACACACTGACGCTTGGTGGTGCCGAGCGAGGCGCAGGTGCCGGTGCCGGCGGTGCAGCTGGCCGCGCAGGTGCCCTTGTCTTCGTAGGCCTGACGCACGCAGCCGCCCATCTTGCCAGTGCCCGCCTCGGTGCAGGTTGCGACTTTGGTGCTGCAGTCGAAGATCGGGTCGGGGAAGCACACGCCAGCGGTGTCGTAGTACGCGCAGGCGTAGCCGGGCTTGCGGCAGGTCGTGGCGTTATTGCAGCTCGCCAGGCAGTAGCTCTTGGCTCCGAGGCTGACGCAGCGGGCTCCAGCGCCGCAGGCCGCATCACTCGTACATTCCGACGAGCAGTAGCCGCCTGGAGTCGCCGGGTTCGTTGCGTTGTTGAGGACATTGGCCTTCCAGCAGACCGGCGTCGGCCCCTTCTTGCAGCCAGCGTCGGCGGTGCAAGGATCGCCAATCGCGCCCGCTCCACCGGTCATATCGGATGGCGGCGTCAGATCGGGAACTGTTGCCAGGTCAGGCCGAGGTCCATCCGTCGGCGGTGTCGTCATATCGACCGGTCCCGCATCGAGTCCGGTCATATCCACTGGGCCCGGGCCATCGGTCGGCGGCACCGTCATATCAGCCGGCGGCGGCATCGTCATGTCGCAGGTCGCCGTCGCTGGGTCGCAAGTTGACATGGTCATGTCGACCGGCGGTGAAGTCATGTCATCGGAGCCGCCCATTGTTAGATCGGGCACTCCAGCCATATCCGGGGGAGGCGGGGGATTGGGACATCCCGCTAGGAAGAATATGCCGCTGAGCGAGGCAGCCGCTGCCAACAACTTGGCTCCGCGTAGGCTCATTACCATGTGAATTAAGACCTCCTGAGCCGGGCACCCTAACCTACCCGCACCTTCATGTGCGAGCAAAAGTTTCAGCGACGTGAAACACCGGGTGGTTGGCCAACCATTGGTTCGATGGGGGTACAGCGAGCAGACCTATTCGACAATCGGCAGGTGGCCGTCCGGGCGCAGCTTGCCCCGTAGGTCGGGACGTAGTTCGGGACGGCGCTCGGACCAGGCGGTGGCGACATTCACGTCGAGCAGGTGGCTGGGGCGGACGTTCTTTATCGCATGCAGCATCACCTGCCGGACATCGGGGATCGTCGACTCTAGCTGGCTGAGCAGCGATTCGACCTGCTGCCGCCGCAGTCCGTCCTGAGAGCCGCACAGGTTGCACGGCAGGATCGGATAGCTCGCCGCCTGGGCATGCGCCACGATGTCCCGCTCGGCGCAGTCGATGAGGGGCCGAATCACCTCGAAGCGTCCGTCGTCGGTGCGGTACTTGGCCGGCATCGCCTGAAGCTTGCCCGCGTACAGCAGGTTGAGCAGCAGCGTCTGGAGCGTATCCTCGCGGTGATGGCCGAGCGCGATCTTGTTGCAGCCCAGCCGCTCCGCCGCGCTGTAGAGCACACCCCGACGCAGCCGCGAGCACGGCGCACAGTAGGTATCTCCCTCGGCGACCAGCTGCTTGACGACGGTGTAGGTGTCCTCGTGGAGGATCTCGTACGGAGCACCAAAGCCGGCCAGCCAGTCCGCGAGCGGCTTGCCGTCGTAACCGGGCTGCCCTTGGTCCAGATGCACAGCGACCAGCTCGAACCGAAACGGCGCCTTCTTTTTGGCTGCGCACAAAAGGTCGAGCATTGTGTAGCTGTCTTTGCCGCCGGACACCGCCACCATGACGCGGTCGCCCTCCGCGATCAGTCCGTAGCTAATGATGGTGCGCTGCATGGTGCGCAGGAGCTTGGTCTTGCCTTCGGTCGAGGGATTCATAGGAGAAGCCGGCGCATGATACATTGATGAGACAAGCTGCCCATAACTGGGCTGCTTTTTGCGCTTAGCGCTTAGCCGATTACCGTGGGCAAGGATCAGGAAAAAATCTGCATCTCCTGTGGGAGTAGCTACCCGGCTGCCTATTCGTCCTGCCCGCGCTGTCAGCTACCGCTCGTCTTTCCCAACATCGGCAAGGTCTGGCACGTCGACAAGCTGATCGGTCGTGGCGGCATGGGGGCGGTCTTTTTGGCCCACCACCTCGAAGACCCGAGCAAGCTGTCGGCGGTCAAGGTACTTCAGCTGGTCGTGGGTGAGCAGCGCGCCGATCGCCAAGAAAAGGTCGCGCGCTTTCAACGAGAAGCCGAGGCACTGGGGCGACTGCATCATCCTGCCATCGTCGAGCTGTTTGATTTTGCGCGGGAGCGCGATGGCTCGCTGTACATGGCGATGGAGTACCTGCAAGGGGTGGCGCTGTCGAAGGTGCTCAAGGAGCGAGGGTCGCTGCAACCGAAAGACTCGGTGGCGCTCATGCTACAGGTCCTGGCGGCGGTCTCGTGTGCCCACCGAGTCGGGATCATCCATCGAGA
>Ga0154020_10001367_pt1 | contig 30206 bp, 25 predicted proteins | sample Klosneuvirus_201_FD_109709 | JGI IMG/M metagenome (GOLD analysis project Ga0154020, IMG submission 109709) | Active sludge microbial communities from wastewater, Klosterneuburg, Austria - Klosneuvirus_20160825_MG | ecosystem: Engineered > WWTP > Aerobic digester > Activated sludge | place...
CAAACCGCTTTTGCCAATTCTAGAAGGCTATCATGCGATGGTTGTCCACATTGTTGGAGCAACCGCATAAATTCTTCCAGCATTGGTTGCGTGTTTACGGTTTTCCATTTTTCAAGTAATTGCAGGTCAGTCGGTTGAGGATCGTGCGCAAAAGCGATGATTCCATCACTCAGCTCAAGCAAAGTTGTTGCGCGCTGTTGATATTGCACAAGTAGTGCATTGAGCTGTTCAGACGCCCATGAAGCACAGAGCAAAGCGTGCTTCTGCTCGTCCATTTGATGAATTGCGGTAAGCAACTTCTCCGCACTACTTTGACGGATATAAATGCCGTTAAGCCAGAGTAATTTTTTAATATCAAAAATTGCCCCTTTTTTACCCACATCATCGAGTTTGAAGAATTGGACCATCTCTTCTCGGGTAAAGACCTCTTGATCACCATGAGACCAGCCCAGGCGTACAAGGTAGTTCACCAACGCATCAGCCATAAAGCCCTGCGTACGATATTCTTGAACCGAAACGGCAGTATCACGTTTGCTCAGTTTGTTACCTAGAGGGCCTAAAATGAGCGGTAAATGGGCAAACTGCGGCTCTTGTCCACCAAGCGCACGATAAAATAGGATCTGTTTAAATGTATTTGTAATGTGGTCTTCACCACGAATCACATGCGTAATCTGCATAAAAATGTCATCTACAACAACGCAGAAGTTATATGTTGGCGTGCCATCACGACGAATGATAACGAAGTCATCAAACTGATCTGCCTGAAGAGTAATGCGGCCACGGATGACATCATCAAACCAAACAGAATCGAGATCGTCTGGCACGCGAAACCTTACCGCGTGTGGTTGCGTTAAATCCTGAGCGGTAAACGGCTTGTTGCGACAAGTCCCGTCATACTTACGCCCTACTCCTTGTTCAAGCTCTTCAATGACCATATCGGCATCAAGCGGCGTACAAAAACATGGATACGCTTTTCCTTGCTCCAGCAATTGTGCAGCAGCTGCCTGGTGTTCCTGCACACGAGCCATTTGATAAACAATTGGTTGGTCGGGCAACAGGCTTGTCCACTCTAAAGAACTGAGCTGTGAAGCAAGAAATTCTTGAGTAGAACGTAACACATCGGTGTCTTCAATACGCAGACTATAGGTACCACCTGTGCTGTGTGCAAACAACCAATTAAACATAGCGGTTCGAACACCGCCGATATGTAAATGCCCAGTCGGAGACGGAGCAAATCGAACACGAATAGGAGTTTTCATTAATTTTTCAACCGTTTTCAGTTTTCAACTGTTATTAATGCAAGTTTTTGTTTAACAAGATCGGTGTATGCACCAGCTGAGCGGGCATCACTTTGAGCATATTTAACGAGCATCTGTTGCCAGTAATTTTTTGCTTGAGCAAATTCTTTGTTATCCCAAAAGTACAAGCCCAGATTGTACAAAGCATATTCATGCGCCGCATGATCAGCATTTTCTGCCAAGCGTTTGAGCTGAAGGAATCCCTCTTGCTGCAAAGCTTGTGTTGAACAATCCATGCCAACCAGAGCAACTTTAACGCTCATAAAATCTTTAAGCGGCTGACTACGCATTTGTGCTTCAGCTTGTTTAAGCAATGGCAATGCTTCATCATGTTTTCTTAGGTTAAGCAGAGCATCTGCTTGATAGGCTAAAAAGAATGGGGCAAGCGTTGTACGTTTAAAGCGGCTATGTGCATCAGCACACAAAGAGGCTACGTGCGTCCACTTTTCAGTTGCTGATCTGAACTTTGTTTGGTCAGCCTTCGTTTGATCGGTCGATTTTTGAATTGGTGCTTCAAAAACTTGAAGCGTTTCAACAAGCGTTTTGTGCGCCTGTTGGGCCAATGAAGTCGCATGCCATCGATACCAAACCATGCCACCACTACCAAGTATCAGCGCAAGAGCACCTGAAATAAAAATTTTTTTGTTATCAAGAGCGAAATCGACTGCTCGCTCAATCCACTCGACCATGATATTTTCTGAAAAATCCATAGCTTCCTCTCCTCATTATTTATTTTTCATATTTCAAATAACTTTTTTCAACTATACCTAACTCATGACAATTGTACAGTTTTAATATTTTCAATTTGAATATTTGAACTTTGTGTAATGGTGCTCCAAGCAAATGCTAAAGCGCATTGAATTGTCTGCACGTCGGAGCTTCCATGACAAACAATCACGGTACCATTTACGCCCAACAACAATGCTCCACCAACCTGCTTGTAATCAAGACGAGCATCAATCGAGGTCTGTAAAAATTTGCCCATATCGTGTACCTGACTTACATCTGAATGAGCATACTCAGCTATGCCTTGAGCAAGCCATTCACTGAGCATATCGGTAGCCGCTTCACAAGTTTTGAGTAACACATTGCCTGAAAATCCATCGCATACGATTACATCCATTTCATGATCAAAAACATGCTTAGGTTCGGCATTGCCAATAAAATTAAGCATTGATCCCTTAAGCAAAACATGTGCCTGCTTAACAAGGGCTGAACCCTTACCCTCTTCATGACCATTGGCCAGGAGAGCAACACGCGGATGCTTAACACCACTGACAGCTACAAGATGCGCTGCCCCTAAATGAGCAAATTGATATAAATGTTCAGGACGAACTTCGGTATTTGCCCCTAAATCAAGAGCGAGAACTTTTCCTTTTTTTGTTGGAAGAAATCCAGCAATTGCCGCCCTTCCAACTCCCTCTTGTCGTCCTAAAATAAGCGTTGCTGCAACCATTAAGGCACCTGAGCTTCCTGCAGATACCACCGCTTGGCAAACGCCATGCTTGACACTTGCTACCGCTTTAACAAGCGAGGAATCAGGCTTGGTTTTGACCGCCCAAACGGGATCGTCATCCATGCCAATCACTTGATCTGCATGTGCAATGTACAACGGATACCGTTGCCACTGTGCATCAAGATCCTCAAGCAACGATGTAATCAGATCGTGGGGGCCAAATAGCGTAATGGGTATTGATTGTTGTGCGGCAAGGAATGCACCGTGCACTACCGCTTGGGGTGCATGATCACCACCCATAACATCAAGTGCAATCATAGCTTCTTTCTCAACTTATACACTCAACTCTTTGAGCTAAACTTTTTTGCCTGAATTTCTGAGCAAAAATGCGACTACCTTTTAGCTAGCCGCATTAATTAACGCATTTTCACGCAAACAAGACGGCGTTTAAACGATTATGACTCTTGTGAGCCTTGCGCTTCAACGTCATGTTTTGGTTCAGCAGAACGAGCTTTTGACTCTTTTGCTTCACGTGCTTTGCCACGTGCATACATACGGTCGGTCTTAGTTCTTAAAACTTTGACACCTTTGTAGTATCCACAACCTGGGCAAGCGGTATGTGTAGAAAGCGGTCCTTGGCAGGTTTGACACTGAGCTACAGATTTTGGCTTAAGGCCTTTATTTGCAGAGCGTTGATCGCGTCTTTTCCGAGATAGCTTCCGTTTGGGTACTGGCATAGTAAAACTCCTTTAAGATTTGGCAATTGTGCAATCACAACTATTAAATGTCTATATAATTCGACGAAACTCATCGCTCATAGCCTAAATTTTTAGCACTTTTTTGTCAAAGTAGCTACACGTACCTTGTAAAATCATCTATTTTTGGCAGAATGATACCTAAAACTCTGGAAAAATGTAACCCCTTTACCAGAAAAATTAAAAAGAACCGTTAAAAACTCTCACAATTTCAGGAGCATCGAATGACTACTATCAGTATGGACCTTGTTAAAAAGCTACGAGATAAGACACAAGTTGGCATGATGGACTGCAAGAAAGCCCTTGAACAAGCGGCTGGTGATTTTGAAAAAGCTGTAGAAATTTTGCGCAAAAAAGGCGCTGCAGTTGCTGCAAAGCGTGCTGATAATGAGACGCTTCAAGGTCGAGTTGAAGCTCATATTGCTTCAGATTTTCGCTCTGGATCATTGACCATGGTTGCATGCGAAACCGATTTTTCTGCAAATACCGATGCGATGAAAATATTTGCTCAAACAGTTTCACAAGTAAGCACAGAAAATGAGTCAACCGATATCACGGCTTTAATGGATATGACCGCTTCAAATCAAAGCTTGTCATTGAGCGAATCACTCAACGAATTAATTTCAAAAATTTGTGAAAGCATCAAAGTTGATAAAGTTGCTCAATTTAAAGTTGAAAAAAATGGCATTGTCAATGCATACATTCATCCAGGATCTACGATTGGCGTTCTGATTGAGCTTGCAGCTGATAACGACATTTCATCACACCTTGAAGAGGCTAAAGCCCTTTCTAAAGATATTTGCATGCAAGTTGCAGTTACCAATCCTATCTGCATTGACCCATCTCAACTACCATCAGAAGTTGTGAGCAAAGAGCGCACACTTGCAATGGAACAGCTCAAAGAAAGCGGCAAGCCAGAAGCAATTCTTGAAAAAATTGTTGAAGGTAAAATGCAAAGATTTTATAGTGAGAATTGCTTAATTCATCAGGCGTTTATTAAAAACGACAAGATGTCTATTAAACAACACATGGATGAAGTTGGAAAAAAAATTGGTAGCCCATTACGTATTGTTCGTTTTGCGCGCTTTGCGGTTGGTCGCTCTGCATAATTGCGAAAGCTTGAATGAAGAAAAAAATTCTCATCAAAATCAGTGGCGAACTTTTTCGTGTGCACAATGAACGATGCATCGGAACTGAAGTAACGTCTACAGGCTTTGATTATCAGCTTGTATACTCATTGGCAGAGCAAGTCAAAGAGCTGTCAGCAACATACCATGTCGGGTTTGTTATTGGCGGTGGAAATTTTTTTCGCGGAAGTCATGAAGGTAAGCATCTCAAATTACGGCAATCAGTTGCCGATGATGTAGGCATGCTTGCAACCGTCATGAACGGAATCATTTTACAAGAATGCTTACGCAATGAGCAGGTTTCCAGTACACTGTTAAGCGCTGTAGCTATTCCAGGAATGGTTGAAGAGCTGTCGCAAGCAAAAATCGACCAAGCTTTAGAACGCAATGAGTCTATTATTTTTGCAGGCGGCACGGGCAACCCATTTTTTACAACCGACACTAATGCGGTTATTCGCGCCTTGCAAATGGGAGCAACGCAGGTCTGGAAAGCAACAAAAGTTGATGCCGTTTATGATGACGATCCGGTAAAAAATCCTGCAAGCAAGCCGATTAAATCAATTTCATTTGATGACGCTCTACGGCAAAATTTGCGCATTATGGATATGACAGCGCTGACACTTGCACAAGAACACCAACTTACAATCAGAGTTTTTAACCTTTTTGCACCAAAAGCACTGCTTAACGTCGCACAAAAGGATGAATTTGGAAGTACCATATTCCCAACGATACGATAAATAAGGATTAGATCATGGATGAAATAGCTTTTCAAGAAGGCGATTCTAAAAGTTTTGAGAAACTTTTAGCCGGCGAGATGGACAAAGCGGTAAAACATTTTGAAAAAGAGTTAACCACCATTCGCACCGGACGAGCAAGTACCGCATTAATCGAAAATCTTAGAGTTGAATGCTATGGCCAAATTATGCCTCTGCGTGAACTTGCAACACTTGCGGCACCAGAAGGAAGACTTTTGACCATCCAACCATGGGATAAATCGTCTATTAGCAGCATTGAAGCGGCCATCCACAACTCAGACCTTGGACTTACACCTGCAAATGATGGAAGCATCATTCGCATTCAATTGCCACAAATGAGTGCTTCACGCCGTGAAGAGCTTGTTAAACTCCTTGGTAAGAAGACCGAAGATGCCCGAGTTGCTGTCCGCAACGTCCGAAAAGACTTTCATAATGAACTCCGTGAAGCTGAAAAAAAACGTATTATTTCAGAAGACTTTGCAAAGCGCTTATCTGTTCTGATGCAGAAGGTGACCGATCAATTTATTGAAAAAGTTGATCAAGCCAGCGATAAAAAGACAGCTGAAGTTAATCAAATTTAGCTATTTTTCTTGCTTTTTTATTGCCCCTAAACAGTTGTTTGGGGGCTTTTTTCTTGACTTTAATAAATTCAATTTGCATATATTTATCAAAAATACTTTACAAATGATAAATTTATGTAATACTAAGACTAGATAGTTAGTCGTACGTATTACATAGATGAACCCTAGATGGAGGATTCCTTATGAAGAAAATGTTGACCCTTACGCTTGCTCTTGCACTTACTGCAATCTGTCCAGTTTTTGCTGAGTATACCGAAACCGATACAGATAAAGAACTTGAAGCATTGATGGCTGAACTTAATAGTTCCATCGAAGATGAAAAGCCTGCTCAAGACGAAAAAACACCTGATATTTCAACATCGGATGTTTCAACCTCTGAAGCCCCAGCTCTTCCTGAAGAGTAATAACAGCCTCACATTATGGGGTGATGTTATATCACCCCACCACAACCCAGCATGAAGTTTTATAGGCTGGGTTTTCTCACATACTTCAATTAAAATCTCTCATCACCATCAAAAATCCCCCTACAAAAGCCTTTTTGCTCATATAAAATAGATTGTCATTTTTTAATTATTATTTAAGATAAGATAAAAAATAGGATTTCTTAAAAAATTTCACAATGACATCTTAGGTAAGGGGCTTTTTTATGTTTTTTCAATCAACTTTTTTCTTGCTGTTAATAAGCTTTTTTTCGCTTAACACGTCATGTTCTGCCGGAGATTTATTAACTAAAAATAGCGAAATTTCAACTCCAGAAATTTCAGCTGATGAGAATGATTCAGAAAATGATACTCACCCTTTCCAAGTAAATCCCGCACTTACCGTTATTTATGGAACTCATGGAGCAAAGGGGGATAGACGTCCGAGCATGGAAGATACACATTATCCGCCGAACGCTCACATCAGTCAGCTTGGAGAATTGGGCTCACTTATTGCAGATGGCATACACTTTTTTGGTCTCTACGATGGACATGGGGGAAAAGGCGCCGCTGAATATGCTCAAGCACGCCTGCACCGTATTCTTGTAGAAACTGAAAGTTTTCACGCAGGCAATTATATGAATGCTTTGACTGATGCATATCAAAAGACACACGAGGAATATATTGCTGACCAGCGAAACAATGCCGGCACAACAGCTGTTACAATATTATTTGCAGGCCCAGAACTTTGGGTTGCTAATGCTGGCGATTCTGAAGCTGTCCTGTATTTTGAAAATCAAGCTGCACGATGCATTACACAAATACACTCACCTGCAGATAAGAATGAATGCATCCGAATTATGAGATTACCCAATAGTGCTGTAAGAATATTTCGACAGCAAAATACTACTACATATCAAAGTGTTGTAAAAGATAATGGTGAATTGTTGTTATACAAAGAAGATACTCGCACACCTAAAAATCATCAAGAGGCACTTACATACAATTTTCTAGATAGGTATTCTCTTAATGGAGATGAAAAATATATTCAAAAATTTCACATTACAGGAAAGATCATCCTACAGGACTCGTCCTATCTAGCCGTTAGTAGAGGGCTTGGAGATAAAAGATATGTGCCTTTTGTTACTCCAATACCCTTTGTGCAAAATCTACAACTTGATCAGCCCGGCTTTTTAATTTTAGGATGTGATGGGCTGTGGGATGTAATGAGCTATCAAGCTGCGGTCAACTTTGTCATCAGAGAAATGAATCTCAAAAATCTAACACTGCAAACAATAACTCATGATGATGCAGAAGAAATTGCAGCCAAATTAGTTTATAAAGCTCTTGAAATTTGTGATCATGACAACGTCACAGCCACCCTCATTTTCTTTACCCCGAAGCTATAAGTAAGCCATTTAAAGTCAAAATATTGATTATGCTTAATGGAGCACATAAAATTACTAAGTCAATTGAGTATAATTCAAACTTATCTATTTTTTCGTTTGGGGATTTCTTACCTATACTATGGGGAGTACATGATGCTGCTAAAAAAAATCATATCACTGTGGCTTATCGTCCTTGCACCTATTTATTGCTGCTTGAGCATGGATTTAGAATCAGAAATACTCCCAGATTATATTGCCCCTTTAAAAATAGCTCATGGTACGCACGCAGAACAAGGCAATGCACGCCCAAGCATGGAAGATCAACATTTTCCATCTGAAGATGAAGAATCTATGATAACTGATAAAATACATTTTTTTGGCATCTACGATGGGCATAGAGGCGTAAGAGCCGCATACTTCACAGCTAACTACTTACACCGCAATATATTGTGGCAACTACAATCAACAGATATCAATGCTGATACTTTTTTAATAGCGTATAAGCTGGTAGACAATCAATTTATTACAAACCATCCTCAAAACCTATCAGGAACAACCGCTGTCACAGCCCTATTTAAAAAAACAAAACTTTGGATTGCCAATGTTGGCGATGCCCAAGCTGTTGCATGCTTTGATGGAACGCATGCGGAATGCGTAACAGAGCTTCATTCACCGTGCAATCAAACCGAGCTAGAGCGCATACTTAATCAAGGTGGCACAGTCAAAATGTATGATAAGAATCTAGTTTACATAAAAACAAGGGAAACAATATTCACCCCATCAGACGAAAATACTCAAGAAGCACTTGCTGAATACAAAGAGGAACAAACAAACGCTTTTTTAGAATCGTATAGCCCTGATGGAGAAGGAATAATAATCAATAAATTCCATCCTGTTGGCCGTATAATAACAAATGTCCAGCTCTCACCAAGTCGTGGAATTGGCGATGTTGAGTCGAAACCTTTTTGTAGCAACACCCCCTTTGTACAATCATTTGAAATCACTCAACCTGGCTTTATTATCTTGGCATGCGATGGATTGTGGGATGTCATGAGCTATCAAGCTGCTGTTAATATTGTTCTGCGAGAACTTATGCTCAAAGGCCTTACCATTGATACTGTAACAAAAGATGTAGCGAATAGTATTGCTCAAAAGTTGGTAGCAAAAGCTCTTGAAATTTGGGATCATGATAACGTCACTGCAACGATTATCTTTTTCAACCCAATACAGGCATAGGCTTGCCAGAAGCACCACAGAGGATACTTGGCTATGAAAACAAAGCTCTTTTTGGTCGGACTCCACGTCTTAATTTCAACAACAGCACTTCAAGGAATGGATGAATTTCAAGATCAAGATTTTGTAGTTGTTCCATCAGAACCAGAATTACCAGAATTAGATGATTTTTTTATGGTTGAAGAAAGTGAGCCTGTACACGTTGAAAAACAACCAGATGAACCTCAACCCGATCGCTTTTCTCGTTTTCATACAACCGCATCAACCAGCTTTACTGAAAAAGAAACTTTTCACTCCAGCTACCAGCCATTTGAAGACAACTTAAAAACTTATTCTTCATTAGGCATCTTTGATGGACGGCTTGGATCCTCTACCGCGCAATACGCTCAAGCAAAAATTATAAAGTTAATTAAATATTATCTAGCCAACCAAGGGATTAAAGGTGCAATAAACAAGGCTTTTAAACAAATTCAGAATGAAGTCCCTGATGGAAATGGCGCGGGAACAAGTGTTCTGTTATCAATTTTCGAAACAAGTTTTACAACGAATGATTACAAACTCCACATCGTTCACGCGGGCGATTCAGGAGCTGTACTCCAAACAAAAAAATCAACCAACATACTCACAAATCCTCACCTACCCAACGAAAATACAATTTCTTGTGAACGATCTTCTCGCAAGAATGTCGATGTACAGCTCTATACAACGAAAAAACTTTTAATTCAACGTCTTGAAGAGTACGACTCTGGCTGCAATTCTGTGAGTACTCGCCCAACTCAAGAATTTTATATGCTTGCACAACAAAACAAGATGATAGCCACAACTCGTGGAATTGGGCATAAGAAATTTGCTCCTTTTTTTAAGGCCGAACCAGAAATACACACACGCACATTAACGGGCGATGAACGCTTTCTCATTTTAGGAAACAATGAGTTTTGGGATGCAATTTCTCCTTCAGCTGCAGTAAATATGGTTGAAGAAATCATCAATAAACGTCGCATAGAAAATCTTAATGAAGCAAATATAGCACAAGCGTTAGTTACAAAGGCTCGCACATATGCTCAAACAAGAACAGATATTTATGCTCGAAAAGACAACATTATTGCCACGGTGGTTTTATTTCTTGAAAACCTCTGGCTTCATCGATACCAAGAATAAAGGCGCAGACTTTCATATCAAAAAGCTATTTTTAAGCTGATTATTGATTTTACTCAATGCACTGAGTAAAATTACTCAATAGACTGAGTAAAAATCAATAAGTATAGAGGTTACAATGAAAAAACGCCCTATTTTTAGCACACTCCTTAAGCGAGTACAAGAGCCTCGCCGATTCATTCAAGTCCTTTTGGGTCCCAGACAGGTGGGAAAAACCACACTTGCAATACAAGTAACAGAGTCTCTTGATAAACCATTTCACTTCATATCTGCAGACCTTGCAACCCTACAAAGCCTTGCATGGCTAGAACAGCAGTGGGAAATAGCGCGACAAAAAATTACCTCTGAGAATGGATGCATCCTTATCATCGATGAAATCCAAAAGATTCCTCACTGGTCAGATTTAATAAAATCTTTATGGGATGCTGATACACGTAATGGCGTAGATTTATCGGTTATTATTCTAGGATCCTCTCCATGGCTTGTACAAAAAGGATTAACTGAAAGCCTTGCTGGACGCTTTGAAATTATCCCCATAACTCACTGGTCTTTCAATGAAATGCGCGAAAGTTTTGGTTGGACATTGCAGCACTATGCATACTTTGGTGGTTATCCAGGGGCTGCGTCGCTCGCCGATGAAAATGATTCTTCGCGATGGACGAATTATATCAACGATTCGATTATTGAAACGACCATTTCCCGAGATATACTGCTTATGACACAAGTCAATAAACCGGCATTGCTCCGTCGATTATTCCAGCTTGGCTGTACCTATTCAGGACAGACGCTTTCTTACACCAAAATACTTGGGCAACTTCAAGATGCTGGTAACACAACAACACTTGCTCATTACCTAGACCTCTTATCTGGAGCTGGACTCCTTGATGGTTTACAAAAATTTGCCAGCCAAGCAGTCCGACAAAAAGGGTCTAGTCCTAAACTCGCTGTTTTTAATACCGCGCTCATGAGCGCCCAATCAAATAGAACATTCAAAGATGCAAAGCAAGACTTTACATTTTGGGGAAGACTCATTGAATCAATGATTGGAGCTCACTTATTGAATAGCGTACGAGGAACACAAATAGAACTTTTCTACTGGCGTGAAGGTGATAAAGAGGTTGATTTTGTATTAAAGCTTGGGGATAACATTACCGCCATCGAAGTTAAAAGTAACTCAGACAGTTTCAAACGTTCGGGTGTTGATCTTTTTGTTAAAGAATTTAAACCAAATCGAGTTTTACTCATTGGGGAGCAAGGTATTCCCCTTGAAGATTTTCTTACATCACCGATTACCAATTTTGTCGGCTCATAAACTTCTTCGAACCTTAACCTAAAACTCGACATAATAAAGGCGCAGACTTTCATCTGCGCCCATAATTTTTATACTTTGAAATCTAGTTAGACTCTTATAAAATACCGCCAACGGTAAATTGATACGCAAGGTATCCAAAGAAAAGCGAAACAAGCGCTACGCCTGTTTTGCGTCCAACCTGGCTGAATCGAAATAAGCCATAGCTGATGATGAAAAATGCAAGAAACATAAACATCGAAGCTCCGCGCAACCCTGCAAGCTTTACCGGCTTGTCGGAAAGGACCGCCAATACTCCAAGAATGAGCGTTGTCTGCTCGAGTACTGTGCCTAATGTTGGCGCAAGTGCAAGGCTATACTGCTTACGACGTAATGCGCTAATGCACAAGACTAACTCAGGAAGCGATGTTCCCAGAGCCATAAGTGTGGATCCAACCGTTTCCAGTGGCATCTTGAACCCAAGCGCAAGCTCTACAGCACCGTGCACCGTCAAAGCTGAAGCCAAAAGTACCAAGCCAAAACTGACAAGCAACTTAAAAACTTTGCCCCATTTGGACGTAAGAAAAGAGTCTTCATCCCATTCACATGCGGCCATTCCTTGGTCCTGAATTTCATCACCACGTGAACGCATCCACACCCAAGCGGTTGATGCCAAGTAAATTCCAATGAGCACAAAGCCATGAACTGGCGTCAGCACATCAATGAAAAATATTACCATCAAGACAAGCGAAGACAAACCAATCATCGCAACCAATTTACGGCTATCGCGATGCCCCACCAACACCTTGCCAGCAAGCAGAAGGGTTGAACCGATCACGAGCGCCACATCAATAAAATTGGCACCAATGATATCACCTGCAGAAACCTCACTCACTCCACGTAACGCTGAAGTGATAGCAACTGCAAGCTCGGGAATTGTTGCTGCAAGAGCAAGCACAATAAATCCGATAAAGAATGTTGTCACGCGAAATGCGTGCGCTACTTGGAGGGCGTACCGCACCACCAAGTCTCCAGTCCACCAGAGTAGACCGAACCCAAGGAACACAAGTCCCAGGTGTAAAAATAATGATATGAGCTCCATAACGTCCTTTAACGTTAAACTTTTTGAGAAAATATAAAACCCCTTGAGACTTCTCACCCCTCAAGGACTAAATCGCAGTGCCAACCTGTTTTAATAATAAAAACAGTAATTTATAAGTATAAAGTTTTAGGGCTGAATAGCAACCGGGATTGTATAATAATTTTTAAGAAAAACGATGAATTTTGAATAAATCATCACAAATATGTCCTCCTACCCATTTTTAAATCTGGTAAAAGGGCATATTTATCTTAAAACAAAGTAGAAAAACTTACAAAATGAACTTAAAAACCTTAATCGAGCTTCTGCTCAATCAGCGTCATGCGGCCCGTTGTATAAAGAAATGATTCAAAATCAATGTGACGTTTATACAAAATATTCAATACACTATTGATGTTGTCAACAAATAACCGATCTTTCATTCCTACATTAATTCTTTCAACAACATCTTCTATTGTAGGAGCTTGTCTATTTTGATTATTGCAGATAAACAGATGCATAAATGCATTCAAATCATTCAAGAGTGCAGCTTTAAAAATGTGATATTCAACAGCACTCGTCCACTCGTGAACACGCTTATCGGTTGCCTCAGGATCACAAAATTCTTGAATTGTTTTAAAGCCGCTTAGATGTAATATTTTTGCTGTCTGAATTACTGAAAAACGTATTTCACACGCCCACATCTCTTTGAATGCTTGCAATGAATTTTCCTGTTCTGCAGCAATAAACAGGATATTTAAAAAGCATGCGCCAGCTTCTGTAAGAGCTTCACTCAGAAGCAATGCATCTATGTATTCTCCGCTAAAATCTTTTTTTATAACTGCATAGTCTTGCGCAAAAACCTTAACAAAATCAGGACAAAATACTCTACATGATACGTCAAAATCGATACGATGAAGAAACTCATGAGTCAAAAGCTTAATGATCTCTTCGGCTCTGTACATAGACAAAACACCACTAAATTGGCTATATGCAGCTGAATTAATATGAATATTCTTGAATGGCTCGTTTAAAGTCGGAAATTTTTTACGTACTGATGTTGGGAGAAAACTAATGTCTACAGCCCCAACTTCTCTATGCGGACAAGTAAGCCATGAATCTTTTGCTTTGAGTAACTGCAACGTGCGCTTGACCAGCTCTTTGCATGATTTTTCGGAGAGAGCACAAGAGCGATTGCTTCTCAAGTCTGGAAAAAACCACGCTATCTTATCATGCTCTCTAATTTTATATTCTTGGGTCTGACAATAGTTTTTAGATGATTCTTTTAATGTTTCATAGGTCGCAAATGAACCTGGTACTGCTCTAAAAATTGACAGCACCTTGAGCAATGATAGACCATAACCAGAACTCTCTTGTTGTCTTGTAAGATCTCTGTCTTGAAACTCTTTACAAAGCTCACCACAAAAAAGATCTAATGCTTTCTTATGCTTTTTAAACAAATCTTTATCATTAAAGACGTTTGAAATACTTGCATCATCCAAACGATAATCTAAACACTTTCCATAACAATTTATTAATTTCTCATCATGCTCAATAAACACTTTAAATAATGAAAAGAGATAAAAATACAAAGGGTGATTCTTATTTTTTAAAATAGTAACCGCATCAAGAATAACATTTTGAAAAGCTCTTCCAGAACCCAAACACTCACCTACTCTTTTTAACTGACCACCAACTTCAAACTGAGTTTCATAAAATTCAGGATCGGGAATCCCCCACTTTTTTCCAGTTTTGTACAGCGTATGAACTAATGCATCAATTTCTTTTTTGCCGTCGGCAATCTGATTAAAAATGGTTTGTAGTTGGTTATCAACTAGCTGTTCATCAGAAATAATTACTGAAATCTGTGAGCATGGTAATATCTGCATCTGCTCAAGCAAACGTTGAGCGTCAGAAGTCATACAATCATGCCAGTTCGAATAAAGCTGAATCATCACATGAGAAAAGAGTGCCAAAAAAAATAGCCCCTTAAGGTTGATCATAAATCCCCCATAAAATGAGATCTGTTTGAATATTGCGATACATGTATCTTATACATTAAATTCTGGTTATCTCCTCATTATTACTCAAAAAATTATTTATTTCTGAAGAAAGGACTATTTTTGAAAAAGTTATACCTTCGAAATATGAAAAAACCCAAAAATCAGCTAGACTTGCGCCCATGTAGTCAGTCTTTTTACCAAGTTTTAAAGTTTTTAGTTCATGAGCAAACATTTTACCCACCTCCACATTCACACCGAGTTTTCGCTCCTTGACGGTGCAATTCGCATTCCAGATCTTGTCACCCTTGCAAAGGAACAGCAATGGAAAGCGATTGGTATCTCCGACCACGGAAATATTTTTGGTGCGGTAAAGTTCTTTCAGACGGCTAAAAAAGAGGGTATTAAGCCTGTCCTTGGCACCGAGCTCTACTTAACAGCCGATGTGCGCATTAAAGACCCAAAAGAGAAGTACTACCATATTATTTTGATTGTTCAGAACAAAGCTGGATACAAAAATCTATGCCGACTCATGGCATTTGCCTACCAAGAGGGATACTACTTCAAACCTCGTGTCGATTATGCCATCTTGCAAAAGTACTCCGAGGGGCTGATTGTCTCTACCGCATGTGTTGGGGGACATATTCCCAGCCTGTTGCGCAATGGCGAAATAGATCAAGCACGTGAACGCACCGAATGGTTTTTAAACACCTTTGGCGCTGATCGCTTTTTTTATGAGCTTGCACCTGCCGACTTTGATAAGCAGATAGTCACCAACAAGCTGCTTCTTGATTACGGGCAGCAGTGGGGTGTTAAATCGATTGCAACAAGTGATGCTCATTACCTGCATAAGCAAGATCATGAAGCTCATGAAGTACTGCTTTCGGTACAAACCAAAGATCAACTTTCTAACCCTGACCGCTTTTCGTTTGGCGACTGTCGCGTCTATGTTCGCACTGAGCAAGAGATGCGCGCCGCTTTTCCTGGGCAGGACGACTTGATCTTTAACACCGGTTTTATTGCTGACCAATGCGACTTTGCATTTGAATTTGATAAGTTATTTTTTCCTCAGTTTCCAGTTCCTGAAACACACACTCAAGAAAGTTATTTTGAACGACTCTGTTGGGATGGGCTTAACCAAATTAAGCAGGATGATTTAATTCCTCACGATCAATATGATGCATATGATGCTCGACTCAAACTTGAAATCGATCTCATTGTCAAAATGGGGTATGTCGGATATTTCCTTGTTGTGGGTGATTTTATTCAGTGGGCTAAACGACAAGCTATACCTGTTGGTGCTGGTCGTGGATCTGCAGCCGGTGCACTTGTTGCATGGGCATTACAAATTACAAACGTTGATCCACTCAAATACAATTTACTCTTTGAGCGATTTTTAAACCCCGAGCGTGTGTCGATGCCGGATATCGATATCGACTTTTGCATAGAACGTCGCGAAGACGTCATCAACTACGTCAAAGATAAATATGGACACGATTGTGTTTGCCAAATTATTACTTTTGGTACCATGATGGCAAAAGGCGTTATCAAAGACGTTGCTCGAGTTCTTGGCTTTCCATTTCAAGACGCAAACGCCATCACCGACCTAATTCCTGATCAGCTCAAGATTTCACTTGAAGAAAGTATTGAACAAGAGCCACGCCTAAAAGAGCTCATTGAAAGCAATCCAAAAGTTAAAAAACTTTTCGATATCTGCTTTAAGCTTGAAGGGCTTACGCGTCACGCATCAAAGCATGCGGCTGGCGTAGTTATTTCACCAGAGCCATTAGCAGAAACTTTGCCTTTGTATATCCCCTCCAAAACAACCGATCTTGTTGCTCAGTACGCAATGACCGAACTGGAAGCAATTGGCTTTTTGAAGATGGACTTTTTGGGGCTCAAAAACTTAACGGTTATCGATAAAGCGCTCAAGGCGATTAAAAAAAATCATGCGATTGATATCAACCTAGACAAATTACCACTTGATGATGTAAAGACACTCGCGCTGCTCTGTCGAGGAGAAACAAATTCGATTTTCCAATTTGAATCTGATGGAATTAAAGAGGTTTTGCGCAAGCTCCAGCCCGATAAATTTGAAGATCTCATTGCGGTTAACGCACTCTACCGACCTGGACCACTTGGTGCAGGAATGGTTGATGATTACATTGAACGACGTCATGGTCGACAAAAAGTTGTTTATATGTTTCCGGAACTTGAACCGATCTTGTCAGAAACGTATGGCGTTATTGTCTACCAAGAACAAGTGATGAAGATTGCATCGGTTATTGCGGGTTACTCACTTGGAGCTGCAGATATTTTGCGTCGTGCTATGGGCAAGAAAAAAGCCGATGTCATGGCTGAGCAAAAAGCGCTCTTTGTTGATGGTGCAAAAAATTGTAATTTTGATGCGCGCAAAGCAGGTGAACTATTTGATATCATGGCTCACTTTGCAGGATACGGTTTTAACAAATCGCACTCGACCGCCTATGCACTTATCGCCTATCATACCGCATACTTAAAAGCTCATTACCCCAACGAATTTATGGCCGCTTCGGTAAGCTATGAAACAAGCAACCCCGATCAGCTTACGCATTATTTGCAAGAAATTACCGATATGGGATTAACGCTCACCCCACCAAGCATCAATGAGTCTGAAATTGATTTCACCGCCAGTTCACAAGGTATTTTGTTTGGACTCAAAGGAATTAAAAATGTTGGGCTTGCCGCACTTGAAAATATCATTCTTGAAAGAAATAAAAAACAGTTTCTCGATCTGCTCGATTTCTGTAAACGAGTCGACCTTCGAACCGTTAACAAACGAGTGATTGAAAGCTTAATTTGCGCCGGTGCATTTGATGTGCTTCCGGGCAACCGTGCTCAAAAAATGGCTGAGCATGAAAAGATTATGAATATTGCCAACGAACACAAAGAAGCGACTAAAACAGGACAAATGGGACTTTTTGGAATGAACGCACCTGCAGAACATGGCTCACGAGAACCTGAAGCTTATTCGTTTGCACCACTTGCTGAATGGCCTGAACGAGAGAAATTGGAAAAAGAAAAAGAGGTTGCAGGTTTCTATGTCAGTTCCCACCCACTCAAAAGCTACCCACTCGTTAAATATTTGGATGTTCAAACATTTTTGGGTTGCCTTGATTTGATTAAAGAGGTTAATTCACTCAAAGAACCTTTTGTAACCTGTGTTGGTTTAATGCAAACACATAAAATAATTAATACTAAAAAAGGCGATCGAATGGCATTTGCTCAATTTGAAGATCTATCTGGCCATGCCGAAATTATTATTTTCCCAACATTGTTTAAGAAAGTTGAAGCTTTACTTGGCAGTTATACGGTGTTTATTATCAAAGGCTCGATTGACATAACTTCATCTCAAAAATGTAAAATTAAAGCAAATGAGTTGATCCCCGTTGATTTGATATCAGGCGACCCAACGCTTATTAAAAGCGTTACGTTAGACCTTTCATCAGGCATTGATGCTCAAACGTTGGAACAATTACGCGCAGCATTGCCTGTAGGCAAAGCAGAATTACGCATAATATTTCAAGAAAACAATCAAAAACTCACGCTCTATGCTCAGCAAAAAGTTGACTGCTCTGATGCTGCACTTAATCTCATTAAAGATTATGCCTGCGGTATTAAGATTGGACTTTAAGCACAAAATTCACTCAATGTTTTTATTTACTTTCAGCTTGAGCTTCACGTCTACTAATCTAAGTTGTGACCTACTAAAAACTTTGGTTGATGCTTAGCTGTTACCCCTCTATTAAGTTATTAACATTCACCGGCCTGCTATCCTCAATAAAAATAGGACTTAATTTAGGTTTATTAGTCTTTAAAGGTAATTTCTAGACTTCATAAAATAGGATGAGTTTATGAAAATAATGCAAGCACTTTCAATCGTATGTGCACTGCTCGTACTCAATATTATGGTCTATGGAATGGTATCAGCAAGTGTCATTGATGATCTTTTTGAAGCAATTAATAATGGCGACATAGCGATAGTTAAAGATTTAATTACCAAAGACCCAACACTTGTAAGGGCAGCACCTCGATATAATGCCTGTCAAACTCCTCTACATGTCGCTGCAAGCAGAGATCAGCAGGAAATTGCACAATTGCTTATTGAACATGGAGCTCTAATTGATGCACCAGATGAGTACGGATACAAGCCCGTAGACTTTGCCAAAAATGATGTGATGAAAAATCTACTCCTAGGCAAAGCACTTGTCATCCTCTCTGCTCGTAGCAATTTTTTCAAAGACATTATGGGAATTACCGAAATAAATTTTAAAAATAATTTGCATGACTTTGCTGATAAAATTACACACAGCCCAATAGATAACACTTATACACTTAATGTGAATGGCAAGTTGTTTCAGATGGGTAACTTTTATCAAAAATCAATTGAAGAGCTTGAAACACAAATTGCAACAAAACCTTTTCCTGGCTGTGGAACATTTAACGTTTTTTATGGAAAGAATTTGGATGTTGCGGCATTTCAGGCTGATCCTGCACATGATGGGGCCGTCTTTCAAGTTGCCTCAAATTTTAATGGCCTAGAAACAGTAGATCAAAACCAGGACATCACTACACAATTGATTACAGATTATACGGGTGATCCAACCCAAGGGCCCTCTGCGTCAATATCTGCAGCGCCAGGGCTTATATTTCGGCGTTATTTTTTATTTTTTGATAAGAATAAACCCATCACTGAATGGGGACAAAATAAAAATGGTGAACGACAAGTCAATTTCCTGAAAGCAATTACCCAACAGGAAAAAAATGACCTTCCAAAAATGAGTCAAGCCGGTTACGTGCAATTTAGCAACGCTATGCGCATGCCACATGATGATGATTATAAACAGATAAAAATAGGTTATCATGAAAAAACAGCGGTCACTTTTGGTGCCCGTTCTGGCCACCAACACGCAGTCGCTGCCTTGCCGTATTCACTTATTGACCAAGTTTTTGCTGCGGCTGCCGATTTTGGCGGGACAAATGGAGCGCTTAAGAATAATACAATCGCTCAAGCATGGGCTCAAAAAATCCTAAACGCTGCCTACCAAGGAGCTTTGCATTGTGCGTTTATTAACAACCGAAAAAAAGTTTTTCTTACTCTCATGGGTGGAGGCGTTTTTGCCAATGATTTTTCTTGGATCTGCAACGCAATTACTCGTCTGAAAGATTTCATTCAACAGTCTGGACTTGAAGTAACATTAATTTGGCGAGACTCATTTCACAATAAAATCATTGTAAATGCGCTGCAACCTTTAGTGGAGCAAACTGGCGGTCATTGGACAAACTGCTCGGGGTCAAAAAATGACCCTCTATCTGATACAATAATACTTGCTAAAAAAGCGGTACCTATTATCAAGAATCCTTTGATGGAACAATTGTCTACGCTCAAAGAAAAATTGAACAAACTTAAACTTGGTCTTGCAATGCTTTCTGAAAAGCTTGCTGCTCTTAAAAAAGAGCTCAAGTAAAAATTCAGTCTAATATCAGAGAAAGCTGGCTTGCACACTCGCTTGCAAGCCTTGGCATAACCTCGTGCAAATGCAAAACAAGCCAGGTGCGTTTATGCTCTTCTTCATGAGCTGCAACATCTTCGATAATATTTTTGATTGCGGTTATAAACTGATGCTCTTGTGCAATTTTCTTTTCTACGAGCAGCACAAAATCATTGATGCGTAAAGAAAAACGCTCTGGCCATTCAAGTAATGTGTAATAGCGGATCAAATGAGAAAGAATTTCAACATCGTGAGGATTCATGGTGTACAAATGCTCACAAATTCCTGCAGCATCAACCCACTGTTTTTCTTTGTGATATAAAAAAGCTGCTTGACGATATTTTTCAAGAGCTGCCTTATCATCCAGAGACCATAATATGTCTCCTTCCAATTGCAATGCATAGGCCTTGCGCTCAAAAGAATGCGCAAGCAATCGATAAACATTTAAAGCTTTCTCTCGCTCTCGCCGGGTAATTAGTTCAGCCAATTTAAACCATGCAATGCTTGCATTTCCTTGGTTAGATCCCTGCTTCATCATCACCCTTTTCTGTTGAGATGAATCAATCCCTTCTGCTTTTTTACTGTAGCAGATTTGCTTTTACGCCCTACTAGTTCTATCCCAGCTCATTGAAATGGCCTTTCCCTCATGTTATACTCCTGGGAAAATATGTAAACAGCCGTTCTGCCATCTTTTTGAACTGCACGATTTTTTATAACTTAAACAAGAGCCCAACTGCGAGCATTAAAAAAATGAGTTCTTCAAACCTTGAAAAATGGAAGCTTATCGCGCATGAAGCAACTCATGCAAATGACCACATGAGACATGAGCGACAACGTGCTGCCGGAAAAAAGACCGCGCGCCAGCGAATTGCTGAGCTTCTGGACACTCAAAGTTTTGAGGAAATTGACCAATTTGCTCGCTCCCCTTACCTTGAACATGGTGATTATTGTGATGGTGTTGTTGCCGGCTTTGGAACAATTGCTGGATGCAAGGTTGCACTTTTTGCTCAAGATTTTACGTTTAAGGGTGGATCATTAGGCAAACGGCATGCGGAAAAAATTTGTAAAATAATGGATTTAGCAATCAAAGTTGGCTGTCCAATTATCGGCATTCTTGATTCTGGTGGCGCACGTATTGATGAAGGAATTCATGCTCTTGCTGGCTATGGAAGCGTTTTTATGCGCAATGTTAAGGCCTCTGGAGTAATACCGCAAATTTCACTCATCCTAGGTCCTTGCGCAGGTGGGGCCGTTTATTCTCCCGCGCTCACCGATTTTGTTTTTATGACCGAACAAATTAGCCAAATGTTTATTACCGGCCCTCAGGTTGTCGCACAAGCACTCGGACAAGCGATCACCAAGGAAGAGCTTGGAGGAGCTTATGTCCATGCAACACAATCGGGCGTTGCCCACATCGTAACACAAACAGAAGAACAGTGCTTTGAACAACTCAGAAGATTACTTTCTTACCTTCCAGCACATTATAGGACCAGTGCTATCCCTGGTGTTGGAGCAGAACCTGCACTTAACATTCCACTCACATCTCTTGTTCCTGAAAATAATAATCAAGGGTATGACATTAAACAGGTTATTCTTGCTGTAGTTGATGCACAAAGTTTTTTTGAAATTCAAGCGCTCTTTGCTCCAAACATTATTGTTGGTTTTGCCCGGATGGACGGCATGGCCGTTGGCATTGTTGCAAACCAGCCATTAGTTAAAGCTGGAACGCTTGATATTGATGCATCATGCAAAGCTGCACGCTTTATTAATTTTTGTAATAGCTTTGGAATTCCTATTATTTCATTGGTAGATGTTCCAGGTTTTTTACCCGGTATTGATCAAGAACATAATGGCATCATTAGACATGGCGCAAAACTTCTGTATGCGTATGCAAATGCAACAGTCCCTAAAATTACTCTTATCCTGCGTAAAGCGTTTGGCGGAGCCTATGTCGTCATGGGTAGCAAAGAATTGGGAGCCGATTTTAATATCGCATGGCCACAGGCACAAATTGCAGTTCTTTCAGCACCTGCTGCAGTTTCTATCCTGCAAGGAAAAAATCTTGCAGCACTTGATGAATCAACTCGATCAGCTAAAAAGGCTGAACTTGAACAGGCGTATGCAACTGAATTTTTAAATCCGTTTATTGCAGCAGAGCATGGATATATTGATACAATTATAGAACCCAATGCTACGCGGAGCTGCATACTCAAAGCATTATCGTTTATTGAAAGTAAAGTTGAACAACTGCCCAAAAAGAAGTCGGGCAATATACCTTTGTAACCAAGGATCCCTCATGATTACATCGCTCTTGAGTAACATACGTCAATGGATCAATACGCATCGTAAACGTTCTGCTTGTATCTTTTTAGTACTTGTAACAGCTATTACAACCGTTAGTGTTTTTCATTCTAGCAAACACATTTTACCAATACATCTTGCCCAACGACCAGAAACTGTTGCTGGAAAACTTGTCACGCTCCGCAAGCTTAAAGAAGAATTTTTTATCGATTATCATAACATGTTCTCACAAACGGTACGTCGAGGACTTGAGTACCCCGATGAAATCACGCTGGACTATACCATTCGCTATCTGCGCTATGAAATGAAGCGCGAGGAAAAAAAAGAGATTCTGCAATACTGCATTTTTGATAACAAAGACAATAAATTGATTGGCGCGCTTGAAATTCGTGAGAAAAATGAGCTAGATCCCGGACAATTTGGCTGCTGGGTTAATGAGCGCTACTGGGGTGGAGGCCGATTTCAAGAAGCAGTTGCCCTCATTAGTAAAACATATTTTGCACTCACCGACGCTCCAAGTTACTGCGCCCATGTCCGTTTATGGAACAAGCGTAGCTATGCAGCACTTAAACGATTTGGTTTTAAAGATGTCGGTTTTTATTATGAAAATGGAACCCCAACACGCTATCTGCTTGAATACAATCGTCCATAAATATAAAAAATAGTTCTTATTTGCTCTATCTTTAACCTACTCTTCAGGGAAACCCAGAAAACTTGCCCATCAAACGGTATTGATGTATTTCGAATATCACTCAAAAATCGATAATAAATTATCAATTTGACAATTTTAAATCAATCTTGTACTTTAAGTAAAAATACCAAACTGTAATTAATATATTTATTTGCAAAAGCAAGAGGTTATTATATGAAAAGATTATTATTTTTTTGGACTATGCTGGGAATTCAACTATCCCTTTCTTTGTGTACATTCCAGCTCGATGCGATGAAGAGAAGATCTCAGCCGGAAAAAAAATCCAGTCGTCCTAGAAAAAAAACTGCTCATCAATGTTTAATCTGTAATCACGATCCATTTTCAGCCCCATTTGTACTCCATGAACATATGCTTAATGAACATCGTGCCTGCTGCGACTGTGACTATGCACTACCTGAAGCAGAATTCAACAATCATCAAGCAGTCTATAAATTTGCTCGACATGTTGCAGACAAACATAAAAGAAACTCAGTGTATTACTTAAATGCATTGGTAGGAGGAAATCCAACTATTACGCTACGTGTTGGAGTCGCACGAAATAATGCAAAAGCACTTTCAAAACGAAATAATGTTGTTATCGATGAACGAGAATTTCATGTTCATCAAAATCAAGAACTCCAATGCTTAGAATGCGAAAAATTTTTATCTGAGTCATACTATGATGAACATATAATGCGAGTGCATAAAGTATGTCCTTGGTGCAAAAATCAAGTTGAACATGCAACCATTAAAACACTTGTTGAACATGTACAACAAGAACATCCAGAAAAAAGTATTTTTTCATGTGAGCACTGCCAAGAATTTGTCTCATTAGATGAAGATCTTGCATCAGCCCACACTCAAGAAGCTTGTTATAAAGAAACAAACAATCATAAGTTTCAATGTGCTGTCCCTGGTTGCAATCGTTCATTTAGCAAGACTGATAGCGCTGGGCACCATGCCGTACACGCTCATCACCTTTGCTCTGTATGCGACAACTTTCAAATCAATAGTACAAATCCTTTGGATGAGGAAGTTGAGCGACTCGCTTTGCATTTACATGAACAACATGGCCGAACTGTTTATTTATGTCGCGAAGCCAATCGTGATGGCAGCAAATGCGTCTTTATTGGAACTAACAAAAAAATTGCTCAAGAACATGCAAAAACTCATGGAAGCCGCAAAACAATAGAAAAAGATGATTCAACTGTTATACCTTTTTTTGAAGATCAATACAATGCACCTCAATCTCCAATACGTGGAGACGATAATAAATTTACATGCAATAAAGAGGAATGCAACAAAGCATTTTCTAAAAAAGATACCTGCCTTCATCATATTATAACAGGACATCAGGGCTGTCCAAGTTGCAATTTTACGCTAAGTGATTCAGAAGATCTTGAAACATTAGCAAGTCATTTAGCAACAGCACACCCCCCTAAATATAGCACTGTATACTTCTGCCCTGACCAAGCATGCAACTTTCTTGCGCTTGACAAGGGAAGAGCCGAAAGGCATCGTAAAAGCAATCATCCACAAAAGCCGCCTATTGAAAAATACAACACACAAGCTCAATCAACAGCAATTGTAGATCTAAGAATAGCTCGAGCATCTGGTGATGTACCATTCAATATTCCTGTCTGGTGCTGGTTTAAGAAATGGTCAGCTGACAAGAATGATCAGAACATAATTACTTTAAAAAATAAGCGTTGCAACGAAGAGCTTTTAACAAAAAATGATGTTATTGAGCATTTCAGGTGTGTTCATAATATCTGCTTTGAATGCATAGAAAAAAAGGCTCTTTTTAAAAATACTCAGTCTCTTTTAAAGCATGTACAAAAATACCACGCTGATGAACCTAAATCTCGAAGTAAATGTAATGTCTATGACGACAAAAAAGTATGTACTCACTGTTGTGATCAGTTTCACTATGAGTCTGAAGAGGCACTTATGATACACATGCATGAAAAGCATTAACATTAAGATCTGATAATTTTATAACGTTTATAAAAAAGAGCTCCTCTGATAAGTAAGAAATCAGAGGAGCTCTTTTTTTATATCTTTTCGCTATGACAAGGAACTGTTAGTTACTTGATGGAGCATTAATAGTCGTATCAAACAAAACCGGCCTATGGTTTCTAGACTGTATCGCACGTGCATTTTTACCATGAACATGAATCAAACTGTCAATTTGGATTTTTGCAAGCTGTATTGGTTGCTTAATTACAATCCACTTTACCCCTTCAGTGAACGGCTCTGTTGTCAATGAACCATTATATCTAAAAAATCGCTTATCTTTAGGAAATAGCTTTAATAGATTTAAAGGTTCGCTTAATTCTATGACAGCACCCTCTTTTTTCGGAATCGTTTTTAAAAAGGATTGATAAAATTTATTGTGAGCACCTTCTTGAGCAAGAACGCCAATGACAGCAAGATTTCCCTTTTCATTTTGATGAACAAAATGGATCTCCATTGCACAACTTCTGTTATTTACCGTATGTTCACTAGGCGTATGGAAATGAAATTGAATTAACCTATATTTCATGCCATCAACAACAATGTAAGACTTCTTGCTTTTTGAATCAAGCTGAATTGAATGTCCCGTATTTTTGATCGCAAATAACGAAGGTTCATAGCGAAACTTAATATCAGTTAAATCAACTTTAAACGCATTACCCAAATCGATTGGCGATTGCGATTTACCTTCGTAATGTTCTGAGCTTTTTTCTAATATTTTCTTGTGCTTTATAGTTGCTCTAACTTTTTTGACAGGAGCTTTACGTTTTTTTAAGCCTTTTTTCCCAAATCGCTTCTTTACTTGAGTACTTTGAACCTCACTTTTGAGCTCACAAGAAACACCGATTTGCGTCAAAAAAAGCATCCAACTCATCAGATATAATTTATTCAGAGCCATTTTAACTCCTCACAAGAGTGCAAAGACTGGTGATTAGCAGATTAATCAACTATGCAATACACATAAGCAACTTGACTGTTACGATCGCATCCTTCAGGAAGAAAATCTGTTTGTGTAAAGCCAGCAGATTCCAGAGCATCTTTATAGACTTGGATTGCCGTACGCGTAACACAAATAATTTTACGCTCAGATGGAAAGCGCTTATGCATGAGTGGCAACATCTTCTCAAAAATTTTAGCAAACGTTGCAAATTGATCGATAACTGGTGAATTTAGATGTTGAATTCGAATATAGCCCCCACTCTCTTCTTTTTGGCAAAAGAAAACAGAACCAAGTAACTCATCACCATCTTTAACAACCACAAGCTCTAATTGCCCATCTTTAAAAGATTGACGCGTTTGATCGAAAACAGATTTTAGCTTTTGATGTAATGATTGTTCATCAAGACCAAGCGCTTCTAGTGAAATTCCTTGAGCATGCGTTTTATGCATGACATAAAACTCGTCTTTTTCTTGATTCAAATCATAGCTACGATCGGTAATAAGCTTTGCTGTTGCTCGATCAACATCAAAATCAGGCTTAGCTACCAACACTATTGATGAAAGAACAAGAATAGTAGAAATAGAACTATACAGTTTCTTCATACAATCTCCTTACATTTGTGATTAAAATGACTACTACTTCCTCAATTGTAAACTATAGGCAAGTCAATCTTATTTTCAACTCAAAATCAAAGTCAAAGCTATATTTATTTTATTTAAAATGAACATAATTCCAATGGTATTGACCATCTGAAGATGGAGCACGTCTCTCCATCAATATAGGCTTAACAGGCGATTCCTGATCCAATTGGTCATGCATAGTCAATAAATCTTCTTTTAGAGCTAAATCGATTTCTTGGAAAAGCTCTTCATCATATATCGGAAAACTGGAAATCTCCTGCGAATGAGCGTTGCAATCTATTAGCCGGTTATGAGATTCTTTATGTTTTTTTAACTTTGCTGGCAACTCAGCTATAAAGATTGATTTATCTTTAACAGTCTTGCTCTGGAAACAATCTTGGCAATACATCACCCCGTGCCGTTTTTCATGGGTGCTATTTTCAAGACAATGGTGAATAAGATCTCGTCTAGTAGAGAATCGATAAATTCTTTTAGCATCAAGATAGCATTGGCCACAAATTATATGTTGCGTAGCTAGATGAACTCTTAAATTGGAAGGAGTAGTTAAAGGTTTAGTATGATACTGACAATAGAGAATAGGACAGGAGTTTTTTGCGCAGCCCATATCTACTACGATCGTATCTAATTGAGGTAAACAACCAGATTTAAGAAATTGAGTGCCTAAATCATAGGCATCAGAATGCCCATCCTGATTGCAATGATTTAAAAAAGATTCTTCTGTATAACAGCCCATATAACAACGCTGACAAAAGAAATGCTTCAACGCACAATGATTTTTTAAATCATCCTTGGACGTAAAAAAACATTGAGAACAAGAATCTTCCGCACAATAAAAAAATTCTTGCTCTTGTTTTTTTCTTTTACTTTGAGATTCATCGCCTTGGAACGAACGCTTCATAGCACTCAACGAAGCAGTATTGATAACAATGAGCATCAAAATAATAAACTTATTGCCATAATTCACGTGTGTAACCTTCTATATTGTATTTGAAAACTTATACATCAAGCAATTCATTATTGGATGATAAGATAGATATATTTTATAATTTTTATAGTTATTTTTATTAATGAGCAGAAAAAATAGAGCGAGTTATTTTTTTAAAATCACTCGCTCTTAATAGTGCATTAATGTAGCTTAACCCCAAATACAGGAATATGTGTTACAACCAGCCTCACGACCTTGTTCGATATGTTCTTGGGCAAGATTCTCAATTGGAAATAGATCAAGGCACTGACAACACTGATATGGCAAGCTACCTTCTTTTTCAAATAATTCTATGTTTTTTAATATCGCACTTTTCACTTCACTATCTAATTGCGATGTCATTTTTTTTATTTCAAATTCATCTAAAGACAAATCTTTCTCATCAAGCATATCTAACGTGTTATTTTTCAAAGAATCTGTTTCGATTAATTTATCTTTAAACTTGCAACTATTACTTTGATGCTGTAATAACTGACCTGGTGTTATTGTCACATAAACTTTCTTATCATCGCAAGAAGAATCAAAGCAGACATCACAGTAACGCAAAATATGGTGCTCTTCTTGATCGGACCTTTTACCCTTGCAATGCTTGATAAGTTCACGACGAGTTTCAAATTTATAGAAAGAACGGCAATCTCTGTAGCATTCACCGCACACATTCTCTGTTAAAAAAATATGTTTCAAAAAAGCTCCCCGACTAGCAAAAGCGCTGCCACGATTGCATTTCTGAGAAACTGGACAGATCAAAGGAAATCGTCTTATTCTCGTCTGTCTAATCCCTGATAATTTTGGTTGCATTCCACCAAGCTGCGTAAAGCACCCACAAATTAACATTACACAAACAACGCGCATGTGATAATTTATATCCATAAAAATTCCTTATCTTGCATATTTTAATGTTTAACTTTCTACGTTCATTGTCAAACCATCAAGTAATAGTCTATTGCTAAATTTTTCTATCTGCCAAATATAAAGAAATATTGCTTAATAGCAAGCACCATTCCACCATCAAAGCATATTTTTATTTTTGCAATTTTAGACATAACGCTTGAATATGACTACCAGACTCAAGCAAGCAAAATATCGATTTTTTATCAAAGATATCATTGAATATAGTCAAGACCATGCATTCGATCTTTGCTTTTATTAGCTTTCCCTTTATACTCAAAACGCTTTTATTTGTTGACTAAAGGAGGCTTTATGGCTAACGTTCTATTTATTTTGATGCCAAAAGATTATCAAGAAACTGAATTCAATACACCCTATCACGACCTCATTGAAGAAGGACATTATGTCGACGTTGCTGGCCTTGAACAAGGTGATGCAGTTGGTCATAAAGGTGCTCATTTTACACCCAATAAACAGCTCGATCAGATGACCAATGATGATTTTAATGCTTATGATGCTTTGGTTATTCCAGGTGGCCCCGGGTCAACAAGGTATTTATGGGACAATGCATTAATTATTAAGACCATTAAGTTTTTTCATAGTCACAAAAAACTTGTTGCAACAATCTGTTATGCCTGTATTCCAACAGCACAAGCTGGAATTTTAACCGGCAATCATGCGACGGTTTACCCAACAACAGAAGCAAAAACAATTTTCAAGCAATTGAATGTTGAATTTATCGATGCAGGATGTGTTGTGTTAGATGATGAAAAGATTATCACTGCCCAAGGTCCAAATTTTGCATCACAATTTAGTTCAGAAATTATAAAGCTACTCGTATAGAGGAATCACTATGGCAAAAAGAACCGCTCAATCAACTGCAGCAAAATTTCCACGCACACTTCTTCTTGGTGTATATACCCCATTTAACCAAATTGGATCTCAAGAATATTATTTCGAAGAATTTTTAAGCTTAGTGAAAACAGCCGGAATTCACTATGATCACACTCTTTTTATTAAGTTGCGATCAGCCGACAATAACATGTTTTTAACTAAGGGAAAACTTGAAGAAGTTCGAGCATTTTGTACCGAACATGAAATAGAAGAAATTTTGTGCTCTGAAAACTTACACCCATTGCAAGAAAGAAACTTATCAGATGCGCTCAGTTGCGAAGTTCATGATCGTGAACATCTTATTTTAACGATCTTTCGTAATGCAGCGACAACTTCAGAAGGTAAAATTCAAGTTGAAATGGCCGAGCTTGAATACTTACGCACACGAATTATCGGTAAAGGCGAAGAGTTTGCTCAACAAGCCGGCTACCTTGGAAATAGAGGACCTGGTGAAACAGCAAAAGAAGTTTTAAAGCGATTTTTCTCTGAAAAAAAGCGTCAAGCACAAAAACGGCTTGATACTCTTGAGCGCTCACGCGAAGTACAACGCAAGCAACGGCTTGGCACATCGATTCCTTTGATTTGTATTATTGGATACACAAACTCTGGAAAATCCAGCTTGCTCAACCGCATCGCTAAAAGCGATGTACTCGCAGAGGATAAACTCTTTGCAACGCTTGATACAACAACCCGTGAGCTTTTTATCAAGCCGGACAAAAGGCTGCTCATTTCTGATACCGTAGGTTTTATCAGCCAATTGCCTCACAACTTGATCGAAGCATTTAA
>Ga0154020_10001368_pt1 | contig 30195 bp, 26 predicted proteins | sample Klosneuvirus_201_FD_109709 | JGI IMG/M metagenome (GOLD analysis project Ga0154020, IMG submission 109709) | Active sludge microbial communities from wastewater, Klosterneuburg, Austria - Klosneuvirus_20160825_MG | ecosystem: Engineered > WWTP > Aerobic digester > Activated sludge | place...
CGCTGACCGCAGATAGTGTCGCCGGGCCTAACTCGGCGTGAGGACCACAAAAGGACCACACCACGTCCCATTTTGTGGTACAGCGTCGGGACGTTGGCCTAGCGCAGCACCTTCTATGACAAGCTGCCGATGTTCGTCGGGCAGATCATTATGAAGAACTACGTTCCCGGTCCGGCGGTCAGCTTTGCCGCGATTGGGGACGCCAACTCCGACCAGGCGCCGCTCCAGGTGGGGCAGTTCGAGGCGGATAACCGGCTCGATGAGGTGCTGTCGAAGATCTGGATTGAAGAGGGCGGCGGTGGCACCGGCCAAGAGTCCTACGAGCTAGCGGCCTACTTCTATGCCCGCCACAGCAAGCTCGCGTGCCTTGCGCGCGGCCAAAAGGGCTACTTCTTCTTCCTCGGCGATGAGGGCTTTTATCCCAAGGTCAGTCGCGAGCAGATCCAGCGCGTCCTCGGTCGTGAGGAGTCCCACGACATCGACTCCGCGACGATCTTTCGCGAGCTGGCCGAGAAGTACCACGTCTTTTTCATCTATCCGCAGAAGTCGATGGCCGAGCGGCGTCGCGACATCGATGCCGAGATCAAGAAGCGCGTCGAAGCAGCGGGTGGCGTCTATGAAGGGGTCGATGTGCGGGCCAGCCTGATCTGGGACAACCGCAACGACCTCGACCTGCACATCGTCGCTCCGTCGGGAGAACACATTTACTACGCCCACAAGCAGTCGGCCTGTCGCGGCGAGCTAGATGTGGATCGCAACGTCCGCGGCGAGACCACCAAGCCGGTCGAAAACGTCCGTTGGCGCAAAGGTCAGGCCCCCGCCGGTCGCTACCAGGTCTACGTCCAGAACTACCGCTTCCATGAATCGGACCGCGCGCCCACCAGCTACCGCGTCGAGCTAGAGGTGAACGGCCAGATTCAGCGCTTCGAAGGCGTTATCTCCGGAAAGGGCGAGACCGGTACCGCGAGCGACGTGCCGATTGCCGAGTTCATCTACGACCCCAACCAGCGCCCCGTGGAACAGCCGCAGTCCACCGCGGACAATCCGCTCTATGCCAACTACCAGGACGACGTGATTATTAGGCAGTGGGCAAGTGTCATATCGCCGGAGCACGTCCTTCGCATCGAAGATCCCAAGTCGATCATTGATGTGATGCTTGGCGCGCTGGCGCTCGTGGGTGGGCAGCGGGACCTGAGCGGCTATCTGCAAGACATGCGGGAACGGGAGCAGCATGATCTGCGGCAAGATCAGGCGCTCGCAACGCTCGGTACGCTGGCTAGCTCGCTGAGCATGGCGCGCTCGCAGGTGTCCGGCAGCATGCCCGGCATGCCGCAGGCAGGTTCGAGCAGCAGTCGTTCGCGCCGCTTCTGATTGCCGTCCCCTCCCGCATTGACCGTCTCCCCGTCCGGTAGCGTTTGTGGTAAGGTCCCCGCGTTGCCGTCGGGAGCTGGCTGGCTCTCGACGCTGGGTTAGAAAGGACACCACTCGCATGAACGTCCCCGCCTCTGTGCAAAGCTGGGCCAACGAGATCGCCCAAGTCACCAAACCCACGCGTATCGTCTACTGCGATGGCTCCGACGAGGAATACGAGCAGATTGTGGCTGAGATGTCGGCGAGCGGAGTGCTTCATCCGCTGCGCACCGAGACCTATCCGGGCTGCTATTTGCACCGCTCTCACCCGAGCGACGTCGCGCGCACCGAGCACCTGACGTTCATCTGTAGCGATACCGCCGAAGAAGCCGGGCCGACCAACAACTGGATGTCTCCCGAGGAAGCGGAGCGACGGGTGTGGCCGCTGTTTGCTTCCTGTATGAGTGGCCGGACCCTGTACGTCATTCCGTACCTGATGGGCCCGGTCGGCTCGCCAATGAGCAAGGTCGGCGTCGAGATCACCGACAGCCCGTACGTCGTCGCCAACATGCGGATCATGACCCGCATGGGGAAGGTGGCGATGGACCACCTGAACACGCACGGCGGCGGCTTTGTGAAGGGCCTGCACTCGCTCGGGGATCTGTCGCCTGAGCGACGCTTCATCTGTCACTTTCCCAAGCGGCGCGAGATCTGGAGCATCGGCTCGGGCTACGGTGGCAACGCCCTCCTCGGCAAGAAGTGCTTTGCGCTGCGGATCGCCAGCACCATGGGTCGGGACGAAGGCTGGCTCGCGGAGCATATGCTCATCCTCGGCCTTGAGGACAAGCGCGGTCAGACGATCTATATCGCGGCGGCGTTTCCGTCGGCCTGTGGCAAGACCAACCTGGCGATGATGGTGCCGAGCCTCGGCGACGAGTTCAAGGTCACCACCGTCGGCGATGACATCTGCTGGATGCACATTGGGCCTGACGGTCGGCTGTGGGCGATCAATCCCGAGGCGGGCTTTTTCGGCGTGGCCCCTGGCACCGGCATTCGCACCAACTCGAACGCGCTTGCGACGCTGCAGAAGAACAGCATCTTTACCAACGTGGCCCTCACCGCCGACAACGAGCCATGGTGGGAAGGTCTTTCGGCCCAGCCACCGCCGGGACTCATCGACTGGCAGGGGCGTCCTTTCGATCCGCAGAGCGGCGAAAAAGCGGCGCATCCCAACTCGCGCTTTACCTCGCCGATCCGTCAGTGTCCGAGCGTCTCGCCGATGCATGAGGCGCCCCAGGGGGTTCCGATCTCGGCGATCATCTTTGGCGGTCGACGGGCCAAGCTGGCGCCGCTGGTGGTGCAGTCGCGCGACTTCCAGCACGGCGTGTTCCTCGGGGCGACGATGGCGTCCGAGACGACGGCTGCGGCAGTGGGGCAGGTCGGCGTGGTGCGCCAAGATCCGTTCGCGATGCTGCCGTTCTGCGGCTACAACATGGGCGACTACTTTGCGCACTGGCTGCGGATGGGTCAGCGCACGACGCCCGACAAGCTGCCGAAGCTGTTCCAGGTCAACTGGTTCCGAACCGGCGACGACCACAAGTTCATGTGGCCGGGCTTCGGTGACAACGTCCGCGTCCTCAAGTGGATCATCGAGCGGGTGGCAGGCGAGGGGCGAGCGGTCGAGACGCCGATTGGCCTTGTTCCACCAGCGGACGCGATCGATACCCGCGGACTCGACCTACCGGAGGGGACGCTCGAGAAGCTACTCGCCATCGACCAAGCGGCTTGGCAGCAGGAGGTCGCGCGTACGGCGGAGTTCTTTGGCAAGTTTGGCGAGCACCTGCCGCCGGCGCTCTGGGATGAGCATCGGCAGCTCCGCGCCCGACTCTCGACCACCAGCGACTAATCCTTCACCGCGCTTGCCTCCCGATGTCCGCTCGTCGCTTTTTTCATTCCCTTGTGGGTCTGCTGCTGGCTGTGGGCTTGCTGCCGACGCTGGCTGCTGCGGCTCCGCTGCGCGCCATTGTCCACTTCCAAGGCCAGACCGCGCCGACCAAGCCGCTTGGCTACTCGCTGCGACCCAACGGGATCTTGCCGCTTTTGCCACCTTCGCCTGATCCGCGACGAGAGGCGGTGCTGGAAGTGATACCGCTGGCGACAGTGCCCTCGGCGCTGATTGCCTCGTCGGGACTGGCGCCGCTCCCGAAGCAGCAAGAGCTGCGGGTGTTCGGACAGCGCCTGCTGCCGAGGATGCCGCTGCTCTCCCCGGGCGGCGAGCTGGTGCTGCGCAACGACGATCCGGCGCCGGTGACCGTCGAGCTTTTGTCGGCCTTGGCTGGACAGGTGTCCCTGGTGCTGGCTCCGGGAGAGGTGCGGAGCTTCAAGCTGGCGCAGGCCGGTGAGCTGTCTCTGCTCATCCGCGAGCTGCCTCACGCGCAGGCGACGGTGCTGCTGCCGCGTCACCTGGCGACGCACCTGACTCTGAGCGAGGTCGGGACGATGGCCGTGGCGACGATAGAGGTGCCGCCGGGGCGTTATCGGGTTCGACTCCGGATGGCGGGCGGCGCATCGTGGCAGGAAGAGGTGGTGGTGGACGAAAGAGGCCGCGAGCTGTCGCTGCACGCCACCCTGGGAGAGGAGCGCTAGCCGATGCTGTGGACGAGGCTATGGCTGCTGCTGCTGGCGCTGGTCATCGCCGGGCTTGGGCTTGGTGCGGGACTTTTGTATTTCGATGCCGAGCAAAAGGAGTCCCAGCAGCGCGACGTTCTTTGGCACAAGACCCAGCTGGAGGCCGAGCTACTGCTCCGCCTCGACGCCGAGCAGCTCATTGAGCTGGCGACGGTGATTGGCAGCGATGCGACCTTGGCGGGCAGCATCGAGGCGCACGAGCGGGGGCTGGCGGAGCCGGCACTTCTGCGGCAGTCGATTGGCAAGCGCCTGCGCCGACTGGCCGAGCAGCGCAGTCTCGACTTCCTGATGGTGGTCGATGTGCAGGGACTGGTCCTGACACGGGTTGGCCTCGACGAGGCTCGTCACGGCGATGCGGTCATTGGCTGGCCGCTGGTGCAGCTGGGGCTCCGAGGCTATCGACTCGACGATCTCTACGAGCGCGATGGGCGAGTGTACGAGGTGGCCGCGGTGCCGCTGCCTTCGCTCTCCCACGATCGCTACGCCGGGGCGCTGCTGATCGGTCGTGCGCTCAGCGAAAAGGTCGGACAGAAGCTCGGGATCGGGACGGCCTGGCGGCGCGCGGGTAAGTGGCTGGAGGCAAGCCCACCGACGGCCCACAAGCCCACGGACAGCACCCAAGAGACGCCCCCGCTGCTGCTGCTGCTGCGTCCCGGCTCGGTCGAGGGTGTCGAGCTGTGGGGCTGGCAGCCGTCGGGCCCTACGACGCTCCGCTCTCTTCTTGAGCGGAGTCGCTTGACCGGTCTGCCATCGCGCTTCTTGCTCCGTGGCGGGCTGGTTTCGCTGCTCCTGCTTGGCTGCGGTCTTTTGCTCAGCAAGCTCGATCGCGCCCGACTGGTCTCGTCTGTGCGGCCCGAAGTCCCAGCGAGTTGGCAACTGACCCCGACCGCCGTCCCGGCCCTGGTCAGCCCCCCCGACTCGGACCCGGACGTCGAGCCGACCGCTGACGATGCGCTCCCCCGCATGTACGCCGACTTTGTGGCCGCCAAGGTGCGCTGCGGCGAGTCGCTCGCGGGTCTCAGCTTCGAGGCTTTTTGCGATGAGATCCTCGGCGGTAAGGAGCGCATCAAGAGCGATCAGGGCTGCCGCGAGGTGATCTTCCGCGTTCACGTTCATGACGGTCGCGCCACCATGCGGGCAACTCCGGTGTGGTAGTGGAGCGATCGTCCGTGCAGAGGGTGCAGTTTCCCGCTCCGCGGCATCTTCCCATTGTGAGAACCAAGCGATGACCGAGAGCCGGAGTGACCGCGAGCACCTTCGAGAAAAGCTACAGCGGCTGCCGATATTCCCGCTCTATCAGGTGCTGCTGTTTCCGCGCGCCATCCTGCCGCTCTACGTCTTTGAGCCACGCTATCGCGAGATGACGGCGGCCTGTCTTGCCGGCCATGGCCTGATGGCGATCGCCCAGCTCAAGCCGGGCTTTGAGTCTGAGTACCAAGGCCGGCCAGCGGTTCGCTCGATGGCATCACTCGGTAAGATCATCGCCCATCGCCAAAACCCCGACGGAACCTACAATGTTCTGCTCGAAGGCATCGGACGGGTGAGGATCGACGAAGAGCTGGCGCCCGAGCACTCCTTTCGCGAGGTCCGGGCGCATCGGGTGCGTGATCGTGTGAGTTCACCTCTCGACGAAATCGCGGTGATTGGGACCCTGCGGCTGCTCGTCGACAAGTTGGCCAAGACATTAGGGGAGAGCGGGCCGTCGCTGCGTACCCTGGTCCATGAGACCAAGCGGCTGCCGTGTCTGGTCGATGTGCTGTCGTCGGCGCTGATCCAGAAGCCTGGGCTGAGGCGACGGCTGTTCGAGTGTCGTGATGTGGCCGAGCGCGCTGAGCTGCTCACGGTTTCGCTGGCCAAGCTGGTTGCTGGCTTGAACAGCGAGGGGCACTCCGAGCTAAATTAGCGCATGCATCTTTTTCGCTCGTTTTCGCGCTCGTCGCTCGTTTTCGCGCTCTGGACCCTGCCGCTGCTGGGCTGCCCGAAGTCGCCGCCGCCCAGTCCACAGCCCCAGCAGACCGACCTTGAAGAAGCGCCGTCGCTCGGGCCAGGGCAGAGCGGCTCGTTTGATTACTACGTGCTGAGCCTGTCGTGGTCGCCGCAGTTTTGCAGCACCCGCAAGTTCTCGCCTACCGATCAGCAGTGTGGCGAAGGTCGCCGTCGCGGCTTCGTTGTCCACGGGCTGTGGCCGCAGTTTGAGAAGGGCTATCCCGAGTCGTGTCAGACCAGCTTTCAGCTTGCCCAGCCGACCGTCGACAAAGCCCTCCAGATGATGCCGAGCCAGAAGCTGATCGAGCACGAGTGGCAGAAGCACGGAACGTGCAGTGGGCTGTCCGCCGAGCAGTACTTTGCGCAGGTCGAGACGGTCTTTGGCGGCCTGGTCATTCCCGAGCCGTACCGGGAGCCGACCGCGCCGGTGGTGACCTCGCTGGCCGATCTCAAGAAGAGCTTTCTCGACGCCAACCCCAAGCTGACCGAGTCCAGCCTGACCGCTCAGTGTTCGGGCGGCTATCTTCGCGAAGTGCGGATCTGTCTGCGCAAGGATCTATCCCCGATGCCGTGTACCAGCTTCGTCCGCGACGCCTGCAAAGCCCCCGAAGTGCAGCTCCGTCCCCTGCGCTGAGCGCCTCTGTCTCCCGACTTCTCGCTGTCCGCCGGTCGCTCGACTCAAATTCGCTCGCTGTCGCGGCGCACGCCAGAGGTATGCCTGCCTCCGACAAGCGCTGAACCGTCGACAAGAAAGGCATTTTCGGACCCTATTGCGGGGCTTATATAAATCGAGCAATCCTACAAATACTATGGAAGCTGCAAAATCATCGTCCTCTACTGATCTGCTTGCGATTGGGCGGTTGAGCGGGGTGATACCGGCTGTGCTGGCACCGCCGCGGCTGCCCACGATGAAGGCGCTGGAGCTGCGCGCCTATGATGGCATCTCGCTGGTGTTCGTCAGCAACAAGCCGATACCGGTGCCAGCCCACGGGGAGGTGCTGGTGCGCGTTCAGTCGGCGCCGATCACAGTCCATGACGTGCTGTTCCTGCAAGGCCGTTACGGGGCGCACAGGCAGCTGCCGGTGGTGCCAGGGCTAGAGTGCGCGGGCGTGGTGGTGCAGAGCGGCGGTGGTCTGCTCGCGCGCGCGCTGCTGGGTCGGCGCGTGGTCTGTGGCGCACCCGAGCGTGGCGATGGTACCTGGGCCGAGTACGTGTGCGTGCCCACATGGCGATGCGTACCGCTGCGAAGCTTCATGCCCTACGACCAAGGCGCGACCCTGCTCAGTACGGGCGTCGCGGCCTACGCACTGATCGAGGCGGCGAGAGCCAAGGGCGCGCGCGCGATCGCCAACACCGCCGCGGATACGCCACTTGGGCGGATGCTCGCGGTGTGCGCGGATCGCCGGGGCATTTCGATGCTGCACCTTGTCGAGCGGGCCAGCGATGCCGCAGCCCTGCGGGGACTCGGGGCTCGGCATGTGGTGGATCTCTCGACGGACGTCTCCAACTCGCAGCTGACGGCGCTGTTTCAGGCGCTGGGTGTCAGCGTGGTGCTGGAGTCGCGGCCCGGCGAGCACACCCAGCAGCTACTCCAGGCGCTCCCAACGGGTGGCACGGTGATGCTGTACAGCCATCGCACTGAGGGGACCTGCACCATCGACCCGAGTGAGCTGGTACGTCACAACAAGTCGCTCGAAGGCTTCCGGCTGCTCGACTGGATGCGACGGGCGGGCTTTGCGCGCTCGGTGCAAGCGGGCCTGTTTGCCCAGAAGCTGTGGAATCTCGAGTCACGCAGCAATCAGGTGGGAAGTGCGCGACTGCCGCTCGACAGCTACCACCAGGCGCTCGATTTGCTCTATCGAGGCCGCATCACCGACGGACAGATCCAGTTCTCGCTAAGCTAGCGCAGTCTGGGTCGGCAGCTCACGCCGGACGATATCGCTCAGGTTGAGCAGGTTGACGGTGAAGTGAACGGCAATCGGTGCCAACAGATCGCCCGTCAGCAGGAACAGCCCGCCCAGCACCACTCCCATCAGCAGCGCCGAGACGGTCCACGGTACGAAGCGCGTTCCCGGACCGATGTGGAGCAGCGAAAAGAGGAGCGCCGAGCCCAGCACACCGACGAAAAGTCCAGCCGGGCCGGGAAGCGCTTGCCACAGGTGCAGCATCAGCGCGCCGCGGAACAGACACTCTTCACCAATCGCCGAGGCGGCGGCAACCACCACGATGTCTCGTCGACCAAGCGGCGCGAGCAGGTGGCGGAACTCATTGTGGAGCGTCCTGGCCCAGCAGAAGCGCTCTTGCAGATAGCGCGTCAGCAGGACCAGCAAAAGGCCCATCGAACCACCGAGCGCCACGCTCGACAGCAGCTGTCCCATGCGCAGTCCCGCCGCAGAACCATCGAGCAAGAGGATGTTGGCGTGCCCGCGCAAGGCGCCCCAGGTCACAGCCGCCAGCGTCACGGCGCCATAGAAAAATCCCACCCTGGTGGCCACGGCGAAGCGAGCGGCAGATCGAGGTGCAGTAAGCTCCACGAAAAAGAGGATAAAGGCGACCTCGGACAGAGGAAAATTTTCAGCTGGGGGCGCTCGCTTGCTTAGGGCGCGGCGGGTGGGGCAGGGGCTTCGGCGGGCTTGGATTCAGCGACGGGCTTGGCTGGTGGGGCCTTGGGCTCGGCGGCCTTGGCATCGGCAGCCTTGGCATCGGCAGCCTTGGGTTCAGAAGCCTTGGGTTCAGAAGCCGGCGGCGCTTTGGGCGGCTCCGGTTTCTCGGCAGCGGCTGGCGTAGCGGTCTCCGGTTTGGCGGTCGGCGGCGGGCTACTGCCCTCAGGAGGGATGGCTTGTGGCGTCTCTCCAGTCGGGCCTGACTTGTCGATCTTGGGCCGTTTCTTGATCAGCTTCTTCTCGGGCTTCTTGGCGGAGGACTCTTCGTCTCCTGCCTCGTCGGGCGCCGCTGCGTTGCCAGTCGGAGCTGGTGGGGCTGCGATTGCGCTGGCATCGACCGCTGGAGTAGCCAGATCAACCCGCGCGCCGGCATCTGGATGCATCCCCGCGTCGGGAGCTGCGGACGGTTGTGGTGGCTCCGCGCTGGGCAAGAGCTTTAGGGTCAGGTTACACGGCTGGCCCTCGGAGACATGGACGACCACCGCCTCGGAGCGCTCGACCCCATCGCTCGGACTGCGCAGCACGAAGCGATGCTGGCCCACGCCTAGCTCGATCGTCATCAGCTCGCCGCGACTGCGGGTAAGGCCGACTGGACCTGCGCCCGCATCGACCCAGACCTGCATGCCCGCTGGCTCGACGAGAACGGCACACTGCGCACGCTGGGGCGGCTTGATGCGCTTGGGGATGAGCACGATCGCAAGCACCACCAGCGTGATCACCAGCGTGAACAGGGCGAGCCAGACCACAATCGATACCCGCGCAACCGGCTGCGCGACGTTGAGATCGGGAGCGCCCGCCGGAGCGCCTGTCGGAGAGCCAAACTGATAGCCTTCGCCGAAGACGCGACGCTCTGCGGGCCTTTCACCCGGCAAAGTCATCGTCTGATACTTGGCGACGTCCTCGGGGGTCGGGGCGGGCAGGGCTTCACCGCCAACTTGGGCGACGATCACCGTGATGTTGTCGGGACCACCACCAGTGCGGGCGAGGTCGATCAGCTTGCGGGCGGTCTCGGCGAGATCCTCGGTCGAGGCCATGACCTCTTGGATCTCTTCGTCACTGACCACGCCGACCAGACCATCGGAGCAGAGCATCAGCCGATCGCCGCGACGCAGCGTTTCGTTCGAGAGCACCACCTCGATGTCCTCTTGGACGCCGAGCGCCTGCAAGATGACGTTGGAGTGCTCGAACAGCTTGGCCTGCTCGGGAGTAATCTGACCCGAGTCGAGCAGCTGATTGACCAGAGACTGATCGTGCGTGATCTGCGTCAGCGTGCCCATTCGACAGATGTAGGCGCGGCTGTCGCCGATCTGCGAGACGACGATCTGCGAACCGATGAACAGAAGCCCGGTCAGGGTCGTGCCCATGCCGTTCTTCGAGAGATCGGCGCAGGCAGCTTCCCAGATTTCGAGATTGGCGCGCGCGGTCGAGTCACGAAGCCAGCGCGACATGCGGTGGAAGGCGCTCTCGTTTTGGGCCTCGGGCGGTAGGTTCGCCGCGCTACCCGCTGCGTCGCTGGATTTGCCGTCCGTGCCGGTGTAGTCGGCGACGTATTTGAGCATCTGCCGCCGCATCGACTCGACGGCCATGTGCGAGGCCACTTCGCCAGCTGCCGCGCCGCCCATGCCGTCGCAAACGACCAGCATCGCGCCTTTTTCGGTCAGCGTGATCTCGCGCGGCTCGAGGAAGTTGGTCTCGCCGCTGCCGAGGTCGACGATGATGAAGTTGTCCTCGTTGTGCTCACGAATGAGCCCAACGTCGGTGGCACCAACGATGCGGACCTGGATGGTGGGTTTGTCGTCCGACATCATAGGTCCTATGGCTCGTACCGAAGCACTTGTTCGCCCAGACGCAGGATGTCGCCGGGCAAGATATCGCGATCACCGCGTAGCCGCACGTAGGTTCCGTTCGATGAATTCTGGTCTTCTAAGCGTACTTTACCCCCGACCCGAGAAACCAGAGCATGCCGCCGTGACATGTATTCGTCGTCGGGAAAAACCACGTCGCCTTCTTCGCGGCCCAGCAAAATTTCTGCGCGGCTCAGATGCCAGATGTCCCGGCTCACTGCTGCCGTCGTGAGCTGGCGCAGTCGTCCCCACGATTCGCGCGGAATGCTTCCCAACACACGCACCCCCTGCTCGCTGACCGCTGGCAGATCACGCTCGTCGCTGGATAGCAACTCGAAGCGGATCAGTTCGCGGCCCACGAAGAAGACATCGCCAGCTTGCAGCTCATGAGGCTCTCGCAGCTGCAAGAACACGCCGTTAACGGAATCGAGCGGTCGCGCCCGCACCGCGCCACCGCTCAGGAATATTCGAGCGTGACGAGGAGCCAGGTACGGATCGTCGGCTAAGCTGCGGTGGGTCGAGCGACCGAGATCGCAGCTATCACCGCTAAGTTGAAGAACATCACCGTCGCTGCCATCCTTGCGCAGAAGGACGAAGCGACCTCGCAGTCCCGCCTTGTCACGCGATGCCACCGGCTCAACGCTGGGGGCGCGTGGGGCCGGAGCGGGCGGCGCCACTGCTTGCGCCGGAGCCCTGGGCGGATCGCTGCCGCGACGAGGCGGTGCCGGACGGGACGCGGCCTCGGGAATGATCCGATCGCCACAATGCTGACAGTACATAAAGCCCGCCGGGGTTGGATGGCCGCAGTGACCGCAGGCGATCTTGGTCTGGGGCAGGCGCTTGAGATTGAGGTTGTGACCACAGTTGCGACAGAACGACACCGCGATCGAGTTCAAGGTGCCGCAGTTTTCACAGGCGGACTGGTCGCTGCTGGGTACGCTGGGGCGTCCGTGCGGCGCGGACTCATCGGTGACGATGGGAATCGAGGTCGCGGCAGCCGTCGGGGCCACGCTGACCAGCGCTCCGCCACCGGAGCCGCCTACCAAGCCGCCAGCCAAGCCATCAATCGACTTGCCGCAGTCCTGACAGAACAGCGCGCCGTCTCGATTGGCTTTTCCGCAGTTCTTACACCGTGCCATCGCGAGGTAACCGGGATCTTGCTCTCCCTATATTAACTAGACAGAGAAGGGGCGAGCCAAGCGCAAAATCCGGGTTTTGGAGCCTTCGCCGCAAAAATATTCCCGGCACCGTCCGGGGAGCTAGCTGCTGGCCAACTGGTTCGGGCGGATGGGCGGGCCGCCGACTGTTTACCGGGTGACGGTTTGCAGGCTGACTGTTTACAGGGGCCCCTAAGGTGCGCTAAAACCTCAATTCTTCATGAGTAGAAGCGCACAGGATGGAAGCTCTGCCCCGCGAGGCGGAAAGCGTCGATGGCGGTTTTTCGACGGGAAGTTGCGGTCGCAGGTGGGGCTTTGGGGCGTGACGCTCGCGCTTTTCAGTGGGCTTGCGGGGTGCATGGGCCCGGTGGCGAAGGCTCCGTATGCGGGTCGGTTGGGCTCCGGTCAGGCGGGCAGTCTGCTCGGGCCCTTCGAAGGTCAGGTTCTTGATCAGAGCACGGCCAGTCCGCTCGGCAGTGCGCTGGTCGTCGGAACCTGGGCATTCCAGCAGACCGGCGGGATTGCGGCGCCCGAGTCCTCTTATACGGTGACGGCGATCACGGGCGGCGATGGTGCCTACGTGCTACCGAGCCTGCCGGCGGGGCGTCAGTTTGCGGGGCTCTTGCGTCGCTTCACGCTGGTTGTCTATAAGGCTGGTTTCCTCGGCTACCGCTCGGATCTGCGCTTCGACGATCGCTCGCCGCGGCGTGACTTCGTGCAGCGGGGCAACGTCGTTCGCCTCGAGCGCTTTCCGCAAGACGAGTCGCATGTCCGGCACTTGGTGTTTCTCGGTGGAGGACCAGCGCTGCGCGGGGCAGCCCAGGCCGAGATCATTTCTGCCTCACTAGAGCTACAAGAGACCGCGCCCCAGCTCGCCCGTGAGCAGGAAGCACCGGCAGCGGGGACTTTGGGACCAGCAGGGACCACAGACAAACCGGGGGCTTCGGGGACCCCGCCTGCGCCCGTGGTGGCACCAAGCAAAGAAGGAACTTGAAGTGCGGCTTTCTCGACGATGGAATGGGGCGATGGTGCTGGCGGCGACGGCTCTTTCGGTCCTGCCGGCGCAGGCCTACGAGGGCTCAACGACCCTGGCTGGGCTGACCGAGCAGGCGGCGCTCGGTTCGCGGCTGCATCGGCGGGCGGTCGAGCGGTTTGCGCTGTCGCTGGGGATCTTCGAGCCGCTGCGACTCGATCCGTTGCTGCTGTCGGAAGAGCGGGCCCGCAACCTATATGTTCGTTTGACGGCGCTCGATGCGGGCCAAGGTCATGCGCCCGAGCTTATGCCTCGCAAAGAGGGTCAGAGCCTGGCGCCTTTGCGACAGCATCTGCTGGGCTGGCTGGCGGCTGGGGCGGTGCTCGAGACCCATCCGGCCCCGCGCGTCCGTCATCACTTTTTGGACGGCAAGCGTGGCGGCGGGCTGCATCGTCAGCCGGGAGTTACCGCTTCGGCGGCCTCGACGGACTCGGTGCAGCAAGGAATCTCGACCGTGCGACAGCTGCTGGCGGGCGCTGCGATGGATGGCACGGGGCTTTCGGCGACCGACTGGATCGAGTCGACCGACAATGACCTGGGACTGCCGGCCTTCGTCGATGCGTATGAGCGAGCGGTGACCGCCGAAACGGCAGCCGCTCGGGAGACGGCCCTGGTCGAAGCGCTGCTTTCGGCGGGGGCGATGCTGGCGGTGCTCGAGCAGACCGGCGATCCGGCGTTTGTCAAAAACGATCTCGGGGCGGTGCTTGGGGGTCAGTACGCGCATTACGTCGCCGAGCGCTACGGTCGGGCGGGGGTTCCGGCGATCGACGCCAAGCTCGAGGTGCCGGCGCCGCAGCGCTTCCGTGAGCTGTTGTTCGATGGCAAAGGGGGCGGACTGGCCGAGCGGACGGCGAGTCGCTTCCTGTCGACAGGAACCCTCACGCGGGAAGTGCTGCCGGTGGGAACCAAGCTTGTGGGCGATGGTGGCTATCTGTCCTCGCCTACGGCCAAGCACTGGCTGGCGTGGACCCAGCGTGCAGGCCTCGTCGAGGGCGAGCCGACGCAGACCTCGCTGTTCCTCGACGATCGCTGCTTTGCCGATTACGCGACTGCGCTGCTGCCCGAGGTTGGCCGGTTTGCGCAGGTTGGGCTGGACTTTCTGCTGCGCGGCGATCTGCGGCTGTCGCTGACCAGTGAGTCGGGGCTCTTGATCAAGCTTCTCGATGAGCAGCTCGGGAGTGGAACGCTGACCGTGCTCACCGAGAAAGCGTCGGGCGAGCGGCAAGTGCTCAAGACGCTGTCGACGCTGCCGACCCGGCCCGGCGTGCTGGGAACGGTGCCGCTCGGCGAAGAGTCGCTCAAAGACGTCGTGCGGGTGGTGGTGCTGTGGAAGGGTCGTGATCGCAATGGCCAGCCGATGCTGACCTCGTCTCAGCTTAGTCTGCGCAAGACCGAAGCGACCCCCGCCGCGTTGGCCCCCGCCGAAGGCGCAGCGACTGAGTAGCTTACTTCTCGAGGTCGCTGGCTAGCTCCGCGCGGTGGTTCGAGGCGACTCCCCAGCGCGACTTCTTCCAGTGTCCTTGATACGCCATCCACATTCCCATCGCATCGGTGACAAAGCGCAGCGCCAGTGGCTCGGCCTGGTTCAGCTCGTGCTGCTCGCCGGGATCGTCCTGACCGTCGTACAGCTTGACCTGTCCCGAGCCGCCGACCCACAGCTTGTAGCGCCCGAGCCGCATCACATGGGCTAGCTCGTACTGGCTGGCAATCGCCGGACGCGGATAGCCTTGGCCGATGCCCTGCGCGAGTCCGATCAGTGACTCCCCTTGCACGTCCTTGGGAATCGGCACCCCAAACGCGTCGGCGAGCGTCGGCAAAAGGTCGACCAGCTCGGTGCCTTCGTCAACGACTTTGCCGCCTGGGAACAGTGGTGGGTAGTAGATCCACAGCGGGATGTGAATCAGCTCCTGGCGCAGCGACTGGCCGTGCCCGATTCGCCCGTGATCCCAGAACTCCTCGCCGTGATCCGAGGTGTAGATGATCATCGTGTCGCTGTCGTGCCCGGTCTGCTTGAGCAGCTCGAGCAGCTTGCCGAAGTGATGATCGTTATAGGAGATGTCGCACTCATACAGCGCGAGCACCCGCTGCCGGTCACGCGCGGTCACGGTGAGCTGCCCAGCGACGATCTTGTCGAGCTGCGGGTCCATGCAACCCTTGATGAACGGACCGTTGTAGGGGTTCGGATCGTACTTCGAGATCCACGGCTCATAGGCGCGCCAGGAGACGTGGGCATCGATGGTTCCAAGGTAGAGGAAGAACGGCTTGCTCTTGCCGGGGCCCTTTTCGAGAAACTGCTTGGCGTCGCCGACCAGCTCGGCACTCTTGAGACCGCCCCCTTCGTGGATGTGGTTCCTAAGGAGATCCCAGCCATCACCAAAGCCCCAGCGCTTGGTGATGTAGCCGTTGGCGATGTGCGCGATGGTGTAGAGACCAGCTTGCTTCATGATCTCGGGAATGATCGTGAAGCTGTCTGGCAGCACCGCCTTGTCGGAGATGAACTTGTGCTGTGCCGGATACAGTCCGGTGAACAGCGAGGCGTGGCTGACCCGTGACTCATTGCCTTGGGAGTAGGTCACTGCAAAGCGGGTGGCGCGCTTCGAGAACTCATCGAGCACCGGAGTCTCGACGCGCGAGCTCTTGTTCCAGAGCTTGAACTTGTCGGCGCGGGTGTCATCGGACAGCCAGAACACGACGTTCTTTGGCTTCTCGATCTTACGAGGTGCGGGCGCGGCTCCGGCGGTCAGAAGCTGTGCGCTCGCCAGGGCGATGCGGTCACAGGCGCCCTCGGCCCGCAGACCGATGCGGCGGATCTCGCCCCCCGGACTGCCCAGCGAGACCGGCGATCCATCGAGGCTCGCTGGCTGCGCGGCGCCTCGCTGACCCGGCTGCGGACCATCGACCGTGACCTTGAGTGCGCAGGCCCCGGCGTCCCCTTTGAGAGACAGCGCGCCGCCTTTGGGAATGAAGGCGTAGTAGTGCAGAGCGCCCCCACCGGGAATCAGCAGGCGACTGCCATCGGCGAGCTTGGGAAGCTGGACACCGGCGGGCGGCGCGCTGCCACCAACCTGAATCCACTCCACCGCGGCGGCTGCTTTGTGGGAAGCACCACCGCTCAGGGCGAAGCTTCCGCTCTGCGCAAAGGTCAGGCTGAGCGTATTTTCCCCCGCGTGCAGAGAGTCCGGAGGAAGCTGTACGGTGACGAGCTGCCAGCCTTCGCTGAGCGGAACGGCGGCGCTGCTCTTGGTGCCAACGCCGATCTTGAGCGAGGATCTGGTTGGACTCTTGAGCGAGAGGTAGACGGTCTGGGTCGCGGCCTGTCCGCTGTGGAGCGGGACCTGCAACTTGGCGGCTGTGGTGGGCAGCGTGACCTTCTTGCCATCGACCTCGGAGCGGAGTCGCCAGCTGGGCGTGGGCCGTCCAAAGTGAGCGTATCGGGCAAAGCCGGCGGAGCCGCCCAGCAGAAGGAGTCCACCACGCTGCTCGATATGCGCCAGGCTTCGGTTGGCGTAGAGATCAAAGACCGGATGGGATGGCTCGGGCGCAGCAGTCTGGCCCAAGGAGACGGATGCGGAAAGAAACTGCGCCAGGCCCAGCAGCCATGGCCAGCGTCGCGGTGTAGCGGTCAACTTCGAGGTCCTCCCAAAAATAATTCGCACGGCGGGGGAACATACACGCAGGCCGGGCCGAAAACCAAGACAGGGGTCACAGCATTTTTGCACGCTCATTGCGCGCCTATTGCCGTGGCCCTGACCTGGCTGGATTCGAGAAGTTGTAGGATTTTAGGCCTTTACAACGTCCCCGTGGCCGATGCCAAATAAGAGGTACCTAAATGGCGAGCAAGCACCCGCGCGGCCTTTACGTACTTTTCTTCACGGAGATGTGGGAGCGCTTCGGCTTCTATTTGATGCTGGCGCTGCTCACGCTCTACCTGACCGAACACTACAAGATGAGCGAGGGGGAAGCCTCGAATGTGTACGGCTGGTACATGTTCTTTGTGTATCTGACCCCCTTTCTTGGCGGCATGTTTGCGGATCGAGTGTTCGGTTACACGCGGGCGATCCTGACGGGCGCGGCGCTGCTCGGTGCGGGTTATCTGGTCTTCTCGATTCAGAGTATGACCGCGTTCTATGGCGCGATGATCTTGCTGGTCATCGGCAACGGTCTGTTTAAGCCCAACATCTCGACGCTGGTGGGCAATCTGTATCCGCAGGGTGACCCGCGACGCGACTCCGCGTTTTCGATCTTTTATATGGGCATCAACCTGGGGGCGCTGTTTGGCGGTCCGGTCGGCGAGTTCATGCGCTCGACGTTCGGTTGGTCGATGGCGTTCGCGACTGCTGGCGTTGGCATGGCGTGCTCGTTTGTGATCTTCGCGTTCCTGCGCAAGCACGTCACGCTCGGGGATACTCGCTCGTCGGTCGCGGCGGTGCTCGATATTCCGCTGCCCGCCGAGTACGAGGATCGTCCGGACCCGCCCCACATCGAGCGGCAGCGCATCGTGGCACTGGTCGTCATGTGCCTTATCGTGATGTTCTTCTGGATTGCCTTTCAGCAGAACGGAACGACCTTGACCTTCTGGGCGCGTGACAACACCGACCGCGTGCTGCGACTGGGCTCTTGGTCGTGGGAGATTCCTCCCGGCGTGTTTCAGGCCTTCAACTCCGCGTTCATCATCCTGCTGACTCCGGTCATCGTTCGCTTGATGAGTTATCTGCGCGCTCGCAACCTCGAGCCGAACACTCCGGCCAAGCTCGGCCTGGGCATGCTGCTGACCGGCGCGTCGTACGCCATCATGGTGGTGGCCTCGTGGGCCGGTGGCGACAAAGGCAAGGTCAGCATGCTGTGGCTGATCAGCTGCTACTTCGTGATCACGATTGCCGAGCTGTTCCTGTCGCCGATGGGGCTGTCGCTGGTCACCAAGCTGGCGCCACGGCGGATGACCTCGATGCTGATGGGCGTTTGGTTTATCGCGACCGCGGTCGGCAACTACCTGGCGGGCTTTCTGGGTCGCTTCTGGGCGCCCTGGAAGCACTCGGCGTTCTTTGCGCTGCTGGTGGTGAGTTCGCTGGTGGCGTTTCTGCTCCTGCTGACCCAGTTCCAGCGGCTCAAGGCGGCGATGCCTCCTGACGGTCCACAGTCCGACGACAAGAAAGCAGCCGAGGAAGCGCCAGCGGTGGCCGCCGTGGCTGACGCTGGTTACTAATTCCACTCCGAGGACTTCTGCGCGGAGAGCCTGGACCACTCCTTTTCAGGTAGGTGTGTCGCTGTGTCTTCCGTCGAATCGATTGCACTAGGAGTCTACGCCAGCTCTGCTGCGGTTCCTGCTGCTGAGCAGTATGTGATTGGGCCGTTCCTAAACCAGGGCGGAATGGCGACCGTCTTTCTGGGCAAGCACGTAGGTCGTACCGGCATCGTGACGCCGATTGTGCTCAAGCGACTCCGTTCCGAGCTGACCCATGTTCCCGAGCTGCGCGCGCTGCTTCTGGCCGAGGCCGAGCTACAGTCGCGTCTGTTGCATCCGTGCATCGTGCGGACTACGGATCTGGTGGTGCTCGAGGGCGAGTACTATCTGGTGATGGAGTATGTCCGCGGTGGCGATTTGCAGCTGCTCTTGCGACGGGCTCGACGGCGGGGACAGCGCTTTTCGGCAGCAGCGGCGCTGTACATCGTGCGCGAGCTGCTCCAAGCACTGTCGTATGCCCATGAGCTGCGGGATGCGGTGGGCGCTCCGCTCGGCCTGATTCATCGTGATATTTCTCCGGCCAACATCCTGATTTCGGGCGACGGGGAAGTGAAGCTGTCGGACTTCGGAATTGCCAAGACCGATGCAGTGACCGCGAGTCTGCGGCTGCGTGGCAAGGTCGGCTATATGTCCCCCGAGCAAGCGCGGCAAGAGGAGCTGGATGCGCGCTCCGATCTGTTCTCGCTAGGAACCGTTCTGTACGAGCTTTTGACGGCCAAGCGTCTGTTCGTAGGGCAAGAAGGAGAGAGTGCCAGCCGAGTGTATGCGGCGCCGATTCTGCCGCCGTCTGTGCTCTGTCCGAACCTTCCCAAAGATGTCGATGAGGTGGTGCTGCGGGGGCTTCAGCTCGACCGCAGCGAGCGTCCCAAGTCTGCTCAGAAGTGGTACGAGGAGCTGCGTGAGCTGTCGCTGCGTCATGGTCTGTGGATGGATCGCGCAGAGCTGTCTTCCCAGCTGCGCTCTCTGCTCGGCGATGATCCAGAGATCTGGCGTTTGCTCGAGGAACGGTCGGGAACCGCGCAGATTCCCTCCTTCTTGGAAGAGGAAGACCTCTGGGAAGACAAAGCGGGGGAGGGCACGATGGGAATCTCGGTGGTCAAGACCATCGAGTTTGTTCCGCTCAAGCCAAGTGAGGTGGCGCTCACCCAGTCCGATGTCACCGCGCCGGTGCCGACCCAGCCTCCCGATGCTGCGGTCTCTGCGGCCATGCCGGTGGCAGCGGCCTCGTCCCCGACCACGCGCATCATCACCGCCGCCGCTCCGCAGCGACTGCTCAACAGCTTGGCCACCCCGCTCGTCCGGCTGCTGGTGTTCTCGGTGCTGTCCCTGCTCGCCGCCGCCCTGGTCTGGCTGCTCCTTCGCTAGAACTCCCCCCGTCGGTGACCGCGGCGCGATTCGAACGCGCGACCTACTGTTTAGGAAACAGTTGCTCTGTCCAACTGAGCTACGCAGTCAAAGAAACAGGCAGCCTATACCACGACTGCTTCGCGAAAGGCTACTTCCTTGCGCGCTTCTGGGAGGGTGGATGGCCCTTAGCTGCGCCGCATCGCGACGTAGTAGACGAGACCCGCGCCGCCGAAGCCGACGAACCATGCGAAGTCGTACAGTCCTTTGAGGGCGGGGAACAGGAGTCCTCCCCAGGCGAGTCCGCAGCCGACCAGAGTGGCCGCCACCGCTGCCGGATTCCATCCGTGCTGATAGCGATAGCTGCCGTTCGGAATGTACAGGTCATGGAGCACGAGTTTGCGCTTCCGAATCACCCAGTAGTCGATGATCATGATCGCGGCGATCGCACCGAGACCTCCCGAGTACAGCACCAGCCAGCCGACCAAGTAGGCGTGGGAGTCCTCCGTCAATTTCCACGGCATACAGAGAATGCCGACGACTCCGGTGATGAGCGCGCCGCGCTTGAACGTGATGTGCTTGGGCCAGGCGTTGGCAAAGTCGTTGGCCGGTGACACCACGTTGGCGGCGATGTTGACGGCCAGCGTGGCAATCACCAGCGTCAGGGCCGACAGTCCCACCCACAGAGGATCTTTCAGCTCGGCAATCAGCAGTTCCGGCTTCCAGATCGGTCGACCAAACACCACCGAAGTCGCCGACGTAATGATTACGGCCATCGCGGAAAAGCCAAACATTGTCGTTGGTAACGCGATCGTCTGGCCGATCATCTGGGCGCGCTGCGACTTTCCGTAGCGCGTGAAGTCCGGCATGTTGAGAGAGAGCGTGGCCCAGAATCCGACCATGCCGGTGAGTGCGACCGGGAAGACGTTCCAGAACTCTGCGCCCGACAGCTTCGCCGGTCGATCGATGATCGGACCGAGTCCGTGCGCCTGCTTGACCGCCCACACCAGCAGGACTCCGGCCATCACCAGCACAAACGGAGCCGCGAAGTTCTCCAGCTTGCGCACCAGATCCATGCCCCGGAAGATCACAAAGATATTGAGTCCCCAGAACAGGAGGAACGACAGCCACTGCGTCGGTGCGTAACCCCCAATCAGAGAACTCCCCAGCAGGTGCGGCCAGCCCGGAATGATCGATCCGAAGAAGGTATGAAGGACTGCGCCGCCGATCCATGCGTTGATTCCGAACCAACCACAGGCCACCAGGGCGCGCATCAGCGCCGGCAAGTTGGCGCCATAGGAACCGTAGCTTGCGCGCAGCAGCACCGGAAAGGGAATCCCATAGCGCGTCCCCGGATGGCTGTTGAGGAGAATCGGCACCAGCACGATCACGTTGCCGAGCAGAATTGTAAACAGCGCTTGCAGCCACGACATTCCGGAGTCGATCAGCCCCGACGCCAGCATGTACGTAGGAATGCAGTGCGCCATCGAGATCCACAGCGCGGCGTAGTTGTAGGTCGTCCAGCGCCGCTCGGACATGGGAACCGGCGCCAGGTCGGGATTGTAAAGCGGGCTATCGAGGAGGGACTGGATGTCCTTCTCCTCTAGCTCGATGCGGCCATCTGCGTGGTGGATCTCGGCCATCAGGATTCCTCGCTAGGTCGCGGTGACTTCGTGGAGTCCAGCGTCGAGGTGAGCGATCGCCTCGTCAATTTGGGACTCCGTAACCAGCATCGGTGGCGCGATGCGCAGGGTGTTGCCGTAGAGTCCTCCCTTGCCAATCAGGAAGCGGCGCTTGCGCAGCACTTCGATGATCTGATTGGCGCGCTTGGCGGCGGGCTCCTTGGTCTTGCGATCCTCGACCAGCTCGATTCCTTGCATGAGTCCCATGCCGCGGACATCGCCGATCAGGGGGTACTTCTCTTGCAGCGCAAGAAGTCCCTGGCGGAGCCGATTGCCGAGTCGGGCGGAGCGCTCCGGAATGTTCTCGCGCGACATCACATGGATGGTTGCCAGCGCAGCCACCGACGACATTGGATTGCCTCCGTAGGTCGAGATGGTGAGTCCGCGGAAGGTCGCTGCGATCTCTGGAGTGGTGATGGTGGCTCCCATCGGCATTCCGGAGGCGATTCCCTTGGCAAAGGTCATGATGTCGGGCTGCACTCCGTAGTGCTCGATGCCACACCAGTACGTTCCGGTGCGACCGAAGCCAGTCTGGACCTCATCACAGATAAACAGCGCGCCGGTCTTGCGGATCGGCTCGAGCACCTTCTGAAAGTACTCTTTGGGAGGAGTAATAAAGCCGCCGACACCGAGGATCGGCTCGGCGATAAAGGCCGCTGGCTGTCCGGTGGTGGTGGTGGCGATGACTTCCTTGATGTCGTCCGCGCAGCGAATGTCACAGCTCGGATAGGCGAGTCCGAACGGACAGCGGTAACAGTAGGGCGCCGGCATCAAGCTGATTCCTGGCATGACCGGAGCAATCGGTCGCCACGCCGCGTGTCCCATCGCGCTGATCGCATACATGCCGCGACCGGAGTAACTGTGACGGAGCGCGATGATCTCGGAGCGACCGGTGAACATCTTGGCGAGCAGGACCGCCATCTCATCGGCTTCGCTGCCGGAGTTGGTGAAGAACGACTGTTGGAGCTTTCCGGGGGTGAGCAGCGCCAGCTCGCGCGCCAAGCGGACAATCCACTCGTTCTGATAGAGCGTCGAGGTATGCCCCAAGATCCCGAGCTGTTCGCGCACTGCGCTGACCACCTCGGGATGACAGTGACCCAGGCTCACCGTGAGAATGCCGCCAAAGAAGTCGAGGTACTGAACCCCTTCGGCATCGGTGAGATACATTCCTTCGCCACGCTGTAGGACCAGCGACTCAGGGTAGTAGTGGAACGTGGACGGCATCACGTACTCGCGATGCAGCTGTCGAACGGTCGCTGAGTCCATGTTGTGAAGGACGTTGAGGTGCTTTTTGCCGTCCATTCCCGTCGAGACTGCGCCGTGATCGTGGTGACTCATGATGGATGCTCCTTGACTTACCGAACCGTGAAAGCGCGGACAGTACCAAGGAAGATCTGCGGACTGCAATGCCCCTTGCGTCTGCTGGCAAAAGGTGACTTGATGACGGTTGGCCATGGCCGACAAGCTGTCTCGTCGCGAGCTGTTCTCGATCTTTCGTCGCTCTGTGGACTCGGCGGTGCGTCCCAAGGGTCCGCCGCCCCCACTGCGTCCGCCCGGTGCGCTCGGTGAGCTGCGGATTGCCGAGACCTGTATGCGCTGTGGTCGCTGCGAAGCGATCTGTCCGCGTCATGCGATAAAGCCCTTGGGAGTCGAGTACGGGGACTCCCAGGGAACTCCGCACATCGCCCCACGCGAGGCGCCGTGCGTGCTGTGTGAAGGACTGCTCTGCACCTCCGTCTGTCCGAGCGGTGCGCTGGTTCCGATGCGGCGCGCCACCGAGGTTCAGATGGGTCTGGCTGCCATCGACAGCCAGCGCTGTCTGCCCTATCGCGGCGACAAGTGCTCGGTGTGTGTGGATCGTTGTCCGATTCAGGAGGCGCTGCGGCTCGACGAGCGTGGCAGGCCGACGGTCCAAGACACCTGCACCGGCTGCGGCATCTGCGAGTACTACTGTCCGACCGAACCCACCTCGATCCGCGTTGTCCCCTGGAGCGTCCGGAAGCAATGATGAGGAGTGCCGGTCTGTCGGTTCGTCGAGCAACTTCTGCGGATGTCAGCGCGCTGCGGACTCTGGCGACTGAGCTGGCCTTGGGACCACTGCTCTCCCGTTATGCTGCCGATCCGTCGCGGCTTGCCGCAGAGTGGTGTGCCCTCGCGGAGTCTCACCACAGTGCCGAGACCCTGCTACTGGCCATCCAGACTGCGCACTCCGGTGAAGCAGAGCGACTCTGTGGACTTGCTCGCTTTTCGCACTCCGGAATGTTTGGCAGCTTCGGCGGCTACCTCAAGCTGATTGCGATTGCGGCCCATCATCAAGGCCAGGGAACCGGCAGTCTCCTTTTGTCCCACGTCGAGCAAACGGTGCAGCTTCACAGTCGAGATCTGTTTCTGCTCGCTTCGCACTTCAATCACGACGCGCATCGCTTCTATGTTCGCCACGGCTATCGCGAGATCGGCCAGCTTCCCGACTACGTGCGGCCCGAGATCACCGAACACATCTTCTGGAAGCGGCTGCGGACTCCGCGTTAGGAGTCCGTTTGATGACGGCCTCACATCCGCTGCGGGGTAATGCCCTGGACCTGCGCCATGTTGAAGACGTTGCACTGGCCCCAGCCGCAGGAGGTCTTGTAGGTCGCCTGCTTGTTACAGCCGCGTACGCCATAGGTCTCGTTCTTAACACCCATCATGTCGCCATCGGTGGACAGCTTCGACATCTGGAGCTGTGCCTTGTCACACTGAAGCTCGAAGGCCGCTTGGGTGAGCACCTTCTCTTCCACTTCGCTCAGCTTGGGCGGTCCACCCGTCGGATCAGTCTTGGGAGAGGAGGCACAGCCGAACGCAGCACCGACGACAAGAGCAGCCGCTAGGAATCGCTTCATGGGGTTCTCCGAGGCAAAGAGTTTGTCCAAACGCGCGCACTATAGCGAGGCCAGTGGGCGCGCTGTCAACCACAGAGTCCCCCAAGTACCTTGAACCTTGCTACGCTAGGCTGCGCGAGGAACAAAGCCATGCCAGATCCTGAACATCCTGAGCATCCAGAGCCCGCGAACGTGGACAGAGACCAGCCCGAGCGGAGCACGAGTGACTTGGCAGCCAAGCGACGGAGCCGCGCCGATCAGGACGGTTCCTGGCGCAGTCAGGCCGCGTTCGTGATGCCGCTGGCGATCGTCGGACTGATGGCGGGGGGAATCATCTGGGTCAGGCCGACTCCGCTGGAGCTTCGCGATCACGCAGTCTCCCAGGTGGGTTCTTTTTTGGGCGTAGCCTTCGTCATCTCGATCTTTCTAGAGCGCGCCATCGAGGTCTTCATCAGCGTGTGGCGCAATCCGGATGCCGCCCGACTCGACGTGCAGCTCGAGCGGCTTGAGCAGCTCCTCAAAGAAACAGAGTCGCCCAAAGAGAAGAGTCAAGTGCGCGCGCATCTGGATCAGCTGAAGATCACGCGAGCCCGCTACAAGGTCGATACCCAGACGCTGGCGATGTGGGTGAGCTTCTTTTCGGGACTCCTCATCAGCGTCGCGGGACTGCGCTGCCTGGAGACTCTGGTGGTAGCGGAAAACCTGGCGAGTCTGTCGGACAAGCAGCAGTTTCTGTTCCGGATGGTGGACGTTCTTCTTACCGGCGGGCTGATTGCCGGCGGCAGCGAAGGACTGCACAAGATCTCGCAGGTCTACACGACGTTCATCGATACCACCAAGCAGCGTCTCCGCGACAACGCCCCCCAGACCCCGCCCAGCCCGTAGCTCAGCGTCCCGGCGCGGCGCGGCTTTTGGACTGACCTCATCCTGCCCAACTCCCTCTGCCTTCTGGGGTCCTGGCGTGTATGATGGGCGGGCAGGGTGTTGATCGTGTCGCAGCCTATCCATTCCATTCCTTCACTACCTGGCGAGCCGAGCAAACGAGCGGAGCAAGTTGCCAAGGATCTGCGCGCCCTCAAGCTGACGGCGCTGCTGTATCTGGTTCAGTTTGTCGCCAAGCTGGGGGTGTACTTTGCGACCTCGGTGATGTCGCTGCTGGCCGAGGCCATGCACACGCTCAGCGATGTGATCGTGGTCGGCTTTCTGCTGCTCGCGCTGCGCTGGTCAAGCGATGCTCCCGATGAGGAGCATATGTTCGGACATGAGCGCGGACAGAGCGTGGCAGCGCTGGTGGCAGCGACTCTGTTTGTGTCCTTTACCAGCATCCGCCTATATGAGGAGTCCATTCCGCGTCTTTTGGGCGTAGGCCACTCCTTTTCGCCCCCGCAGCGCTTTGAGCTGGCGATTGGGGTGATTGTCTTTTCGATGCTGATTGCCGCGCTGCCGATCATCCAGATGCTCATTCACAAGCCCAGCGGAGGTGCGGCCAAGGCGCAGTTTCTGGAGCTACTCAATGACGAGCTGGGACTGACCGCGGCGCTCTTGGGAACGGTCCTGACCCGGCTCGGCTATCCGCTCGCCGACCCGCTTGCAACAGCGCTGGTGGCGACGCTGATCGCGTGGAACGGAATCGGTCTGTTTCGCGAAAACTTCGACATGGTGGTGGGCCGTTCTCCGGGTCCGCAGGTGCTGGCCGAGATTGCGCGGGTGGCGGCACAAGTCGCGGGTGTGCTCGATGCCCATGATGTCCGCGCCGAGCGCTACGGTCATGGAATGATCCGCTGCGAGCTGCACATCACGATTGCTGGCGGGACTCCCATTGAGGAAGCGCATCGGCTGGAGCTGGAAGTGAGGCAGCGCGTGCAGCAGCTCGAGGGCTGTCGGCAGTGTCATGTTCACGTCGACGCTTCGCTCACCCAGCGCTTCACAGAGAACTCCTAACCCATTGGGAATTGAAGGTAGACCCAGGAGATTTGGCTTCATGAGACGAGTTCTCGCAGCGCTTGGGAAGGATCTGCGATCACGGCTGCGCTCGCGGCTGTGGTCGACTCCGGTGGGACACCTGCTTTCCCGGTTGGCGGGGCGCGCGATTCCGGTCTACTACGATCCCGCGTACCGACTCCCGCTGCCGGCCTTTGAGGGTCACTTGGGGGGAGAGCCGCGACGGGCCGACTTTGTCGCTTGGTACTGTCAGGATGAGCCGCTGCTGTCGCGCTGTGAGCTTCGTCAGCCTGAGAGAGTGCGCTACGAAGATCTGCTGCGCGTACACAGTCCGAGCTATCTGGAGTCGCTCAATCAAGCAGAGACGCTGGCGCGCATCTTCGCCACCGATCCGACCGAGCTGCCGATGGAGGAGCTTTTGCACTCGATTCGGCTCGGCTGTGGGGCGACCTTGGCAGCGACGCGCTGGGTGCTGGCTCATGGGGGCGCGGCGATCAACTTGCACGGCGGCTTTCATCATGCGGCGCGTGAGCACGGCAGCGGTCTTTGCGTAGTCAACGATCTCGCGGTGGCCATTGCGGTGGTGCGCAGCGAGGGCTTTTCCGGACAGGTGGTAATCCTCGATCTTGATGCGCATCCTCCCGACGGAACCGATGACTGTTTGAGCGGAGACCCGTTGTGCTTTGTCGGCTCTCTGTCCGGTTCCGATTTTGGTCCGCTTGCCAAAGTGGATGAGACGCTGCTGCCGGAAGGGAGTGATGATGGTCACTATCTGGCGGCGCTGCGTGAGCTGCTCGCGCGCATGCCAACCCCAGAGCTGGCGCTGGTGATTGCCGGCGGTGATGTGCTGCGCGGCGATCGACTGGGCAAGCTGGGACTGTCGCTTGCGGGGGCGCGGAAGCGCGATCTGCTCGTCGCTTGTGCGCTGGTAGATATTCCCCAAGTGTGGCTGCCGGGCGGTGGTTATAGCGAGGATGCGTGGAAGGTCTTGGCGGGCTCGGCGCTGGTGGTGGCAGCGGATTCCGAGCAGCCGATTGCTGCGGACTATGATCCGATGCGCTCGCGCTTTGCGACCATTGCAAAAGATCTTTCCCAAGTCACCCTGGCCGGCAGTAGTGAGCTGACCGAGGACGATCTGGCGGATCTGCTGGGAGTTCCTGCGCAGCGTCAGAAGCTCCTCGACTACTACACCACCGAGGGACTCGAGTATGGACTGAGCCAGTATGGAGTCCTGCCGTTTCTGCGGCGTCTCGGCTATGACCACTTTCGGATTCACATCTCGCGTGCCGCGGCGGGTGGCGACACCATGCATCTGTACGGCCAACAGAAGGATGGCAAGGAGTCTCTGCTCATTGATTGCAGCGTCGAGAAGCGGCATGTTGGGGGCGAGCCGGTGCTCTACATTCACTGGCTGAGTCTGCGCAATCCGCACGCCACGTTTTCGCAGACCAGACCGCAGCTGCCGGGACAGAGTGCGCCGGGACTGGGAGTGGCTCGTGAGATGGTGGAGGTACTCGGGCGCGTCGCCAGTCGGCTCGCTCTGAAGGGGGTTGCCTATCGGCCCGCGTATTTTCATACTGCCTATCCGGCCCGTCATCGCTTCCGCTTCGTCGAGTCAGAGCGTCAGGGGCGGTTCCTTGCGCTGATTCGGGATCTGTCTTATCTGCCGCTACTTGCTGCCTCGACCGCGCTGGCCGATGGGCGCGTCCGCTTGGGAGGGACTCCCTATCAGTGGGAAGCCGATGAGATGGTCTATTGGCTCGTGCCGAGGCCGGAAGATGAACACCAGATCCGGCATACGCTGGCAGAGTGTCAGTTTACCGTCGAGCCACGCGCCAAGTAGGAGCCTGCTTACGCCGCGATGGGGACTACGTTGGTGGCGGCGGGGTAGGGGTAGGGGCGGTCGGCTTCTTTCCGGGCTTCAGCGCGTGAAGCTTCATGTTGATCTCATGGATCGCTTTGCCGTCGGCCTTCACTTTGTCTTTGGCCGCTTGAATCGCGGCTTTGTCCTTGCCTTTTCCAGCCTCGGCGGCAGCCTTCTTGTCGGTGGCCAGCTGCTCGTTCGCTTTCTTGAGCTGCTCCAGAAGCTGCTCCCGCGTCTCCGCGGGCGGGGTGGGCTTTGCCACCGGAGTCACCTCGGCACTTCCTGTGGCTACTGGGGCCGCGGTCTTGGCGGGGGCAGCTGGCGGCGGTGCGGCGGGGGTCGCAGGCTTCGCAGCCGCCGGAACAGAGTCGGCATGTGCGACGCCGATCAGCGGCAGGCTCAGCGAGAACAGAGAGAACGCGAACGTCAGATTGCGCATCGTGGTCATGATGGTTCAAGTACTCCTTCAAAAACCCTAGACGTACCACTATACGAAATAGTCATCGGCGGGTCGCGATAAGATTTTTCCTTCCCTTCGCTCACAGGGCGTAGGACTCTCCCGGGATGTCGGCTCTTGCCGACGTACCTGCATTGCCACGGAGGTTTCCATGAAGAGTACCTGGTTCTGTCCTGTGCTTCTTTCGCTCGCGCTCACTGGCTGTGGTGCTGCTGAGGAAGAGGAGGTGGCCGAGCTGGCGCAGCCGCTCACGCGCTGCGAGCGTTCCTTTGTGCCACCGCCCAAGACCGGCTTCCGTCACTTCGCCAACAGGCTGCTGGCGCTCGCACCGGCGTGGCACTCCTTGCAAGATGTGGTGGTGTCGCCCGGCGGGAGCGCGGTGGTGGAAGGGAAGTTCGCGTACGGCTCGCTGTCCAAAGACCTAGAGCGAGAACAGGTTCAGCTGTTTGTCGATGACTGTAGCGGCTTCCGCTTGCTGGGCAGTGCAGAGACCGATTCGGATGGCCGAGCGCGCGTGGCCGTGACGGCGCCAGCGAGTCCAGGAATGTACGCCCTGCGGATGGTCGTACGTGGGGATGCAACCTTTACTGCCGGTTATTTGGTGGTGCCGCCGCGCGCGGGTCGCCTGACGGTATTTGACATTGATGGGACGCTGACTACCTCCGACATGGAGCTTGTAAAGGATGTGATGACCGAGTTGTTCGAGCCGATCCTCCACGGCAGGTACGTTCCGACGGCCTATCCTTTTGCGCGAGAGCTGGTGGCAGAGCGCGAGCGGCGTGGCGCAGTTCCTATCTTCCTGACGGGTCGACCCTACTGGCTGACACAGAGCAGCCGGGACTGGCTGGCTGGAGGCGGATTCCCAACCGGCGGGCTCCACACCACCGACTCGAACAGCGAAGCACTCCCGACCCAGGTTGCGGCCTACAAGACCGCCTTTTTGCGTGGACTGATCGGCCAGGGATTTGCGATTGAAGCGGCCTATGGGAATGCAACCACCGACATCACGGCCTACGCCGCCGCCGGGATTCCCAAAGCAGCCACCTACATCATCGGCAGCAATGGCGGCAAAGACGGAACCGAAGGTGCGTGCGCAGTGAACAAGACCTGCAAGACCTGGGAAGAGGAATACCGTCGCGTCCGGGCTCTGCCGTAGTCTGTCGCGATTACCTCCGCGAGATCGTGAGATTGCCGATGGCGGCGCCGGCGGACAGGCCTTTGGAGACGCCGACCAAGTACAGCTCGTGGTAGCTTGGATCGCTCGCACCGAGTCCTTTTTTGGTGAGCTTGGTGATGACGATGCTCTCCCCGCCCGCGGTGGCGCCTCGGTCGTTGCCGCCGTATTCGCCACCAAAGGTGGACGCGCTGCGGAGTCCGAGAATTACGCCGAATCCCCACTCCGAACCGCCGCCGACCTGGGCTCCGAACGTCACGCTCTTTAGCTCTAGCGCCACCTTTGGTTCCGAGGAAGAGAGGTGCGCGAGTCCCTGTCCCTTCTTCACTTTGACCAGGAATCCACCTTCGCCCATTTGGTAGGCAAAGATTCCGCTCACGGTGGCTTCTTTGGAAAAGGCTGCGATCTTGCCACTCTCAAAAGCGGTGCGCAGTCTTCCGAGGGCAAGGTCGCGACGGTCCGCCGGCATTCCTAGCTCATCGGCCAGCTTGCGCGCGTGGACCTCCATGGCCTGATAGGCGCGCTGGTGAACGGCCTCCGGTCCTACCGAAGGGGTCTTGGCCAGCGACGGGGACGCGGACAGCAGCAGGGACGCAAGAGAGAGCGAACAAAGCAATCGGTGACTCATCACCGTAGCATACACCAGCCCATCGGACTCTTGACCAACGGCAGTGGCCGGAACTTAATCCGCGACGGCCAGGGAGATGTGTTCTTGGACTCTCCGCCACTGATTCTGTTCGCGTAGGAAGACCGATCGGACTTGCACGGGCAGGGTGATGCGCTGGGCTGCGGCCTACCCATTGATCACATCTTCCCTTCTCGATAGGAGCTGGACGACTGGGGCGATGTAGTCGAGGCCGCGGGCGAGGACTTTGGCGCCGAAGGGGCCGCCGCTGCTCGGTCCGGTGTAGC
>Ga0154020_10001369_pt1 | contig 30192 bp, 28 predicted proteins | sample Klosneuvirus_201_FD_109709 | JGI IMG/M metagenome (GOLD analysis project Ga0154020, IMG submission 109709) | Active sludge microbial communities from wastewater, Klosterneuburg, Austria - Klosneuvirus_20160825_MG | ecosystem: Engineered > WWTP > Aerobic digester > Activated sludge | place...
CCGGCCGCGACATGGGCCAGGATTTCACGGGGCGCGACGGCTGGCGCATGTATCACGGGCGCGCGGTGCCGGGATTTCCGGTGCATCCGCATCGCGGCTTCGAGACCGTCACCGTCGTGCGGCGCGGTCTGCTCGATCATTCGGACTCGCTCGGTGCGACCGCGCGCTACGGCGAGGGCGACGTGCAGTGGCTCACCGCGGGTGCGGGAATCCAACACGCGGAGATGTTCCCGCTCGTCGATGCGCATGCGCCGAACCCGGTCGAGCTGTTCCAGATCTGGATGAACCTGCCCGCAGCGCGAAAGTTCGCGCAGCCGTACTTCTCGATGCTGTGGGCCGATGCGATCCCGCGCCACGACGTCCGCGATGCATCCGGCCGCGCGACGCAGATCGTGACGATCGCGGGCTCGCTCGCCAATGTCGCCGCGGCGCCGCCACCGCCCGAGTCGTGGGCCGCGGGAACCAACGATGTCGCGATCTGGACGATCAAGATGTCGGCGAACGCGACGTGGACGATGCCGCCGGCGCGCGCGGGTACGAACCGCTGGCTGTACTTCTTCAGCGGGCGCGCGCTGTCGATCGATGGCCGCGCGATTCCGCCGGGCCATGTCGCCGAGCTGCGCCCCGACGCGACGTGTGTCCTCGCGAACGGCGCGGGCGAGACCGAAGCGCTCGTGCTGCAAGGCGCGCCGATCGGCGAGCCGGTGGTGAAGCACGGCCCGTTCGTGATGAACACGAAGCGCGAGATCCAAGAAGCGATCCGCGACTATCAGCAGACGCAGTTCGGTGGATGGTCGTGGAGCTCGCCGGAGCCGGTGCACGCGCGCGATGCGGGCCGGTTCGCGAGGTACGCCGACGGTCGCATCGACAAGCCTCGGACAGCGTAGCGAAGCGGTCTCCCGAAAATGCGAAAGCACCCCGAAGGGTGCTCACGACGACTCGATCACGACGGTGAGATCAGGCGACTTGCTGCGCCGCCAACTTGCTGGTCGAGATCTTGGTGGTGACCTCGCTGATCAGCTCGGTGGCCAGCGCGACGATCTGCTTCTCGTCGAAGCCCTGCGCCTCGAGATCGCGATAGATGGACTTGGCGAGGATCTTCACGGCGCGGGACTTGGCTTCACGATCAGTCATAGTGGTCGACTCGTTCGAGGAGCACCGTTTGTGCCAGCGCCGCGACGCGGCAACTCGCTGGAATGACACCGGGGATCGGTGCGAACTGGATCGTTTGAGAGCCAATCAGGTGTGTAGACCGTCACCGGGTGCGAAGGCATCTACGCACACGGTCCGACCAATCATCTTGCTGACATACGCGTCTAGCCGCTGTCAGTTCGAGCGATCGATGCCGAAGAAGCCGCGGATCTTCGACGCGAGATCCTGACGCGCGGTCTCCATACGCTTGCGCCGAACCTCGTCGCGCTCGTTATGCGCGGCGGACAAGGCGTTGCGGCGCGCGACGAGCACGTCGGCGATCTGCTCGGCCATCGCGGGCTGCGATCGCAGCACCTTCTCGAACGCCGGCTTGTCGATTCGATACGTGACGAGGTCGCTCGACGCCACGACGGTCGCGGTGCGCGCTTCGCCCGTCATCAGCGACATCTCGCCGAAGAACTGCCCGGCGGTGAGGCGCGCGACTTCCTTTTCGTCGGCGCCCTTGCCGATGCGAACTGCGGCGTCGCCTTTGACCAGCATGTAGAGGCCATCGTCGCGATCGCCTTCTCGCGTGACCGCTTCGCCCGCGGCGAACGGCTTGAACTGCAGCTCGGCCGCGAGCTCTTCGTGCATCTCGGGGGGAAGACCGCTGAACAGGTCGACCGACGCGAGCGCGGCGAGCCGGCGCTGGCGCTCCTCGCGCTCCTTGCGCTCGTCGCGCTCTTTGGTCTCGTGGGTGAGGAACACCGTCGATGCGGGGATCGAGAGCTGGATGTTCGCGCGGCGAAGCGCGAACCAGATGCGGATGCGGACCGCACTATCGGTGCCGTCATCGGCCGACAGATCCTCGAGCCAGTAGCGCACGGCGTAGACGCCGTAACTGTCACGCACGCCGAAGAACACGACGTGCGGCGCCGGGGTCGACGCCATCCGCGGCACCGGATCGGCCTTGAGCGCCGCCTCGCACGCGGCGATCACGTCCGTCGGCGGCGTGCGGAAATCGACGAAGAACTCGACGTGGCGCCGGAGCAGCGTCGCTTCGCCCGTGCGGCGACCGAGGATCGTCACCTGGCTCTTCACGAGCTGGCTGTTCGGGATGATCACGGTCTCCCAGTTCCGCGTCTCGATCGACGTGTAGCGCCAGCGGATCTCGACGACGCGGCCCGTCGGTTGGCCCGGTCCGAGCGTGATCCAGTCGCCGACGGACACGCTCTTGTCGAGCTGCAGCGACAGACCGCCCATCACGCTGCCGAGCGTGTCCTGGAGCGAGAAGCCGATCACCGCGGTGAGCACGGCGCTCGTGGTGATGAGGCCCGCGATCGAGAAGCCCGCTCGCTTGCCGATGATGATGAACACGACGATGGTGCACACCGCCGTCACGAGATCGATCAGGATGCGCGGCAGCGTGATGCCGACGCGCGGCAACAACACGCGGAAGACGAGCGTGACGCCGAGCGAGACGACCGCGAGCAGCGAGAATGCGAGGCCCACCGTCTCGGCGATCGCGGACTCGTAGTCGAGCGCCGATTGCACGGCGGCGACGCTGATCGCGACGATGTGGAGACCGATCAGCGTGCCGGCCGCGCGCGTGTGGTAGCGCTCGACGTTCTTTGCATTCTTGACCAGCGCGCGAACGATGAAGAACGCGAGCAGCACGAACGGCGTGCGCTCCGTCCAGAACATCTCGGCCATCGCGCCGACGTGGTTCAAGCGCCGAACACCTTCGCGTGACCGGACTTCGACGCGAACAGCGTCCACAGCAGGGCAGGGAGCGCCTGATCGTGCGCACGGCACACCGCGCGACCGGTGAGCTTGCCGATCTTCGTCGGTGGTGGCGCCTTCTTCACCGAGCCACCGACCGCCATCGTGAGGGTGCCGTCGTCCGCTTCGGTGACGTCGTACTGATCGTACGGAAACGCGGCCTTCGTCGCGTCGTCATCGCGCTTGATCGTGACGATGTACTTCTTCGGCCCGTCGATCGCGACGTTGATCTTCATCGGATCCCACGCGGGCTTGTCGCCGCCGAGCAGCGGCGCCACATCCTGCCGCTGGCGCGACGAGAGCTTCGTTTGGCCCTCGCTGATCGTCCACGCGCGGAAGTCCGCCGCGCCGCCGATCGTGAGCTTCGATGCGCCATCCTGCGACGTCCACTCGATCGTGTGCTGCACCATCGGTGCCGCGACGACGAACGCGCCGAACCACGCCGCCGCCTCATCGGTGTCGAGGCCGGTGACGTTGCCGAGCGGCTTCTTGTCACCGTGTTGCTTCAACACGACGTCGCCGGTCGGCGAGACCTCGATGATCCAATCGAGCTTGGGCAAGCTGTACTTCTTGCCGTCGCGCAGGAGCTTGTTCCATGCCTCGGGCTTCTGCGTGCCCATCGAGACGTCGGTGGCTGTCAGCGTGCCGGTCATGCCGCACGGACCGGTCAGCGTCTTCCCGTCGTCGGTCGCGATGAGGAGCTCGCCTTCGAGATCCTTCCACACGAGCTTGGGCGCGGTGCCCTTCGGCGGATCGATCGGCTTCGCGTTCGGCATCGGCGCGCTCGAGCCCGCATCCGATCCGGACCCGACCGCCGGCGTGTCTACCTTCGGCTCGAGCTCGCGCTTCGGCGCTTTGTCTTTGCAGGCGACGACGACGAGCACGAGAACGAGCAGCAGCAGCCACGGACGGTGCATGCCGCCATCATAACGAATGCAGGAGCGCGGGCGTCATCACGGCGCTACGACATTGCCAGTTGAAGCTTCGAACCTGGCCGACCTCGCCGTGGGTGCGCATGCCCGCGATCAGCGCATCCGCCGCCGTGCGGAGCTCGGTGTCCGTGCGGCCCGTCGACGCCCAGCCGAGCGCGACGACATAGGCAGACTCGCCCCAGTGCTCCTCGTACTCGTCGAGCTGATCGCTGCTCGCGCCGACGCCCATCCAGTACAACGGACGACCTTCGCCGTCGCGGCCCGTACGCGCGATCGCCGTCGCGAGCTTGCCGAGCGCCGCGCGGACCTGGGCGGCGCGCGTGCCGCCCGCGCGGCGTGCGTGCGCATCGAGGGCATCGGCGAGGATCGCGCTCATCCACGGGCTGCAGCCGTTGCCGCCCCAATCCTCGCCGTGCGCGGTCGCGGTGTGCGCGAAGCAGCGAGCGTCGGGATCGGTCTGTCCGAATCGATTCGCGGCCTGCGCGGCGAGCGCAGCGGTCGCGACCGCATCCGCGCGTGCCGCGAGCGTCGTAGCTTGATCGTCGGTGACTGCGAGCGCCCACTCGTGCGCGAGGAGCGCGAAGCCCGCGTGGCGCTCGGTCCAGAACTCGTCGGAGCCGTCGTAGCTCGGATCCCACATCGTCGCGATCTTCGCGGACACGGCTTCCGCGGCTTCGCGGTAGCGATCGTCGCCGGTGAGCAGGTAGTGCAGCGCCATGCCCTGGCTGTAGAAGTACTTGAGGTCCGTCGACGCGTTCGGCACCGCGATCGCGGTGGTCACGCCGCTCGCGATCACCATCCCGGCGCGATAGATCGCCGCTTCGCGATACGCCGAGCGCAATGGATCCGCGTCGCCGGTGACCGCGTAGCCGCGATACATCGCCGTCACGCGATCGTAGAGCCACACGTCGCGACTCGCAGCGGCGTTGACGAGGAACGCATCGGTGTCCCACGCGCTGTAGTCGCAGAGCTCGCTCCACGCGTCGAGCGCGGTCCCGGCGACCTCGCTCTCGGGGATCACGGGACCGACCACGCCGCTCGCCGCGAGGACGTTCGCGGGCAGCACCGCCCACACCCGTGGATGCACGTTGTTGCCGCTGCCGGCGAGCGTGTCGGTGACCGGCACCATTGTCGCGCCGCCGATCGCTGCGGCGTCGAGCTCGACCGTGAGCGTCGCGCTCGCGTCGGCGTCGACTTGCACTTGCACGCTGCGAACGCTGCCGTCGCCGTGTGTCGCGAGCACGCGCGTCGCCGCGGCGAGCTCTGTCGTCCCCGCGAGCACGCGCACGCGCGCCGGGTCGGTGAGCGCGCCCGGCGCGAGCGGAACCGCGAAGTTCACGCGCGTCGTCCCGCTCGCACCGTCGGAGACGAGCTGCACGTCGAAGCGCATCGGCGTCGGCTGCGGCGGCGTGACATCGCCATCACTGCCGCTGCCACCACCCATTCCCCCGAAGGGGTTTCCCGGATCGTCGTCGTCGGCGGAGGTTTCGGAGGAGCCGCAGGCACCGGCGACGACCACGAACGTGACCATCGATCCGGCGACCACGGCGCGAGCGAACGCGCGGAGGTCGATCATCAGGCGCGAAACCTAGACGCTGTAGCAAACGGGCGCATCGTGTGAATTCGCCCACACGAGTCTTCCTAGGAGATGTTCTGCGCTCGATCGTTGGACCCTCGCGCTACCATCGCGCCGTGACTCGCCGCATCCCCGCCGCGCTCGGCATCGTCGTCGTGCTCGCAGCGGTCTACTCGCTGCACCAACTCGTCCCGATGGTCGCGATGATGTGGCGCGACAGCGGCGACTTCGATTCGATCATCTGGCTCCTCGTCGGAGCGTCGCTCGCGCAGCTCGCGGCCGGCATCGCGATCGCCGTCGGTTGGGTCCACGCGCGACTCGCGCTGCTCGTGTGGACCGCCAGCGCCGTCGCGGCCGCGGTGCTCGCGCGCGAGGTGATCGCGAGCGACACCACGACGACGGGCATCGTCATCATGTACGTCGAAGCGCTCGCGGGTCCCGCGATCGCGTGGCTCGTGCCGCTGTTCGCCGGCGACCTCCCGCCGGCACCGCGCATCCCGCGCGCACACGTCGTGTCGTCCACGCCGCCGCTCTCCGCCGAGCGCGACACCGCCGCGATCGCCGCGCGACGCTTCGACGTCGGCGTGGCGTTGCTGGGCATCGGCCTGCTCACGATCATCGGGACCGTGCTCGCGCGCGTCTCGATCTTTCTCATGTTCATCAGCGCGGGCACCAGCGGCAACGGATTCATCGTCGACCTGATCTTCGTCGCGTACGAGGTGTTCGTCGGCGCCTACGCCATCATCGCGGCGCGACGTTTGCTGGATCCCACGGTCGAGGGTCAGCACGCCCACCGAGCATTGATCACGTACGTGATGCTCGACGTCGTCGGTAGCGTCGTCCGGATCGGCCTGATGGTGGGCTACCAGCTCATCGCGGGCGACCTGTCGAACGACATGATGAAGATGGTCCTCGTCCAATGGATCGTCGGCGGCGTTCTCGGTTTCGTGCTCCCGCTGCTGCTGTGGTTGTACGCGAGGCCGGCGCTGGCTTATCGCGCCGAGGGACCACCCGCGCTACCTCCGCCGTCGCGCCTCGCCGCTGTTCCTGCGTGGGCCGTCCTGTGGTTCGCGCCGTTCTTGGTCGCGCGCGTGTTCATGTCGCCGCTGATCGACACGTCCGAGAGCGGGGTCTCCGCTGGCGTCGTCCTCTGGATCCTGATCGCCTGCGGGATCCAAGGCGCCGTCCATCTCGTCGCCGCGATCGCGACGTTCATCGGCGCACGCCGCACCGCTCGCATCGCGGCGCTGATCGGCCTCGTCAACGCCGCGGGCCTGATCGCGTGTTGGGTGATCTTGGTCGTCGGTGCCGATCGCTCGATGTTGTTCGGCCAACAGCTGCCCGTCGGCCCGCTCGTCCAGCTCGCGGTGTGCACGGCCACGCTATGGTGGGTCCTGCGCCAACGGTCGCGCTGACCTCTCGACGCGCCAATCGCGCAGCGCGAGCGCGGCGCCGTTCGCGCGCTTCTGGCAGCCCCAATCCGCGGCGTCGTCGAACAACCCCGGCGTCGCCGCGCTCCGCGGCGGCAACGTCGCGCAATCGGGGATCTCCGTCTCCGCCGCGCCGTCACCGTCGGCGTCGTACGCGTAGTGCGCGATCGCGATGCACACGCCGAGCGTATCCAAGTGATGCAGCACGAACGACGCGGGCACGTCGTCGCCGAGAAGCGGCCACACGAACCGGCACACCGAGCTCGCCTCCGCACCCTTCACACCCACCTCGCACGTCGCATCGCCGACACGCGGAGCGCGTTCTCCGACGAGCTTTCCCACCGCCAACGCATCGCCCTTCGCGTTGCCCGCGTGCATCGGCGTCGCATCGGTCTCGAGCACGGCGCACAAGCCGGCGCAGATCCGCCGCGTCGATCCGGTCGCTTCCTCGAGCAGCGCGACATACCCCGGCGCGCAGGCACGATCGATCGGGACCCCGCTCGCCGGCGGCTCGCGATCCGTCGCCGCCAGCGCACTCGCGGGCACCGCGCGACACGTGAGCGCCGGCACGCCTACGCACCCGCGATCCGGCGCGCGCGGGTCGCTCGCTCCACACGCATCCGGCCGATCGGACACGAGCGCGCATTGCGTCAGCGGATCGCACGTCGGCTCGCACACGCCCATCGGCTCGGCGATCGCATCCGCGCGCACGACACACGTGGTCGCGCGATCGCACGTGGGCACGCCCGCGCGCAGCTCGCACGTCGCGCGACACATGCCGTCGACACACACGCCCATCGCGCAGCCCATCGCCGAACCGCCGGCCACCGAATCGCCGGCCACCGAATCGCCGACCACCGTGGCACCGGTATCGAATGCGCGCTCGTCGAGTGCGTGGCCGTCATCGACGTTGCGTGCAACCACCACGCGTTCGTCGAACGCATTTGTGCCGGAGGCCAACCCGCCCACGTCGCACGGACATCCGATCTCGCCGACGATGCACGCAGACGTCTCGCGTTTCTCGCACGCGACGACGGTCCCCTTCGGATCGCTCGCATCCGGGGGCGGCAGGTTGTCACCACACGCGCTCGCGAACACGACGAGCACGACGCACATCGAGACGTCGAGCATCGCGCTGGAGATCGAGGCGCCCGACGTCGCGGTGGCAATCGAGGCGCGTGACGTCGCGCTGGAGATCGAGGCGCCTGACGTCGCGGTGGCGATCGAGGCGCCTGACGTCGCGGTGGCGATCGAGGTCGCGCTGGAGACACCGGGCATGGAGACGCCGGACATCGACACCCCGGACATCGAGACCCCGGACATCGACACCCCGGACATCGACACCCCGGACATCGAGACGCCAGACATCGAGGTCGACCGCACCGGCGATCAGCCTCGCACGATCGCCCGCACCGACACGGCACGTCGACCGCGCCGCAATGGATTCACACCGCGACCTGTGTGAATCCAATATCTTGGCAGGTTCACTGCCATCTAACTGTCATGGTGACAATTGCATGTTGCATCGCGTCATAGAGCGACTTATACTTGTATCACGATGTGACACGGAGCCAGTTGCTCCGGTCGCCGCATCAAAGGAGTGCCGCCCCGTTCGGCGGCGAATCGTTTCTAGGAGGTTCGTCATGAGCGTCCTCATCCTGATCGCAGCACACGCACTGCTCCTCGTTGGTGGAGTCCAGATCGTTCGCGTGCTCCAGCCCGACCACCGCTAGCGACGCGCGTCGCGTGCAGCGACGAGCAGGGCGTGAACATCCACGAGCTTCGGGTCGCGCGCGATCCAATCGATCAGCGACTTGTCGCGATAGCCCTTGCTGTTCGGGTCCGCGCCCGCTTCGAGGAGCATCTGCACCATCTCGAGCGTGCGCTTGCTCTTGCTCGCGACCGCATACATGAGCGGCGTCGAGCCGTACACGTCGAGGCTCGGGTTCGCACCAGCGGCGAGGAGCTGCTTCACGATCGCGGGCTTCTTGTGGAAGCACGCCATCCCGAGCGCGGTCGCGCTCACGTCGAGCGTATCCACGGGCCAACCTGCATCGAGAAACAGCTGGACGTCGGCGACGCTTCCGAACTGCGCGGCATCGCGGATGTGATTCCAGCGCGTGCCGCGCGGCTGCTTGAGCCCGGGCGTGCGTGTGACGACCTTCGGCTTCGCGACCTGCTTCTTCGCGCCCTGCTTCTTCGCGCCCTGCGTCTTCGTGCCCTGCGTCTTCGCGCCCTGCGTCTTCACGCGTTGCTCCACGCCCTGCTTCTTCGCCGCGTGCTTCCTTGCGCCCTGCTTCTTCACGCCCGACTTCATGCGCCGAGAATGCACGAGGCATCGCCGGCGCGTGAAGCAGCTGTGCACCGCCTGGCGCGATCGGGACAGGCTCGTTGCGGTCGTAGTGAGGGCGCACGCTGTTGGGCGACGGGCTCGACGGGGCGCCGTGAGCGCTACGTTTCCGCGGAAACGTCGCCCCTTGAATTCGGCAGTAGCGCATTCGCGCGTGCCATCGTCATCGGCTCGAGCTGCATGGTCGAACGCATGGACGAGGCGCTCCACGGGGTGCTCTGGAACGAGCTCTCGCCGAGCGAGGCCGCGAACGTTCGACGGTTCTTCACGCGATGACCGTGGAGAAGGTCATCGCTCCCTCGACGAATCGGATCCAGAGCTCGTCGATCCAGAGCTCGTCGATTCGATCGACACCTCGGTCGAGGAGGTCATCACCTCGCTCCCTCGACTAATCCAGAGCTCGTCGATCCAGAGCTCGCAAATCCGAAATTGCGTCCTCGGGGCGCCTTGGCGGCGCTCAGTTCTCGACGAACGCCTTGAGGCGCTTGCTACGCGACGGATGGCGCAGCTTGCGCAGCGCCTTCGCCTCGATCTGGCGGATGCGCTCGCGCGTGACCTCGAAGTCCTGACCCACCTCTTCGAGCGTGTGATCCGACTTCTCGCCGATGCCGAAGCGCATGCGGAGGACCTTCTCCTCGCGCGGCGTGAGCGTCGCGAGCACCTTGCGGGTCTGATCCGCCAGGTTGACGCTTATCACCGACTCGGACGGCGAGACGATCGACTTGTCCTCGATGAAGTCACCGAGGTGGCTGTCTTCCTCTTCGCCGATCGGCGTCTCGAGCGAGATCGGCTCTTTGGCGATCTTCAGGACCTTGCGGACCTTGTCGAGCGGTAGCTCCATGCGCTCGGCGATCTCTTCGGGCGTGGGCTCGCGACCGAGCTCCTGCACGAGGTAGCGCGTCGTGCGGACGAGCTTGTTGATCGTCTCGATCATGTGGACCGGGATGCGAATCGTGCGCGCCTGATCGGCGATCGCGCGGGTGATCGCCTGGCGGATCCACCACGTCGCGTACGTCGAGAACTTGTAGCCGCGCTTGTACTCGAACTTGTCGACCGCCTTCATCAGGCCGATGTTGCCCTCCTGGATCAGATCCAGGAATTGCAGGCCGCGGTTCGTGTACTTCTTCGCGATCGAGACGACGAGGCGAAGGTTGGCTTCGACCAGCTCGCTCTTCGCGCGGTCGGCCATGCGCTCGCCTTCGTGCAGATCGCGGAACGTCGAGCGGAGCTCCGTGGCGTTGCCGCGGGCCTCCTCCTCGATGATGGCGACCTTGCGCATCGCCTGCTTGATCTGCTCTTCCATCTCCTCGAAGTCGGCGACCGTCATCATGGTCTTCTTGCCGACCGCGCGAGCACGCGCAGGGTTCGCGCGCATCTCGCGCAGCGTCTTGCGAATCTCGTTGGCCGGAATGCCGGCCTTGCGCTCGCACTCGCGGACTTCGGTCTCCGCCTTGTCGAGCTTGATGATGATGTTCTTCAGCTGCGCGACGATGCGATCGACCGTCGGCTTGTTGAGGCGGAGATCCGAGAGCTCCTCGAACATCTGAGCGCGGTTGTCGCGCATCGCCTCTTTGGTCTTCTTCTTCTTGCCCTCGGTGTCCTGCTCGCCGAGCTTCTCTTCGAGCTTCTCGGTGTCGCGCTGCAGGCGCTTGACCTTGTCGATGATCTTGCAGACGCGGTCGACGTAGAACTGCTCGTTGAACTCGGCCTCGTCCTCGTCGATGTCCTTGACGACATCCTTCACGCGGACCTTGCCGTGGCGGAGGCGCTCGCCGATCGCGATCAGCTCTTCGACGGCGACCGTCGAGTTGAGCACCGCTTGCAGCATCTTGCGCTCGCCGTCCTCGATGCGCTTCGCGATCTCGACCTCGCCCTCGCGCGTGAGCAGCGAGACCGAGCCCATCTTGCGGAGGTACATGCGGACGGGATCCGAGGTGCGCGAGTACGCGTACTCCTCGTCCTCGTCGACCTCTTCCTTCTCTTCCTTTTCGCCGCCGATGCCGAGGGCATCCTTCGGCGGTTGATCGATGAGATCGGGGCGGCGTCCGCCCGAGCCGTCGACGACCTCGATGCCGTGCTCGCCGAGCGCGGACAACCAGCCGTCGATCTGATCCGTCGAGACCACATCCTCGGGCATGTGATCGTTGACCTCGTCATACGTGACGAAGCCCTTGGTCTTGCCGAGCTCGATCAGCTTGTCGCGCATCGCCGAGCCGGACACCGACCCGTCGCGATTGGACGCGTTGCCACCGCGACCGCCCTTGCCCTTGCGAGTCTCCGCTTCCATCGCGGCCGCATCGGCTTCGCTCGACGCGCTCGGACGCTTGGCCGGCGGAACGCTGAAGTCGTCCTCGTCCTCGTCACCACCCGCGAAGCCCAAGGCCTCGCCATCGTCGTCGCCGAGATCGATCTCCGTCGGTCCCGTCTTGGCCTTCGCGCCGGCCTTGCCAGGGGCGGGGGCTTTGCCGCCCGGGCCCTTCGCCTTCGGCGCGGGGACGAAGTCGTCGTCCTCCTCGTCGTCGCCGTCGTCGTCGCCATCTTCCTCGCCGCGCGCCTTGGCCGGCTTCGCGCCTGCCTTGGCTGCTGCGGGTGCCTTGCCCGCGCCCTTCGGCGCGACCGCCGGCTTCGCCTTGGACGCGTCTTTCGCGTCTTTCGGGTCCTTCACGTCGGGCTTCTTCTTGCCACTCACGTCCGGCTTCGCGTTCGCGGTCGCGTCTTTCGCCGCGTCTGGCTTCTTCGCCTTGGCAGGTGCGGGCGCGGCGGGCTTCTTCGGCTGGGCTTTCGTGGCCATGACTAATCGACCTTCTTTTCTTCGGACACTGGGGACGTGCTGGCGCTCGGAGCCGCCAGCAGTTCCTTGAGCCGTGCAATCGCGTCGCGATCACCCTGGCGCTCTGCTTGAACGAGCTGCGCGAACAAGCTCGCGCGCTTTCGATCGCCGCGACGAATCGCGTCGTTCATATCGGTGGCCAAGCTCGTGCGCGACAGTGCGGACGAGCGGAGCTCGAGTCCTTCCACCATCTTCACGAGGGCTGCGCGCGGATCTTTTGTCTCGGCATATTTGCCGGACATCACGAACTTCGCAGAGGGTGTTGGCAACTGCACAGGGGCGAGCTCTTGGAGGGCCTGTCCATCCCGAGCCGCGGAATACATGTCGCGAAGGCGCGCGTCCGTCAAGAGCCAAAAAGCCCTGTCTGCGTCGACGGTTGCTATCAAACTCGGGTGGGATGCCAGGAGGCAGATCACCTCGAGCTCGTCGATCGCTGGCACGGTCTGTGGGCCGGTCTTCGGAATCGACGTTCCCGACGGATTCGCAGCGTTTGCGCTGGCCTCGCCCCCGGGGCCGTTCGGGTGACCCGGCGTCGGTCCATGTCGTCCGGCGTTGGAGCGGTGCCCGTAGCCCTGTTGCTGGCTGTGGCCGTGTGCGCGCGCGATCGCGTTCGCGACCACGGCGATGTCCACTCCCATCGCGGTCGCCAAGGTGTGGACGAGTAGATCACGTTTGACCGGGTTCGCAACTTTCGCGAGGAGCCGGCCCGCATCCTCGAGGGCGCGTGCACGGGCATCCGAGTTGTTGCGAGCGCGGCCCCACACGTCGAATGCGAAGAACTCGATGCCGCCGAGCGCGCGATCGATCGACTCGCGCAGCACTTGCGCCCCACCGCCGGAGACCATGCTGTCCGGGTCGCTCCCGGCGTCGACCTCGCCGAGCGTGCCCGCGCCGCGCGAGGCCGCGTTGCCCGGACGCCGAGCGACCTGCACCTCGACGTCGGCCTCCACGCACAACTGGAGCGCGTGCATCGTGGCCTTGTAGCCCGCCTTGTCACCGTCGTAGAGCAGGACCACGCGCTCGGTCAGCTTCTTCAGCTTGTTGACCTGCTCGGGCGTGATCGCGGTCCCGAGCGGCGCGACCACCTCGCAAAACCCCGCCTGGTGAAGCGTGATCACGTCGAAGTTGCCTTCGACCAAGACCGCGCGTTTTGAAGTCTGCATCGCCTCGCGCGCTTGGGCCAAGCCGAACAAGAGCTGGGACTTCTTGTAGAGCCGACTCTCGGGGCTGTTGATGTACTTCGGCGGCTCGCTGCCATCGGGCGCCTTCTGCGAGCTCACCGTGCGCGACGAGAATCCCCACACCTCGCCGCCGGGCATCACGACGGGGCAGACCAAGCGATCGCGATTGAGATCGTAATACCCGCCCTGTTGCGTGCGCGTGCGAACGAGGCCGAGCTCGACGGCGAGCTGCATGTCCACGCGCTTGGCCTTCAAGTGATCCGCGAGCAGGCCCCACTCGTTCGGTGCGTAGCCGAGCAAGAACCGATCGGCGACCTCGGTCGTGACCCCGCGCTTCGCGAGGTACGCGCGCCCGGGCTCGCCGCGCGGCGACGCGAGCATCTCGCGATAGAACGCTGTCGCGATCTTGTTGATGTCGAGCATCGCGAGCTTCTCGCCGCGGCGCCTGCGCTCGTCGGGATTCTCTTCGTACTTCGGCAGCTCGACGCCGGTCATCGCGGCGAGCTGTTCGGCAGCCTCGAGGAATCCCTTGCCCTCGATCTCCATGATGAACGTGAACACGTCGCCCTTCTTCTGGCAGCCGAAGCAGTAGAACGTGCCGCGATCGGGGTGCACGTTGAACGACGGCGTCTTCTCGCCGTGGAACGGACATAGACCCTTCCAGTTGCGCCCAGCCTTCTTGAGCTGGACGTGCTGGCCGATGACAGCGACGATGTCCGCCTTGTCACGGATCTGGTCTTTCACCTCGTCCGGAATCACTTGAACCCTAAATTGCTCGCGCTGTGTCCGCACTCTCGACGAGCGGCGGACCTCGAACCATGACCGATCACGGCACCAAACGCGAGGCTAGTGCGCGGGTGTGACGCTCGCGCCATTCACCGTCGTGTCGGTGGAGGGATGAGGACGTACCCCATCGACCAGCACGTAGACCACCAATACCAGGGTGAGCGCGATCCACAGTCCGAGGATGATCTGGATCGCCTTCGTCGTTCCCGCCGCCACCTTCGGGCCGTGATCCTCGTGACCGAGGTCGTGCCGGTGCTTCTTCCGGGGTGTGCCTGCGATCTCGGAGTCGGCGGTGGCGCTCATCGACGGGAACGTGCCCGACGCCACGGGCCGCGTCAACCGCCGTCAACCGCCGTCAGGCCTTCGCGCCGGCTTGGCGCATCAGGCGGGCGAACGCGGCGCCGGTCGCCATCGTGATCTGCTCGAGACCGTCGAGGACACCGCGGGTTCCGGTCGCGAGCCCGACGATGCAGATCACTTGGTCACCGATCATGATCGGCGCGGCGACGAGCTCGCCGTGACGCGCACCGAGCGCGGCGAGTAGCAGGAAGTCGAGCGTTCCGAGATCGCCGGACGCGATGCGCGCGACGGACTTGCGCTTGATCACCACGGGAACCACGCCGGGATGATCGAGCGGCACGGCGATCGGCGGGATCTGAGTGCCGTCGCGACAGAAGCTCGTCCAGCTCACGGCCGCTTGGCCACGCACGACGAGGAAGATCGCCGCGCGTGCGCCGGGGATGAACTGGTCGATCGCATCGATCACGCGCTGCGCGACCTGCTCGCGATCCGCGCCGCGAAAGATCGCCTGCGCCGCCGCATCGAGCGATTTCGGCATGGCCAGCTTGCCGCGCGCGTTCGCGTGCAGGTGCTCGACGTGCGCGACCACCGAGTGTTGCTCGTCGGGGCGATCGGCGAGCATGTCGGCGAGCGTCCTCAGGTAGCTGCGGCGCTCGCGATCCAATGGATCGAAGGGTGGGGGAGGGAGGCGCGCGTCGGACAGCGGTGACTTCGGAGCCGGCGCATCCTCGTCGTCGCCGACCATGTTGTGGCCCGACACCGACGACACCGGCTGCGGGATGCCGTCGACGACGCTGATCTCGTCGTCGTCACGTCCGAACCTCTTCTCGACGACGGGATCGACCGGCGGAGCGAGCTGGAACACTTGGCTGTCTTCGCTGCGCGTGCCGGCCGTGCGGACGAAGCGCGGGTCACGCGGAATGCCGTACACCTTCTCGAGCTGGTAGTGGATGCGCAGCTCCGCCGCCACGGAGGGCACGAGCTTGTCGACACCGACGCCCAGGTGCGTCGCGATCACGTCGAGCTCGACGGCGGACAGCTGCTTGGCGATCGCGACCACCGCGTACTGGTTCGCGAGCACGAGGGGGATGCATTGGAGATGCTTCGCCGCGTCCGTGGGCAGCTTCTTCTGGAACGCCGGATCCGCGCGCTCGAAGTGCGATGCGAGCGCGGCCGGCAGCTTGAGCTGACGGCCGAGCGTGCGCGACAGATCGTCGATCTCGAGGTGCCCGAGCTCGACGAGGTTGGTCCCGATGCGTGCGCCCCACACGACCTGCGCGCGGAGCGCTTCCGCGAGCTGCTCGCGCTTGATCAACCCGGCCTGGACCAGGTGTTCACCGAGACGGCGCACGGATCAAGTGTACGCCGACGGTTCACCGCATCGCCAAAAACCGCGCGATCCGCGCGCCAGATACCCGGCAGCTACCGCGACGCATCGCGCATCAGGCGCGCGAACGCTGCTCCCGCACCCGCGGCCACCGACTCGGCGGTCGCGATCGGCGCGTCGACATCGGTCACCAGGGCGATCACGCACATCACTTGCTTCGCGATCGAGATCGGAACGATCACCATCTCGCCGGTCTTCTGCGCCAACGACACCATGAGCAGTTGATCGATCGGTCCGAGATCCGTCGACGGTGCGCGCACCGTGGTGTTGCGATGCACGGCCTTCGGGATCAGCCCCGGCTGATCGAGCGGCACCGCGATCTCCGGCGGCGGCGAGCCATCGCGAATGAAGCCCTTCCACGTCGTCGCGACCTGACCGCGCACGACCATCAGGCTCGCGGCCGCACACGACGGCGCGAAGCGAAACAGCGTGTCGATGCACAGCTCCGCGACGCGATCGCGATTGCCGGCGCGGCGGATCGCACGCGTCGCCTCGCCGATCGTGTTGCCCTCGGTCTCGTTGGCCTTCGCCAGCGCCACCTTGCGGATCGCGATGCGGGCCAGCGACTGCGATTGACGCTCGGAGTCCGTCGGAGCGTCCGCGATCGTGCGCACGTAGCGGCGGCGCTCGCGGCCCGATGACTTGTCGTCCTCGACGGCTTCGGGAATCGACAGCGCGTCGTCGACCTCGGAGCTCAGCGCGTCGAGGTCGGCGAGGTTGTGCGTCGGGATCGCGATCGCGCCGGACTCGGTGCTCGGGCGTCGCGCGCGGCGATACGGGATGGCCTCCGGTTGCTCGCGCGCTCCGTCGGGCTCGCCATCGTGGTTCGCGAACGTCCCGTCGCCGATCTTCGCGACGATGTCGCTGATCTCGTGCGCTGGCACGACCTCGGGGATCGCATCGACCTTCGCAGGAAGTCGCGGGATCGCGACGCCGGGTGTCGTCTGGTTTCGTTTCGGGACGATCCCCTGTGCACGCGCAGCCTCGGCCTTCGCGCGCGCGGCGTCGGCGGCAGCGTCGGTCTTCTTGCGCGCTTCCTCGGCCTTCGCACGCGCGAGCTCGGCTGCATCGTGCGTGCGCGCGACGTCGGCGGCGTCGTCGGACGGCACGCGCGCGACGTCGGTGTCGGTCGGTGCGGGCGCGACGGGCTTGGGCCGGACGATGCTCGGAATCGCGCCGCCCTTCGCGATGCTCGGCACCGACGCGGGTCGCGTGGCGGCGTCGGTCAGCGGCTCGGGAATCGCCGCCTCCATCTTCGCGCTGTCCTCGTCGACGATCGCGTCGAACTTCGCGAGCGACGGGAACCTCGTCGCCGGATCCGACGGCGGCTTCTGCGCCGGCTTGTGCGCCGGCACCGGCTTCACGAAGCTCGGCTTGACGGGATCGACCTTCGCGATGCTCGGTCGCACCGGTGCCTCGCTGTCGAGAGTGACCTCGCGCTCCTCGAGCTTCGCGACCGGCACCGTCGCGATCTCGTCCTCGCTCGCCGGAACCACGATCGCGATCCGGCCCGTCGTCGACGGCGTCGGTGGCGGCGTCGGTGGTGCAACGGGCGCCGGCACGATCGGCGGCGCGGGGACTGGAGGCTTCGCGACACCGGTCTTGGCCTCCGCCGTGCGCGGCTTGATCACGACCGGCTCGACGCCTGGGATTGGCAGCGATGGCGTGGTGAACGGCAGATTGCCGATCGCCGCTGGCGGTGCGGGCTTGGCCGGCACGCGCGACGAGCTGTCGTCCATGTCGATGTCGACGGACAGATCCTCGTCGACGGTCGGGACCGGCTTCTTGACCTCGAGCGTCGCCGGCGGAATCGACGGTGTGCGGCCCGTCGGCGCCGTGTAGGTCGCGAGGAACGGCTGCGTCGCCTTGACGTCGCTGGCGCTCGCGTCGGGAGGCTCGACGACCTCGAGCAGATCGTCGTCGTTGCTCTCGGCTTCGTCGACGTCGAACGCCGGGAACGGCGGGATGGTCTTGCCCGGCGAGCGCATGAAGCGCGCGGGGCGTTGGATATTGTAGACGCGCTCGAGCTGGTAGCGCATGCGCAGCTCGGCCGCGATCGCGGAGATGATGTGCTCGGGCTCGACCGCGAGCTCGTCGGCGATGCGCGCCTGCGCTTTCTTGGTCAGCGGCGAGCTCGATGCGAGCACGACGTCGCGGCCGCCGATCTTCACGAGCGGCAAGCACGTGTACATCTCGGCGACATCGGCGTGCAGCGATCGCTGGAGCTCGCGATCGACCTTCTCGAAGTGACGCGCGAGCGCGGCGGGCAGCTTGTGCTGCTGCGCGAGCACGGTCGATAGCGTGTCGAGATCGATGAACCCGAGCTCGATCAGGTTCGTGCCGAGGCGCGCGCCCCACATGACCTGCGCACGGAGGGCGCGCTCGACCTGTTCGGTCGTGAGCAGCCCTGCTGCAACGAGCAGCTCCCCGAGCCTGGCCATGCGCGGGTCATCCTATCAACAACTCCGCGGCGATCACCCGTGCCGGCTGCCCTCGATGGTGAGACAGAGCGTAGGACGTTCGCTGGCGACGTGCGCTTGACTACGCGATCGTGACGTCTTTGCAGAGGTAGACGTCCTGCACTGCGTGGAGCAGCTCGACGCCGTCCTTGAACGGCTTCTGGAACGCTTTGCGTCCGAGGATGAGCCCCATCCCGCCGGCGCGCTTGTTGATCACGGCGGTCGTCACCGAGTCGCGCAGATCGTTATCGCCCGCCGCGCCGCCCGAGTTGATGAGGCCGATCCGGCCCATGAAGCAGTTCGCGAGCTGGTAGCGCGTGAGGTCGATCGGGTTGTCCGTCGTCAGCTCCGTGTAGACCTTCTTGTGCGTCTTGCCGAAGTTCTTGAGCGCGGGGTCGTTGTAGCCGCCGTTCAGCTCGGGGAGCTTCTGCTTGATAATGTCGGCCTGGATCGTCACGCCGAGGTGATTCGCTTGGCCCGACAGATCCGCCGACAGGCTCATGTCGCCGTTCGCCGTCTTGAACGCGCCGTTGCGGACGTAGCACCACAGCACCGTGAACATGCCGAGGCGATGCGCTTCGGCGAACGCTTCCGCGGTCTCGTGTAGCTGGCGGCGCGACTCGGCCGAGCCCCAGTACACGGTGGCGCCGACGCCCTGCGCGCCCATGTCGAACGCCTGGCGAACGCTGCCGAACATCGTCTGGTCGTACGTGTTCGGGTAGCTCAAGAACTCGTTGTGGTTGAGCTTCACCATGAACGGGATCTTGTGCGCGTACTTGCGCGCGACCGTTCCGAGCACGCCGAACGTCGACGTGACGCACGAGCAGCCGCCCTCGATCGCGAGCTTCACGATGTTCTCGGGATCGAACATCATCGGGTTCGGCGCGAACGACGCACCGGCCGAGTGCTCGATGCCCTGATCGACGGGCAAGATCGAGATGTAGCCGGTGTTCGCCAGCCGGCCGTGCGAGAACATCCGTTGCATCGCGCCGAGCACGCGCGGGGTCCGGTCGGTTTGGCTGAAAACATCGTCCAGGTACGTCGGCGATGGCAGCGTGAGCTGGCTCGCAGCGATGGTCTTGCACTGATGCTCGAGAAGGCTTGCTTTGTCGCCGAGCAAGTCGCGGATCTGGCGGGCGTCCATGGCCCGCGTTGTACACCGTGAGCGCGTGCGATCACACCCAGGTCACACCGAGGTCGCCGTGAGGTCGGGAAATGGTTGATTCCGCTTCGCAGGGTGGCTAAAAAGCCGCATCGCTTGAACCTTTGGCGACGGGAGCCCCGCTATGCGTTTGTCTTCGACTCTACCTCTTCTGACCCTCCTCCTCGGCGCGTGCGGTGACGACGGCGGCACGCAGCCCGCCGACGCGAAGCCCGATGACATCGGCTTCAACAAGCCGACCGCGCCGCTGATGGCGAACAACGAGGAAGGCGAGAACAACTGGGTCGAGAAGGGCCCGGCGGATCTGTCGTGCCTCGGTACGCCGAGCGCCGACGTCGCGACCACCACCGCGATCACCGTGAACACGAAGGTCACGGACTTCCAGAGCGGGAACTCGAACCCGGGCGTCTCGGTCACCGTGTTCAAAGAGCAGAACGTCGGGTCGCCCGAAGGTGCCGCGACGATGTCCGACGACACGGGCGCGCTCACCGCGACCATTCCGGTCAACACGAAGCGCTTCGGCTACAAGATGGTCGACACGAGCGACTCGCTCGACACGTTGCTCCTGAACCAAGTGATGGCCGATCCGACGACGACGCCGCAGACCGTCTCGGACATCCAGATCGTGTCCAAGGCCACGGCGGCCACCCTGCCGGCGCTGATCGGTGTCTCGCGCACCGAGGGCACGGGCGTCCTCGCCGGCGCGCTGCGCGACTGCGCGGGCTTCGAGGTCTCGAACTTCATCGCGACGGTGTCGTCGACATCGGGCGCGAACAACACGCCGCCCACGTTCCTCGACGGCGTCGACACGTACTACTTCTCGGCCTCGGTCGGTCTCCCGGTCCGCCACTCGCAGCAGGCGTTCTCGTCGAAGGACGGCCTGTTCATGGCGATCGAGATGCAGCCGAACCCGACGGCGTACGTGCAGATCTGGGGCTACAAGACGGCCGCGGATGTCACGAGCGACAACCTGTCGCTGATCGCCGAGCTCAAGACGAGCGTGATCGCGGAGACCGTGATCACCGGCTCGTACGAGCCGCTCCGCACCAACTAGCGTCATCGTCGACGGTCGATCGACGACCGATCGACGGTCGATCGACGACCGATCGACGACCGATCGACGACCGAGTACGCTCGTACCGTGACCGACGATCCAGACGCCGCGCGCGCTCGCGAAGAAGCCGCGCGCAGGCTCGAAGCGGCGACGCCGCTCGATCCGGCGGCACGTGCGCGGCAGGCCAAGCGCGACGCGCTCGTCACGTACGCGATCGTCGCGACCCTCGTCGCCGGGCTCGTCCAGATCAACGTCACGCTGCCGGCGATCGGTCACCTCGGCTCTGCATTGGTCGCCGTCTTGTTTCTGTACGCGCCGGTCTACGTCGCGTGGCGCCGCAAGGAGGATCTCGACGACTACGGCTTCCACGCCGAGCCGCTCAAGAAGGGCCTCGCGTTCGCCGCGGGCGGCTTCTTCATCGTGTTCCCGATCTTCGTCTTCGGGTACATCGCGTTCTACTCGATCGCGTGTGACACCTCGCTCGCCAAGCTGTTGCCCAAGGGCACGTGCATGCACTACGGCGGCATCGACGCGCTTCACGCGCCGAAGATCACGCGCGAGCTCGTCGAGTTCTGCGCGGTGCAGCTGATCGTCGTCGCGCTGCCCGAGGAGCTGTTCTTCCGCGGCTTCTTGCTCGCGAAGCTCGAGCGCGCGTTTCCGCCGAAGCGGCGCATCTTGGGCGGCGGCATCGGCTGGGCGCTGATCATCTCGTCCGCGTTGTTCGCGCTGATCCACATTCCCAAGGATGGCGATCCGCGCGCGCTCGCGACGTTCGCGCCCGCGCTGCTGTTCGGCTGGATGCGCTCGGCGACGGGCTCGATCCTCGCGTCGACGCTGGTTCACGCGGGATCGAACATCCTGATCCGATTTCTCGGTCTCGTGCTCATGCGCTAGCCTGCCCGGGTGAAGGCGGCGTTTTTCGACATGGACAACACGCTGCTGCGCGTGGACACCGGCATGTCGTGGACGCGCTTCCTCTACCGGCGCGGCGAGCTCCCGGCGTCGATGATCGCGAAGGCGATCTATTGGTCCACGCTGTACAAGCTCGCGGTCCTCGACATGGAGGCGGTGGTCACCAAGCTGTGCCTCGATCTGCGCGGCGACTCCGAGGACGAGATGATCGCGAAGTGCGACGTCTGGTACCAAGCGCACGTGGCGGCCGAGGTCGCTCCCGCGGCGCGCATCGCCGTCGAACATCACCGCCAGGCGGGGCACCTGATCGTGCTCGCGACCGGTTCGACCTGCTACGCCGCGCGGCCGGTCGCGAAGGGCGTCGGCATCGAGCACGTATTGTCGACCGAGCTCGAGGTGGATCCGCGCGGGACGTTCACCGGCCGCGCGAGCGCGCTGTGCTTCGGCCGCCACAAGGTGACGCTCGCGGAAGCATGGGCCGCGCAAAACGGCGTGGACCTCGCGCAGAGCTACTTCTACTCGGACAGCTACAACGACCTGCCGATGCTCTCGCGCGTCGGCACCGCGATCGCGGTGAATCCGGACACGCGCCTCGCGCGGCACGCTCGCCGAAACGGCTGGGCCGTCCAGCAGTGGAAGCGCTAGGGACGCGCTAGCTGAGGAGCTTGGGCCCGACGTAGCCGACAGCGTCGGGAGGGATATCGAGAACCGCGAGGATCGCCATCGGTGTCGACGCGCCGAGGACGTCATCGACGCGCGGATAGCCGGGGTCGGTCCCGGGACGGTTGTCCCAGCGCTTCGTCTCGTTGAGGCCGCGGAAGATGGTCACGCTGAACCATCCCGTCTGCGCGTTGTACATGACGTCGTAGACCGGTCCGTCCAGCTCCGCGGCGTAGTCGATGACGAGGTCACCGGGCCGACCGGTGACGAGGACGCCGACCTTGTTCGCGCGGATCGCGATGCGCTCGTTGACGCCGATATCCGTGATCTCGGCGAGCGTCGCGCCGGCGATCACGCACGCCGTGCGCGTCGTGACCTGCGGGTTCTGCTCGTCTTCCATCGTGGAGGAAGGGTACCCACGGATCGCGATTTGTCGACGAGCCGAACGGGCCAGCACACATGATGAAACACGATTCGGTGCTGTCGGAAGCGTGACACCCGGTGGCTCGACACGGCGGCGATCGCGTGGCAGCAGGGATCGGGTGACAAAACACCGCGATCGATCGTCAGGCGGTTCTTGTATGCTGCGCGCGACGTGTCAGCTTCTGCGCCGATGACGGGGACATCGACTGGTCTCGCTGCGATTCCGGCAGTACGCCGCTTGATCGAGCTCGCGCTCGACGAGGATCTCGGGCGCGGCGACGTGACGTCGAGTGTCACGCTGGGGCCGGATGGGCCACGCGTGGTTGCCGATATGAATGCGCGCGAACCGATCGTCGCGTTCGGCGTCGAGATCGCGGCGGCGGTGTTCGCGATGGTCGATCCGCGGATCGAGATCGAGATCCACGCACCGGATGGTGCGCGCGTGGACCGGCGGGCGCTGCTGCTCACCGCGAGCGGACCCGCACATCGCGTGTTGGCCGCGGAGCGCACCGCGCTGAACTTCGCGCAGCGGCTCAGCGGCGTCGCCACGCTCTCGCGGCGGTATGCCGATGCCGTGGCCGGGACCAAGGCGCGCGTCGTCGACACGCGAAAGACCACGCCTGGCTTCCGCGTGCTCGAGAAGGCAGCGGTCCTCGCGGGCGGCTGCGGCAATCACCGCTTCGATCTCGGCAGCGGCATCCTGATCAAGGACAACCACATCGCGGCGTGCGGCTCCGTGCGCGCGGCGGTCGAGGCGGCGAAGCTCAAGGCACCGCATCCGTTGCGCGTCGAGGTCGAGGTCACGAACCTCGGCGAGCTCGATGAAGCGCTCGCGGCGCACGCCGAGATCGTGCTGCTCGACAACATGACGCCCGCGCAGGTGGAAGTCGCCGCGGCGCGCGCGCACGCGAAGGGCGTCCTCGTCGAAGTGTCGGGCGGCATCACGCTCGCCACGATCGCGGACTACGCACGCGCGGGTGCGGACCTGATCTCGGTCGGAGCGCTCACGCACTCCGCGCCGGCGGTGGACATCGGCCTGGATGTGAGGACCTAGACCCCATCGAGGAGGTCGCGTCTGTATGTCGAGCAATCATCTGATTTCGGTCTCGGTCACTCCACCGCACGCGCGTTGGCTCGGGATGCAGCGCATCGATCTCGAGGCGTGCGCGTCGACGAACGACGAAGCCGCGCGCATGGCGAGAGCGGGCGCACAGCACGGCACCGTCGTGATCGCCGAGAAACAGACCGCGGGTCGCGGTCGCGACGGTCGGCTGTGGGCATCACCCGCCGGACGCGGCTTGTACCTGTCGATGGTGCTGCGCCCGCCGCTGCCGCTCGCGGATGTTCCGCCGATGACGCTCGCGATCGGTGTCGGCGTGTGCGATGCGGTTCGCGCCGCGGGCGTCGCGGGCTCGCTCAAGTGGCCCAACGACATGCTCGTCGGCACGCGCAAGCTCGCCGGCGTGCTCGTCGAAGCGCAGAGCCAAGGCTCGCGTCTCGAAGCGGTGATCGTCGGGATCGGCATCAACCTCACGTCCGCCGAGCCGGGCGAGCTGCCGCCGGAGATCGCGGCGCGCGCGGTGTCGCTCGAAGAAGCGTCGGGCGGACCTGTCGATCGCGAAGCGTTCATCGCCTCGCTGCTCGCGCACGTCGAGCACTGGGTCGATCACTACACGGCCGTCGGCCTCGAGGTGGTCATCCCCGCGTGGATCGATCGGATGGCGCACGGCCTTCGCGCGCGCGCGATCGTCAACGGGCTCCCGATGCTCGGCCTGATGGTCGGGCTCGACGGCGATGGATCGCTGCTCCTGCGCGATGGTGACGGGATGGTTCATCGCGTGCGCACGGGCGATGTGGAAGCGATCACGACGCCTCCGCCCGCGGCTGCGGAACCGCAGCTCGCGTCGTGCTAGATCCCGAGTAGATGGCCGCCAAGTCGCCCAACGGGATCGTGCTCGTGATCATCGCGGGCGTGGTCGTGGTCGGAGCGGGAGCCGCGGGATGGTTCTTGTTCAACAAGAGCGAGCCCGCGGTCGCCGATACCGAGGCACCTGCGCCCGAGGCGCCGAAGGTCGGGACGACGTCGACGACCGCACCGACGCTCGATCCCGCGAGCAAGGTCAACGCGACGGGAGGTGACCCGGTGCCGAAGAAGGATCTGCCGACGCGCGAGTACTACGTCGACGGCAAGCTGATCCGCGATCACCGGCCCGAGGGCACGCCGCCGATCGATCTACCGCCGGCGATCCATCCGCCGGATGCGCGCAAGATGCAGCCGCAGTCGACGGGCGTGATCACCAAGGCGGTGAAGAACGTGATGCGGGAGTGCGTGACCTCGATCCCGGCCGACGAGCGCACCGGCGCGAAGCCGAAGATGGAAGCTGTCGTCGTGGTCGCCGTCAAAAACAAAGTAGCGAGCGTCACCAAAGCAACGGTGCAGCTCCGGGATGTTCGGGGATCCGCGAGCGATGCGGCCAAATCGTGCATCGAGAACAAAGTTCTCGGCGTGATCGAAGGCGTCGACGAAGCCGATCTCGAGAGCTACGACATCACCACGTCGTTTCTCTTCTAATGACAAGCCCGACGAATGTCGGGCGCGTAGCACTCCCCAAGGGAGTGCGAAGGTAAATGATGCGCTCGTCGTGAGGGCCTGCGACCCTCTCGCGTCTCGATCGCTACGGCGTGCAAGCACGTGTCACGCGAGCGCCATGATCTGCACGGCGAACTCGTAGTACACGCAGAGGAAGTAGGCGGTTGATGCACCCCACCCAGCTATGTATAGTCGCGCGCCCTATGAGCCGGCCGACGCGCGTCACCCTACGTCTCGGCGTCGGGATCTTGCTGATCATCGGATCGGTGAGTGCGATGGGATGCGAGGAGCTCGACGGTCGCAACCGCACGCGCACGGGCAACCGCTTGTTCCGCGAGACTCAGTTCATCGATGCAGCCTCGGAGTACGAGAAGGCGCTCAAGACGGTGAACGATCCGATCATTCACTACAACGCCGGCCTCGCGTACTCGAAGATCTTCAAGCCGCAGGACAAGGCGATCCGGCTCGGCGTCAAAGGCTCGTTCGTCTGCGAGCAACTGCCGAACACGAAGACCGAGTCCGCGCGCGTCTGTGTGAAGGACGGTGATCGTCGCTTCGACAACTGCGACGAGAAGACCGTCTGCGCGTCGAGCTATCAGTGTCTCCAGAGCGAGCTGTGCGTGTACGACCCGCCGCAGGTCGCCGAGCTCGCGGCCGATCACTTCCAGAAGTGGCTCGCGGCCAACCCCAAGGACGACGAGACGCGAAAGCTGATGACCCAGGTGTGGATCGATGGCGAGCAGTTCAAGCTCGCGATCGACTACTGGGAAGGCCTCCTCGCAGCCAAGCCCGGTGACTCCGAGATCATGGGAAATCTCGCAGGCATCAACCTCAAGTCGGGCGATTGGCGGAAGTCGATCGAGTGGTATCTGAAGGTGGCCACCGCGGCGACCGACCAGGCCCAGAAGATTTCGGCGTATCAGTTCATCGGCAACGTCGCGTGGTCCAAGCTCAACTCCAAAGCGCTCACGGCCCCCGAGGCGCTCGAGCTCGCGGACTTCGGCATCGGAGCGCTCCAGAAGGCCGCTGAGATGAACCCCAAGAACCCGAAATTGTTCGGCCTCCAAGCATCGATCTACAACTTCCGAGCGCTGACGCAGGGCGTGTCGTGGGCCGCGGCCCTCGACCGCGCAAGTGCGCAAGATCTGCAGCGCATCTCGCGCGTTCTAGCCGAAGAGGCGAAGAAGGCCGCGGGCGGAGCCATGCCGATTCCGACTCCTCCAACCCCACCCCCGGCGCCGAAAGCCGGCGGCTGATCGCCTCGAAGGAGCAGCCGAAGTATGTCGACGCAAGACAACGACGAAGACGACAACAAGACGACTCCGTTCTTGAAGGACGAGCCGGAGGGCAAGCGCCCCGAGCTCGATCCGTATCGATCGGCGGGGAAACCGTCGGACAAGAAGCCGGGCGCCGAGATGTTCGGCCACTTCAAGGAAGCGAAGTTCCGTCGCGCGCCGAAGTGGGCCGCACCGCTACTCATCGGCGTCGCCGCATTTCACGTGGTGTTGTTCGTGTCGATGTGGATGAAGTCGATCTGGGACATCGAGATGCTCGATCGTCCCAAGACCTCGGTCGACCTCGCCGTCGCGCCTCCTCCTCCGCCGCCTCCTCCTCCGCCGCCGGGTGGCGCGAAGCCGCAGACGCCGCAGATCACGCCGAAGAAGATCAAGGTCAAGGACATCGTCCAGCCGGTCAAGATCGAGAAGCAGGAGCAGAAGGTCGTCGAGGACTCCGGCGATCCGAACGGTGAAGAGGGTGGTGAGATCGGTGGCGTTGCCGGCGGTGTCGTCGGTGGTGACATCAACGGCGTCGCGGGTTCGCCGCCTCCGCCACCTCCGCCGCCTCCGCCGCCCGCACCTCCGCAGAACGTGCCGCCGACGCTACTCGAAGGCTCGCGCATCGCGGGCGAGAAGCAGATCATCCCCGACGACGTCACGAAGACCGAGATCATGCGCTCGGGCAAGGACAAGGTCATCGGCTCCTTCAAGCTGTGCTTGAGCGCGGCCGGCGCGATCACGTCGGTCAACATGCTCAAGTCGACGGGCTTCCCGGCCTACGACAACAAGATCCTCGGAAAGATGCGTGGGGAGTGGAAGTACAAACCCTACGCCGTCAATGGACGCGCAGTGCCCGTGTGCACGGCCGTCACGTTCATTTACTCGCAGAAGTGACCGCGTAATCGACGAAGGGAACGTGTCATGGGAATCGACCTACTAGAGCTCTGGAACCACATGTCCATCATCGTGAAGATCATCACGGTGGGCATGATCGGTATGTCGGTGTTCATGTTCTACGTGATCACCGAGCGTCTGCTCACGTATAGCTCCGCGAGCCAGCAGAGCATTCGCTACGTGCAGGCCCTCGGCGAGTTCCTTCGCCAGCACAAGGTGAACGACGCGCTCAACGCGGCGCGCTCGATGCCGAAGAGCCCGGTCGCCAAGGTCATGGAGTCGGGCCTCGGCGCTCTGCTCACCGGCCGCGAGGCGCTCAAGACCGAAGGCCCCGACGACGTCGGTGACTTCGATCTCGTCGACAGCGTCAACCGCGCTCTCGAGCGCGTGAAGGAGCGCGAGACCTCGAACCTGCGCAAGGGCCTCGCGTACCTCGGTACCGTTGCCTCGGCGACGCCGTTCATCGGTCTTCTCGGTACCGTCATCGGTATTCTCGGAACGTTCCAGCTCCTCAAGGGCGGAACGGTGACCATCAACGAGATCGGCCCGAAGATCTCCGAAGCGCTCGTGTCGACGGCGCTCGGCCTCGGCGTCGCGATCATCGCGGCCATGGCGTTCAACTTCTTCACGTCGCGCGTCGAGCAGTTCGTGATCGACATGAACGACGTGTCGAGCGAGTTCATCGACTACGTTCTGCGCGAGGGTCGGGGCTAAGCAGTCATGTCCGCGCCCAGCGAATCGCTGCGGATGGGCAAACGTGCCCAGAACTCGAAGCACAAGCGGCGCCACCGCATGTCGCATTCGAAGGGGCCGACGCTCGACCACGTGCGTAACGACATCAACGTCACGCCGCTGGTCGACGTCATGCTCGTCCTGCTCATCATCTTCATGCTGATGACGCTGATCATGGGTCGCGGGTACGACGTGAACCTGCCGAAGGCCTCGAACTACTCGACCGAGAAGGACAAGATGCAGCCCGTCGTGTCGATCGACGCGAATGGCGATCTGTTCGTCGAGAAGAACAAGCTCGGACCGATCAATCCGTCGACGCTCAAGGAGATGGAGCTCCAGGTGAAGGCCGCGTGGGCCGCACCGAAGAACCCCGAAGGCGTCGGTCGCATCTACCTCAAGGCCGACAACATGATCGACTACGGCACCGTGTACCCGGTGCTCGTCTACATGAACAAGGAGATGCAGGTGGAAGCCGTCGACCTCGCGATCTCTAAAGAGGACAAGAAGTAGCCATGGGGATGTCAACGGGCGGCGGCAAGCCGGGCGGACTCCAATCGGAAATCAACGTCACGCCGTTGATCGACGTGCTCCTCGTGCTCCTCATCATCTTCCTCGTCGTCATGCCGATCATGATGAAGATGGAGACGCTCCAGATTCCGCGAAAGCTCGACGAGATCAACGAGACCGTCGACACGAACCTCGGCATGCTGACGATCTTCGTGAAGCCCGATCTGTCGATCGACTTCTCCGACGGTCTGTCCGAGATGCCGACGCCGATCGCGGCCGCGGACATGGTCCGGACCCTCAAGCCCAAGCTCGAGGCGATGGCCAACGCGGGTCAGATCAAGGTGGTGTTTGTCGACTTCGACAAAGCGGTCCCATGGCGCGAGGTCGTGGGCACGATGGACACGATCCGCAGCATGGCGGCCGACATCAACCACGACGAAGTGAAGGTCGCGCTCAAGGTCAAAGAGGACGCTCCGACCACTCCGTAGTCGCAGGCGCGATCGTCGCGCCGCGGCCTGACACCGAACATCACGAGCACGCGCTTCGGCGGCGCGCTCGATGCTGATACGCAAGAAGACATGGGGATGTCTTCGGGCAAGCGCGGTGGTCTTCAGTCGGAGATCAACGTCACGCCGCTCATCGACGTGCTGTTGGTCCTGCTGATCATCTTCCTGGTGGTCATGCCGATCATGCTCCACCAGGAGACGCTCGCGATTCCACGGACGAGCGACGAGCTGACCGAGCCCGAGCCGAGCGTCACGGTGTTCGTGAAGCCCGACCTCTCGCTCGAGCTGACCGACGTCGCCTCCGAGCAGCCGGTCACGATCATGGCCGCGGACCTGTCCACCGCCCTGCGACCGCAGCTGGCGAAGATGACCGGGACGAAGGTCGTGTTCGTCGACTTCGACCCGGCCGTCCCGTGGCGCGAGGCCGTGGACACCGTCGATCGCATTCGCAGCGTCGCGAGCGACCGCGAGCACGACGAGATCAAGGTCGCCCTCAAGGTGAAGGTCGAGCCAGATGCGCAGTGAGTGCAACGGGTGTGATCTGGGCGCCTCGATCGGTGTCGCAGGCGGCTCGTGCAAGGCAGGCTGCGACAGCACTGCTGACTGCGGCTCGCCGTTGCGATCTCGTCTGTCACGTCGGGTGATCAGGTCGGCGTATCAGCGCCGGATCCGAGGGTGATACGTAGCTTGGAACGTCTTGACAACTTTGACGCTCGGTTAGTACAAGCGGGCGAAATTTCGTTCGCGGTGTTCGTTCTCGACGAGGGAGCAAGTTTGACTATGCAATGGGTTCAGAAGGTTGCCCGGAATGTTGGCTGTGTCGTCGCAGCGACGTTCGCTGTCGCCGCATGCACGGATTACGAAAGCTCGACCAACCTCAATCCCGAAGGACCAGCGATGATCACGCAGGTCCGCGCGAAGGAGACGTACACGACCACCGGGTCGGGGTTCGTGTCCACGCGCCGGGTGTTCGCTTTCGGAACGCATCCGAATGCGACGGATGTCGACGCACATCCAGTGACCACGGCATCGGCCGTCGGTAACGCGTTCCGGATCATCGTCGACGAGCTGCTCGTCGGAAATAACCTCGAAGAGCTCGCGTGTCGCGCGGCGGTCAACGCGAATGGCGCGTACTCGCGCGTTCCCGTCGGGACCACCCCGGACGACGTCGCGAGGTGCGCCGCGGCGCAAGACATCCTGCCGAGCACCTGCAAGGGCGAGCACGCGGTCTGCCTGTGCGACCTCGAGCTGGGCTGCCCCGTCGGCATGACGACCGTCGCGAAGGGCGGGGCGGTCGGCGTGCTCGATATCAACCAAGACGGCGCGGCGGA
>Ga0154020_10001370_pt1 | contig 30187 bp, 22 predicted proteins | sample Klosneuvirus_201_FD_109709 | JGI IMG/M metagenome (GOLD analysis project Ga0154020, IMG submission 109709) | Active sludge microbial communities from wastewater, Klosterneuburg, Austria - Klosneuvirus_20160825_MG | ecosystem: Engineered > WWTP > Aerobic digester > Activated sludge | place...
ATGATGGTGTCGGTGATCGTGGAGATATGGGTCTCGGTGACCGACTCTCCTCCCGCGATCATCGAGGTGGTGTTGGTGAAGAGGCCGGTGATCTTCAGGTGTTTGATCGTGCTGGTCAGCGCGATGACGAATTCCCGAAATGACTTGGGGGTCGAGACCCGCTCGAAGGCCGACATACTATCGACGGCGACGCGCTGAGGGCGAAAGGCCCGAATGTCGCGCTTCATTTGGAGGAGGTGGTCCTCCAGCCCCATCACCTCGGGGTACCGGCACACGATCCTCAGCAACCCGTCGCGCTCGGCCTTCTCGAAGTCGACGCCCCACGAGCCGGCGTTACGGGTCAGCTGCTCCCGGCTCTCCTCCGCTCCAAAGAGGAGCGCCCGCTCGCCCGCCTCGACCGCCGCCTTTACATACTGAGCGACCATCAGCGTCTTGCCGGTGCCGGTCGCGCCGCTGACCAGGATGATCGAGTCGCGGTACATCCCGCCCCCGCACATCTTGTCGAGCTCAGCGATGCCCGAGCTCACCCGGATATCGGAGGACTTCTGCTTGAGCTCGATCGCGGAGAGCGGAATGATGGTGACTCCGTCCTCCGTGTCGATCGTGAAGGGATACTCGCCCTTGTGGTGGGAGGCGCCCCGGAACTTGAGGATCTCCACGGTTCGGCGCCGCTTCTCCTGCTCCAGGCGATTTCGGAGGAGGATGACGTTATCGGCCACAAACTCCTCAACCCCCCAGCGCCCTACCCCGCCCTCTTCGGTCGTACGCTCCATCGTGACCAGGGTCGTGACGCCGAGCCTCCGCAGCCCCGCGGCGATACGGTGGAGCTCGCGGCGGACGATGTTGCCATCGGTCAGCTGCGGAAACAGCGCGCCGATGGCATCCAACATGACGCGCTTGGCTCCCACCGAACGGATCGCGTTCTCAATTCGGGCGAGGAGCGCCGAGAGATCATAGGGGCCCGCGGTGACGGTCTCCTCCCCGGGCTCGGGAGTCGCATCGACGACGGCGATCTTCTTGCTGGCCAGCAAACCCTCGAGGTCCCAGCCAAACGAGCGGACGTTCTGCATGAGGTCGCTGGGGGCTTCCTCGAAGGTCACGAAGACGCCGTTCTCACCGAAGTCCCGCACGCCAGCGAGCAGGAATTGGAGGGCCATCACCGTCTTGCCACTGCCGGCGGTCCCGGAGAGCAAGGTGCTTCGCTCTTTGGGGATCCCGCCGTTGGAGATCTGATCGAAACCCACGATTCCCGTAGCCAGTTTGGCCAACTCACGCGATAGGCCCGTCATTTCCGTGCTCCTTTATCCAAATGCTCGAGATCCAGGCCCAGCAGCACCTTCTCTCGGTCGCTGAGGTCTCCGATGATCTTGCGGACTGGCTCAGGCAGACGCTTCACCAGCGTCGGCGTCGCCAAGATCTTCTCATTCTCAGCCAAAGCGGGGTGCTCGAGGACGTCGATCACCTCCACCTCGTAGAGACCTCGGAGCTCGGCATCGCAGAGTATGCGCAGGTTCTCTAATGCGCGCTGGGACTGCGAGGTCCGTCCCGTAATGAATAGACGGAGTTTGAAGCGTGTCATCACCTAGCTCCTTCGTCGAAGCGCCGTCGCTGCCCAACGCGATAGTAGTCCACCAGTAAGCCCATCATCTCTAGGGCGAGCAGGCGCGCCTCGAAGACCAGCGAGCGCGCCAGGGCGTCATCCTTCCGCGACACGGCTTGGTCCAAAGCCGCCACGTGTACGTCGAGGAAGTCACGGGGGCCTCCACCGGCGTCTCCGATCAGCGTAGTAATTCGCTCTTGGTCCTCGCGGGGGGCCACGACTCGGGTCGTCGCCCGCGCCAGATAGGGCTCGAGGAGGCCCAGATACTCGTGAACGATCCGCGCGAAGATGGCCGGATGTCGCAGGGAGATCGGGCCAGTCCCGGCGAGGCCGGCCGTCACGGTCGTAGACTGAGCGCTCGAGGAGAGAGAGCGGTAGCCCTCCAGGGAGGCGCGCAGCTCCGCCAGTTGTGCCTCCCGTACCCGGGTGATCGCATAGCCGACCGCTCGCCGAAAGTTGCGGGAGCGAGCCTCTGATTTGGCCAGATAGTCCTGGGCGCCAGCGTCGATGCAGGACTGCGCCAGCGCGTCGTCGTCGCTGCCCGTGAGGACGACGATGGGGATTTGGTCCGCGACGCTGCGAATTCTGCGGATCGTCTCCAGCCCAGAGCAATCCGGGAGGCGGAGGTCGAGGACGACCACATCGATCGCGTTGTGCTGCAACTCATCAACGGCATCGGCGAGGCGAGGGACGTGGCGAATGATGAACCCCGACCAGGCTGCCTCGCTGAGCATCTCCTCGACCAGCATTGCGTCGCCGGGACTGTCCTCCACCAACAGCAGCACCCGCTGTTCACCAGCCGAGTTCATAGCCCCTCCTCCCTCCGGTGGGCTTCGACCCGGAGAGCCTCGATGAGGGCGTCATAGCCGCTCCCTTTCAGCAAGAAGTAGTCGGCTCCGGAGGAGATGCAGGCCTCACGAATGGAGGGCTCGGCGACGCTGCTCATCACGACCACCAGGCATCGTCGTCCGCTGGCGCGGATGGTCCGGAGCACCTCGATGCCGCTCTTGCCAGGCAGGCGGACGTCCAAGACTACGCCGTCCGGGTGCGCCGACTCGAACAAGCGCAGGGCCTCTTCGCCGTTGGCCACCGAACCGACCAACTCTGCCGCGCCATGCTCCTCGATGAGCGCTCCGACCCGGCGCGCGACCTCCGGCGCATCCTCCGCCACCATCACTCGAAGCGACCGGCCCACGCCCAGACGATAGACGCTCGTCGTGATGGGCGCTGTCAGCAGATGGGAGGCTTTGCGTCAGTCAGATGACTACAGGGGGGTGCTCGGGGCTCAGTCCACGACGTGGTGCAAGAGCGCGTAGCGGGCGATCTCAACGTGGGAGTTGAGGCCTGTTTTCTCGCGGATTCTGGCCAGATACGTCGCCACGGTCTTGTCGCTCAGCTTGAGCTCGCCAGCGATCTCCTTGACCGACCTTCCCTGCGCGATCCGCGCAAAAATCTCGCGTTCGCGGCCAGACAGGCGCTCATGCGGCAGAGCCTGATCACCGCGGAGCGTAGCGGCCAAGTCGAGCGCCGACTCCGGGTGGATATAGTTCCCGCCGTTGGCGACCGTCTTGATCGCCTCCAGTAGATCATCGGAGGCCCGGTGTTTGTGAATCAGGCCGTTGGCTCCGGCGCGCATCGCGTGAACGAGGTACTCGATCTCGGTGGCGGCGGTGAGTACGAGCACCGGGACCTGCGGATGGGTGGTGCGGATACGAGCGAGCGTCTCGAGCACGCTCCCGCCGGGCATGAGCGCGTCGAGCAAGACCAGATCCCACGGACGGTCCGAGAGGACGGCGAGCAGACCCTCCGCGTCGGCCGCCTCTTGGATGACCACCTGGGGGAAGGCTTCATGCAGGATCTCTCGGATCCCTCGGCGCGTCACCGCGTGATCGTCCGCGATCAGGATGTTCCGCATGTCTTACTCAAGCCTGGCCGCCCAAGGGGATTCGAACCTGCACTCGAGTACCCAAGCCCTCCTCGCTGGACAAGTCAACGCGCCCTCCCAAACTCTCCGCCCGCTCGCGCATTCCCAATATTCCGGGAGAGGTCAGGAGGGCGTCAATATTCCCCCGCAGCCCCACCCCGTCGTCGCTGACCAGCAGCGTCCAACCCTCCGGGCTCTCCTCAAAGCGCACCCGCACGAGCGCGGCCTCGGCGTGCCGAGCCACGTTGGTCAGCACTTCCTGGAAGATGCGAAAGAGCTGAGTGGCGACCTCCGAGGTCAACTGCGCCGACTCCTGCACCTCGACCTCGGTGGCTAGGCCGGTTCGCCGCTCAAAGCGCCGCGCTTCGTCGCGCAGCGCAGCCGGTAGACCCAAGGCGTCCAGCGCGCTCGGACGCAGCTCTATCGCGATCCGCTGGATCGTCTCGATGGTGCGATCGACGAGCTGCTCCGCCTCCTTGAGTCGCTCTGCGACCGCGCTGTGCTCCGGGCCAAGCCGGCGGCCGATCCAGCGGAGATCCATCTTGAGCCCAGTCAGGAGCTGCCCCAGCTCATCATGCACCTCGCGGGAGATGCGACTCCGCTCCTCCTCCCGCACCGCGTTCAGGCGAGCTGCCAGCGCCCGCATCTGCTGATCGCGGGCGAGCAACTCGTCGTTCTGTCTTCGCAGCTCCTCGTCTTGTTCCCGACTCTCCGTAACGTCTCGGCAAATCGCGGCAAAGCCAGTGACCCGCCCCTCGCCGTCCACGAGGTGGCTGGCCACGACGGACAACACTAACCGCACACCGTCTCGCCTGAGGTGCCTCAGCTCGGTGCGCTCGGAGGCGAGCACCTCGCCCAGCCAGTCCTGCAGCGTTCGGGGCGAATCCTCCGCCGGAGGGAGGAGCTCGAGGAGCGGGCGTCCCATGGCCTCGGCCGGTGTGTATCCGAAGATCGCTTGGGCTCCGCGGTTCCAGCTGGTGATCTCTCCGCCGATACCCGTGCTGATGATCGCGTCGCCCGAGCTCTCCACGATGGCGGCCAGACGGGCCTGGAGAATGTCGGCCCGCCGCTGCTGCGCCAACTCGCGCGACCGAGCGATGGCGTGTCCCATCGCGCGCTTTAGGTCCTGCGGTCGCAGATCATTCTTGGCCAGGTAGTCCTGGGCGCCGGCCTCCAGGCAAACCAGCGCCAGCGCTTCATCGTCTAGACCGGTCAGGACGACGATCGGAGCATCGGCGGCCACCGCGCGGATCCGGCGAACACAGTCGACGCCCTCGCCATCGGGCAAGCGCAGGTCGAGCAGGATGAGATCCACGCGTTGTCGCCCCAAGACCGCGGCGGCCTGCTGGAGGGTGGTTCCCACCACCACCGAGTCGCGGACCGCGGAGTGCTCGACCAACATCTCGATGATGAGCTCGGCGTCCCCGGGACTATCCTCTACCAGCAGCACTGAGCGGGCTCGGGTCGGCGGACTCGGGTCCATCACGGCCGCTTCACCACCGTGAACCAGAAGCCCTCAATGGCCTTCACGATCGACTGGAAGGCCGCGAGGTCGACCGGCTTGATCACGTAGCAATTTGCGCCAAGCTGATAGCTCCGCACCACGTCGTTCTCAGCATCCGAGGAGGTCAGGATCACGACCGGAACAAGCTTCAACCGCTCGCTGGTCTTGACCCGCTCCAAGACCTGGCGCCCATCCATCTTGGGTAAGTTGAGGTCCAGCATGATGAGATCGGGCGTCTCCGCGGCAGCGAAGGCTCCCTGCTTCAGGAGATAGTCCACCGCCTGCGCACCGTCGGTGACCACGTCGATCTCCAGCATGAGTTTGCTGGACTCCAGCGTATCGCGGATAAGTTCGGCGTCCCCGGGATTGTCTTCCACGAGGAGTACTCGAATACAGTTTGTCATCGGTCGTCTCCTGAGTTGGTCACGGGTTCTCTCCCCGAGTGAAGGGTGAACAAGAACTTGGTCCCAATCCCGGGCTCAGACTCCAGCCAGATCTCTCCGCCGTGCCGATCGAGGATCCGCTTGGCGATCGCCAGTCCGATTCCGCTCCCTTCGTATTTACCGCGCTCATGGAGGCGCTGGAACATCTGAAACACGCGCTCGCGGTATTGCATCTCGATCCCAATGCCGTTGTCTTCGACAGAGTACAGCCAGTATTCATCCCTTGGTTCGGCCCGAATCACGACGCGAGGGGGCGCGCTACCGCGGAATTTGAGGGCGTTACCGATGAGGTTCTGAAAGAGCTGCCGCAGCTGTACCTCATCGGCCAAGACGGTCGGCAGTTTGCCCACGACGATCTCCGCCTCCGCGGCCCGAATCGCTGGACCCAAGATATTCAGAACCCCGCGCACGACGATCTCGGAGTCGACCGGCAGCAGCGTCTTACCCTGCGAACCGACGCGCGCGTAGGCGAGGAGGTCGGCGACCAGGCGCTGCATGCGCTTGGCGCCATCTACAGCATAGTAGATGTACTTATCGGCCTTTTCATCGAGACGGCCTTGGTAGCGTTGCGCGAGGAGCTCGGTGTAGCTCGCGACCATCCGGAGCGGCTCTTGGAGATCGTGGGAGGCTACGTAGGCGAACTGCTCCAGGTCGGCGTTGCTTCTGCGGAGCTCGGCCTCCTGCTGCTTTCGCAGCGAGATGTCGATCATCGAGGCCAGGAGGAAGCTCGTTTCGCGGACCTCGAGGCGGCTCAAGCCGACCTCCAGGGATAGTTCGCTCCCGTCCTTCCGGAGGCCGACCAATTCGACCCCTTGCTCAGCGGGGAGGGCGCTCTGCTCGAGCCAACGCTCGGTGGGAGCGCCTGGGCGGGCCGGGATCAGGGCTCTGACCGGCAGGCCCAACAACGCGCCAGGATGGTAGCCAAAGAGCTCCTCCGCCCGGTGGTTCACCAGGCTGATGTTCCCGGCCGGATCCACCAAGACCATCGCCGTCGGGGCGGCCAAGACGACCCGGCGAAACCGTTCGGCGTCTGCGTGGCGCTCGGTGACGTCGATGATCGACGCTACAGTGAAGTCACTATGCCCGCTTCGGAGCGGACTTAGACCAATCTCCACGGGGATCTCAGTGCCATCGCGGTGGAGTCCGAAGAGCTCCCGCTGGGGGCCCATCGGCCGAGCAGACGGCGCCGCGAGGAACGCCGCGGTGTGGTGCCGGTGAACGGCCCGAACACGCAGCGGAACAAGCAGCTCGAGGGGGCGCCCGAGCAGCTCCTGGCGAGCGTAGCCGAACATCGTCTCGGTGCTTCGATTGACCATCGTGATCGTTTGCGCGCTGTCCACGACGACCATCGCGCAAGGGGCGGCGTCGACGATCGCACGAAAGGCCTCGGTGACCGCCGGGGGGTCGGGGGCGTCTCGCAGGGCCACCAGCCTCAGGTCACCATCCTTCGTTGGCAGCGCGCTGTGCTCGGCGATCACGATGCGGGGGCGTCCCTGTCGGTCGTGCACGCTCAGCTCGGTGGGGCCGCTCGGCTCGAGAGGGAAGCCGGGTACCAACGTGGAGAGGAACTGGCCCACGAGGCCGCGCGGAGTGTAGCCCAACAAGGTCTCGGCGCTGGGACTAGAGGCCAAGATGCGGTCGGTCGCGTCGACCAGCAGCAGCGGGCTGGGGGTGACCGCAACCACGCGGCGTGCTCCCGATAGCGTGGGGAGCCCGCCGAGGTCCTCGGACGTCATTCGCTTTCGTCTACTGGAATACGGGGGGGGATTCCAGGACCGCTGTGCGCGGCCCGAGTGCCCGCAAAACCTGCGCACTGTTGCCCCCCCCACACCACTCGTGCAGATTGCGCGCGCGATGGCCAACCACCCCTGCCAAGACGACGCCCCCCAAGGCTCTACCCCCGGTCCGCGCAAGACGGTTCACGTCAAGCGGGTCGACGAGATCACCACCCTCGATGAGCTGTTCCGGAGCTGCTTGCCGGCCTTCGGTGGGGCCTATTTGCGCCGGATCTATACGATCCTCGACGAGGCGATCGGCGCGGGCGTTCCGCTGACGGTCGCGGTTTCGGGGCCGGTCACCGTGTCAGGACAGCACCACACCTGGCTCAATCCCCTGATCGAGACTGGCTGGGTCGCCTACGTCAGCACGACCGACGCGGTCGGCTATCACGACGGTCACCGCTCGTTGGACGGCTTCGCAGATCCGGTGCACGAGGTGCCGATCTTCGGCGACGACGGCGCGCTACGTGAGGAGCGGACGATCCGCGTCACCGACATGGCCTTCGATGAGGACGTGCTGCTCCACCAGGACGTGCTGCTCACCTCGCTGCTGCAGCGCCCTGAGTTCCAAAAGAAGATGACCGGCACCGAGCTCCGCTATCGGCTCGGGCAGCACTACGCCGCGCAGGAGCAGAAGAACGGCGTCCGCGAAGGCCTGATGGCGCTGTGCCACCGCCTAGCGGTGCCGGTGTTCGTCGGCGCGCCCGGCGACGGCTCGATCTTCCTGAACTCGATGAAGCTGTGGGCAATGCAGAAGGCCGGTCTCATCGAGCGCTACGGCTTCGATCTCGATCTGCACGCCGAGGTCTTCGAGGCCTGCGCCTATCACTACTGGGGTCTGTTCGACACGCCGGCGCAGGCGCTGGGGACCTTGATCCTCGGCGGCGGCGTGCCGAAGAACTACAACCTGCAGCCCGAGCCTGCGCTGGGCCAGGTGCTGGGGCTCCCCGACATTCGAGGCTACCTCTTCGACGTTCAGATCGTGAGCGCGCCGATCACCGACGGCTCGCTGTCCTCCTGCCCCCCGGCCGAGGCGGTCACCTGGGGCAAGGTCGACAAGGATCACTACCAGCAGACCACCGAGAGCATGCAGGGCGACTACAGCACCGTGATGCCCTTCCTGGTTAAGGCGCTGCTCGAGAACCGCGCGCGCTATCAGACCTGGGCTGAGCGGATGGGAGAGGCCGCGCTCTTCGAGAAGCACCCCAAGGCCAAGGGATACCTGCGATCGCGCGAGGGCTATCGCCTCTTCGAAAAGCGCGACGCGCTGACCGCCCGCTTGGTGGGCGAGGTCGAGAAGAACAAGGCGTGGCTGCTCGAGACGCTGCGTTACCCGCTGGTGCGCTCGGGGGCCTAGCTCCATTCGGTGCTAGGCCGGCGACATGGGTGAGGACCTGCTCGGCCGCGCCGTAGCGGTGAAGATCCTGTCGCCGCAGCTGGCCGCCGTCGGTCGGGAACAGGCGGTGAGGACCGAGGCGGCGCACAGGAGCAGCTTGCCCCCGTCATGACCGCAGGCTGCCATGAGGGGCCACCAGCCGCCCGGATTCACCGCCCAGCAGGACGATGACGGTGATCCTAAGACCGGCCAGTTTCGCGGCAAAATTCCCATGATTTCAGAAACTTATACTCTGAACGCTCCTGTCATAGCGCGGTGGATCATCGCGCGCATGAAGCAGGATCAAAAGGACCCCCCGAATCTCCCCCTCCTCATCGTCGACGATCTCGAGGCGGAGCTGATCGCCGCGCTCGACGGGCTGAGCTTTCCGCTGATCGTGAGCCGCTGGGCTGGTCAACCGCCCCCCGAACCCGAGGTCCGCATCGTCTCTCCGCGCGCCGGTGAGACGGTAACGATGGAGATCGGTCTGCGGATCTTCGCCGAGCACCTCGGGGAAGGGACGCTGCAGGTGCTGGTCGATCAACCGACGGTGCCGGTCGGACAAGCCATCGAGGAGAAGCCGTGGCGGGCGAAGCTCGAGTCGAACGCACGGTCCTTGGCGCTGCTGCTCGAGCCCGGACCCCACCGGATCTCCGTGCAAGTCGCCGACGCTCGGGGGCTGGCCACTTCGGCCTTGGATTCGGTGGAGATCACGGTCCAAGCGGATGTGGAGGTAGTCCCTCACGTCTTCATTTCTTCCCCCGAGAACGGGGACGCGGTGCGGACGCGTTTCGAGGTAAACATGGAGGCCTCCGATGTGATCATCGAACCTGCCTTGGGCGTTCGGCGCGAGAACGCAGGGCATTTCTTCTTGGCCGTCGACACCGAGCCGCCCGCACCAGGAGAGCGGGTGGAAGATCGCCAAGGGCTCAAGAACCTGGTCGGGGGGGAGCATCGGCTCACCCTCATCGTCTCGCCGGGCCGACATGTGCTGATCGTGGGGGTCGCGGATGGCACCAATGTCGCCTTGGAACCCCGAGATCGGATCGAGGTGTTCGGCTTTTGAGGCTCTGCCTCAGTAGACCTCGTTGAGGAGCGGCGGCACTCTACGGAGCGGATGGGACGGGCGGTCCGAATGGTCGTGCTCCTCGAGCTGGTGGGCTGCTCGCCCGCGGTGCGGGAGACCTTCGCGTCCGTCGCAGCGATGGCTCCTTCCAAGGTCGTCGGCTTCAGCCACAACGCCGACGGGCCCTACCAGCTCTCGGTGCTGCGCGGCGATGAACCGCTGTATCTCACCGTCGATCGCTTCCCGGTCCATTTGATCACCGCCACCTACGATCCGGCGCTGTCGCTCGAGCCTGGTCCGATCACTGGTGAGCCCAGCTGCAAGCTCATGCAATACCGCACCGCGGCGCGCGGGGTGATCCTCGACAGCGGAGAGCCCGTCACCTGGACCCCGGTCGCGCACGTCCCCGAGCTCAGGCTGGATCAGCAGCTCTTCGAAGAAGCCCGGCTCGACTTCTGCGCGGGCGGCTGCTGGGCGTTCGAGGAGCGGGAGCTCGATCCCCCGATCATCGGCGCAGCGTCCTTCGCGTCGGTGCTGGGAGTGAGCGCGGTGATCGGCTATGACGACGGAGCGATGTCCCGCATCGAGAGCGATGGAAGCACCACGCGGCTCTGCGAACGAGGTCCGCCCGGCACGAGACTGACCACGGGCGTTTGGGTCGGCGGCGACACGGTGTGGCTCGGCTTCGAGTACGGCCAGATCGCGCGCCTCCAGCTGAGTGAGCAGGATCCCTCGCGCCCTTGCCTCAGCCACACCGTCACCCAAGCAGCGGACCGTTCGAGCATTCGCGGCCTCGCCACCGCCCCGCCGGGGGAGCCCTTCGAGCTCTTCGTGTTGAGCTCCAGCGGCGCGAACAACCTTCGTTTCCAGCGCTGGGACGGGGAGCGCTACACCGCGACGCTTCACTACGAGAATGGGGACGACAACATCGAGACGCTGCGCCTGGGGCCCGGCTATGCGATGGCGACCCTGGACAGCCAAGACGTGGCGTTCATTCAGGATGACAACACCTTCCTCCAGCCGGTGGGCCAGAACCTCGGGTCTACGCTCAACGTCTCTCCCCAGAGCCTCACGCCGGACGGGCTGGGAGGAGCTTGGGTCGGCGCCGCCCACCTCGGTCTGATCCACTTCTCGCCGCCTCGGCAGTGGGACGTGATCACGCACGATGACGGCGCGTACTCGGTCAGCAGCGTGGTCCGCTTCGACGACCGCACGTTCTACGCTTCGAGCGGAGCCATCTCCACCCAGATCCGCGACCGCGGCCCAGAATGTGTCAATGCAGGCGGCTACATCTTTCCCTTGAGCGAGAGCTCCGAGAGCGCGGACGCTAACTTCGTTCAGCGCCTCGGTCCCGACCAGCTCTTGGTCGCGCGGGCGGTGGAGTTCGACAAGTTCGGGGTCCGCACCAGCACCCGAACGGTCCTGATGCGGCGAACGGAGCGCAAATGATCGGCTTCCTCTTGCTCCTCCACGCCGCCACCCCGGTGGTCCTCAGCGTCGCCGAGGTCGAAGGGGCGCAGAGCAGCGACATCGCGCTGGTCGAGACCCAGCTGACCAAGGAGATCGCGCTGCGCCTCGACCGCGAGGTGAAGCGGGTTCAGGTGCCGTCCGACTGCCGCGACCTCGAGCGCTGCGCCGGCGCCTTAGCCAAGGCCCAAGGGACCGACGAGGTCTTCTTGCTGCGCCTGATCCAGGGCCCGCTGAGCCTCCGCGTAGAAGCACTGCGATACCGGACCTCGCTCGAGCCCCTGACCGCGGTAGGCACGCTGCGCCCCCTCGACCGGGATCGCGTGGGGGAGGTCCTCGGCCCGCTCCTCGAGTCGATGCTGGTCTTCGAGCGTCGCAAGGTGTCCGCCGTCGCGGTGCCAGCCCCCCTCCCGGAGGTGTCAAACGAGGGATCGGCCTGGCCCTGGGTCTTTGCGGGCGCGGGGCTGGTGGCGGGGGGAACGGCCCTGGGCCTGGTCGCGGCCGCGCCGCACCATTTTGAGGGCGTTCCGGTGCCGGGCGCGCTGGATCAGGCCTCCTTCGATGCCCAGCGGGAGAACGGTGATGCCCTGCGATATGCCGCCACCGGCTTGGTCATCGCCTCGGTGACCTTGGTGACGATCGCGGTGGTAGAGCTTTTGCTCGAATGACCGAGAACGGGTTAGGGTGTCAGCGTCCATGGGTACCAACGAGACCGTCTCAGCAATGTTCGCCGGCCGTCCCCTCAAGTCGCTCAGACTCGAGGTGGTCGAAGGCCCTGACCGCGGGAAAGTCGCGACCGCCCCCGAGCATCTCTCGGTAGGCAGCGCACCGACCAACGGCCTGGTCCTCACCGACGACACTGTTTCGCGCTATCACGTCGAGCTGATCGGCCGGGACGACCGCGTCGAGGTCGTCGACAACGGCTCCCGCAACGGGACCTGGGTCGGCTCGGCGGCCATCGTCCGCGGCTTTGTCACGGTCGGCACCACGCTGCGGGTCGGTCGCACCGTGCTCCGCGTCCTCGATGGCGAGACCTTCACCAGCGAGCTGCTCGCGGGGGACCGCCTCGGCCCGGTGGTCGGTCAGTCGGTGGTGATGCGCGCCTTGCTAGCCAAGGTCCAGCGCTGCGCCCCGACCACCGCCTCGGTGCTGCTCACCGGCGAGACCGGCTCCGGCAAAGAGGTCGTCGCCCGCGCGCTCCATGAGTCGAGCACCCGCGCTGGCGGCCCCTTTGAGACGGTCGACTGCGGCTCGATGGTCGAGAACCTCATGGTCAGCGAGCTCTTCGGTCACGAGAAGGGGGCCTTCACCGGCGCCGACCGCCAGCACATCGGCGCCTTCGAGCGGGCCCACGGCGGGAGCATCTTCCTCGACGAGATCGGCGAGCTACCGCCCAGCCTCCAGACCGCGCTCCTCGGCGCGCTCGAGCGTCGCTCCTTCCGCCGGGTCGGCGGCACCGAGCGCATCAACGTCGACGTCCGCCTGATCTCCGCGACCCACCGCGATCTCCGGGCCGCCGTGAACGCCGGGCGCTTCCGGGAGGACCTCTTCTATCGCATCGCGGTGGTCACCTTGGAGGTCCCGCCGCTGCGCGAGCGCCGCGACGACATCCCCCTCCTCGTAGAGCACTTCCTGCGGACCTCGGGCTCACAGCTCCCGGTGAATCAGGTCTTCGACGAAGCCGGCATGGCGGCGCTCTCGGCGCACGACTGGCCCGGCAACGTCCGCGAGCTCCGCAACATCGTGGAGGCGACGCTGGCCCTCGGCAGCACGGCCCTCGGCTCCGAGCGCTCGAGCGGGGAAGATCTGAGCGCCGAGACAGGCGCGCCCACCGGCGCGGTCGGCGGACCGAACAACATCGCGCTCGGGCCGCTGGTCGGCCTCCCCTACGCCGACGCTCGCGCGCAACTGCTCGATCAATTCGAGGCGCACTACCTGCGCTCGCTGGTGGAGCGCAACGAGGGCAACGTCGCCGCCGCGGCCCGCGAAGCCCAGATGGATCGCACCTACCTGACCCGCTTGCTCAAGAAGCGCGGCGTCAAGACGCGTCGAGATTTCCCGGAGTAAGCAGCGCGCCCTTGGTCGGAAAGGCCAAGCCGGTGAGGCGCCCCAGCACGCTCGGCGGGCGCTTGCCGTCGGCGACGAAGCCACCCCAGCTCTCCATCGAGTAGACCAGAGTCCGCAGGATCCAGGGCAGCTCGGCGAGCTTGCGGTGGCGATCGGCCAGAGCCCCAGCGACGTCCTGCGCAGCCAGGTTGGCTTCGGACATGCCTTTGCTGATCGCTGCGAGCCCTTGGTCGACCTCCGCGCTCGTCAGCCCCTCCTCCACGGTTCGCCGCGCCAGGTCCGCTTGCGCCTGGCGCTTGGCCGCGTGCAGGCGCTGCTGCGTCGGAGTGAGTAGGCTCGGCGTCATCTGAGCGCTGAGCGAGTAGGGGTCTTTGACCTTGGCCGGGAGCTTCGCGGCGACCTCGCTGGGGAGGTAGACGCCGCTGGCCGCGACGGCTGACCCCGCCAGCGCGTGCCGCTTCTCGGCGGCGCCCGGCGTAGAGCGCCCCTCACCGGCCCGGAGGCGCTGGTAGTGCGCGCGGGTTGCGAGCTCGGCCTCAGCGCTGAGGGCGGCCTTGAGGTCGTAGCTGAGCTTGACGTCGAGGCTGTGGACGCCGTCGGCGATGGTCGCCACGGAGTCGGGCAGGGGTCGCCCTGCCTCTTGGTAGAGGCCCACGGCCCGCGCGACGAGGGCCTGGGCTTGCAGCTCACCAATCGCCATGTCCGGTGGAGGCAAGAGCAGCTTCAGTGCCATCCGCGCCGCGCCTGAACCGCTCAGGAATGCCGGCCAGACCTGCGGACCCGAAGCGCCATTTGCTGCTCCCTCCGTACGCTGGCAGAGTTCAGGAAGTAGGAGCATGTAGGCCTGACAGGTGTTGGTTGGGCGCTCCAGGACACCAGACGGCGATCGTGGCTCCGCCGCCTCCCTGAGCGGCGATCAACGGCGTGCCTTCGGTTGGCACAAGGTCTGCTTAGCTTTTTGGGCATGGCCGACCCCGTCGCTGAAGCTCTCGTGGAAGAGATCGTCTCCCAGCTCAAGCCGAGCCCCGCGGGCCTCGCCTTCGCGGCGGGCTGGAAGTCGGTCCTGGCTCGACGCTTCGCCGCTGAGCTGCACGGCTCGCGGACGGCGCTGAGCTCGATCAAGGCCGCAGTCGCCGCTGTCCTGGTCGGCCTGCGCGACGAAGAGGAGCACAACAGCGCCCAGCTCCTCGAGGAGTTCATGTTCGAGGTCTCCGAGCTATGGCGGGCCGCGCAGATCGACGCCAAACGCACGTTGCTCGCACGGGAGCGTGTCATCGTCGAGCGGCTCGGCCTCGCGCACCGCAGCCGTGGGGTCGCCCTGTCGCAGCGCGCCTCCTAAACCCTCGGTCCGCCTTCCAAAAACATAGCCCACGGCGCGCCTTGGGTGGTAGCCGAGGACGTGATGCGCGCGCTTCGGCTCCTCGCCCTCCTGACCCTGGTGGTCGCCACTGCCTGCTCCGAGGACCCAGTTCCTCCCGGCGCAGACGCCGGCGCCGCCGACGGAGGATCCCGCGACGGCGCGACCGACGGCGGCTCAAACCGCCCCGACGGCTCCGTGATGAACGACGGCGGCAACGTCACCACGACCTGCAACAACCCGCCGCTCACCCCGCCCGCCGACGGCACCTGCGCGTACACCGCGGGCGACGAGAACCTCCTCATCAAGGGCGACATCATCGGCCCCGGCGGCCTGATCGAGAACGGCCAGCTGTTGATCGACCCCAGCGGCATCATCGCCTGCGTCTCCTGCGACTGCTCGGCCGACCCCTCCTTCGCCGGCGCCAGCAAGCTCGAGTGCGCCAAGGGCGTGATCTCGCCGGGCCTGATCAACGCCCACGATCACATCACCTTCAACGAAGGCCCGCCGGCCGCGCCGCGCACCGAGCGCTACGAGCAGCGCCATGACTGGCGTAAGGCCAAGAACGGCCACACCAAGATCCCCTCCCCCAGCAACCAGGGCGGGGAGCTCGGCGTGCGCTGGGCCGAGATCCGAAACCTGATGGCCGGAGCCACCGCGATCAACGGCTCGGGCAACGCCGCCGGGCTCATCCGAAACCTCGACAAGGCCGCGGGCCTCGAGGGCCTGGCCCAGCCCGCCGTGAAGTACCAGACCTTCCCGCTCGGCGACTCCTCCGGGACCACGCAGACGATGAACTGCACCTATGGGACCAAGGACCAGCCGAGCGCGCTCTCCAGCGTCGACGCCTATACCCCGCACATCTCCGAGGGCATCAACGAGGAGGCCCACAACGAGTTCGTGTGCTTGTCCGGCGGCCGCAGCGGCGCCACCGACGTCATCACCCCGAAGACCGGCATCATCCACGGCATCGGTCTGCTGCCCGCCGACTACAAGACCATGGCCGATCGCGGCGCTTCGCTGATCTGGTCGCCCCGCTCCAACATCGACCTGTACGGCATGACCGCCGAGGTCACCACCGCCGCGCGCCTCGGCGTGCGCATCGCGCTCGGCACCGACTGGGTCGCCACCGGCTCGATGAACCCCCTGCGCGAGCTGCACTGCGCCGACACCTACAACCGCGACTTCCTCGGCGGCTTCTTCAGCGACGCCGATCTGGTGCGGATGGCCACCCAAAACGCCGCGGCCGCGCTGGGCTCCGATGACTTCATCGGCGTCATCAAGGAGGGCAAGGTCGCCGACCTCGCGATCTACGACGCGTCGGTCCACAAAGGTTATCGCGCGGTGCTCGACGCGGGCCCGGCCGACGTCGTCTTGGTGCTCCGCAAGGGCGCGGCGCTCTACGGCGACGACGCGCTGATCACCTCGCTCGTGACGCCCTCCACCGGCTGCGAGGCCCTGCCCGTGTGCTCGCGCCAAAAACGCCTCTGCGTGGAGAAGGACACCGGCACCAGCATCGACGCGATCAAGGTCAAGATCCGCAGCGACGCCTATGCCCTGTTCTTCTGCGGCGAGCCCGACAACGAGCCGAGCTGCCTCCCCACCCGGCCGGGCGAGTTCACCGGCATGAGCATGGCCAACGACCAAGACGGCGACGGCGTGCTCGACAGCGCCGACAACTGCCCGACGGTCTTCAACCCGCCGCGCCCGCTTGACGGCGCCATGCAAGGCAACGCCGATGGCGACCAAGACGGCGACGTCTGCGACGCTTGTCCGCTGAACGCTGGCTCGGCGGAGTGCGACGGCGCGGTGGAGACCGATCGCGATCAGGACGGCGTGCTCGACGCCGACGACAACTGCCCGGCGCAGGCCAACCCCGGCCAAGAGAACCTCGACGGTGACGGCCTCGGCGACGCCTGCGATCCCTGCCCGGCCGTCGCGCTGGCCGCGGGCGGCGCCTGCCCGACCACCATCTACGCCGTGCGCCAAGGCCGCGTGACCGAGAAGGTCGCCATCTCGAACGCCTACGTCACCGCGGTGGCGCCCAAGGGCTTCTACGTCCAGGTCGTCGCGGGCGATCCCACCTACGACGCCACGCTGGGCGCCCGCTACTCGGGCATCTTCGTCTACACCAACACCAGCGGAATGAAGCCGATGCGCGGCGCGCGCGTCGATGTGCAGGGCACCGTGGGCGACTACTTCGGTGAGATGGAGCTGCTCTCCCCGACCTTCAGCGTGCTGGCCATGTCCTCCGCCCCGCCCGTGCCGGCGCTGGTCTCAGCGACCGAGGTCGGCATGTACGGCACCGGCGTCACACCAGGCGCCGGCGAGATGTATCCGGACATGCCGTACGCTGGCGTGCTCGTCGAGGTGCGCGGGGTGACGGTGGCCAACGCCGATCCCGATCCGGGCCCGGCCGACGCGCGCCCGACCTATGAGGTGGAGGTCGACGGCGGGCTCCGCATCGACGATCTGATCTTCCGTCCGGCCAACCTCCCCCGCATGGGACAGCGCCTGAGCAGTGTGGCGGGCATCCTGCGCTTCGGGAACGAGTGGGCCAAGCTCGAGCCGCGCGACGTCAGCGACTACGGCGGATCGCCCGAGGTCTTGGCCATCGATCCCGCCTTCGCCTTCGTCCCGGTCGGCACCAGTGGTGTGCCCCCTGGCGGATTGCAGGTTGTGTTGACCCGCACCACGACCGTGGAGACCCGAGTGCTCTTGTCCAGCACCAACGCGGCGCTGGGCGTTCCGGCGATGGTGCTGGTGCCCTCCGGCGCCGATCGCGCCGATATCCCGGTGACCGCGCCGGCGGCCTTCACCAGCTCGATCACTGTCACCGCCACCTTGGGGATGAGCTACGCGCACGCCGTGGTGCGGGTCTACGATCCGACGGGACCGCGCGCCCTGCGTACGTTGGAGCTGTCCCCGACTGCGGTGGCCATCGGCGGCAGCGCCCAGGGCCGCGTGGCGATCGATCTGCCGGGCGCCCCTCAGGGCACGACGATCCAGCTCTCGGTGGAGCCGGCGGGGCTGGCGACGGTCCCCGCGACGGCCACCGTCTCCCCCTCGGGCTTGGCCGTAGCCTTCACGCTGCGGGCCGGGACCTCGACCGGAACCGGAGAGGTGGTCGCGCGCTTGATGGGCCAGACCCTGCGCACCTCCTTCGTGGTCACCCGCTCCACCCGCCGGCCGGTCGGCCGCGCTGGCGATCTCGTGATCACCGAGGTGCTCTACAACGCCTCGGGCGCCACCGAGGTCGCGCGGGAGTGGTTTGAGGTCCACAACCCGACCACCGACACCCTCGAGCTCCGCGGCCTGGCGATCGCCGATAACACGGCCTCCAACCGCTTCACCGTCGCCGACGCCAACTTGGTGATCGGTCCTGGCGCTTACCTGGTCTTCGCCAGCACTCAGGATCCCGCCATGAACGGCGGCGTCGAGAACGCCTCGGCCTACGGCACGCGCATCGCGCTGGCCAATGGCGGCGACCGCATCACCCTCACCGTCGGGAGCACGACCATCGACGAGGTGGTGTGGAGCGCGGGCTGGCCGGGCGCCACCGACGGCACGTCGATGTGCCTCAAGGCGCCCTATGGCGACAACTCGATGCCTGGAGCCTGGTCGAACTCGGTCGGCACCTTCAGCACGAGCGGCGACCTCGGCAGCCCCGGCGTGGCCTCCAGCGCGACGAATTGCCCCTGACTCCACCCTGGCCGCGAGGTAACATTCGGCACTCCCAGACGTATCCTCGCCTGGATGGCTTGAAGCTTGGACGCAAGAGACGAAGTCCTGGCCGATCTTGGCCGGTTGAACCGGAAACGCTGGGTCGGATTGGTGTCCGTCTGCGTGGGCTTCGGCGTGATCCTAGGTGCGATGGTCGCCTTCCCGGCCTCGCATAGCCCGGTCCGTGACGAAGCCTGGCAGTGGTCGGTGGGCGTGCTCCTGGTCAGCGGCCTCTTCGGCGCCGCGTCGGTGATGGGACCCGCCGCGGGGCGGGCCCTTTCGTTGGTCGCGTCGGTGGCCTTGATCGTCGCCGTCGCGCTCGGGGTCCGCGAGGCCGGCGAGCCGCTCGAGGGACTGCGCCTCCACTGCCTGATGATCGGCTCGGCCATCGGACTCCTCTCCCTGTTGGTCCTCACCGCGCTCACCGGGCGATTGTGGCGGCGCTTCAGCGACCCCTTGTGGGGTGCCGCCGTGCTGTCCACCGGGGTCGGCCTCAGCTTCCTCTGCACGCACTGCGACCGAAGCGACGCCAGTCACCTCTTCTTGGCACACCTGCCCGCGCTGGTGATCGTCTATGGGGTGGCGCGACTGCTCGGGCGAGCCGCGACCGACGCGTAGAACGAAGCGATCGCGCCCGCAGGCCGGTTCATCCCGCGCCCAGACTCTAGCCACGCTTGCTCCCCGCCGCGCCGCGATAGACGATGCCGAGATGAGCGTCGCGCGCATCGGCGTGGTCACCGTCTCCGACCGGGCCAGCCAAGGGGTCTACGAAGATCTCGGGGGCCCCGCGATCGTGGGTTACTTCGAGGAGGTCCTGAGCTCGCCGTTTGAGGCCCTGCGGCGTCTCATCCCCGACGAACAACCGCTGATCGAGGCCGCGCTCAAGAAGCTGGTCGACGAAGAGGGTTGCTGCTTGGTCGTGACCACCGGAGGGACCGGACCCGCGCCGCGCGACGTGACCCCGGAGGCCACCGTCGCGGTCGCTGACAAGGTCATGCCCGGCTTCGGCGAGCTGATGCGCTCGGTGTCCTTACGCTACGTCCCGACCGCGATCCTCTCCCGCCAAACTGCGGTCATCCGGGGCAAGGCCTTGATCATCAACCTCCCCGGAAAGCCCAAGTCGATCCGCGAGTGCCTCGACGCCGTGATGCCCGCGGTCCCCTATTGTATCGACCTGATCGAGGGCCCCTTCCTCACCTGCCAGGAGAGCAAGGTGAAGGTGTTCCGGCCGAAGAGCGGATGAGCGCCCTCCTCTACATCCTCGGCGCGCTGCTCGCGGCGCCTGAGCCGCCGATGACCGCGCTCTTGCCCGGCGAGGAGGCGCTGGTCGACGTGGCCAAGAAGGACGCGCGTTTCCGGTTGAGCTTCCCCTACGCGACCCCGGACAACTTCTTCGGCCGGAAGGTCTACGCCGAGGCGCGCTGCTTTCTTCGGGCTTCGGTGGCCGAGAAGATGGTCCGCGCGCAGGCCTGGCTCGACGCGCATCACCCGGGCCTCGTGCTGGTCTTCAAGGACTGCTACCGCCCAGACCGCGTGCAGCACGTGATGTGGGACGCCGTGAAGGGCACCCCCAAGTCGGCCTACGTGATGAACCCCAAGACCCGCCAGGGCTCGATCCACAGCTACGGCGCAGCGGTCGACATCACCTTGGGCACCGCCACCGAGGCCGAGGTCGACATGGGGACGCCCCATGACTTCCTGGGAAAGCTGGCCGAGCCGCGCCATGAGGCCGCGCTGCTGAAGGAAGGGAAGCTCAAGGCGGAGCAGGTCGAACGGCGCCATATCCTACGCGACGCGCTGCGCGCGGGCGGCATGCGGTCGATCCCGAACGAGTGGTGGCACTTCGACGACGCGCCGGCCGACGAGGTCATGCGGAAGTTTCGTCGACTAGACGTCCCGCTCGAGGCGCTGTGAGGATCGCGTCCTTGAGCAGCAGCGACAGGCCGTAGGCCTTGAGGTGCGCCGCGATCGTCGGCTCCATCTCCTTCGAGAGCAAGGACACCGCTCTCGACCTGGTGTCGGCCGCGTTCACCAGCTCGTCGGCCAGGTGGAAGATGTCGCGGAAGCCGTGGATCCGCTCAGCGGACTGTGCCAGCCCAAGGTCGACCCGCTTGAGCTCGGTAGCCAGGATCTTGGGGTTGGAAGCGATGAGCGCCCGAGCCTTGTCGCAGGCCTGATCGAAGGTCAGCGCCGGCTCCTGCACCCAGCTGCCGGACACGAGTTGCGCGACGGGCTCCGTTAGCTCGCGATGAAACAGCCACCGCGCGAGGCCCTCCACGCGGTCGCGCGCGTCGACGCCCGTGAGCTTGAATCGGATGGTGGCCAGCCGTGCTTGCTGCGCCTGGTTCGCTTGGGCCGCAGCGTCGGCGACATAGAAGGCCTCCTGCGTGTTGGCTCGGAGCGCTTGCTGCGCCGGTTCGTCCGCGCCCAGCTTCGCGCTGAGCTCCAAGAGGGCGCGGCCGGTCTGTGTGAGGTCGACCGGAGTCATCGGATCAAAGCTGTCGAGCACCTGCCGGACCACGGCGGAGGCCGCGTTGGAGATCATGTCGTCATAGAGCAGCTTCGCCCTGGGGCCCCACTTCGAGCCCGCCGCCTCGCGGTGGAAGATCGGCAGGTAGCAGGGCGAGAAGGGCACACCGCTGCGTTCCATGACCTCTCCCAGGAAGATGTCGCCGTTGCGAACCGGCATCACGAAGGGAGGATACTGGACTTGGCCCGTCGGCGGGGCGGGCCTGCCGGCGGTCGCGGTCGGGCCGCTCTCCGCTCGGGCAGGCACGAACATCGGCGCGCGAGTGCCCATATCCCTCCGCTCGCCGGGGCGAGAGAGGATGAAGACCTCCGGTCGATGCAAGTTGGGTTGACGAAGGACGAAGGAATCGCCCTTCAGGGTGCCTACGGCTGACGGAGGCGGCACCTCGAGGATGAGGCTGTGCACCTGGAGGTCGGCTCCCCCAGAGAATTGGGGTGACACCAGCGAGTCTCGACCCCAGCGCTCGAAATAGCCGAGCACGTCGACCGGGATTACGACCGGGGGGTTGTGCTCAGCGCCGGCCGGATAGAGGTCCTTGGTCTGTTCATAGCTCGCGACGAAGGTGTTGTGGGCCGCCGCGATCTCGTCGAAGACGAGCGCCTGAGGCGTCTGATCATGATCGGCTTGAAAGGCCGGCTTCCCTCCGAACAACAGCATCGAGAGGTTGCGGGCCTCGGTGGGGCCTGAGCGCTCGGGCGAGCCGAACATCCAATGGACCATCGGCGCGATGTCCGCGGCTTGGATCGTGCCTTGGGCGATGAGCGCCTTGGCCTCGGGGCTTGCGGCCACCCGCGCGATGAGATCTCGGCGCACCGCCTCTTTCTCCTGGCGCCCGAGGACCATGATCTTGGCCCCCGAGCGGGGTCGAAAGCTCTGCACGAAGCGCTTGATCTGGCCGGCGTAAGGCTCGGGAGAGTCGTCGAGGAGGCGCAGGGTCATGCCCTGGTGGCCAAAGCGCAGGAAGTTTTCGTCCCAGATCTTGAGGGCGTCCACCAGATCCTTCACCTCCGCCGCGCTCTGGGTGAAGGCGATGAGGCCGACCTGCTTGACGCTCCTCGGGGTGTCTTTGCGCGGAGGGATTGCTCCGGCCGCCAAGGCCTCGCGGAGCGCGCGCATCTCTGGCTCGGGATCGCCGACCGGCGGGTTGGTGCGGTACACCGTCAGCTTGTTGCCGTCCTCCGGCTGGCTGGGGAGCGAGAGCTCTAGGTCAGCCGTTGAGATGCGAAGACGCTCGATCAGGATCGCCACCTCGATCTTCGCGCGGTCGATCGCGGTGCGCGGCGTGCCCGCCGGAGCCGGGATGGTGATCGTCGCGGACGGCAAGACCCCAGCCAGCACCCCGAGCAGCTCGGGATCGGCCAAGGCCTTCTTCGCTAGCGGACCAAGGTGGAGGTCGGCGATCCCGAAGCCCATCAGAGCCTCGACGGTCCTGAGCTTCGATCCGCGATAGTTGAGCTCCACCGCTCGCGCGACCTGCTCGGGGCTCACCGGAGCCTTGACCCCGCGCGCCTGCACCTCAGCCGCGGTCTGGGTGCCCACCTTCCGGCTGCGCTGGCTGCGCGCCGGCAGCGTGGCGGCGGGCACGAGCTTCACGGGGCGCTCAGCGACCGCGACCTTCGGACGGGTCCGCGCGACCGGGCGGCGAGGCGGCTCGCCGAGCCCTGCGCCCGGGACGTCGAGCGACTTGGACTTGAGCCGCACGGGCGGTGGTTAAGCAGAAAGCATGCGCGCGGAACGACTGAGGGTTTGGGGCATCGCGCGGGCCACGAGGCCGCGATCGCGGCTTGTGGGCGGCTCGGGCGCCCCGGACCTCAGGGCGCCGAACCCCGCTCGGCCTCGGCGATCAATGGGTCGCCCTCGGGGGCTCCCGTGCGCAGTCGGCGGAGTCGCTGGACGGTCGCTTCCGCCTCGCCCGCCTTGCCGAGCGCGCGCTGCGCTTGAGCCGTGTAGACGAGGCATGGCCCGACCGCGCCACCCCAGGCCGTGCTGAAAACGCGGGGCTCGATCAGCTCGGCGCAGTCTTTAATCACCGCGTCGTGCTGATGCGCCAAGCGGCGAGCCTGCGCCGCCAAGAACCACTCGTTGACCACCCACCGTCCGTCCCCCGACTGCTCGGGCGCGGCCTCGAAGTGCTCGGCAGCCTCGGCGTACCGGCGGGAGACGAAGAGCTTGGAGGCTTGGGCGACCTCGGCGAGCTCGGGGTACCAGCTCCCGAGGGCCGGCTCGATGAGGCTCAGCTCGCCGGCGTGCGCGCCGATCAAAGCACCGAGCATGCGCACGCCGGGATCCTCGGTCTGCTCCGAGCGGATCGCCGGCTGAATGGTCTTGGCCAGATCTAGGAGTCGCGCCCGGCTCTCCCACGGGACCTCGATCACCACGAAGGTCCATAGCCAGTTGTAGCGTGGGCCAGGCTCGACCTCGGAGAGTGCGGCCTCGATCTGTCGCCGGAGCAGGGAGACGTCGGCGCCGCGCGCGATCTCGTAGCCGTAGCGCGTGATCTGACTGACCGCGCTGGGCGTCTCCAGGCGCCCGGTGATGGCCAGGGCCAAGTCCAGCTGGTTGGTCGTGGCATAGGCCATGGCGAGGGTGTTGAGGGCCGACACGCCCGTATCTCCAACCCCATATTTCTCGGTCAAATCGCGCAGCGGAGGGATCGCCTCCTTGATCTTGCGCTGAGACATGAGGCCCTTAGGCCTCCACACCGCCCAGAAGTCGTCGTCGTCCGCCCGCACCTGACGCAGCGCGGTCTCGATCCGCTCCGGAGAGCCTTGCGCCAAGGAGTAGGTCAGCAGGTGCAGTGAACCCAGCCGGAAGCTCGGATACATCGCGATCAACCGCAGGTAGGTCTCGGCGGCCTCTCGCGGGTGACCCGTGTGATACAGCGACTCGAAGGCGCCGTAGATGATGTCGCGATCCTCTGGGTACTGCTGGAGCGCGCGATCGAAGTACTCCCGCGCGTCGACGAAGCGCCGATCCACGAACAGCCGCAGACCCTCCAGGAAAGCCTGGCGCACGCTCGAGGGATGAAGATCGAGCGCGCGCTGGATATAGGCCAGCGTCTCGGGCTTGGGTCGCTCGTGCCACCACGCCGTCACCGCCAAGTAGTAGTACGCGTCTCCGCTCGAAGGGTTGATGGTGACCGCCGCCGACAGCGCGGTCAGCGCCTCGGGGAGCTGGTGCTGTTCGAGCTTGGCGATGCCGAGCAGGTACTGGCGATCGAAGTCGAACTGGTAGCCGCGGGAGGCGAGGCGGACCGGCCGCCCCAGCACGGTCTGGGCGATCTCACCCGCGAAGGACCGCACGCGCTCGGGGACCTCACTCGGTGAACAGTCGAAGGCGAAGCGCCGGCCCTCGTCGTCTGGCGTGTCTGCCGGCACCACGTTCATCGAGACGCGGACGCCGCCCGGAGAGCGGGCGACCTTGCCTCGCACCAGCCAAGCCGCGCCAAGCTTTCGCGCCGCGCTGGCCCACTCCGCCTCCGAGGCCTGGGAGTTTCCGACGCGGCTCGAGATCCGATAGAAGCCGATGGGGCGCAGGCCATCGACCTGCTCCAGCTCGATCCCCAGCAGATGCGGGAGGCCCTCGCGAGAGAAGTCGAGCTCCGGCAGCCCCGTCACATCCTCGAAGGGCAAGAACGCGATCTTGCCGCGATCGATGGCGGCCAGCTCGTCGGCGGCGACGTTCCGGCTGCGTTGCGCGAAGAGCGCGGCGCCGAGCGCGATTACCGCCAGGATCAAGCTCAGCCCCGTCACCGCGATGAGCAATCGCGAGCCGCGAGCCGAGCCAGACTGCACCTGGACCGAGAGGTCGTGCGCTGGGAGGCTGAGCGGCGCGGCAAAGGTGACGCGCCCCTGCTCCTCGGGCCCGCGGGCTGCCGTCTCGCCCGTAATCCCGCCGTCCTCCCGCCGCAGCGCCTCAGCGAAGGACTCCGCGGTGGGGAAGCGCTCCTCGGGCTTCTCGGCGACGGCCCGCGCGATCGCCACGGCCAAGGCCACGTCTCCCGTCTCGTTGAGCAGGTGCTGATAGGGATTCTCGATCGAGCGGTGGTCGGTGTGGAGCTTGGTGCCCGCGGCCAGCTCAAACAGCGTGACCCCAACCGAGTAGATGTCGGCGCGCCCATCGATGACCCGCCCCCGCAGTTGCTCGGGGGCCATATAGGCGGGCGTGCCGACGTAACCGCCGGTGCCCGTGAGCTGGGAGTCCTGAGACCACGCGACCCCAAAGTCCGCCAGCTTCACGCCTCCGCCCGGCTCGATCAGGATGTTGGCGGGCTTAACGTCGCGGTGGACGATCTGACTCTGGTGAGCCGCGCCGAGCCCCGCCAAGACGGCGCGGCCGATGGCGCGGACCTCCGCGGTCGGCAGACGCTTGTCGCGCCGCAGGCGTTCGCGGAGCGACTCGCCCTCCACGAGCTCCATCACCATGAAGGCACCGTCGGGATCGCTGTCGAAGACGGTGACGATGTTGGGATGCCGCAGCGCCGCTGCGGAGCGGGCCTCGCGCGCGAATCTGGCGCGGACCACGGGATCCGCTCGGCCGCTCTGGGACAGGACCTTCACCGCGACCGCGCGGCCGAGCGCGGTGTCTTTGGCGCGAAAGACGGTGCCCATCCCTCCGCGTCCGATCACCGCCTCTGGTTGAAAGCGCGGCGGGAGGAGCCGCGCGGCCTCCTGAAGGAGCTCAGACTTGGGGGCGGACTCCACCGGCTCGAGCTCGGGACGAAGGGGCGGAGCGCTGGGCTGAGTGGCGTCATGCTCGGCTTTTCCGCGGACCTCCACGGTCCGTCCTGGCTCTTCTGCGTCCAGGCCCATTGGCTTGTGAGCATAGGCGTGCGGGCACGTGCGCGTCCATGCCACGAGGTCGGGCGGAGGGTGAGATCAGGCGCGACTCAGGCGCCGTTCACTCGAGGATCGGACAGCGAGGATTCCGGAGCGCAGCCAGGCCTTTGGTGAAGCAGCTCCTCGATCAAGCTCAGGAGCCGCTTCTGCTTGGCGAGCTCGTGATCTTCGAGCGGAGCGGCCCACCCGCTGGGGAGCGTCGCCACATCGTCCGGGTGCGGTGGCGAGCGCTGACGCCAACGGTCGCCCGAGAGGGTGTACGCCTCGCTGAACCGTAGCTCGCTCCCATCGGGGTTGCGCCCGGTGAGCAGCACCCACGCGAGATCGCTCCGTACGACGCGCACATCTCGCACCCGCAGGCCGCGGTGGAGCATGCGCACCAGCGCGCCGGTCGAGTAGAGGTCCTCTTTGATCCCGTTGCGCTCCACCCAGGAGTGAACCAGGCCCTTCTTGCGCGACTCGATGGAGGAGAGGAGCCGCTCCTTCTCGCGGACCAAACCGACCTCTTTGGGTCCGGCCTCGCCCGCGCTGGGGGCGTCGGTGCAGAAGAAGCCGCGCTTGGCCCACCGCTGGAGAGCCGACTTCTCGCGCTCGATCCAGGCCTCCTTTTCCCGCAGGGTCTCGCGCTCCAGGCGCTGGGCCAAGTCGGCGTCGAAGCGGCGCACCAGCTCGCCGGCGCTCTCCATGTACGTCGACCAGTTGAGGTCCCAGTCAAAGCAGTCGATGAGCCTCGGGGAGCCGAGCTCGACCGCGCGCCAGCAACTCATCGCGGCCGCGGCCGGGGTCGCGAGATCGAGTGGTGGATACTGGAGTGACTGATGAAGCCACTCGGCGGCCATGGCGATCGGCCGCGCGAAGGCAAAGCCGCGCGCCTCGCTGATCACCTTCGCGGTGCTGATGCCGATGACCTCGCCGCGGGCGTTGAGAACCGGACCCCCCGAGCTGCCCTGGCTGACCATGGCGTCGTGCTGGATCACGCCGCTCGGCAGCGCGCTGACCAGACCGGAGGTGAACGACCAGACCGCCTCCTGAGGATGCCCGAGGACCAAGATGGCCTCTCCGACCCGCAGTGGATCGGTGGAGAAGCGCACCGCCGCATGGGCCGAGGTGTCGGCGTCGATCTTGATCACCGCCAAGTCGGTGGTGCTCGCGCGATCGACCTCTTCGGCCGCGATCAGCTCTGACTGGTTCTCGTAGAGGAAGCGCGTCAGACCCCCGTCCATCGGCGTGTAGGTGACCCGGCCCTGACGAAAGAGCATCGCGCGGATCTTCTTGGCGCCCTCGATGACATGGAGACTGGTCAGGACGTGGCCGGTCTTGCTGACGACGAGCCCCGCGCCGTAAGCCGTCTTGCCATCGGGGCGGTCGGTCACGATCAACACGACCGAAGGACGGACGGCGTCGACGAGGCTCGCGAGGTCCCCGCTGCCGCGCGGCGGGAGCACGATGGGTTCAGCAGGAGGGGAAGGAGAGCTGGGGGGAACGAGCGCCCCGGGACCGCTACAGCCGAGGATCAGGCTGGCGATGAGCGACGCACGTCCCCGCGTTACCACGCGCTAAAAGTACACCCGGGCACCGAGACGAACAAACAGCGGAGACTGGTAAGAGATCGGCTGGCCGTAGTTGGCGTTGCGGCGGACCACGGTGCCGCTGGTGGTGCGGAGGTTCTTCAGGTCCTCGATCGTGCCACCCTGGATCGGGTTGACGCGGTCGAAGGTGTAGTCCTCGTCGACCAGGGTCACACCCCGGAAGTTCAAGGCATTGAAGACGTTCAGGCTGAACTCGACTTTGTCGAAGCGGTACAGGGCGGACAGGTCGAGGGAGTAGAGCATCGGCGTCCGGCCTCCCGACCCACGGGGCAGGATGTAGGTCTCAGAGTTGCCGTAGTACGGGTTGCGGCCCAGGACCTCGATCGGCTGTCCGGAGGTCATGTTCCACGCCGCACCGATCGTCAGGCCGTCATCCTTGCGAACATCGCTGGTCGGGATGAAGTACGCGCCGCGGATCTTGAGGAGGTGCGGGCGGTCGTTGGGCAGCGGACCGTCGTGGTTCTGCAGGAGGTCCGGCAGGTCGAAGGCGGTCGAGATGTTCGGGTCGAGCTGACCGTTGGAGGACTGGTACAGGCCGGGATAGTTACCGTAGGTCCGGCCGTAGGTGTACGAGGCCAACAGGAGGAAGTTCTTGCTGAACTTCTTCTCCGCGGTGATCTGCAGCGCGTTGTAGTTACGGGTCGGGACCGGGAAGGTCTCGATGCCCTTATAGGTCTGCAGGAGCTGGATGCCCTTGTCCTTGGCGGTCTGCGCAGCCTCACGCGCCGCGTCGGTCGTCGCAGCCGCGAGATCCGCATTGGCCTTGGTGATCTTGGCCTCGAGGTCCTTCACCACCGCCGGGTCCGTGGGCTCACCCGGGTTGGCGATCAGGTAGAAGTTCGCGCCGTCGACCGAGAGGTCTTCCACGACGCGGCCGAGGTCGCGGTGGATGAACTTGGCGCCGAGGACCATGTCCCAGCCCACGTCCACGTTCAGACCGGCGGTGATCTCATTGGAGAACTGGCCCTTGAGCGAGGGAGAGACGGCGCCGTACTCGCCGCCGCTGACGTCCTCACGGGTCGGGGGCGGGACCACGCAGGCGAGCGGGTCGATGCGGCCGCGCGCGTCCTTCTTACAGGGGCCGATCGGGTAGCCGCTGATGATGCCTTCGGCGACGAACTGGCGGTCGTTGATGTCGAGCGGGGTGGCCTCAAAGAAGCGGCCGTAGCTGGCGAAGACCTTGGCCAGACCCTTCTGGGTGAAGTCGTAGACCACGCTCATGCGGGGCGCGATGTTGTCGGCGATGTTGAGGGCGGTGGAGCCGTCGAGCGCCTTGATCTGCTCCAGCTCCCAGCGCACGCCGGGCTCGAGGATGAGGCCCGGGATCCACTTGGGGCTCCACTGATCGCGCAGGTAGAAGGACTCACGCCAGGTCTCCGTGTAGGGGTCGAAGCCGCCGGGCTGAATCACCGGCTGGTCCTTCACGATCGTGGCGAACTGGCGGGCGATCTCGATCTCGTCGTCGGAGAAGATGTCGAGGATGTAGCCGCCCGTGTAGAAGCGGTGATCTTCGTAGCCGTTGATCTCCATCTCGCCGCCGACCTTGAGCTCGTTGGTGCCGGCTAGGTTGAAGAGCACGGTGGCCGAGAGCTGAGCCACGAAGCGGGTCGAGATGGTGTCGTTGGCGAAGCCGAAGCCGCCGTAGCGGTAGTTGGTGATCGGGCAGGGATTGAAGGCCACGCCGTGGACCGCGACGGCGGTGCAGCCGGCGATCGGCTCGTAGTCCGCCAAGGACACGGTGCGGGTGTCGGTCAGCTCGGGCGTGTTGATGGCCGGGCGCTGCGACAGATCCTCGATGTGGTAGCCGATGAGGGCGTCGATCTGCAGGTGGCGATCGAGGAGCTTCGAGGTGAAGTGGCCGATGATGTCGTGGACCCAGTTGTTCTCCTTGAACCGCTGGTGGGGGACGTCATTGCCGACCGCCGTTACCTTGGAGTTGGAAGCGCCAAAGCCGTCGAAGACCTGGGGCGTGCCGATGTACTCGAAGCTGAACTTGTTGTCGTCGTCGATGCGGACGTCGACCTTGCCGATGTAGTTCATCGCCCAGGTGCTGTTGAAGAAGTCGCGGTCGGCGCCGGCGAGGTCCTCGGTCTTGAAATTGCCCGCCACGCAGAGGGCTGGATCGCGATCCTTGATGTAGTCGGGGCAGACCGCAGCGGCGTCGGTGTCGACGTCGCCCTGGTAGGTGCCGGACATTTGGGTCGCCGGCAGGTCCTTCGAAAGGCGGCGGCGGATGACGCGGTGGGTTCGGACCTGGGTCCAGTCCGGCGCGATACCCATGAAGAACCAAACGCGGTCCTTGATGATCGGTCCGCCGACGGTGATGCCGAAGTCGATGCCGCGGTTGTTGACGAAGCGGTCGCGCGCGGCGGCCTCGCCAGCGCGGCCGATGCGCTTAGGCTCGAGCTGGCCGGGAAGGAAGTTGAACCAAGCCTCGCCCTTGAACTCGTTGCTGCCGGACTTGGTCACGACGTTGACCACACCGCCGGTGGCGTGTCCGTACTCCGCGCTGTAGCCGGAGGTGATGAGCTGGGTCTCGCCGATGAACTCGAGGCTGAGCGAGGTGCCGACCAAGCCGAGGGCGGGGTTCGTCGTGCTGAGGCCGGAGATGATGTAGTTGTTCTCGGGGCCGGTCGCGCCGTTGAAGGAGTAGCCGACGTCATCGGTCGCGGAGCCAGGGGCCGCGGTGATGACCGACTCGTAGGTGCGGCCGCGGACCGGGGTCTTCTTCACCAGGTCCTCGCCGAACTTCGTCTTGTCGGTCGCCGAACCCACGTCGACGGTCGGCGCGCGCTCGGTGACGGTGATGGTCTGCGTCGCGGCCTTCTTGGACGGGATCTTGATGTTCACCGCCAAGGTGTCGTTGGCGCTGAGCACCACCCGCGGCTGCTCCATCGTGATGTCCGCGAAGTAGAAGCGGACCATG
>Ga0154020_10001371_pt1 | contig 30176 bp, 20 predicted proteins | sample Klosneuvirus_201_FD_109709 | JGI IMG/M metagenome (GOLD analysis project Ga0154020, IMG submission 109709) | Active sludge microbial communities from wastewater, Klosterneuburg, Austria - Klosneuvirus_20160825_MG | ecosystem: Engineered > WWTP > Aerobic digester > Activated sludge | place...
CACCCATGTGGTAGCCATCATGCATACGAGAGCGATGCGCGTAGAATACCGTGACCAATCGGCCATCGGAAAGTTGGACTGTACTGGGATATCCCATGTCGCCGCTGGCTTGAAACAGACGCAGCGGGGCACCCCATGACTTGCCGTCGTCGTTACTGAGCCGTGCCTCGATGTTGCCGTTTTGGCGGTTGCCGTAGGTGAGGACGAGGCGATTGTCTTTGAGCCGGATGAGGTTGGGCGGGTGCTTGTGAAAGCCGGTGAGCAGGCCCTCATCGGTCCATGTTTTGCCGTCGTCGCTGGAGCGGAACTGGCGGAGTTCCTGACCATGCTCCGGCGCGGGACGGTTCGAGGTGCGGGCGACACAGAGCCAGCCTTTTCCTGCCAGCGGGAGCAGCACGGTTTCGTTGATGCCGTCAGCAATCTTTCCGCTTGTCTGCCACGAGCGGCCCTCGTCGCGGCTCGCCATCAGCCAGGCGGCTTCAGCGTTGGCGTGCTTTTCATCCACAGAATAAACCACCGTTCGCAGACTGCCATCCGCGCCGTGCACGATGCTGCCGAAGGGATACGGTTTCAGCCCGCTGCCGACCCGTGCGGGAAAAGTGCCGGTGTTGGTCCATGTCTTGCCGAAGTCCTCCGAGCGGAAAACCCGCACATCATTCGGAGCGCGGCGGCCCTCTTCATTCGCCGCATCGTCCATGCCGCTGGCCACCACGAGCACGTCGCCCTTGGCTGAAAGGCCGGAGGCCCAGTGGCAATAGTTGGCGGTCTTTGCCGGTCGGGCGGCAGCGGTTGCTTGTAGGTTCCATGTCCTCCCGCTGTCGGTGCTGGCCCACGCATCTACATCGCCCGGCAGAGTCGTGTGCGCTGCGGCGTTGTAGCCGAGGGCGAGCAGCGTGCCATCCGGCGCAGTCTGAATCTGCGGCCACAGCCCGCCGCCTTTCACGACGACGGCGGTGAAGTCGGGTGTCAGCGGAGTCGCCTCCACATCCTCTTTGAGGTTTCCGGCAGGCACCACGGGCGCGAACTTCTCAGCCTCGTCGGCGGCATGCATGGACGAGGCCGTGCAGCTCAGCAGAAGCATGGCGAGGCAGATAGCGGAGCACAAGCCGATCCTCAAATGGAGGAGGGTGTTCCTCATGAACAGCATGGTTGGGTTCCTTTTCATTCGGCACCTTCGAACTTGATGGAATACAGGTCCGCATCCCGCATTACGAAGCGGAGCCGCACCGGCTTGCCTGACAGCGCGTCGAGATCCGGGTTGTTTTTCCAGAGGGCGTTGCGGGCCACGGTGTCACCATAGAGTTCGATGCTGTCGTCGAGCGTGAAGCCGGGTAACGGTTTGCCGTCGGCATCCTGAATTTCCACGCGCAGCGAGCCGAACGCGGAACTGGCAAAGTTCAGCGAGAGCTGCGAGCCCTTGAAGATCACCGGCGGGGTGAGCAACTCGCCGCCGGCAATCGGCGCGTGGATCGAGGCGAACCCGTCTAGCCGCAGCGTGTAGCGGCGGAGCTGGACGACTCCCACTTCGTAAAATTCGTGGCGGTAAAGCGTGAGCTCCGGCGCGGCACCCTCCAAGTCCGATGCGGTTTCGACCAGATGCGAGGCCACGGCGTCGTAGTAGGTGTAGGTGCCGGGCCGCTCCGGGCCGGGCGGCATAAAGGTCGAGGGCGCGAGATCGAACTTTTCACCGTCGCGGCTCCACATCAGTTGCACTTCGCTCAGCGGTCCGGGGCGCTTCCATGTCTCAATGTTCTTGCGCCGCTTCTCGGTGTCCGGCAACTGCTCCATGGCGGGCGACCAGGGACGGTCCTCATACATCATGGGCAAGCCGATGTAGAGGTGGGGCGCGCGGTGGTAGGGACGGACGACATTGCTATAAAACTGCGCGGAAGGCGTGGAGGTATAGGTCAGCAATTTTCCCGGATTGGACTTGCCGAACTCCTTCCATGTCGCCGTTTTGATCTGGCGCAGCCAGTTGTTCATGTTGTCAAACGCCTGGGCGGACGTCCGGTAGTAGGCGCGATACCCGCCGGTGTTCGGGTCCCAGAACACCAGATTCTGCGAGTCGAAATTGCCGTCGTTGAGCAGGACACCTTCCTTCTGGGCCATCGTCCAGTGAATGCCGTCAGGGGATTTCCACACCGCCAGATCCTTGTCTGCCGTGGACCAGTTGCCGGGGCCGACCCGCCCGGAGACCGCCTTGTAGAGCGCATCCGGAGTCGCGGACGGATTCTCGTCGCGAAACACCATCAAATTCCCGTCGTGGAATCCGGCCGTCTGGAGCACGATGTTGTTCGTCTTGGAACCCTGGAATTCCACCAGGCCGAGGTCAGGGCGGTTCCAATGGATGCCGTCCCGGCTCTCCGCGTAGCAGGTGAAGCCGGGTGGCTTGCTGGTGTCCAGCGCCCGATAATACATTCGGTAAATGTCGCCATCCCGGAAGACCACGCTATCGCCACAGGAATTACCCTCCCACGGCTTGTCGAATTTCATGACCACCTCGCGCGCCACGGGGTGGTGAAAGACCCGCTGCGCGCCGCCCTCAAGGCGGTTCACCATCAGGTTATCCAAAAACAACTCGCGGCGGCTGCCGATGTTCACCGGGTCTTGGGCCGATGCCGCGCCACACAGCGCGGCGAGGATAATCAGGAATAGGAGGTTTGTTTTCATGGGTGGGTTTCGTTTCACTTGGTTTCTTCAAATTTGATCGAATACAAATCAGCGTCCCGCATCACGAAACGCAGGCGCACCGGCTTGCCTGACAGCGCGTCGAGATCCGGGTTGTCTTTCCAAATGGCATTACGGGCGACGGTGTCGCCGTAGAGTTCGATGCTGTCGTCGAGCGTGAAGCCGGGTAACGGTTTGCCGTCGGCATCCTGAATTTCCACGCGCAGCGAACCGAACGCGGAAGAAGCGAAGTTCATCGAGAGCTGCGAGCCCTTGAAGATCAGCGGCGGCGTGACCAGCTCGCCACCGGCTATCGGCGCGTGGATCGACGCAAAACCGTCGAGCCGCAGCGTGTAGCGACGGAGCCGGACATCGCCGATGTAGTAGAACTCCTGGGCATACAGCGTGAGTTCCGGCGCGGCGCCTTCCAGGTCCGACGCCGTTTCAACGAGGTGCCATGCCACGTTGTCGCTGTAGGTCCAGGAACCGGCTCGCTCCGGGCCGGGTGGCAGGAACGTGGAAGGGGACAGTTCGAAGGTGCTGCCATCGCGACTCCACATGAGTTGCACTTCACTCAATGGTCCAGGCCGCTTCCACTCCTCGACGTTCTTCCGCCGCTTCTCGGTGTCCGGCAATTGCGCCATGGCGGGTGACCATTCCCGATCTTCATACATGCCGGGAAAGCCCAGGTAGAGGTGAGGTGCGCGGTGGTAGGGGCGGATGCCGTTGGTGTAGAACTGCGCCGACGGCTTCGACGTGTGACTCAGCCACGCGCCCTGGGTCCAGTTGCGGAAGTCAGACGAGGTTCCGGTCTTGATGTCGCGGATCCATCCTGGCTGACGGGCGTCGCGGAAGTAGGCCCGGTAGGCCCGGGTGTTCGGATCCCAGAACGCCAGGTTCACCGAGTCGAAGAAGCCCTCTTGGGCGAAGACTCCCTGGTCCTGCATGAGAGTCCAGCGGATGCCGTCCGGCGACGAGAGGACGGCCAGTGACTTCTCCCGACTCAGCCAGTCATCAGCCGTGTTGCCCGGTCCATAGAGAGGGGCCACGGCCTTGTAGAGCGCATCGGCCGCGGCCTCTGGATTCTCATCGCGGAAGGGAGTGAGCGCGTCGAGTGCCCATCCCTCGGGGGCGGCAGGCTTCGGAATGAGGTTGTTGTCCTTGGATCCCTGGAACTCCACGAGTCCGAGCGCAGGGCGCGTCCAGTGACGGCCGTCGGCGCTTTCCGCGTAGGCATCGAAGGTGTGTGCACCTCGCTTCTCACCGCCGGCCGAGCCGGGGGTGTTGGAGGCCCGGTAATACAAGCGGTAGACGTCCCCGACCTGGAAGACCGCAACTGCAAGGCAGGTGTTGCCCTCCCACGGCTGGTCAAAGGTCATCACCACCTCGCGCGGCACGGGTTTGTGGAAGACTCGCTGCGCGCCGCCTTCGAGGCGGCCCACCATGAGATCGTCGAGGAACAATTCGCGGCGGCCGTTGATTGATATCGGCTCGCTAGCCACCAAATAGGTCGCCGCTGAAGACGCTCCGATCGCCGCCACAAACAGCAAGGCAAAGATCCGCGTCAATCTCCGCAGCCCCTGCGCTTTTTCGCGAGGTTTCGAAGACGACTTCGCTGCGCTGGTGGAAGTAGCACGTGATGCGTCAAGCAGGACGAGTCCGGCGGTCGTGAATGCCGAACGGCAAGCGGTGGAAAATGTTGGCGTCATGGCTAGATCATTTCTGTTGAATGGAGACCGGGTACAGGGGATCGAGGAGGGGTTGGTTGGATTGCCAGAGAAAGACTTCGTTAGCGATCAATTCCTCGTCGCTGAGAGGGCGATCGTAGAGCAGAACTTGTACATAACGACCAGCGAGAAAACCGCGATTGAACGGAGGGATGTTTGCGTCATTACTCCAATATCGTGCGGCCACAGTGAGATCATCCATCTCAATGACGGCGTCCGGTCGGTCGCGAGTTAGCTGTGGTCGCCCATCGATGCGCAATTGAACGCCTGCTGGTCCAGGTTGGCTGCGAAGGGTGAAAATTAGAAACTGGCCAAAATCATGGCTTTCCGACATCACATCAATGACGCCAGGGTATCCGGGGCCTTCGGTCATCACCGTTTCCAGCCGTGCTGTCGGTTCATGCATCAGATCAAGATTGAAGCCACTTTGGTAATCGTTCCTGGCACGTGCATTGGCGGAGATGATTCCAGGCCAGCCACGATTGTGTTCTGGCGCAACGACGATCATGGCCGTGAAGGTGTTGGAGCGAAGTTGATTGGTTGTGGCTAACAAATAATCGTCGATACCATCAAACTGTAGATAGTTCCCTTGCGAGGAGGACCGGAAAGAAGGCTGTGCTGTATCCTGTCGCTGGACTGCATCACGTCCCCAACCGCTGGCATCCGGCCAGATGGCCAGCAAATTCCCATCACGAATCTCTGGCAGTTGTTGGGCTTGTCGTGCGGCGTTCACGCGGGATGCATCCAGCCACCACTGCAAGCCCGCTTTGATTGGGAGGCGTTGGTCTGCCCAGGGTTCGAGTTCCGCAGCGATTGGCTGAAAGGCGAAATCTTGCGGGTTGCCGCCAGCATAAACATAACTGAAGAGGTCATGCAGTTCTTGATCGTTCAACGTGTTCAGCAAGCCGGTTGGCATGAGGGACACATCGGCGGCACGCTGTTCTTCAATGCGTTCCGTTTCGATCTTTGTCAACTCGTTAGGTTTATTGGGATTGGTAACGAGTGTGATCTCGGATTCTGTTTCCTGCCGAACGATACCACTGAGAATGGTGCCATCATCGAGAATAAAAATCTTTGATCGATATTGATCTGCAATCACTTTCGAGGGCTCGATGATTTCTTGCAGCAAGGCGGCGTGCGGATCGTTCGCCAGGGCCAAGCGTTGTCGAATGGCAGTTAGGTCGGGACCAATCTTTACGTCCGACTGTGCAGTGCTTGTGAGGTTGGTATGGATTGCATGACAGTTTGCACAGGAGGCTTTTTGAAACAGTTTTTCCCCTGAGGCGAAGGATGGAGTGCGAAATTGCTGGTGTTGACGTTGCAGGGATGACCGGGCTTGCACGACAGACCATTCGCGGTTGACTTTCGGGGTTGGGTCTTCCAGTTGCAACCATTTCTCTTCGATATCGACAGGAATGCCGGCTTCAGGGATATCGAAATTAGCGGTCCAAAGGATGCCTTGGACAAGCAAGCGTCGAAAGCTGGGATGGCTGTAGTTGTCGTGGAAGTGGCCGAGGGTGCTGCCAAAGCTGCGGCCGCCATCGGGACGTTGGAATGTCCAAGCGACCGTCTGCGGTTGGCCTTTGATCTCGACCTGGAGTAGAGGTTTTGCTTGTGGGTGAAAGCGAAGGTTCAGATAGAATTCGTCGCGCAGTTCATAACCATTCCAACCGCGACAGATGGGATGTTCCGGATCGACTTGTTGCAGCGGCCGATGGTCGACAGTCAGTCCGGAGAAGTCAAAATTGAACCAGCCACCAAGAAGATTTCCGTAGCGTTCGCCAATCGCCACTTCAGCGCCGGTGGCCCAGTGGATGGCAGTGAAACCGACACCGCGCTGCATCAGTTGCATGGCCTGAGCGCGATGTTGCGGAGCAAACAGAATGTCACCCGCCGGGCGCGAATAGAAAACAATGGCGTCTGCCTGTGCGAGTAATCTTTCATCGCGCGGCCAATCGACGTCGGGAGAAACGATTGCCTCGACCCCCGGCGTTTGATTCAACGTCTCGGCCAGCAGGCGACACACGTCGGTATACATGTGGGTGGCCCAGGGGTGGTCGAGCTGGGTTGGAATCAAGACGATTCGCTTGACGGCCTCCTCCTCTTCGCGTGTTCGTTCACGAGCAGCTGCCGAGGGGTGAAAGTTGCACCAAGCGATGCTAACGTTAGGGGGCACTGCGTTAGGCAATGACGAACCAGCTATGGGATCTTGTTGATAGACAAGATAAAGATCGAACAGACCTTCTTCAGAAGCGATCGTAACCGAGTGATCCTGGAAGCGAGTGGATGTTTCTTGCAGGTTAAGATTGGCGACTTCGGCACCATTGGGAGCATCGATGCGCACCGAAAGCGAACCAGATTGGGGCGAGGAACTAGCCAGGTTCAGTGTAATTTGTTCAACATCCGCTAGACGTAAATCGCGGAAGACGATCCACCCCTCGGGTTGAATTCGGGCGACGAGTCCCACACCACCTTCGAAGACATCGACGATCTCGCTCTTGTAGTAATCATCGGCGAAGGCAGCTCGCTTGAAACGACTGTGAAGAATGCATTCCGCATCGCCTCGCAAGGGAGCAAGCTCGGGAGAATTCGCAATGCCGCTATCGGTATACTCCGCCGTGAGTGTAAGGATGGAAGGTTGAGTATTCTCGGGTCGTGTTGTCGTAAAGAAGCCATGAGTTCCTGGCATCGGTGCTTGGCTTTCGTCTCCTGCGAGTGAAAGGATCCAGCGGACCATTGTTTGGGCTTCTTCTAACGAATGTTGAGGATGGGGAGGCATTGGTTTGTTCCCCCAGACACCAGTTCCCCCTTGGACGATTTTAGCGGCGAGCTGTTCGACTGCAGCGGGTTGGCTTTTGTAACGCCGCGCGACCTCATGATAAGCAGGGCCCGCGGAAGCCGCTTTGGCAGTATGACAGGAGAAGCAAGTGGTTCGCCGCATCATGGCTAGTCCAGGATGTAGATCTTGATAATTAGCAGCCCGTCGATTCGCATAGCGACGGCTAGTAACAACGCGCGCCGAGGGAATCGTCTGATCGGCCGTCGTACCGTCTTCTTCATCTTTAACAACGACTTGGTAGCGAATCGTATCGCCCCAGTCGAAGAACGAACCGTGAAGTGGTGATTGAATGCTGACGATGGGTTGGGCATTTCCGACGGGGATACTCATCTCCTGCGCGTTGGTTGCTCCTGCGGAGTCGTGAACCATGAGGCGAACAGTATGGATGCCCGGTTCTGCGAAGAGAGCGCTTACTGATGCTGAACTTGATCGTTGCGGTTGCCCATCGATTTCCCAAGTGAAAGCCAGCGCGTCGCCGTCGGGATCAGTGGAGTCGGTTGCAGCAAGTTGGACATTCAACGGATGTCGACCAGCCGCTGGGCTGGCCGTGATGCGAGCTGTTGGGGTTCGATTACCGCGACGATACACAATTCGCGAGATCTGCGAGTCGGTGTTGTTTCCCCAAGTGTCACCGTATTCGATCACGTACAAGGTGCCATCGGGCGCGACCTCCATATCGATCGGCTTGCGAAACAGCGTTTCGGGCATAAAGGGTTCAATGTCAATTACCTTGCCAGCATCATCCAATGAGACAGTTTGAATCCAATTGCGAGTCCAATCGTAGATGAACCAGCGATTGCTGAAACGGTCATGCAGTCGCAATGGTTGGTCGGCAGCAGCGCGGTAGACTGGGCCAGCCATAGCGCTACGACCACCGCTACCAAAGGTTGGGAACTCACTTGAATCTGTCGATGGATACCACAACAAAGCAGGCAGTGGTGGGGGAAGCTGTTTTAGTCCTCTGTTGTTTGGAGAGTTGTTTATTGGATTGGAAAGACTGAACTGTTCGCCCGCTTGCCGCGTTGTAAAGTCGAACATGCGATAGGCTTCGTTTGGACCGACGAACATTGGCCAACCAAAGTTTCCTGCTGTCGTCGTCCAGTTGAATTCATCGTAGCCATTGACGCCGATTTGCAAGTCTTCCTGGATATTGGGGCCAACGTCTCCCCACATCACTGCACCAGTGACTGAGTCAGTAGTGACGCGAAAGGGATTGCGACATCCCATCGCATAAATCTCTCTACGACCAACTTGCGGATCGCTAAACAAATTGCCGGAGGGAATGGTGTAGGACCCATCGGGTTCGGGATGAATGCGAAGGATCTTGCCGCGCAAGTCTTGCGAATTGGCGCTGGTCCGGAGGGCATCAAAGTTTTCGCGGCCGGGGCGAACATCGACCGGAAGCTCGGGAATGGGTGGGCAATTGTCTCCCGTTCCCAGTACTAAGTTGCCATCAGCATCCATGCAGAGCCCGCCACCCATATGAATCGCGCCATCGCTTTCAATCGAGTAGCTTAGCAAGGCGACTTCCGAATCAAGCAGCAAGCGATTCTCTGCAGTCTTGAAACGGCTCAGCCGCATCGTCTGCGGCCGTTCGCTGGGGCAGAAGAATAGGTAGATCAGTCCGCTGTCGGTGAAGTTGGGATCGCATGCCAGACCTAGCAAGCCGACTTCGCCATAAACGGCGACGGGCACGGTTCCTAGAAGATCTGTTTTCTGGGTGCTGAGATTGGTGCGTTTGAGTGCTCCGCTACGTTCGATGAACAGCAGCGTTTGCGAGTCAACAATCTCAAGCTGCATGGGGTCGCTGCAGGCTGGAACCAAAACCTCTTTCTCGAATCGCAAAGGATCAAAGTCCTCGGCGTGTAAAGCATTCGAGTGAGAGGCAAGCGACAAACCTGCAATGCAAACGACAGCGAATCGAAACAAGTTCTGCATTATGAATTCTTTGAGGGATAGGAAAGCACCTTTAGAAGTCGTTCGGCACACTGAGCAGCAAAGACAGGATCATTGATTTCGCAATCGATCATGGTCAAGTCGATGTCTGCACGAAGATGCTTACGAAGGCTTTCGAGCAGTGATTGATCGGCCCAGGGATTGTGGAATGGTTGACCAGCGGCTGAGATGATGCTGATCGCTCGCAGAGGAAATAGAACTTCGACGGGACCAACGGATGCATTGAGTTTCTGGGCGATGATCTCGCCAAGTTGCTCACATTCCTCGGGCGTTGTTCGCATCAATGTGATTTGGGGATTGTGCTGATAGAAAACGCGATCGCTAAAGTGACTCGGAACTGTATCTCGCGCACCGAAGTTCACCATGTCCAAGCAACCCGGCGCGATGATTGCGGGTATGCCTCGACGCGCAGCGGCTTCCAGTCGATGAGGTCCACCGCGCATGACGCCGCCGACCAATTCATCCGCCCATTCGGTCGTCGTAAGATCCAAAACGCCCGCGACGACACCCGATTCAATGATCGCTTCCATCGTCCGACCGCCGGTGCCAGTGGCGTGAAAGACAAGCACTTCAAACCCAGCACCTTCGAGCAATTTCCTTGCATGTTCAACACACTTCGTCGTGTTACCAAACATCGAAGCCACAATGAGAGGTTTGTTGCAATCTTTACCTGAGCTGTATACGCTAACCTCGGGTTTCGATTTCCCATCAGATGGAATGTCGTTCTGTGCGTCACCCGTGGCTAGCGCCATCGTCTCAGAATTCATCGTGCTTGGGATGCGACTTTGCGTATCAGCAAGGGCAACCACGACCGCGGCCGCTCTCGCAAAAACATCTCTTGAAATGCGATTCAGCCCACTTACATCCACGATGCTGGGAATCATCATGATGTCCGACACATCGACATAAGCCGACACATCCTTTCCAGCCATAGTCGAGACCATAACTTTGGGGAATCCGAGAGGCAACGCGCGCATCGCCGCCGTACCGATAGCTGTGCCACCTGTTCCGCCAAGCGATACCACGCCCTGAACTCGACCTTCCTTAACCAACTTGGCAAGTAAGACTGGTGCCGCTTTAGACATCGCAGCCACCAGCGCCCCACGATCGGCCTGAGCACGCAACGCATGCAAATCAATCGCAGCCAACTCGGCGACTTGCTGGCAAGTTACGTCCAGAGGAACTCGTGCATCCCCAAAACCACCCACATCGATAAGCAGTGGTTGATGTCCGAGTGCACGGATTTGGTTGGCAACAAATTCGTGCTCGAGCCCTTTAGTGTCATAGGTCCCGACAACAGCGATCGTGTGCATAAGAAAACGTCTCGCTTACGCTTCGTATTGTGATCGAATATTGAGCCGTTGGAATTCAGCTAAATCAACAAGCAGTAATGCATGTCGGCTGATTTAACGGACCGGAAGTCCATTCTACGTATTGAGTGCTGTGAACTGGCGAATCTGTTTGGTGATAGCGATTTCGGTTGGCAAACGTTCCATCGAACTGGCACCATAGAAACCGTCCAGTGATTTGCACTTGGATAACATGAACGCAGCATCTTGCGGAGTCGCTATCGGGCCGCCGTGGCATAGGACCAAGACGTCATCGCGAATCGCTTTACAGGTATCCACAATCGCTTGAACTTCGCCTACGCAATCTTGCAAAGACTTTGCCGTCTGCGCACCGATTGAACCGTTAGTGGTTAAGCCCATGTGTGCAACGATGATGTCTGCACCGGCATTCGTCATCAGCTTCGCCTCTTCGACATTAAAGACGTAAGGTGTCGTTAAGAGGTCGAGCGAATGGGCTGCCGCGATGCAATCGACTTCAAGGGAGTAGCTCATCCCAGTCTCTTCTAGATTTTGGCGAAACACGCCATCAATCAAACCCACAGTCGGAAAGTTCTGTATTCCGGCGAACCCCATATCTCGCAGCTCTCTCAGAAAATGGTCACGCAGCATGAACGGGTCGGTCCCATTCACACCGGCAAGCACCGGAGTTTTCTTGACGATGGTCAGGACTTCGTGAGCCATCTCTTTGACGATTTCGTTAGCGTTTCCGTAGGCTAACAAGCCTGCAAGCGAACCGCGTCCTGCCATGCGATAGCGGCCGGAGTTATAGATCACAATCAAGTCCACACCGCCGTCCTCTTCGCACTTGGCGGAGATTCCTGTACCGGCTCCTGCACCGATGACTGCCTGACCCGAACTGACCTTATTTCGCAATCGATCCAAGATCAATGCGCGGCATGAATGAGGTTCAATTGGAGACACAAATAAGGTTTCTTGTTGAATTTGAATTATGACTGGAAAAAGCGTTGCGGAAGATACACTACAATAGGGAGCGGTTCTCTCAGTGGTCTGCGTCTAACCGAACTCGGCTATTTCATCCCATTTAGGTATAGTAGTGCAAAGACTCGAATTCTTGAGCGATGGAAACGGACGTTCGTTTATTCAATATGGCAAGAGCAAAAACACAACCCGACCCTGGACTGCAGGCCGAAGGCTTGTCCAAGACGACACATGCCGGTTCTCAAACTCACGAGTGGATTATCAGTTCAGGTGTTGATCAGACGCGTCAATGGCTGCGCGACGCACCCGTTTGCCGATCGCTGCAGCGTTATGGCATCGTGCATGTCGGAGTGGCCGAAGCGAATGCCCCGTACACCATCGTGCGTGCTGACTTGACCGGAACCTTCTTGATGATGTGCTTCGCGGGTGCAGGCGAAGTCTGCATCGAAGGCTTATGGCAACCGATGTGTGCTGGCCAAGGGTATTTGGCTCCACCCCATGCCTCTCATGCTTATCGAGCCATTGCCAAGCAAACATGGGGCTTGGCGTGGATTCGCTACCAAGAACCGAAGGACGCGACACCGATGGTGTTCGCCAGTCTGCCGGTGCTGTCCTCGTTTCATTGTGATGGATTGCAATTAGCAGTGCGCGGTTTGTTTGCTGAAGTAAGTTCCAACGCGAATCCTACTATCATGTATCACTGGGTCGATCTAATCGAGGGTTACGCCCAGGCGTTTATGGTTCCATGGCGAACCGATAACCGTATTCGTGATGTATGGCAAGTGGTTAAAACTCGATTGGATGAGCCGTGGACTCTCGACAAGATTGCTGATCTAGCGGGACTAAGCCCACGTCAATTTCGACGAGTCAACTTGCACGCGACCGGAGCATCGCCGAGGGACTATTTGACCTCCCTAAGAATGCAATTGGCTATATCGCTTTTAATCGAGACCGATGAAAAAGTGGAAACCATTGCGAAACGAGTCGGTCACCGAAGCCTTTTTACTTTTTCCAATCGTTTTCGAGCCTTTACCGGTAACAGCCCCAGCGATTATCGCAAGTCATCCATTCGATGAACTCCCGGGTCGAAAGCGCATGGGGACAGAGGTCATGGTTTGCGAAGACCTTTGAGTGACAGGCCAGAAAGTTCCGCCTCCGCATCCCAGTGGCCGATGCCTTCCCAGCCGATATTGAAGAGGTGGATGTAGTAGTCGTCGGCATTCGCGGAGAGTTTTTTCTCAGGCTGCTTCGCGGCGGAGGCTGCCAAGGCCTCACGCACGAGAGTTTTGAGTTCGCGCTGATAGGTGTGCCGCTGGCCGACACTGGCGGTCTTGCCATCCACTAGAAAGGGCTCGCGGTGCATGACGATATCCCATTGATCCACGGAGGTGTGGATGAAGCCGTGCTTCGGATTGCTGGGATGCTGCAACAAGCCCACCCAGAGCACACGCTCGGGATGCGCGATCTCGCGCAGCAGGAAGTAGAACTGAAGATTCATGTCCGGCATGGCCGCGCCGGGCAGGCCCGCAGGCCAGTCGGAAAGCTGTTTCAGCTTGGTCACCTGCCAGCTCAGGGAGACGTCCAGCCGCTCATAGTCGCGCAGCTTCGGAAGGTCGTGGAAGTTCTGCACCAGCAGCAGTGTCGGCCAAATATCGAGTGCGAACTGCGCTGAGTAGCCTGTGGCCACATTGCGGATCTCATTCAGCGAGTTGTAAGCCAGCGTGATCTTGCCACGACGGTCCGTCGTGATGCGCTTCACCAGCTTCGTATTGCGCTGTGGATCGGCATCGGCCAGTCCGTCGTTGTTAAACTGCGCAAACTGCAGCTTCTCCGGCGTGTTCACCTCGATCGCATGATTCGCCACCAGCTTCTTGGCGTGCAGTTCGGGGATGAACTCGCCCCGTGCATTCGTGACATTCAAGTGACCGCCTTCCTCGAAGTCCCACGCATGTTCTTTGATGCCAACTTTCGTCACTGAGCCCTCCGGGATCAAATGCACCTGCCACGGCCAGATCTCACGATAAGCCGTGACGGCACCCTCCTTGCGCTCGCTGCTGAGCGTGAACTTGCTGCCGTAACCCCAGCTCGCACCGAAGCCCTCTGCAAAGGCGGTGTCGCGGAAAAGCTCGTGCGTGTCTGCAGCTCCTAAGCTACCTGCCGCCACCACAAGGACTGCGAGCAGTGAGGCCAGGAGTGGCATTCGAATATTGGAGCTTGTCATAGCCACTCATCCGTGGCAGCCCAGGAGTCCGGCAACGTGTCTCGCGGCCCGGCGGGGTGGATCACGGCCAAGGGGGTGAGCAGCAGCAGGGCGGTAAAGAGTGTGAGAGCTCGTTTCATGGCTGCTTCATCGGTGGCTCGAAAACGTCGAGGCGTTCGATGGCGGCCTCTCCCGGCTGGGTGAGGATCTCTGCTGGGGATTTTTCGAACGCACAATTACCAAACGCGGCGAATGCTGTGAGGAAGGAGAAAATGGTAAGGTTAGTTTTCATATGTTGGTGTCCCGCCAACCCTTCATCCTTCGGGTCCATCCGGAACTCCCAGGTGCCATCGAGCGGGACTTGCGGGCGCGCGGGAGGATCAGCGGCGCTGGCAGCGAAGCTTGTCGTCAGGAAAATCCCGGCGGTCAGCAATTTCAGTGAGTTGAGATGCTTCATCAGAATTCGGATGGTTCAGTGTTGTGTGACCTGAGCATGGTTTTTCCGGTTTAATGAGCTGTTAGTGGGATGTCGGTGATCGGCTGCGCCTCCCAGGGCTCATCCGGGCGATCTACGACGTAAGTGGCTCCGGCGGTTGTAGAGAAAGTCAACACGCCATCCTTCTCAGTAGCAGTCACGGCCTCCATCGAATCGAGGCGGCGCACACGCACCGCGCCGTCCCATGGCCGCACCAGTTGGCAGGGAACGCCGGCTTCGCTGGTGATCGCCAGATAGGAAACCTTGCCGCCGCTCTGGATTTCTCCGCTGATTAGAAACGCGCCCTCGGTGCGCAGGCGGGCGAAGCGGGCGGTGTTCTTGAGCTTCACCGGCGCCACGCGGATCTGACCGGTGTAGCTTTGCACAAGGCTCTCATTGATCACCACCGGCCAGCCCAGGAAATGCAAGAAGATATGATCACTGACAGGGGCACCGCGTGGATAGGTCTGGCAACCGTTATCGTGCAGGATCGCCCGCGTGTGCTTCTCGAAAACGTCCAGTTGGTCCTGCCCCAGCCGCACCGCGGCCATCGACAGCATCACCAGATCGTCCCAAAGATAATAGGGAGTGGTCTGGACGGTGCGGAGCGCCAGCTCCTGGTCTTTCTGCGGGCTGTGCAGGCCGAATTCACCCGCCGGAAAAATCGGCATCGTCCAAGGTGAAAGGTGGTATTGGATGACGGGATAGTTCTCATAGGCCACCAGCACCTCGCCGGATGGAAAATCCTGGGTGGTGTAAAGCGGGGGGGCGCTATTGTGAACGACCGGCTTGAGGTTTTTCCCGTCAATGACCGTGGTGCCATAGCCGCGCAGGTTGGCGGCGACATGCTCCCAGTTTGCCCGACGGTCCTCATCCACTCCCAGCTCCTGGCTGGCCGCCACAGCGGTCCGAAGCAGCATCTTCGCGAAGGCCAGGTCAATGGTGGAGTTCTTCGCATCGGGAACCATGAAAGCCAGATCCCAGACGGCCGTGGGCGGCATGTCATATTTGCCGTCCGGCGCAGGCTGCACGAACTTTTCGTAGAACTCCGCGCAGGCCTTGATCACCGGGTAGCCCTTCTCTCGCAGGAACGTCTTGTCCTGACTGTATTGATAATACCACCACAGCGGCTGGGCATCAAAACCGTTGACCCAGGGAGTCGTAAATTCCGATTTCCTCGAACTCACCGGCGCGGTGTATTTGCGCGGCCAGCCGACTCCTGGAAACTTGGCCCCGCCGATGTTCCCATAGTAGTCGCGCACCATCATCTGCGCGCAGGGCAGCAGGTCGAAGATCTCGTCGTTATACGCCTTGGTCAGCTCCAGGTGATTGCAGGAGAAGGCCGCCCAAAGGGTGGCTTGCACGTTGTAATCCCAGTGGCGGTCATTCCCCCATGGCGGAAAGTCTTCCGGGGTCCAAGGACCGAAAAGTCCCGGTCCCACGCTGCCGGGTTTGGTCACCGACGCCAGATGATAGAGATTGAGGAACCACTGCTGGTTGAGGAAATCCCGACCCTCAAGCTGCGCGAACGAGCGCTGCCAAAAATCATGCCAGACCTGCGCCTGTTCGCGCCGCAGTTCCGGCAACCCAGCACGCTCTGCCGCGTCCATCGCAGCCCTCGCCGCCTGCAGCGGATTCTTGTCATCGCGGGTGGTGAACACCGCCGTCAGAAACGTCACCGGCCCGGCAGACTTCATGCGCAGCCGGGCCACACCTTCCGTCCCGCCGCCCAAGCTCGCTGACTTGGCAAACTCGCTCAGCACTTCCGCCTTGACCACCTCGCCGCCGATCACCCGTCCCAGCATCACATACTCAAATCCGTTAGGGTAGGTGTCCGGGTCGGCCGGGAACTGATAGCGCACCCAGACATCGCGTCCCTCCGCGCCGAACTCGGGCACGGTGGGAATCACGCCGGTGGTGTCCTTGTGCCGTGCTAGCTCGATGTCGAATTCTTCGCCGCCCGTCGGTTGGTATTCGGTGGCGATCAGGTTCCGGTTCTTTGCTACGAACGCCCGCAGCTCCGGCGTCTCCCGGCTGGCGACGCGGGTGCTGACCTCGGCATTCCAGATGTCGAGCCGGGCCGTGGCATCAGGATTCCGGGGCGTGGCCTCGCGGAAACGGATCCAGCCCGCCGGCTTGGTGGTGGGCATAGGCACGGCGACATTGGTAAAGGCGGTAGCTTCCGGACTATGAGCGAGGGGCTTGGTGCGGTAGTCGAGCAAGTCGTTCTTGCCCACAAAGAGCACCAGGCACTCGGGCACCGCGTAAACCGCCACGCCGATGTCGCCATTGCCAAGCCGGAGCGAATCGGTGTGGTTCGCCGGCAACTTGGGCAGCTCAAGGTTGTTCCCCGAGACCAGGCGCGGCCAGTCCACGCGCATCCGCGTGCCTGCGATTGTTTCAGGTTCCAGCGATGGTGCGGGTGATTCGCCGAACGCACAATTACCAAACGCGGCGAATGCTGTGAGGAAGGAGAAAATGGTAAGGTTAGTTTTCATATGTTGGTTTCCCTATGGAGGGCTGAGGGGCGATGGAGCAACGAATCGATAGTTGAAGCGTGCGTTTGGCGCGACGTCGCCTTGATCGAGAAAATCATTGCCATCGCCATTGGCTGGAATGTTGTCCGTCCACTTGAAATCGAATCGGAGTGGTTTATCGGAAGAAAATCCGAGCGACGCTCGTTCCGCTGCGAGATGAAGCTCATTAGCACCTACTTGCAAGCTTGCTGTTCCGGTTGCTTCCCAAGCTTCGCCATTCCAATGTTCGATACTCGAGGTGCCCGAAGCACTGCGACTTTGATTGAGCCGGTAGTCGTAACCAAGGCCACCAGTCTTGCCATCTTGATCGATGTCGAGCAACAAGATCATCCAATCGACATCGGTCGAGGGGGTGAGCGACTCACGTGTGGTTACGTGAAAGAAGAGATGCGTGGCGTCGTGTGCGACGTGAATGGTGTCGAGGTCATTGCGTCCACTCTTGTTCGTGTAGCGGCCTGCGCCGGGGACGCCGTCGTGATCGCGATGCGTGGTGTCGTGTAGGTCGTCGAGATAGACGGGCTTCACGTCGGCCCACTGCGCGAAGTCGCCAGGAATGGCGATGGTCTTCGCAGGCGAGGCGGCGGGCACCGGGCGTGCGCCTTTGTAGCGGCGGATGTTGGCGACCATTTGCCAGTAGTAGTTGTCGCCGAAGCCGCCGCGCATGGGCTCGATGTCGCGGCTGAATTCCTGGTCGTAAAGATCGACAAAGAAGGTCTCGCCCGCAGGCAGCACACGGCCTTGAAAAGTCATGGTGCCATTGGAAAGGAAGCGCTGGGCCACCCATTCGTTCCAGCCAGTGATGAAGATGAACTCGGGATCGTGCGGAAGCGCGTGCTTCCATTGCTCATCAAAGTAGAGCCCTTCACCTGGGCGACAGTCAGCGGGCGCTGGCTGGCGGCTTGCATGAAAGCTGCGTCCGATGTTGTTGGTGACGTGCTGGCTCACGCCGACAGGCACGCACTCGGCTTTGCCGGGCGCGTCATGCCAGCCGGGCACCTGCGGCGCGAAGTCGAGCCACGGCCACTTGTCCTTGCCATCGCCGAACCACGCATGGCCTCGCGTCCAGGCCCATGACGTCCGGATGGTGAAGAAGGCCTTCACTTCCTCGCTGAGTCCATCTGGCGGCGTGAGCAGGAGCGGCTTACCCTTCCACTGAAACCACAAGTCGCCATGCTTGCCCGGCTTGTAAAAAGTCTCCCACAAATGCTGCACCACCGCGTTGTGCTGCGCATAGGCAAACATGGCGATCTGCGGCACGCGCTGCCCTTCCAACTTCATTTGCGCCAGCACCACGCACAGCGCCTCGCGTTCAGCGTCATAAGTAAGGGCGTTCGTGGCATCTAATATGAGCACATCCACTCCCGCATCGGTGAGCATCTGGACTTGCTTGCGGATGACCCAGGGATCATCCGGTCTGTAATAGCCAAAGCAAGGCTCACTCCAGTAATGCGGGGCTTGCACAGGCCCCCATGGTGGAACAGGCGAGTCCGCTTTCAGGATTTTCGAGATATCGTAGACATCCTTGTTTCCGAAAGAAGCTTGCCAGTTGAAATAGAAGATTCCAACGGTCCGGTTCGGCCTGAAATCACCAACCTCGGCACTCATCGGCAATACGCGTCCTAACGCATCCGCAGCGGACCAGGTATCGGCCATCGTGTCTCGCGTCTGGGCCCGTGCAGTTGATAGGCACGTTATTATCAAACTGGCCGCAAAGCTAAAACGGATCACAACGTTTAGCTCTTTCATGCCAATACCTCCTGAATCACTTTGCCATGCACATCGGTCAGTCGATGATCTCGGCCACCGTAGCGATAGGTCAGACGTTCGTGATCGAGTCCCATTTGATGCAGGATAGTGGCGTGCAGGTCATGCACCGTCGTGGGATTGGAGATCGCGTTCGTGCCGAACTCGTCGGTCTCGCCATATGTTATGCCCCCTTTGAAACCGCCGCCCGCCATGAAAATCGTGTAGCCGCTGACGTGGTGGTCGCGGCCCGTTGAGTCATTGATGGCTCCAACGGCGGGTGTTCTACCCATTTCGCCTGCCCACAAAACAATTGTTTCATCGAGCAGACCGCGTTGGTGGAGATCGGTGATCAAAGCCGCCACGGATTGCTCCGTCACACGAGCGTTCTTTTCATGGTTGAGCTTGAGATGGGTGTGCTGGTCCCACGGCGAGTTGTTGCCATCGAAACTGGGACAGGTGATTTCAACAAACCGCACCCCTGCTTCAACCAGCCGTCGGGCGCGGATGGCTTGAGTGGCGTAGAACCGCTGATGCTCGTCGGTGGAATCGACTCCATACAGCTTTTGAATGTGCTCCGGTTCACGGCTGATGTCGGCGAGGTCGGGCACGATGCTTTGCATGCGGAACGCGGTCTCGTAATTGGCAATGGCTGCTTCGATCGCTTGCGGGTTCGAGGTTTGCGCTCCGAAGGCCGCGTCCGATTCGGCCAGCAAAGCCAGCTTCTGTCGCTGCAGCGCGGGAAGATCCTGCGGAACAATGTTGTCAACCGCCGTTCCCTTGGCGCGCATCGTCGTGGCCTGATGGCTGGCAGGTAGAAAGGAACTGCCAAAGTTCTCAAGGCCGCCGTTGGGCACCCAGTCGTTGTTCAATAAAACATAAGCAGGCAGATTCGCATTCTCGGTTCCCAATCCATAAGAAATCCAGGCCCCGATACTGGGCGCTTGCCCCAGCACGCGGCCTGTATGCAGGAGCAGGTTCGATTGCCCGTGCAGCGGCAGTTCACCCACCATCGACCGCACCACGCAAAGATGATCAGCCACGTTGGCCAGATGCGGAAACAAATCGCTCACCCACAGTCCGCTCTCGCCGCGCTGCTTGAATTCCCAAGGGCACCCCAACCATACTCGGCCGGCTCCGTTATCGGATTTCTTGTTGATCCACTTCGAGCCGATCGGCTGCCCCTGATGCTTCTTGAGCATCGGCTTGTAGTCGAACGTATCGACGTGGCTGGGGCCACCATCCATAAAGCAAAAGATGATGTTCCTGGCCTTGGCGGGCAGTGGCGCATCAGCCACCGCAGTGCGCGAAAATAGGCTTTGCATCGCAAGCCAGCCGAAACCGGCGGAGGCATGCTGTAAAAATCCGCGTCTTGTACTCGACGAAGTGATGCGACCTGGGCACTGGGATGTTCGGTGATTCATGATGGTGTACCGTTGAAGGATATGTTAGCGGTAGTGGATGAATTCCTGGGCGTTGAAGAACGTGTGCGCGAGTTGCGTCCAAGCCGATTCGTCGGCCATGACATCCGTTGAGGTGGCGACCTGTTGCAGCAACTGAAGCCAGCCATGGCGTTCCTCCTCGCGAGGCGTACGCCCTAAAGCGGCGACGAACATGCTGTCGATACGTTCCTCGGGGCAGGTATGCGGCATTTTGACCAAAGCGGTCGCCCAATGCCGTGCCAACTGACTGACTAGCGGATCGTTGAGCAACGCGAGAGCCTGCGTTGGCACGCTGGTGACACTGCGTTTGCCGCTGGGCAGCCGCAAGTCGGGCAGGTCGAACGTCATCAGGAATTTCGGCGGAGCCATGATCGACATCGTCAGATAGAGCGAACGTCGCCCGTTTCCGTCGAGTGGCCCGGAGAAGAGTCGCTTGGCGGCGTCCTCGACCGGTCGAGATGGGTTGATCGGACGGCCATAGAGTTGACGATCCAGCCGCCCTGAGACGGCCAGAAAGGCATCACGAATCTCTTCGGCTTCCATCCGCCGCGTCGGATAGTGGTGGCGCAGGCGGTTATCTGGGTCCGCTTGCCGGGCCGCCTCATTGACGTTTCCAGATTGCTTGAAGGTTTCGCTGAGTACAAGTTGCCTTACCAGTTGCTTGGTGGACCACCTATGTTTCATGAAGTCGCGGGCCAGCCAGTCGAGCAGTTCGGGATGCGAGGGTTTGTCGCCGAGACGTCCGAAGTCGTCAGGTGTAGAAACGAGTCCCGCCCCGAACACCCACTGCCAGACGCGATTGACATAGACCCGCGATGTCAGGGGATGCTCGGGGTGCAACAAAGACTCGGCGAGTTCCAGTCGTCCGCTGCCGGAGCTTTGCGATACGGTGTTTCGCCCAGCAAACATCTGGAGCGAATCGGGCATCACCAGGTCGCCAAGTGCGTCATAGTTGCCTCGGATGTTCAGGTGCAGCCCTGACTTGGCGAATTCTCTTTCATCCATGCTGTTGACCGAACGAGGGAAGGCGATCCCCTGTTCGACTTGCCGATACTCTGCCAACAAGGCGGCCAGCGGACTCTCAGCAGTCGCTTGATTGAGCAACAACTTGTTCATAATCAGCCAGTTCAAAACCTGTCGGTCACCCGCTCGATGCTCGCCTTGGCACCAGCGATGAATCGTCCCCGAAAGCCACGCAGTGACGCGCTTCAAAGCTTCGTCGCGCGACTTGGGGGCCGGGCCTTCATAGAGCGACTCAAACGGGTCGAGCGTCGACTGCGGAGCACCACCCACGTCATGCGTGGCGATCCCCGTGATGCTGATCCAGCTTCGCTTGTCGTAGCCGTGATCGTTGTTCGGAAGCCCAGGAACGATACCGACTCGGGCGGGAAAATTGGGATTGAGCGATGACGTTACGAAGTCGAGGGTGACTTTGGTGACACCACCCTTCATGGCCGCGTCGCCAAACCCTCGCCATGTTGGTTCGACCTGATTCAGAACTCCGACCCCTTCGTTTAGAAACGAGTTCTCATCCATCTGCAGCCAGCCACCAAACTCGCCGCCAGCCAAGTTGAGGCTGACAAACTGACCCGGCACAAGATGTTGAGGAGGCATCCGCAACGCGCCCGGCAGCTTGGATGACAATGCATGCGTGTGATAGCCGCGCGGCAGTAGCCTCGCAATCACTTGATCACCATCGAGTGCAATCAAAGGCGTCGCATCATCGACCCAGCCATGAGTCATTCCTTCGCCGTCGCTGACCCATCCGGCCGGTAACACCGGCTGGGAAAAATCGGCCAGAGTTTGAAATGCCTCGTTGGCCTTCAACCGTGCCGCTCGCGTCGTCGCCCACTCGGTGGCCAGAGCCGTCCATGCAGCCTCGACCTCCCCTTCGGCCTTTAGCAGCTTGAACATCGGATACGCGATGTCGTCGAGCGGAGGCTGTGCCAAATCAGGAACTTGTAATGGAGCTTGCCAGCCCATCGGCTGAAGCTCGACGGTGCTCCATTGTTTAGCAATCTCCTCGCCGATCCGTTCGCGCAGCTTCTTAAGCCGAGCAATCACTGCGTCATTCTTCGTTGGCGCATCGGCGGGCCGACTGGCCCAACGTGGCGTGATGAACATCGCCCCGATCGCGTAATAATCGCGCTGTGAGACCGCTTCCAGTTTGTGGTTGTGGCACTTAGCGCAGGCCACGGTTGTGGCCAGGAAGACCTTGGAGAAGGCGTCAATCTTGTTGGCGACCATCTCCTGATGGACGCCGTTGTATGCCAGGCTCGACCCGTGGCGGTGTTCGCCCATGTGGTAGAACATGGGACCGATAATGCTCTCGTTAGTCCCGAGTTCAGTGTTCACGCGGGGCGGACTCACCAGGTCGCCTGCAAGCTGCTCACGCAAGAACGTGTCGAAACCAACATCGCCATTGAACGCCCGGATCAGATAGTCTCGATACTCGAAGGAACCCTTCGCGGGAATGTCCCACTCGTAGCCGTAGGTGTCGGTGTATCGCACGGCGTCCATCCAGTGCCGAGCGAACCTTTCCCCGAATTGCGGCGAGTCGAGCAGTTCATCGACCAGACTTTTGTAGGCTTCGGTCGCATCGCTCTGGCACTGCTTCAGGAACCTTTCTCGCGTGGCTGGAGTCGGTGGCAGTCCCGTCAACACGAACGAGAGGCGACGCAGCAAGACTTCCTGATCGGCGACCGGAGCGGGCCTTAAGTTCGCTGCCTCCAACCCGTTGCGAATGAATCGATCGACCGGATTCTGTGACCAGCGAATATCGGTCACCACTGGAAGCTCGGGGCTTGCGAGCGGTTTGAGGCTCCACCAGTCGAGTCGTTTCTGAAACTCAGCGGCCCAATCATCGGTCTCCAGCTGAGTGGCGGCTCCCACATCGAGCCGGGGATCAATCGCTCCTTGCTGCACCCACTCGACCAGCAGCGCGATCTCGTCGGCCGAAAGCGATTTCTCGGGTGGCATTTGCAGATCCTTGTCGGTGTATTGCACCGCCTTGATCAACAAGCTGGCTTCTGGCTTTCCTGGCGCGAGCGCTGTGCCCGACTCGCCCCCTTTCTCCCAGCCATGCCGCGAGTCGAGACGCAGCTTCCCTTCTTGAACCTCGGCCCCGTGACATTCCATGCAGCGTGCATGGAGCAGCGGTCGAATCTTCGATTCAAAAAACGCCAGCTTCTCCGAAGTGGCTTGTCGCGAATCAACTGGCGCAGCGTAAACAAACTCTTTGGCGGACATGACATTTGTTGTGAACGCAAAGCTCAGCGGGGTCTTCACTTCTGGCCCGTCGAACACACGAAGCGGCGGCCCGACCTGCGGCGCATCGGTGTTCCAGATCGTCACTTTGCCCTGCAGGTTCGCAACATAGAGAAGTCCGTCAGGCCCGATCGTCAACCCGACAGGTGTGCTCAATCCGCCTCCTGCACCGGCCCACTCAATCGTCTGTCTGCCATCAGATCTCAGAATGCGGTTGCCGGAGGTGCTCCAAAAGGCGTGACCTTTGTCGAAGACCAAACCCCACGGCGACTGCGCACCATGTTGAGCCCAGACTTCACTCATCGTGCCATCCAGTTTCTCCGAACTGCGGCGTAAGGCTTGCGCGACGAAATCCGTGATGTAGAGCCGCCCGCCATCGATCGCTATCTGTGTCATGCCGCCGGGCGACGCCAACGCGATGTCCGCCTGCCATTCTCCGTCCGGATAGGAATATCGCTTCACCTTGCCATCGCCCTGACTGGCCACGAGGAGATCCTGACCGTACCAAGCCATCCCCGTCGCGCGAAAGAGTCGTCCACCGTAACCTTCCGGGATGTCGATGATTGTCTCGATGCGTCCCGCTCCACGCGGATCAAACCGTAGCACGGTCCCCGCGCCTCCAGGTAGTCCGGTGGAAATCAGCAATCGCCCTTCCGAGTCCATCAACAACACGTTCGCTGGCGGAAGACCGCTGAGCAATGTCCCGCGATGCGCCCCGGTCGCCAGATCGTATCGTTCCACTCGACCCGGCTCGTGCATCAACACCAGTACTTCCGGTGACTCACCTACCGCACGACCGCACAGCACCACCAGAAAGGTGCAAATTGCTGCCAGACACTTCAACGGCCCAAACATGTGTTGCATAGCGTATGTGTTTCCCAAAGTCACCGATCACCAATTGATCTGTTAATTTTGAGGTTTCCAAAGCCGCCTAGCTATGACGATCCTGCCAGAAAATAGTAAAATCCTATCATCACGCCTTGCCCGCAGCCCGCCGCGATTGAGTCCATTTCCCGATGCCAGACCCCGACATTTCCGCTGAATTCCTGTCTCAAGTGGGAGACTTCCGACAGATTCTGGACGCGCTGCAACGACTTCCCGGAACGCTGTTTGCCATCAAGAATCTGGAATCCCGTTACATCTACATGAGTTCGGCGCTGCGACGAGTGATTCAAGTCGACGCGTCAAGCGACGTGGTTGGCCGGACCGACTTCGACTTGTTCCCCAAAATCATCGCGGAGTCCTTTCGCCAGAATGACCAATCGGTGTTCCAGCACGGAAAGCCATTGCTCGATGAGGTGCATCTCACCTGCTTCTATAACCGTGCTCCCGGCTGGTCGTTCTCCAGTAAGTTCCCCATCCATGACAAAAACGGCCGGATCATCGGCTTGGTGATCATCAATGAGCTTTACGAAAAGGTGATGGGCGAACAGGCGGAACTGGTCAAGCTGCTTCCGGCGATCGATCACGTTTCAAAGCACTTCGGGCAGCGGATCACGATCGAGGAACTCGCGGCACTCTGTGGAGTTTCCGCCAGTCACTTTATGCGGATCTTCCGAGTACGCTTAAAAATGACGGCCTACTCTTTCGTGGAGCAGGTCCGTCTGCATCACGCGATGGAATTGCTCAAGAAAGGGACAACAGGCATTACGCAGATCGCGATCGACTGCGGTTTCTACGACCATAGCGCCTTTGTGAAGCGGTTCAAAAAATTTACAGGCACGACACCACTCAACTACCGACGCCAACACCAAGCCGCGTTTGCCAACGAGCGACCGATCGTCCTGCCGACTCCGTCGAAGTAATTGGTCATGACAGAATCTCCTTGACCACTCGTACATGCACGTCAGTCTGTCGATAGTTGCGCCCCCCCCGCCGTTTACAGCAGTTCTCTTTACTGCTCCGGTCCGACACACCGGGGTAGCTGACAATTTGATTTGCGAGGGCTAGAACTGCGGTCCAACTGCGTAGTCGAAATGATGACAAACACCCTCTGTGAAAGCTGCAAAGTCATCGCGACCACAGTGTGCGACTGCTTCATTCCAAACGACTCATGGCGTGTCCTGCGTAGGCAAGTGGAATGTGGCTACGCGGAGTTTTCGATGGACTGCTGACGCCTTTGAGGAGCAAGAGCAGTGTTTATTCTCGCCTCAAAGTTACGGAACCGCGGTGTTCGGCGATAATTGTCGAAGTGGAGTTGGCGATTCGGCTGCCACTTAGCGACGCTTTCGACCACCAGCACTTCCACGGGCAGAATTCAGAGCTTTCGAAAGGTAATGCTCCAATGCCTGTGAAAATGTGACGTTGTCACGTTTTGATACCTGCGTGAGTAGCTTGTGAGCTTTTGCTGACAAAGTCACAGTCTTTGTCTCTTCGCTGCGTCGCCAGCGTTCACGGCGTTTGCGGACTGCGGTCTTGAGTCTACGCCAGTCAGCCTTTGACAGGTATCTCTCGCACCAAACGTTTAGAGCGGCGGCTCGTGTCGCTTTTGTCATTTCGCTGGCTGCAGTTCGATAGTCGCTTTCGGCCTGTGTAGACGAAACAGAATTACGAAACTTGAAGCCGTAATTGCGTAACTGGCCGCTCAGATAAAACGTGGCGTGAAACTCATCCTCGGAAGTGATGATGTAGTTGTCTCGTGGCATCGCAGATCGCCTTTCACGTGATGAGATTCGTGGCTCAAGTATAGCATGAGGCGATAGCGTGACTATGTCACGCATTCAACAGTTTAGGGAAAACGGAACATTGGCGCGATTTGATTCAGGTAAGCCATGCGGCTTCTCGCGTTGCAGATGTGTGCGGTGAAGAACTGCAACATTCGAATGACGGCTTTGGGACCTGCATTCAGGATCAGGACTGGCACTCATTGATCCGGCAGCAATTGAATGCTGCTTTCAAGGTTACCGACCTGAAATGTATCAGGAATGCTCGCGTTGGCTATGGCTCGCCGTGCTGCAGCATTTGAGTTCCAAGATGGAGTTTTTGATACACTGACTCAAAGTGATCGATGTTGGTTCCAGCCACCGATTGATGCTGGACAAAAGACGTTATCCAGCGTTACGGTCGGAACTGAGAAAAACTCACGGGGTGGCTGAATTCCTGCGGTCAGCGGGTGAGTGAATCAGAAGCCAGGGGCACCGAAGATTTGGTGCATGCACCCTTCGGTTGCCGGTAGTGTCAGGCAGTGCTTGACTGGAACCATGGGTGCTTCTGCGAATCCAATGGACGCATGATTGCTCAAGGAAGACGATGCAAAGTGAAAGCAAGTTACGGCTGACTGGTGACAGTGCGGAGTTGACGCAGACTCAGGATGCGGAGATGCCGGAACTGATTCGTGATGCGGGTGGGGCGGCGAGGTTTGCGTTTGAGGAGTTTATCCACGGGCAGATTCGCAATCCGTTTACGCGGAAGGCGTATTTGCACGCTGTGAAGCGGTTCTCGCAATGGTGTACTTGCCGGCAGCTCGATTTGGTTCGCATTACTCCAGCAGATGTCGGTCGCTATTTGGATTCTATGACGGTATCCACGCCGACTCGAAAACTGCATCTGGCCGCATTGCGGAGATTCTTTGATGAACTGGTCATGCGACATGTGGTGATTCTGAATCCTGCCTTGTCGGTTCGGACGGAACGGCATCAAGCGGTTGAAGGGAAGACACCGGAGATCTCCATCGAGCATGCTCGACGTTTGCTGAAGAGTATTGATGCATCTCACGCCATTGGACGCAGAGATCGGGCGATCATTGGGATTCTGATTTATACGGCCGCCCGAGTGGGTGCGGTGGCAAAACTTCGGAGGATGGACTTTTACAAAGGTGGAGAACAGTACTGCCTGAGATTTCACGAGAAGAACGGCAAGGTGCGCGAAATCCCCGTCAGACATGACCTGAGTCTGGCCATTCTGGAATACCTGGAACACAGTGGTCTGCAATACGCTCTGCCGGCGTCGCCGTTATTTCGCACCACCATTCGAAAGTCGCGAAGTCTCACCCAAAATCTCATGACGGCTGACGACATGGGACGAATGATGAAGCGTCGATTGCAGGACGCTGGCCTTTCGACGCGATTTTCACCCCATTCTTTTCGAGTGACCACGATTACAGATCTGCTGGAACAGGGTGTTCCTCTGGCTGATGTTCAATACTTGGCGGGACATGCCGATCCTCGGACGACACGACTTTATGACCGTCGTATGCAGCGGGTGACGAGGAATATCGTGGAGCGAATCTCTGTTTAAACGCACGGGAACGGGCGTTGCCCTGGCGGGCCGGGGAGCTGCGGGCGTCGCTAAACGCTCGGTCCTGCGGACTGCGTTGCACCCTGCGCATCCCTAACGCAGATATTGTCGAAAGTAGGGGTCCCCGCCTTGGTAGTCCTGATCATATCACGGCGTCAAGGTCCGCTTTCGCCTGCGGCGATGCGCTGCTGCTCGGCGGTTGCCGAGACTCCACCTTGACTGGCCGTGTCCGCGCAAAGCGCCAGCGGCGGGCATTGAACGAACAACCGCTACTCAGATCGCCGACTGAGAAGCAATCAAGGAGCACTTATGTCTTTAACAATCAAAGAAAAGGAACACTGGAAAGATCGCATCTCAGCCAGAATTCAAAAGGCCATCGAACAGACATATCTCAACGGACCGACAGGATTTAGGGAAGACGTGAAGCAGCAGGCCAAAGCACGAGCGATTGAATCACTCGGAATTCAGCAGGAGTACGAACGTGTCCGATCATTGGAGCAGCAACGCGATCAACTGCAAAAGGAATGCGGCGAACTCAATGACAAGATGCTTGAACGAATATCCGCTTCTAGTGTTCAGCCGAATCCTTACTACTGCCCGGCGAATCAGAGAATTGATGAGGCCATTCGCTTGCGGTCGCAGTTGATTGAACATGATGTTCTGACAGCGTCAGAGACGGGACGAGAGATTCTGAGACTCCGTAACGAGCAGGAACAGCTTCTTGATACCGTATGGCTGGCTACTTCGCCGATTCAGATTCGCAACCTATGGGTCAGTTTCAACGAACTGGTAGGAGATCAGCCGACCGATTTACAGAAGCAAACGCTGAGTGAGCGGCCCGCTGATTCAGAATAAAGGCAATCATTCATGTCAGTGGCCAGTTGCGACTGGCCACTTTTTTCTATGTTTCCAATGTGTCGGACCCCATTCGCACATCGGGGCTCTGCCCCGAACCCCGGGATTTTCTTCAGGCATGGGCTCGCATCGAAGTGGCCGGGCTGCAGGATTGGTGCGTGCAATCTGACGGGGAGTTGCGGTCTTTGGTACTGCCAGACCGCAGGGCAAAACCTTCAGACAACGGTGTCGTGTCGCAAGTGGTTGAAGAAAACAGGCCAGCGTGTTCGGTGACAAAGTCATCGAGACACGCTGGCCTCAAACGTCACTCCGACGCTTCGGCGAGAGTATCCCTGGCTGGTTGCGTCCCCGCAGAGCCAGCGTCCGTTTTCCCCCGCTCTGGCAGAATGCCACAGCTGCAGCTTTCCGTCACCACGGCTTGATCATCGCTTGGAATTGTGGCATGAACGGGGTCGGGATCTCTCCATTTGAGCGGAACGACGCTCACAGATCGGGCAGTTCATTCCAGTCATCGCATTCTTCGACTGCAAGACCATGCAGTGAACGGATGCAGATGGCGTGCATGATTCGGTTTTGGAAGAACCTATCCCGTCGTCGGCTTTCTCAGTGTAACGCGGCGTCAAGGTCCGACGCCTGCGGCGTCTGCTGCTTTCGCTGCGCGAAAGGCTCCACCTTGACTTTGCCGCGTTGGCCCAACCGTGGGCCGCCGACGGGCCCATCGATCAACTCATTGGCCAGGAAGACAGTCGGCTGAATGGCTCGGAGATGGACCCCATGCAACAGTCACAAGTGATTCGAATCTCACAGGAAACCTACGCAGAAATGTCTGAGAACTACGGCGGCTACTGCACCCAATGCGGTGACGAAGCCTCCGGAGTCGAACCGGATGCCCGGCAATATGTCTGTGAATCCTGCGGGGAACGAGCCGTGTATGGACTTGAAGAACTGCTGATCAGCGGACTCCTTCAGTTCACAGACGACGACGGCAAAGATTGACCAGACGGGACGCGAATCATTGGCAGTGAGAACTGCACCAATGGCTCGCGTCCCCCCTTTTGCGCCGGACTGGATTTGCGGTTACTAAACGGTTTCCCATGCATGTCTCTGACTCTCAGTACTGCCGCTAACGCAGTTACCGAATGTCGCTCTCTTCATCATCCGTGTTGAGTTTATCGAAAGTCACAGGGCACCAGGCTTCCGGTCTCGCGGAAGCTTGATGCCGGTGGCGTGCATCGGTTTTCGATTGGTTTTCAGCACTCTGTAAAAGCGAAAGGCACTCTCATGCCCAAACGAATTCGATTGGCCTGCAGTGAATGTGACACAGATGAGGGCGACGGAATCAGCAGTATTCCATCGACATGGAAAGATGTGACAGAGGTTCAGAGCCTGGCAGAATCCCGAAAGGTGGTTACTGCGGACGACAAGACGCGATCTGCCTTCGAATGGTACACACACCTCGGAATCTGTCCGCAATGCCAGAAGGAGGACGATTGAAATGCCCTACCTGATGCTTTGGCACGGACGAACGGACCGCAACGAAGAAATGAACAACTGGGGAGAGAACGGACCTGTCTTCGGACCGTTTCCGTTCTTCCACATGACTTACAACTGTGAGATCGCGTTCAGTCAGGAATGCGGACACCTGCTGAAAATCGTGGATGATCTCGTGTACTACGACGGCAAGTATTACGGCGACTGGTCGTTCTTCGACGAGCTGGATCACGGGCACCATTGCCGATTGATTCCGTTTGATCCTCAGAAGGCCATTCCACCGGCCGACACTGACTGATCAGTCTGCCTTCCTCTTGCCACTTCTCATTGTGCCACGGCGTCAAGGTCCGCGACCGCCGCTGGCGTCCGCTGCTGCTTTCGCTGCGCGAAAGACTCCACCTTGACCTGCCGTGGACGGCTCAACTTGTGAGCCTCCGGCAGGGCTCGAATCAC
>Ga0154020_10001372_pt1 | contig 30154 bp, 26 predicted proteins | sample Klosneuvirus_201_FD_109709 | JGI IMG/M metagenome (GOLD analysis project Ga0154020, IMG submission 109709) | Active sludge microbial communities from wastewater, Klosterneuburg, Austria - Klosneuvirus_20160825_MG | ecosystem: Engineered > WWTP > Aerobic digester > Activated sludge | place...
GCAATTTTCGCGTCAGCTCGCTCGACGCGTAGCCGGTGCGTATCCGTCGATACGTGAGGCGCAGCGGCCCGTTAGGGCCACCGAAGGTGTCGAGCGAGATCACGCGAAAAGGGCCGGCGAAATGGGTGAGAAACTTCAGAGACAGGGGACTAGCGGGGATCAGAACTCGCGGGCCGGAGAGAAGAGCTCCGCGCCGCCGACCGAGGTCCAGACCATGTCGCTCACGCCCTGCTTGAGGCCGCCGAGGATCAGGATCTCGCCGCTGCCCAAGGGAACCGCCAGGTGCTGGGCGCGGTCGTCCGCCATCTCCTTGGCGGTGGGGGCGGCGGCGAAGCACCGCGGGTCCATGGTGAGCGTCGCGACCTCAGCAGAGGTCATCGTCGAGCCCTGCGCGGAGCGACCGCCCACGAAGATCGCGCGGCGCCCGACCAGATTCACGGTGTGGTAGCCGCGAGCCTGGGTGAGCTCGGCGGTGCAGGCGCGGCCGAGCATCTTGGTCGCGTCGTTGTAGGTCCACATCTCCACGCTCTGAGAGGGGTTGGCGGGGAGCGTCCCGGAGGGCTCGGCGTCGGCGATCGCGCCGTAGCCGCCCGAGAGGAGCACGCGCCCGTCATCCGCCAGCGCGGCCGCATGGAAGATCGGGCCGACGGAGGTGGTGGCGGTGGTCGTCACCAAGGTCGCGGCGTCGGCTTCGAGGTGCAAGATCTCGAACTTGCGGACCGGGCCGGTGTCATTGAAGCCGCCCGAGATCAGCACGTCCTTGCCGGTCTTGAGGACAAGCATCGAGTGACCGTAGCGGGCGCTCTCCAGGGCGTTCATGCCGGTGGGCACGACGAAGAGGTTGCGCTCTGGGTCGAAGACCTCCACCGAGTTCAGGTAGGTGTGGTCCTGGGGCCGGGTGGCGGCGCCGTTGAGCTGACGGCCGCCGAGGATCACGATCCGCCCGTCCGCCAGCCGAGCCGCAGTGTGGCCGGTTCGGGCCGCCCGCAGGCTCGCGGTCGCGGACACCGAGACCTTGGTGAGGTCGCGCGCGTCGACGATCAAGGCACTCTTGAGCGACTCGCGCGCCTGGTTGATCAGCGCCTCACCGCCCACGATCAGGATGCGGCCGTCGGCGAGCACCGTGGCGGTGTGAAAGGCCCGCTGTCCGCCGAAGGGGAGCTCGGCGACCGGCTCGAACAACCCCGACGCCGGATCGTAGGCCTCGATGGTGCGCTTGAAGTCGATGCTGCGGTTGGCCACCGTGGCGCCACCGATGATGATCACGCGGCCGATCTGGGGGACCCAGCTCGCCGTCGCGCCGTAGCGGGCGATCACCATCTCCGAGCACTGCTTGGGATCGTCGAGCTTGGTGGTCTTGAAGAACTCGTCGATCGGCGCCAGCGGGATGCGGATGGAGACGGGGCCTTTGGCGTTGATCAGATCGTACTTGGCCGAGACCCCGGCCGCCGAGGCCGGCGCGTCGAAGGTGTCCTTGTGGCCGGTGACGACCAGCTGGAAATCGGGGGCCAGCTTGAACTTGATCGGCGCCGCGGACTTGTCCGCGACCTGGGTGATGGTGCTGAGGTCGCGGCTGTTGAGATCCGTGCCGCGCGGCTCAAAGCGCAGAAAATCCACCGTGGAAAGGACCGGTTTGTTGCAAGGATCGACCAGCTGGACGTCGACCTCGGTCGCGCCGCCGCAGCCGAACCCGCCGAGCAGGGCCAGGGCGGCCCAGGATTGAGCTCTCATGATCACCATCGGATTTTCAGGTTCCCTTCGCCACCACCGGACTGCGACACCGCCAGGGCTGTACCGCCCGCGGCAGCGCCAGCGACCGCGACCCCGACGAGGAGCCAGATCCACCAGCTGGAGCCGCCTTCGCCGCTCGCCTCGTCGATCGGGACGACCGAGCCAGCCGGAGCAAGCGCGGTCCCGGCGCCAGCGGCGGCCGTCGTCTTGCCGATCTCGTCCTTGGGGACCACCGCACTGGCAGGCATGACGACCGCCGCGCCCTTGCCCCCACCGGCAGCGCCCGCGCCGCCAGCGCCCGCCCCCACGGCGGCGACGCTCGGCTCTTTGGGCTGGGCGATCGGGGGCGGCGCCGCGATCACGTTCTCGATCCGCGCCTCCTTCCCGGCCACGACCGCCTTCTTCTTGGGCTTCAGATCCAGCTTCGGAGCGAGAAGGAACGGAAGATCGGTCACCACCGCGCTCGGCTTCCCGGCCGCGCACTGCTTCTTGGCGTCGTCGGCGAGCTTGAAGACCTCGATCTGGGCCGACAGCATGTCGAGGTCGAAGGCGATCTCCTGCAGGCGACCGACCGAGCCGTCCGAGACGACCAGCAAGGACGTGTAGATGTTGAAGGCGGTGTCCGTGCGGTAGATCGAGCCGAAGATGACGAAGCTCGCCCCGGCCCGCTTACCGGTCGCCCGCAGCTGCTCGAGGTGGGTCTTCTCCAGCGCGTTCTTGGCGATGCCGCCGAGGACTCCGACCGCTTCGTCGCCGCCGCTCGGGGGCTCAGCGCCGGCGCCGTCAAACTCCACCAGGATCGTGTTCTTGGAGCGGACCAGGAGCTTCTTGACCTGCGCGGGTTCGGAGGCCTTCTCGACCCGAACCCAGTGCGCGCCGGGGAGCACCTCGTTCATCATCATCGGCGCCTTGCCAAGGTTTCTGCCGTCGAGGAAGACCTGAGCGCCGGCGCTGGCCTTCACCTCGATCTGGGCGCGCGGACGCTTGAGGACGTTGTAGCGGACGCGGTTGTAGACGCGGATGAAGATCGGCGGGTAGTCGGTCTCGGAGAGCTCGCGGGTCGGAGCGAAGTGCACCGCCTGGGACAGGGCCTCGTCGGCCGCGTCCTCATCGCTGTCACGGAAGTGGGCCACGCCGAGCTGCAGATACGCTTCGGCCAGGCCGCGAAGATCGGGCACCGCGTCCCCGTTGTCCGAGAGGAGCTTCACCGCCTTTTTCAGCTGGTCGATGGCCGGCGCGACGTTGGAGTCCTCCATCGCGGCCTTGGCCTTGGCGATCAGCTCCTGAGCCTTCTCGCCTGCTCCGGGATCCCCCGTCGGGGCGTTCCTTCCGGTCTCTTTTCCGGGCTTCGCCGGCGCGGCGGACTCGGCGACGTCGTCGGCCCGGCTGACGTTGAGCCCGCGAGCGCCGAGCTCCTGGGCCACGACGACGTTGGTACCCTCCAGCATCTCGGGCTGAACGCCTTTGTTCAGCGCCTGGTAGGGCAAAAGCAGAACGTCAGGTTTTTCAGCCCTAGCGGAGCCAGGACCGAGGGCCAGCGCGGCCGCCGCGCCGAGGATCGGCAGCGCGCGGGCGGAGAAAAAGGGGGAGTTCACCGTGAATAAGCCTCTCGATCCGGGGGCGGACCGAAGCACGGTCATGGCACCCGATCCCCGGCCCGTCCAGCGACTTCTGACCGAGGGGCCTCGAGGTGGCAATCCGGCTACTTAGGCCTCTAGGGCACCTGTCTCTCTTTACTTGTTGGTTGCGTGGGCATTTTGTCCGAGTGGCACCAGTCGCGCTTCGCACGCCAGCCACTACGCGCGAGGACGCGAAGGGAGCTTCGATTCAAGCAGGAGGACATCACCCAGGCGGTCGCTCGAATGGTTCCCTTTGCCCCTAGGGCGCCCAGCCGCGAACCGCGGACCGGATCTCCGTGACCAGAGCCTCGACCCCCTGACCGGTGGAGGAGCTGGTGCCGAGGACCCGAGCCACCGGCAATTCTAAGCGCTTGGCGATGGCTGCGACCGCGGGCTTCTGCTTGGCCTTGGGGAGCTTATCGAGCTTGGTGGCCACCGCCAGGACCGCGCCTTCCCGCGCTTCCCCCGCCCAGCGGAAGATCTCGGCGTCCTCGTCCTCCACCCCGCGGCGAATATCGAAGAGGTGGAGAACCAGGATGAGCTCCTGTCTTTGGGACAGGTATTCCTCGATCATCTCCATCCACCCAGCCCGCGCATTTTTCGGGGCGTCCGCGAAGCCATAGCCGGGGAGGTCGACCACTCCGTATTGAATGCCAGCACCCGTGACCGAGAAGAGGTTCAGTAGCTGGGTTCGACCGGGGGTCCGCGACGTGCGGGCCAGCCTTTTGCGGCCGATCCACCGGTTGAGCAGCGAGCTCTTTCCCACGTTCGATCGACCGATCACGGCGATTTCGGGAATACCGGTTTCTGGCAGCGCTTCTACATTCGGCGCCGAGGTGACAAAGCGAGTGTCCACGAGCAACATCAGAGGCTGCCAAGAAAGCCGCGGTGCGGCAAGCTGGCAATCGACCGTCCGGTCTGGTCCCACGAAAAAGAAGGCGTTCTCATGACGACTGAAGCCCATCCCGAATCCGCCCCACGCCCGAGCCTCTCCCCGGTCATAAAGATCGGCGCCTCCGCGGCCATCATCGTAGCCGCCGTCGGCTACCTGCTGCAGTCTTCGATGAGCGAGCAGATCGAGTATTTCCGCCCGGCCGACGAGGTGATCGCGACCATGGCCACCCTGAAGGGCCAGAAGATGCGAATGGGCGGGAAGGTGAAGAAGGACTCCATCTTCACCAAGCCCGGCACGCTCGAGTACCAGTTCGAGGTCTATCCGATCCCGGGCATGGTCAAGCACCCCGACGCTCTGGACAAGACCGTGACCGTGCGCTTCACCGGCGTCGTCCCAGACACCTTCAAGGACGACGCGCAGGTGATCGTCTCCGGGAAGCTGGGAGACGACGGCGTCTTTCAGGCCAACGACCTCCTGGCCAAATGCCCCTCCAAGTACGAGGCGGCGGAAAAGAATCAAGGGAAGTACTAGATGCCCTCACTCGGCTACGCCCTCCTCTGCCTCGCCTTCGTGGCGATCATCTACACCGGCTCGGCCGCGATCGTGGGCCACCGGACGCAATCGGCGCGGCTCCTCTCCAGCGCCAGCTTCGGTGTGTGGACGGTCTTTGGCCTGCTCTCGTCGGCCTCGATCACGCTGATCTACCTGTTTTTGGCGGGCGACTACTCCGTGAAGTACGTCCAGCACTACAGCGACCGCTCGATGCCGCTGTTTTACAAGGCCACCGCGATGTGGGGCGGCCAAGACGGCTCGCTCCTCTTTTGGGTGTGGGTCATGTCGATTTGGGCCTCGATCGCGGTCTACCAAAACCGACGAAAGAACCGCGACGTCATGCCCGGCACGATCGCCGTGATGATGTGGGTCGCGCTGTTCTTCGTGACGCTGCTGATCTTCGTGGCCAACCCCTTTGAGACCTTCGTCGGCTCGGCGCCCACCGATGGTCGCGGCCTCAACCCGCTGCTCCAGAACCCGTACATGGTCACGCACCCGCCGTCGCTCTACCTGGGCTACATCGGCTGGACGATCCCCTACTGCTTCGCCATGGGCGCGCTCATCCACGGCAAGCTCGACTACGGCTGGATCGCCTCGATGCGGCGCTGGTGCCTGGTCGCCTGGGTCTGCCTCTCGGTCGGCCTCACGCTCGGCGGTCTGTGGGCCTACGAAGAGCTGGGCTGGGGCGGCTATTGGGCCTGGGATCCGGTGGAGAACGCGGCCTTCATGCCGTGGCTCACCGGTACGGCCTTCATCCACTCCATCCAGGTCCAGGAGCGCCGCCGCATCTTCAAGATGTGGAACATCCTCCTCATCATCTTCACGTTCATCCTGACCCTGCTCGGGACGATGATGACCCGCTCGGGCATCGTGGAGTCGGTCCACGCCTTCGCCCAGTCGTCGATCGGCGACGTGTTCTTGAGCTTCCTCGCGGTGACCTTGATCGGCTCGATCGGTCTGCTCATCGCCCGGCGTAAGGATCTCGCCCCCGAGGCGGGGCTCGAGTCGGTCGTCTCTCGCGAGTTCGCGTTCTTGATCAACAACTGGGTGCTGCTCGCCGCGGCCTTCTTCGTCACCTTCGCCACCTTGTTCCCGGCGATTTACAAGTGGCTCTCGCGCGTCTTCACCGGCGTCGAGCAGGAGATCAACGTCGGCCCGGCCTTCTTCAACCTATGGATGGTGCCGATCGGCCTGATCTTGCTGGCGCTCACCGGGATCGGCCCCCTGCTCTCCTGGCGCAAATCGACCGGCGCCACGATCCGCCAGCAGTTCACCCTGCCCGCGACCGTGGGCCTGGTGGCCTCGGCGGTGGTGATGTTCTTCACCGACCGCATCTACGGGATCATCTCGGTACCCGCGACGATCACCTTGGCGCTCTGCGCCTTCGTGGTGTCGACGGTGCTCCAGGAGTTCGCGCGCGGCACCGCCTACCGCATGAAGAACGCCAAGGAGAACCTGGTCGACGCGCTGGTCAACCTGACGGCCCGCGCCCGGCGACGCCACGGAGGCTACGTGGTGCACGTGGGCGTGGTGCTCATGTTCCTTGGCTTCTCCGGGAACGCCTTCAAGCTCGAGACCCAAGAGTCCTTGGCGGTCGGCAAAGAGACCTCGATCGGCCACTACACCGTAAAGCTCGATCGCGTGGTCTTCGAGGACGACGGCCAAAAGAACATGGTCACCGCGCTCCTCTCCATCCGCGACCGCGACAGCGGCAAAGAGCTCGGAACGATGAGCCCGGGGAAGTGGTTTTACCGAAAGCCCGAGGAGCAGGCGACGACCGAGGTCGACAAGCGGATGACCCTGTCCGAGGACCTCTACCTCGTGCTGGGAGGCTTCGATCCGGACGGGAAGTCGGCGATCATCCAGCTGAAGGTGAACCCGCTGGTCAACTTCGTGTGGCTGGGCTGCTCCTTCCTCATGCTCGGCTTCGCGATCGCGGTGTGGCCGGAGCCCAAGCGGGCCGCCGAACCGGTAGGTGCGCGTCGTGGGCTGGCCACCGCTGCTGGATTCACGACCCTGCTCCTCGGAGTCGTGGCCGCGGTGCTGGCGATCCTGTAGGACGAGCCCATGGCCTCCCGCCGTTCCTTTCTCCGCTTTGGTCTGGGTAGCGTGGCCCTGGCCGCGCTGCCGGCGCGCGCCCAAGAGGAAGAGCACGCCATGAAGGACGCGCCGGCCTACTACCTGGCCGCCAGGGCCTTGGGCGTCTCGACCGATCGCTCCCCCGAGCTGAGCTTGGCCCAGCAGAATCTGGCCGAGGCGATCGGGCGCGACGTGGTCTGCCTCTGCGGGACCTGCCCCAAGCGCCTGATCACCGACTGCGACTGTTCGTGGGCTCAAAAGAGCCTGGTCGGGATCAAGGGCGCGGTCGCGGCGGGCAAGTCGCGGGGCGAGATCCTGGCCGCCTACCGGTCGGTGTACGGCGAGAAGGTCCTCGCCATGCTCCCCGACGAGGGCGTCAATCGCTTGGCCTGGATGCTCCCGGTCGGGGGCGCCGCAGGGGGGCTAGTCCTCGCGGGCTTGGTCGGACGGCGCTACCTCCAGCGGAGGCGCGAGGCCGAAGCCACGCCTGCCGCGGAGCCGCCGGCAGCGGTCGACGCCACGGTGGCGGCCGAGCTCAAGCGGGAGCTCGAGGACCTCGACGGATGAGGCATCGCTTGACCGGCACCGGAGTGGATGGTGGCATCGCGCCGTGAGTAGCTCAGAACGTCCCGCCGGCGGTTCCCGCTCGGATCGGCTGCTCACCTTGGTCCAGGCCGTCCCGCCCTTCTTGGTCGCGGTGGTGCTGGTGATGCGCTCCTCGGGGCCCGCCCCGGCGATCGCCTTTGGGATCCTCTGCTTGGTCTTGGCCTCGACGGCCTACTTCATCTACCGCGGAGCCAGCGCGCTCGGGGACGAGGCCCTCGACGTCGATGAGCGCGCGCTCGACACCGAGCGCCTGCAGCTCGAGCAGGAGAAGAAGATCCTCCTCCACGGCATCAAGGAGTTTGAGGCCGACGCGGCGACGGGCAAGGTCGACGCCGCCGACTACGCCATCTTGAGGCGCTCGGCCGAGGCCCGCGCCGTCGAGATCATCCGCGTGCTCAAGGACAGCGACGAGCATTGGCGGCGGGAGGCCCGGCGCTTGGCCCAAAAGCGGCTCTCGACGCCGCTCTCGGACCTTCCCTCCGCGCCCGAGGCCAAGGCCGCGCCCGCCGCGGCCGCGCGGCCCACCGTCCGCGGGGAGCCTGCCCTGGCGGCCCTCTTTGACGAACGGCCGGTCGAGCTGGCGCTGGTCGGCGACCTCCGGGTCTGCGCGGGCTGCGAGGCCAAGAGCCCCGCCGACGCGCGCTATTGCACCGGCTGTGGCCGCCCCGCCCAGGAGCGCTCGTGATCGCCTCCTTGCTCCTGCTCAGCTTGGCCGCCCAGCCCCAAGGCGTCCCCGAGGTCGCGGCCGAGGCCAGCTACTACTTTGAGATCGTCGAGGGCGGGATGCAGGTCGAGGAGCGCTGGCAGCTTCAAAACCAGAGCAGCCGCGAGATCCCCGCCAGCGCGCTCACCCTGTTCATCGATCGCCGTGCCAAGGCCATCCGCTTTCCGCCCAAGAGCAGCGGGGCCACGGCCGGCACCGGCGCCCCCTCGATCGAGCTGGAGCGGCCGCTGGGACCGAACGAGGGGCGCAGCTTCTCCTTCAGCTACGGGCTACAGGGCGAAGGACAAGGCAGCTTCGAGTTCTCCCGCTCCATCCCCTACACCTTGGTCGGCGCCCACGTGGCCTTCGCCGAGGCACCAGGGATGTCGATGACCTCGCAGAGCCCGCTGTCCAAGCGCGTCCACGACGCTGGCGGCGTGCGCTTCAGCGTCTGGGACTTCGCCGCGATCCCCTTTGGTACGGCCATGGCGTTCAAGATCGATGGTCTCCCCTCGGAGCGCATCGGCACCCGCGCCATCGCGCTGGTGGCCGCGGCCTTGGTGATCTTGTGGGCGATCTGGGCGGCGGTCACCCGGAAGGCCCCCGGCGCCAGCGCGCGAAAGGCCGGGGGACCAGACAGCGCCAAGGCCCGCCAGGAGCGCCTGCTCAAGGCGCTCGAGCTCCTCGAGCGAGATCGCAAGCGAGAGCGCATCGACCAAGCGCAACACGATCGGCGGCAGCGCGCGCTGCTCGAAGAGCTGGCGGTCGTCTTGCGGGAGGCCCAGCTCGAGGAGAAAGCTCCCGCTCGATGAGGGGTCTCAGCAGCGCGGCCGCCGAGCGGGTCACCAAGATCTACGGCCGCCAGCGCGCCCTCGCCGACGTGAGCTTGGCGCTCAGCCCCGGCAAGACCACCGCATTGCTCGGCCCCAATGGCTCCGGCAAGACCACGCTGCTCAACTTGTTCTCCACCCTCTCTCGTCCCACCAGCGGGACGATGCGCTTTGGCGCGCTGCCGCCCGAGCGAGCCCAGGACGCGCGCGGCCGCATCGGCCTGGTCTCCCACGCCTCCTTGGCCTACGGCGATCTCAGCGGCCTCGAGAACGTGATCTTCTACGCGCGGCTCTACGGCATCGACCGACCCGAGGCGCGGGCCAAGGAGCTCCTGGACGAGCTCGGCCTCGGCGACGCGATGACCCGCGCCGCCCGCACCTACTCGCGTGGCATGACCCAGCGGCTCTCCTTGGCGCGCGCCCTGGTCTCGGCGCCTGACCTGGTGCTGCTCGATGAGCCCTTCACGGGCCTCGATCCGGCCTCGTCCGACCGGGTCGTGGAGATCGTGAAGCGGCTCCGGGGCGACGGCGCGATGGTCCTCCTCATCTCCCATGACCTCCCCACCACCGCGCGCCTCGCCGACGAGATCGCCATCTTGGCCCGCGGGAAGCTGGTGATGAGCGCCGCTTTGAACGGCGGCCTCGAGGAGCTGAGCCGACTCTACGCTCAGGCGGTGACGCCATGAGCGGCGGCCGCTCGATCGCCGCTGACGCGCTGACCATCGCCAAGAAGGATCTCATGGTGGAGCTGCGCACCAAAGAGATCCTGCTGACGATGGGCTTCTTTGGCTTCCTCTCGGTGCTCGTCTTGGCCTTCGCGTTTCGGCGCGGCGACGCTCCCCTGGCCCCGGTGGCCGCGGGATCCCTGTGGGTAGCGATCGCCTTCTCCGGCACCGTGGGGCTGTCCCGGGCCTTCGACCGCGAGCGGGAGGGCGACTCGATCCGCGCGCTCTTGCTCACGCCGATCGCCCGCCCGGCGATCTACCTCGGAAAGGCCGCGGGGATCGCGCTCTTCATGGGGATCACCGAGGTGGTGATCCTCCCAGCCGTGCTCTTGTTCTTCAGCGTCCCGATCGATCTCGAGCGCATCTCGGCCTTGGCGGGGCTCACCGCGCTCGGGACTTTGGGCTACGCGATCGTGGGGACCCTGCTAGCGGCCAGCCTGATGCGGGCCTCCTCGCGCGACGTGCTGCTCTCGGTGGTGCTCTTCCCGGTGATCGTGCCGGTGATCATCGCCGGCGCGATGGGGACCAACGCCTTGCTCGAGCCGGCCATCGCCTGGCCGGATTTGACGCTGTGGACGCGCGTCCTGATCGCTTTCGACGCCGTCTTCCTCGTAGCTTCGTTATGGATCTTCGAAGCCCTCATCCTCGACTGATGCTGGTAGCCGCGCCCGCTTCCGCGTTGTAGGCTCCCCGCCGTGCAGACCCCAGCCTTGGATCGGTCGCTCGAGACGCCCCCCTTGCTCGTCCTGCTCTCGCTGGTGACCGCCGGCTGCATGGCGGCCGCGGTGTACATGATCTTCTTCGTGGCCCCGCCCGAGGTCCTCATGGGCTTCGTGCAGAAGATCTTCTACTTCCACGTGCCGTCGGCCTGGTGCCTGTTCCTGGGCGTCATGGTCGCCTGCGTGGGCAGCGTGGGCTTTCTGGCGCGCCGGACGGACCGCTGGGACCGCCTGGGCGACGCCGGGACCGAGCTGGCGATCCTTTTTGGAACGCTCGTCCTGATGTCCGGACCGCTTTGGGGACGCAAGGCGTGGGGTGCGTTTTGGGTCTGGGATGTGCGGCTGACGTCGACACTCGTCCTGGTGCTCACCATGGTCGCCGCGAAGATCGTGCGGGGCTACGCCGGTCCCTCGGCCCGGCAGATCGCCGCGGGCCTCACCGTCTTCGCCGTCCTCAACTCGATCTTCGTCTACTACTCGGTCGATATCTGGCGGGGGACTCACCCTCCGAAGGTCGTGCAGAACAAGCTCGACCCGGAGATGGCCAAGGTCTTCTGGTTTTGCGTGGCGACCTACGTCCTCGGGTTCGGCTGCCTGCTCTGGCTTCGCCTCCGGATGGGGGTGCTCAAGACGGCCCTGGATCGGCTCCACATGATGGCTACGGAGGTTGGGATTCATGATTGATGTCGGGACCAAGGCTCGGCGCTGGCTCAGCGCAATGGCCCTCCTGGGAGGCCTGGCGCTGGCCGGCCTCTCGCTTCCGGCGGGCGCCCAAGGCACCAGCACGACCGCCGCCGAGAAGCCCAAACCGCCCCCCGGTTTTGAGCCGGTCCCAGGCGGAGCGGCCCGCGCCGAGAAGGTCGACGCCAACCTGATGGTAGTGCTCGCTTATGCGGGGTTCTTCGCGGGCATCTTCGGGTATGTCGTGTTCATCGCGCGCCGCCAGGCGGAGCTGGGACGTGACATCCAAGCGCTAGCGCACAAGATCGAGAAGAAGACGTGACCATCGCGCACACCGTCTACATCCCCTTCGCGTTGACGGTAGGTTTCTTCATGGGCTGGTACTTCGGAAGCCGAGCTGTGCGCAGCGAGTGGGAGCGCGCCGAGCAGCGCCGACGGGCTCGTGACGAAGGAGTATAAAGTTCGATCCGCGCGCTCCGATGCCTGGAGCGGATGTTCGAGCCGGTAGCCCCCTCGCTGCGACCACGCATCCTGGTCGTCGACGATGAGCAGATGATCGGTCGGACGCTGCGGCGCTCCTTGGCGAAGGACCATGAGGTGCAATTCGTCGACTCCGGGGCCGGCGCCATCGCGCTCCTCGAACAGGACTGCCGCTACGATCTCGTGCTCTGCGATCTCATGATGCCTGACACCTCGGGGATGGACCTCTTCGCCTGGGTCGAGCGCGAGCGCCCGGAGCTGGCGGCGCGCTTCATCTTCATGACCGGCGGATCCTTCACCGAACGGGCGCGGGCGTTTTTGCTGCGGATCCCGAACCCGCAGGTCGAGAAGCCCTTCGACACCGAGTCGCTCCGGCAGCTGGTGGCACGGCAGGTGGAGCACCTTGGACCGATCGAGCAGAGCCCGCCCTTCGCCGCGCTGGCCGGCTAAGTCGCTCCTGGGCTCCGCGCAGCACCGCTCCAGCGTCTTGGCCTGTTCTCGGGGGGATTGAGCCCGCCTGCGGGCGCGATCGCTTCGCTCTACGCGTAGGACGCGATCGCGCGCTCGACGCGCTTGGCCCAGCCCGAGAAGGCGCGAGCGAAGCGGTCCTCGGAGCCGGCGAGGGCGACGCCGATGAGCTCGACCTCATCGCCATCAAAGCGCACGAACACTCGGCCCGCCGGCTGCGACTGGGCCGCCAGGGCCAAGACGACCAGCGCCAGGCCGAGGGCCACGAAGGGACCGCCGACGGAAGCGGAGAGCCCCCGGCCGGGCAGAGGGTCGAGCTTCAAGCTAAGCGCGGTGATCGCCACATCGTCGGCGCGGTGCCGCTCATCGAAGCCCATGAGGCGACCATCAGGTCCGGCCTGAAGCGGCGCTTTCTCGTAGATCCACACTTCCCTTGGCATTTCCTGGGCCGATCCGGCCCGCTGAAAGCGCACCGCCGGCCCGAGGCCATTTCTGTCCACGACATAGTCGCGGAGCACCCACTGCGTCGGGTACTGGAAGAAGGTGAAGGACTCCCCCGCGACGATGTCGAAGTGGCCGGTGGTGCGGGTCTGCCGGTCGAAGATGCTGAAAACGCCGTGGGCCACGCCTCCGCCTTCGGCCTGCTCCCTCGCGAACAAGGCCGCGCCGAGGACCATCGTGACGATCGCGAAGTGCAGGAAGATCGGGGCCCGGCGCGCGAAGGCGCCGCTGTCGAAGACCAACTCGACCTTGGCGCCGTCGGCGATCGAACGGACCGGCGCGCCGAGCGCAGAGCTCAAGACCGCCCGGGCCTCCTCGAGCGCGCGCTCGGGGCGGGACGCCAGGGCGCTGGCCCTCAGCATGGCTTTAGCGGACGCCTTGTCGGGCAGCGCCGGGCCGCTGCGCCCAAAGCGCTGGAGGATCACGAAGGCCAGCGCGTTGCCGGCCAAGAGGACGAGCAGCGCGTAAAACCAATTCGACGTGTAGATGTCGGTAAGGCCCCAAGCAGCCAGGCGATGCAGATCCGCGGCCTCGGCGGCGCGCGCCAGATCGTCGGCGGCCTTGCCTTGGGGGACCACGCCCGAAACCGCGACCATCGCCATCCCGGCCAAGAGCGTCGAGAGAAGTGCAGAGAACCGCACCGATCCGAGCGCCTCGAAGGCCCGATTCACAGCCGACATCAGCGTCCCGCCTTCTTGGGTTGGTGGATCACGCGGACCAGCGCCTTCTCGAAGTCGAAGGGGGCCATGCCCGGCGTCTCCGAGGTGTGGCAAGACAGGCAGGTCGCCTTGGTGATCTCGTCGAGACCGAGGAGCTTGGCCAGGACCTTGTCTTTCATCACGTAGCGCTGGGCATACAAGGTGCCGCCGCCGTGGCAGCTCTCGCATTGCACGCCCGACAGCGCTGCGTCCTCGGAGCCCGGCTCCATGGTGTGGCAGCTCCGGCAGACCCGATCGCGCTGATCCTTGGCCGGCAGCCGCGCCAGGGCCGTGGCGTGCCCGGTCGTGCGCCATTGTGCGTACTCCGCGGGGTGGCAGGTCTTACAGGCCTCGGCTCCGACCGTGTCAGAAGAGGCTGGGGCGAGCCACAGGAGGAGCGGCAGAGCCAGCCACGCGGTCCGCCGGAACATCGCGCACAAGCTACTCGGCGGCGCGTCCCAGTCAAGTGTAGCGAGCAGCGCGAGGAGAGGTGACGGCCCCACCGCGGCGGGTATCATGGCAAGCGTGACCCGCATCGTAGGCCTCACCGGCGGGATCGGCTCGGGGAAGAGCACCGTGGCGAGGTTCTTTGAGGCCCGCGGCGCGGCGATCATCGACGCCGATCGCTTGGCCCGAGAGGCCGTCCTCCCCGGGACGCCGGGCTTTGCTGCGGTCGTAGCGCGCTTTGGCCCCGGCGTGGTCGGCCCAGGGGGCGACCTCGACCGCGCCGCGCTGGGGCGCATCGTCTTTGGCGATGAGGAGGCCCGGCGCGCCCTCAACGCCATCGTGCACCCCGAGGTGGCCCGGCTGGCGGCCGAGCGGATGGCTGCGCTGAGCGCCGCGGGACAAGCCTTGATCGTCTACGACGTGCCCCTCCTCTTCGAAAATGGCCTCGAGCGCTGGTTGCCCGAGACGATCGTGGTCTCGGTCCCCGAGGAGATCCAGCGGGCACGGGTAGGAGCGCGCGATGGGCTCCGCCCAGAGGAGATCGAGGCCCGGCTGCGCGCCCAGCTCCCCTTGGCCCAAAAGGCGGCCCGCGCGACCTACGTCATCGACAACTCCGGGAGCCTCGCGAACACCGAGGCTTCGGTCGACGCGCTGTGGAAGAACCTGATACAGGACCGCGAGGGGAACGACTGAGATGGGGCATCGTCATGCGCTGGTAACCGGCTATCCCGGGATGATCGCTCGCCGGCTGGTCAAGAAGCTGCTCGCCACCGACGATCAGCTGCGGATTACCGCCTTGGTCGAGGCCACCGAGAAGGAACGGGCGGAGGCGGAAGTCCTCCGCATCGACGCGGGAGACCGCCTCCGGCTGATGACCGGCGATATCACCGCCATGGATCTCGGGCTCTCCGGCACCGAGTACCGCAAGGTCGTGGACCAGACCACGGAGATCTACCACCTGGCCGCCCTCCAGCGCCTCGGCGTCGAGCGGGCCCAAGCCGAGCGGGTCAACGTGCGCGGGACCCAGGCCGTCATCGACTTCGCCTCCAGCCTCCGCCACCTCGAGCGCTTCGTGCACTTCTCGAGCGCCTTCGTCTCCGGCAGCCGCGTCGGTCTGATCCGTGAAGAGGAGCTGGAGCACGGCGCCGGCTTCAGGAACCCCTACGAGGCCACCAAGTACCAGGCCGAGATCCGGGTGCGGGAGGCCCAAAAGCGCCTGCCGATCACGGTGATTCGGCCCTCGGCGGTGGTCGGTGATTCGCGGACCGGCGAGATCGATCGGCTGGACGGGGTCTACCAATTCCTGATCCTGATCGCCGCCTCCCCCGCGGCTTTCCCGCTGCCGCTGCCGGGTTCGGGGAGCGCCCCGCTGCACCTGGTCCCGGTGGACTTCGTGGTGGACGCGGTCCACGCGATCACGGCGCAGCCCGATACGATCGGGAAGACCTTCCACATCGTCGATCCCAGCCCCTGGTCCTCGCGCGGAGTCTACGAGCTGGTGGCGGAGCGTTCGGGCCGCCGGGCGCCGCGTTACTCGGTCTCGCCCAACCTGACCAAGGCGTTCCTCCGCATCCCGGGGCTCGAGCGCTTCGCCTCGCTGTCGCATCAGGTGGTGGACTACTTGAACCAGCTCGCGTTCTACGCGCCGGCCAACACCCTCGACGCCCTGGAGGGCACGGGCATTCGCTGCCCACGCCTCGAGAGCTACATCGACAACTTGATCGCCTTCGTGCGGCAGACCATGGTCTGAGGTCGCGGGGATGCACCTCTGATCCCCATCCGAGACATCAATCCGCGCCTGCGGTGGCCCTTCGTCACCTACGCGTTGATCGCGCTGACGGCCCTGTGCTTCGCCTATCAGGTCACCCACGCCGAGGAGATCGACCCCTTGGTGCGGGCCTTCGGCTTCATCCCGGCCCGGCTCACCGTGGCGGCCGACCGCCAAGAGGGACTGGGGCCGGTGCTGCTCACGATGCTGACGGCGACCTTCCTCCACGGGGGCTGGTTTCACGTCGTCGGCAACCTGCTCTACCTCCGCGTCTTCGGAGACAACGTGGAGGATCGGCTGGGCCACCTCGGCTTCCTCTTGTTCTACTTCGGCTCCGCGGCCGCGGGCGCCACCGCGCAGGCGATCGTCGCGCCGACCAGCACCGTCCCGATGATCGGGGCCTCAGGCGCCATCGCCGGAGTGCTCGGGGCCTATATCGTGCTGTTTCCGCGGGCGCGCATCCTCACCCTCTTTCCGATCGTCATCGTCCTGACCTTCATCGAGGTCCCGGCGGTCCTGTTCCTCGGGATCTGGGCGCTCCAGCAATTCTTGAACGGTTTCCTGGTGGTAACCGCGCCGAGCGCCGCCGATGGAGGCATTGCCTGGTTTGCCCATATCGGCGGCTTCGCGCTGGGGATCGGCGTGGGGCTCCTCCGTCGGTTGATCGGGCGCGTGGAGCGAAGACGCCGGGAATAAGCGGCGGAGCCCCGTTGCCGCAGCACTCCGCGAGTGCTATCGCGCCGTCGTGTCCACCGAGCGAGGAGTGGCAGGAACGCTGAAAACGGCTGCTTTTTGCGGTACGGCGCTGGCGCTCTTGCTCGTGCCCTCCCTCGAAGCGGCGCGCGCGGCCGAGCTCTCGCTGGTGTCGCGCACGGTCTATCAGGGCTCGCAGCTGCGCCTGTTCAACGATCCCAACGCCCCCGTCTTTCGTAACCTGAATCGGTTCGCCGAGTGGCTCGAGGTCGCGGGCTATTCCTTTGGCCCGGGCGAGGGCTTCGACGCGAACGTGTCGCTGCGCTACCGCACGGACTTCGGGACCGGCTTTCACCGCGACACCCCGGTTGGGCTCGGCGTGCCCGGCTCCGATGGCCGGGATCAATTCGAGCTGCTCTACGCCTTCCTCGACTGGCGCGACGCGATCCAAGATCGTCTGGACCTCCGCCTCGGCCGTCAGCTCCTGATCGACGACCTCGACTGGTTCAGCCTCGATGGGCTCAAGGTCACCGGCTATATCAACCGGCGCAACAAGATCGAGGTCTACGTCGGCCGCCCGGTCCCCTACGAGTCCGTGCTCAGCTCGGACCCGCTCCTCTACGACGGCCTCGAGGCCCAGGACGGCCCGGAGTTCACCGTCGGAGGCTCGGGACAGTTCGCGCTGGGCGAGGACTTCAGCGCCAGCTTGGCCTACCGCCACACCTTCCAGTTTCGGCCGAGCGTCCTGACCTTACCGGGGCGCCCGAACGTCGATGAGAACGCGCTGGTCAACCAGATCGAGGGCGGCACCCGCGGCGTCACCGAGGCCGTCGTCGGCGGATCGATCGGCTACACCCTGCGGGCCATTCACACCGATATCTCGCTCCACGGCGTGTGGAACCTGCTCTTTGGCGAGCTCGATCGGGCCCGGGTCGGCGTCTCCTTCACCCCGATCGAGAGCGTGCACGTGCAGCTCGAGTACCTGCGCTACCAGCCGCGCTTCGTCTCCGACTCGATCTTCAACTTCTTCAACATCCAGCCCTACGATCGCGGGCGCCTCGAGCTCGGCCTGGAGATCATCCCCGGCCTGTGGCTCGACGCGGGCTACTTCATCCACGTCACCAATGGCACGGCCAAAGGCCCCCGCGGCACCGCCGATTCAGGGACCGCCGATCCGGCCGAGCCCACCGACCCCTACTACTTCAAGAACGATCCGGTGGCGCACGGGCCGCGCGCCGGTCTCGAGTATCGGGCCACGCGCTTTCACGCCGGGCTCTTCGCCGAGGCCTCCACCAACTACAGCGGGACCTACGCCTACGGCGGCAACTACCGCATGATCGAGGGCTACGGCGGGGTGAACTTCTTCGAGGGGCGCCTCCTCACCACCCTGCGCCTGAACTACACGGGGCAGCAGACGGACTGGTACACCAAGATCGACACCGGGCAGGTCGCCCCCGAGACGCAGAGCCTCGGGCTAGCGCTGGGCGTGCGCGGCAAGATCACCGACGGGATCACCGCGCGGCTCGACTTCATCAAGAACTTCGGCGCGGTCCTGGAGGGCAGCTACCGCCTCCAGAGCCTGGTCGAGATCCGGTACAACTGAGGGCGATGCGATGAACCGAACGACGCGCATCCTGCTCCTCTGCCTCGCGGCGAGCCTGCTCACCGGCGCGGTGGTCTTCGAGGGTGGCCCCAACGCCATCATCTTCCCCCGCCAAAAGAACCCCCTCAAGTTCAACCACCGGCGGCACGTGGCCGAGACCGATCAGGCCAAAGGGGTCGAAGGCGAAGGCATGTCCTGCACCTTCTGCCACGAGACGGTCTCCGATCAGGTCAACAACGCCGAGCGCGACATCCCCAAGCACGACGTCTGCGAGAACTGCCACGACAAGGACGCGCCGCCGGATCAAGGGGCCAAGCCCTTCCCGATGAGCGAGTGCGAGAAGTGCCACGGGGACATCAACAAGACGCGCACCTCCACCAAGGCCAAGCCGATGGTGATCCCCCCGCCGAACCTCAAGTTCGCCCACGCCGATCACGTCAAGGCCGGCCTCGAATGCGACAAGTGCCACGCCCGGGTGAAGGACCGCACCATGGCCACCCGCGATGACGTCCCCACGATGGACCGCTGCATCTCCTGCCACAAGGAGATGAACGTGAAGGCGGAGTGCGCGACCTGCCACCTCACCGGCGCCACCGGGCGCATGGTCACGGCCTTCGCCGAGGGCGATCTCAGGCCGGCGCGGTATCACGCGGCCGCGGTGCACAGCGGCGACTTCCTCCGCGATCACGCCGTGCCTGCCAACCGCGACCCCGGCTACTGCAAGAACTGCCACTCCACCGACTACTGCATGGAGTGCCACGATGGCGCGGGCCGCAACGCCCGCTACCACCCGGGTGACTGGATCGCGGTGCACGGCACGCGGAGCCGCACCGACGACTTCCGCTGCACCAGCTGCCACCGCATGCAGTCCTTCTGCCTCGATTGCCACGTCCAAAGCGGCGTGGCCTCGGTGGTCGACATCAAGACCAACATCGTCACCCGCCGTACGGTGCGCGTGAACGACAGCGGCCTGGCCACCGGACCTCACCCGATGTCCGCCGATGGTTGGCTCAACCCCGGCAGCCGCAACTTCCACGGCTTCTTCGCGCAGCGCTCGATCCAGTCCTGCGCCTCCTGCCACCAGGAGCAGTACTGCTTGACGTGCCACGCCTCTGGCTTTGGCACCGGTGGGCCCTCTCGCGGCGGCAATCCCCACGGCCCCAACCCCGAGCGCCTCAAGGGCAGCGCGGTGCGCGGGAACAACGCGCGGGCCTGCCTGAAGTGCCACAGCCCCTACGACGCGAGCTGGCGCTGATCGCCCCGCGGGCTTGACGATCGGGTCCACCCCGGGTTTAGACCGACATTCGATGAGCTTGGACGTCAGCGCTCGGGTCCGAGCGGTGCAAAAACGCATGGCGGATCTCGGGGTTTCAGCCCTGCTGGTGCGCTCGACCGACCGCTACTTGAACGAGTACGTCCCCACTGAAGACTCCTCCCGGATCTGGGTGAGCGGCTTCACCGGCTCGGTGGGCGAGGTCCTCATCCTCGAGGACCGCGCGATCTTGGCGGTCGACGGCCGCTACTGGCTCCAGGCCGAGACCCAGATCGCGGGCACGCCCTACGCCGTCCTCAAGGTCCCGCTGGGCACCGCCCTCGACGTCGCGCTGCAGGCCGAGCTCAAGAAGATCCTCGGCGCGCGCCGGTCCAAGAAGCCCTTCGTCCTCGGCATCGAGCCCGCCAAGATGACGCCCTCCGAGGTGGAGGCCTGGAAGAAGGCCCTGGGCGACGGCGTGAAGCTCCTCCCCCTGTTCCCCTCCCCGGTCGATCTGACCCGCGGACCCTTGCCGAGGCCACCGGCCCGCTCCGGGATACGCGCGCTCGAGGAGGCCTCGGTCGGCCTGACGGTCAAAGAGAAGCTCCAGCGCCTCGGTCAGCGCCTGGCGGACCTCGAGGTCGACGCGCTCCTCGTCCAGCGCCTCGACGAGCTGGCCTATTTGTCGAACCTGCGCGGCGATGAGCTGCCCTACCAGGCGACGTTCAAGGCGATCGGCCTGGCCACCGCCGATCGCCTCTACCTCGGGCTCGATCCCTCGCGGGTGGATAAGCAGGTGCGGACCGCGCGGCCCTCAGTGCGCTTCGTGCCGGAGGCTGAGCTGTGGAGCTCCCTCGGGAAGAAGAGCCGCGTCGGCTACGACCCCGCCCACAACACCGAGCTCCTCCGCCGGCAGATCGAGAAGTCCGGGGCCCTGGCGGTGCCGGTGGAGAGCCCCCTCGGGCCGCTCAAGGCGCTGAAGACGCCCGCCGAGCTGAAGGTCATGTGCGCGGCCTTTGCGCGGGCTGATCGCGTCGTCGACGAGGCCCTGCGCTGGCTGTCGGGCGCGGTGCTCGCAAAGGTGCGGGTGACCGAGGCCGACTTCGCCGAGCGGGTCAAAGAGCTGTTCCTCGAGAGCGGCGCCACCGGGCTGTCCTTCCGCGTGATCTCGGCGGCCGGAAAGAACGGCGCGATCATCCACTACAGCGATCCGAGCCCGAAGCGGGTCATCAAGCGCGGCGAGCTGATGCTGCTCGACACCGGCGCCTACTACCAAGAGGGCTACGCCACCGATCTCACGCGCACCTTCTTGGTCGGCGGCCCGCGCGACAAAGCTACGCCCAAGCAGAAGCGCTACTACACCCTGGTGCTCAAGGCCGCGATCGCCGGGATGCGCGCGGTCGTCCCCGAGGGCGCGCGAGGCTACCAGCTCGACGCGATCACCCGCGCCCCGCTGTGGGAAGAGGGCCTCGACTACAATCACGGTACCGGCCACGGCGTGGGGGTCAACGTGCATGAGTTCCCCCCGCGCATCGGCCCCACCGCGGCGGCCAAGCTCGAGGCGGGACACGTCTTCTCCATCGAGCCCGGGGTCTACCGGCCCGAGTTCGGCGGCGTGCGCATCGAGAATCTCTGTACGATCGTGCGCTCCAAGAAGCGGCCCGGCTTCCTCGAGGTCGTCCCGCTGACCTTCTCACCGCTGGACGCGCGGCTCATCGATCGCGAGCTGCTCCGCGAGGACGAGCGGCGCTGGCTGGCGGAGTTCGAGGGGCGCTTCAGCGCGCTGCCGGAGCGCTCAAGAAGGCCTTCACCCGCTCGGCGATCGCGCTCGGCGTAAAGCCAAAGTGCTCGGCCAGCTTCTCGGCCGGCGCGCTCTCTCCGAAGCGATCGAGGCCGATGGCCAGGCCGCCCGCCAGGTGCTCGGCCCAGGGCCCGGTGCGGCCCAGCTCAAAGCTGACCCGCGGGAGACCTTTGGGCAGCACCTGCGCCTGGTAGGCCGCGTCCTGGGCGGCGAAGCACTCCAGGCTGGGCATCGACACCACGCGAATGGGGGTCCCGGCCTGCTCCAAGATCTTCGCGGCCTCCACCGCGACGTGGACCTCGCTGCCCGTGGCCATGATCAGCGCCTTGGCCCCGGCCGGATCATGAACGACGTAGCCGCCGCGATAGACGTCCTCCGGCTTGAAGCTGGCAGGCCGACTCAGGCTGGGCACGTTCTGCCGGGTGAGGACCAGGCAGTGAGGCGCGGCTTTGCCCTCTTTTGTTGCGTAGGTCCAGGCCATCGCGGTCTCGAGCGCGTCGGCGGGGCGCCACACGTGGAGGCCCGGGATCAACCGCAGCGACGTCACGTGCTCCACCGCTTGATGGGTGGGCCCGTCCTCGCCGAGGTAGATCGAGTCGTGAGTGAACACGAAGATCGACCGAATCTGCATGAGCGCAGCCAGGCGAATCGCGGGCCGCATGTAGTCGCTGAAGGTCAGGAAGGTCGCGCCGAAGGGCACGTAGCCGCCGTAGAGCGCCAGGCCGTTCACCATCGCGCCCATGGCGTGCTCGCGGACGCCGAAGGCGATGTTGCGCGCGTCGTCCTTCTCCCCGACGTAGCCCGAACCCTTGATCAAGGTCTTGGTCGACTCGGCCAGATCAGCCGATCCACCGACCAATCCCGGGACCTTCTCCGCGATGGCGTTGAGCACCTTCGCGGAGCTGTTGCGGGTGGCGTTGGTCTCGCTGCCAGCGGCCTTCAGCGCGGCCTCGGCCAGGTCGCTCGGGATCTCTTGCCTGACGAAGCGATCCCACGCCGCGCCCAGCTCCGGCTCGGCGGCCTTCCAGGTCTTGAGCTCCGACTCCCAGCGCTCACGCGCCGCCCGCCCTCGGGCGGCTGCCTGGGCAAAGAGCGCGCTGACCTCGGCCGGCACGGTGAAGGGTGGAGCCGTCCAGCCGAGCTTCTCCTTGGTGAGCTTGGCCTCCTCGGCCCCGAGCGGCGCCCCGTGGGCCTTGGGTGAGTCCTGGCGATTGGGGCTGCCATAACCGATATGGGTCCGCGCCATGATCAGCGTGGGCCGCTTCTTCTCGGCACGGCCCTCTTCCAAGGCCTGACGGACCGCGACCTGATCGTGACCGTCCACCCGGAGGACCTGCCAGCCATAGGAAAGGAAGCGCCCGCCGACGTTCTCCGTGAAGGTGATCTTGGTGGAGCCGTCGATCGAGATGTGGTTGTCGTCGTAGACGTAGACCAGCTCGCCGAGGCCGAGGTGACCGGCGACCGACGCGGCCTCGGAGCTGATGCCCTCCATCAGGCAGCCGTCGCCGCAGAAGACGAAGATGGAGTGGTCAATCGGCGAGTAGCCTTTTTGGCCGAAGCGGCCGCGGGCCATGCGCGCGCCGATCGCCATGCCCACCCCGTTGGCGAAGCCTTGGCCCAGCGGGCCGGTGGTGGTCTCGACCCCGGGGAGCAGGCCGTACTCCGGGTGGCCCGGCGTCTTGCTGCCCAGCTGACGGAAGCGCTTGAGCTCGCTCATGGGGACGTCGTAGCCGGACACGTGGAGGAGGCCATAGAGCAGCATCGAGGCGTGCCCGTTGGAGAGGATGAAGCGGTCGCGGTTCATCCAATTGGGCGCGCTGGGATCAAAGCGGAGGACCTCGGCGAAGAGCGCGACGGCGATGTCGGCCATGCCCATGGGGGCGCCGGGGTGCCCGCTGTCGGCCGCGTTGACCGCGTCGATCGCCAGGGCGCGCAGGGTGTTGGCCGCGAGGTTTCGGAGTCCCGAATCGATGGAGCTCATGGAGGCCTTCTAGTCCCCTGGAGCAGAGGGTCGTGGCAAGCGCTGGCCGACGCTTTTCTCGTTCGCTCGTCGGGCCCAGGCGGGCCTGAGCAGCCCGGCAAATGTGCGAGCTTAGCGCTCAGACCTCGAGGAGCAGGCGCACCGGATCCTCGAGCCGCTCCTTGACCTTGACCAAGAAAGTGACGGCCTCGCGCCCGTCGATGAGGCGGTGGTCGTAGGACAGGGCCAGGTACATCATGGGGCGCGCTACGATCTGGCCGTCGATGACCACCGGGCGCTCCTCGATCTTGTGCATCCCAAGGATCCCGCTCTGGGGCGGGTTCAGGATCGGGGTGGAGAGCAGCGAGCCGAAGACCCCGCCGTTGGAGAGGCTGAAGGTGCCGCCCGAGAGATCGTCCGGTTTGAGCTTCTGATCGCGGGCCAGCTTGGCCATCTTGGCGATCGCGCTCTCCAGCTCGACCAGGCTCATCGACTCGGCGTTCCTCACCACCGGCACGACCAAACCGCGCTCGGTGGAGACGGCGACCCCGAGGTGCACGTGCTGGTGATAGACGATGTCCGTCCCCTCGATCTGGGCGTTCAAGCCGCGCACATCCGAGAGGCTGGCGATCGCCGCCCGCGCGAAAAAGGACATGAAGCCGAGGTCGACGCCATGGGTCTCCTTGACCTTCTCCTTGTACTTCTTGCGGACCGCGATGACCTGCGTGAGGTCCACCTCATTGAAGGTGGTGAGGATGGCCGCGGTCCGCTGAGCTTCCACGAGGCGCTCGGCGATGCGCTTGCGGAGCGTGGTCATGGGCACCCGCTCGTCCCTGAGACCCGGCTTCGCCGCGGGCTTCGCCGGGCTGGCCGGAGCCGGCTGGGGAGGCGCCGCGGGGCGGACGGGGGGCGCGGCGGCTGGGACCGGCGCGCCCTGATGTTCGCGGGCCCACTTTCGAAGCGAGGGGCTGGGCGGCCGCTCGGCCTCGCTCCCGTTGCTGAGCGCGAGCGGCGGGCTCGGGGTCGAGACGCGGCTCGCGATGGCGTGCGGCGCAGGCGTGGGCGCTGGTGGGGCCGATGCCGCCGGGGCCGGAGGGGTTGTCGCAGGGACCACTGCGGTGGCCGGCGCGGGGACAGCCGCTTTAGACGCGCCCACCTTGCTCTCATCGATCTTGGCCACGGCCTCGCCGACCGCGGCCTTGCTACCTTCGGGCTTCAGGATCTCCAGGGCGCCGCTGGCCGACGCTGAGATCTCGAGGGCGGCCTTGTCGGTCTCCAGCTCGAGGATCACCTCGTCGACCACTACTTGGTCGCCGTTCTTCTTGAGCCAGCGAGCGATCACGCCTTCGCTGACCGATTCACCGAGCGAAGGGATTTCAACCAGGGCCATACGTCTACGCTCCTCAGGTACCGGCGGCCGTTGCCCCGCGGCTCTTCGGGATCAGGTTGTCTTTGCTGTGGTGGACCTGGGCGGGCCTCAGGAAAGCCTCCGCGAGGAACTTGGCCTCCTCCTCTTGGTGCGCCGTGAGGCTGCCTACCGCGGGGCTCGCCGCCTCGTCGCGACCGACGTAGCTGAGGTCGACGTGATGGCCCAAGGCAGCGGCGAGCGCGTCGCTCAGCCGCTCGCGCACGAAGCTGTAGGCCCCGAGGTTCTCCGGCTCCTCTTGCACCCAGAGCAGCTCCCGGGCGCCCGGATGCGCCCTCATCAGGTCCACGATCTCCCGCTCTGGGAACGGGTACAGTTGTTCGAGCCGGATGATCGCTACGCCGCGATGACCACCTGCGGCCCGCCGCTTGGTCAGGCTGTAGTAGACCTTGCCCGAGCAAAACAGCACGCGCTCGGCGCCGTCATGCTCTTTGGTATCGGGGAGCGCCAACTCGAAGCGCCCCGTCGCCAGCGCGTCCAGCGAGGAGACGACCTCGGGGTGCCGGAGCAAGCTCTTGGGGCTCATCATCACCAGCGGCTTGCGGAAGCTGCGGCGGAGCTGTCGCCGCACGACATGGAATAGCTGCGCCGGCGTCGTAGCGTTGACGACCTGCATGTTCCCCTCGGCGCATAGCTGGAGGAAGCGCTCGAGGCGGGCGCTGGAGTGCTCCGGCCCCTGCCCTTCGTATCCATGCGGCAAAAACAGCGTCAAACCGCTCATCCGCTGCCACTTGGACTCCGAGCTGGCCACGAACTGATCGATGAGCACCTGGGCGCCGTTGGCGAAGTCGCCAAACTGCGCCTCCCAGATCACCAAGCGGTGCGGGTCAGCGCTGGTCATGCCCCACTCGAAGCCGACTACCGCGGCCTCGCTGAGCAGGCTGTTGATCACCTCGAAGCGACCTTGCTTCTCTAGGCCGAGGTTCATCAGCGGCACGTAGGTCGCCCCGGTCTCCGCGTCGTGAACGACGGCGTGCCGGTGACTGAAGGTCCCTCGCCCGGAGTCTTGCCCCGAGACCCGCACGTCGTGGCCCTCGGCGAGCAAGCTGCCAAAGGCCAAGGCTTCGGCCATGCCCCAATCGAGGCCCTCGCCGCGCTCGATCATCTGGCGGCGCTCCTCGAGCACCTTCTTGACGCCCTTGTGCGGCGTCAGCGTGGGCGGGACCTCGCTGATCCGCCGGCCGATCGCCACCAAGCGATCGCGGGCGATGCGGGTGTCGGAGCTCCAGTCCTCTTCTCCCCAGGTCAGGCCGTCCCAGCGCCCGCCCAGCGCGAAGACCCGTTGGCGCGGCTTCTCCTTCTTGGCGAACCCGATCGCGCTCTCCATCTTGGCCAAGGCCTCCTCGCGCATGGTGGAGATCTCGGCCGCGGTGGCGTGACCGCCGGCCTGGAGCCGCTCGGCGTACAGCTCTCGCACCGAGCGGTGGGCCCGAATGGCCTCGTACATCTTGGGCTGCGTGAAGGCGGGCTCGTCGAGCTCGTTGTGGCCGAAGCGGCGATAGCAGACGAAGTTGATGAAGACGTCGCTAGCGAAGGTCTGCCGAAAGGCCGCCGCCAGCCGGCCCGCCTGCACCGCAGCCTCGGGGTCGTCGCCGTTGACGTGGAAGACCGGCGCCTGGATGAACTTCGCGATGTCCGAGGGATAGAGGTTCGGCGAGTACTCCACCGGGACCGCGGTGAAGCCGATCTGGTTGTTGACGATGATGTTGATCGTGCCCCCGACCGTGTAGCCGGCCAGGCGAGACATGGCGACCGTCTCATAGACGATGCCCTGGCCGGTGACCGCGGCATCTCCGTGGAGCAGGACCGGCAAGATCCGCCGCGATTCGCCGCCCGCCAAGTAGGCCTGCTTGGCGCGGGCGATGCCCATGACCACCGGGTTGATGGCCTCGAGGTGGCTCGGGTTGGGGTACAGGGCCAGGTGGATCGTCTTGCCGCTGCGGGTGTGGTGATCGTGCGAGAAGCCCAGGTGGTACTTCACGTCTCCGTCGCCCTGCACGCCGGTGGGGAGGCCGGCCCCCTCGAACTCGGCGAAGATCATCTCGTAGGGCTTATGCATCGTGTGCGCCAAGACGTTCAGGCGCCCGCGGTGCGGCATCCCCATGACCAGGTGCTCGACGCCCTCCTCCGCCCCCGCCTCGATCAGCGCATCGAGCAACACGATCAAAGCCTCGGCCCCCTCGAGCGAGAAGCGCTTCTGCCCGGTGTATCTCCGCTGCAGGAAGCGCTCGAACTCCTCGGCGGCGATCAGCTCGGCCAGGATGCGCTGGCGTTCTTCGCGGCTGAGCTCGGGGCGATTTCGCCCTGCCTCCATGCGCGCCTTGAGCCACTCGATCGGGGTCTTGTCTTCGATCTCGAGGTACTCGGCGGCGAAGGTCCCGGCGTAGGTCTCGCTGAGCGCGCTCATCAGCTGGCCCACGGTGGCCTCTTCCAGGCCTACGAAGCCCGTCTTGACCACGGTCTCCAGATCCTCGGGCCTTACTCCGAACTCCCTCGGGTCGAGCAGGGGGTGCTCGCGGCTGCGTTTGTGGAGCGGGTCGAGATCGGCGACCAGGTGCCCAAACTGTCGCCAGGAGTGGACGAGATCGCCGACGTCTGGGTGCGCCTGCTCCGCGGGCCGGCGACTGGCGAAGTCAAAGCCGGCGAAGAACAGCGCCCAGGTCGGATCCACGCTGCCCGGGTCACGCCGATAGGAGTCGTAGAGCGCGTCGATATAGGCCGGGCTGGCGCGGGAAATGACGTCGAACGGGTTCACTGCTGAGATGAGCAGTTAGCATCATTTCTCGAGGGTAGCGAGCTTCGGGAGCGCGGCGCCTACTGGGTCTCTCCGAGCCAGAGGACCAGCTCGTTTCGGCCGGAGGTCATGCGGACAGTGCGCCAGCTACCCTTCTCAGTGTCGATCTTCGTTCCGGCGGACAACACCCGAGGAAGCCCGAGCGTTCGGTCCATGGACAAGGCGTTCTTGATCTGGCCCGCGGTCATGTTCACCAGCTCCGAGAGCGAGTCGTTCATCATCGTGTGATCGACCTTCTCCGGCGTGGTCATGAACATCGCCGCCCCGATCGCGGCGCAGCTCTCCTCGCTGGAGGACAGCGCCACCACGATCCCCGGGATCCCCGCGACGTCCAGGACGGCAGCGCGCATGAGCGGCTCGGAGTCCTTGTGCCCCTTCTGCTCGACCCGAAAGGCCATCCCGAGCATCGTCTGGGTAACGTGGGTAACCAGCTTGGCCAGCGTCTCGTCGGTAAGTTGGGTCTTCACTGAGCGCCCTCCGCGCCGTCGTTGGTCCACAGCGCCGCCAGCCTCAATCCGAGGACGATGCGGTGCTCGATAGGGTTGATTCCGAACACGTGCTCTCGGCGGGCCGCCGCCAACGTGGGGGGCACCGGGAGCCAGCTCTGCCGGCCCAGCTCGATGACATCCCCGACCTCGTCCACCATCACCGCGTACGGTTCGGCGTCGTTCGTCAAAACCATCAACCGGCCTCGGCCCTCGGCGGCGGCGGGTGGAAAGCCTAGCCGGGGACGGAGGTCCAAGACGGGCATCACCTGGCCGCGGAGGTTGAGCAGCCCGAGCACGTGGCTGGGCGCGAGCGGCACAGGCGTCAGGGCCTGCGGCATCAGGATTTCCTGCACGTCCTCGACCCGCACCGCCAGGAGTTCGTCCGCGACGTAGAAGGTCGACCACTTCCCCGAGGGAGACAGCAGGTGCTCTTCGAGCAAGCTCACGCGGCCACCTCCAGCTTGGCGCCGCCGGTGGGGCCGAGCCCGAAGTCGAGCAGCGCGGCGATCAGCGCTTCCCGCCGCCCCTTGTTCACGCAAGCCGCCGCCCCAGCGTTCTTGGCGCGCTGCAAGATCGCTGGGTCATCATGGCGAGTCCACACGAAGACCGGCATCGTGGGCAGCTCCCGCTTGACCGCGTCGAGCACCCCAAAGCCGTCGACCCCCTGCATCTCGAGATCGGTGACGATCGCGTCGAAGTGCGTGCCCCCGCGGACCTGCGTCAGCGCTGCCGCGCCGCTGGCGACCTCCACCACCTCGAGGCCCGCCGCACGCAAGAAGCCCGAGACCGCGGCGCGCATGGTGGCGGAGTCGTCGGCCAAGAGGATGCGCCGCCGCGGCCGCTCGACCGGCTTCTCCCGCGCGTAGTCGGGGAGCACCGCGGCGATCATGCTGAAGACATCGAGGAGCAGCGTGCTGGCGCCGGCCACGATGCGGTGCCCCAGCGTATGGGGAGAAGGCATGCGCCTCGCCGCCTCCTGGACGGGCACGCTGACGATGTCGATGATCTCGCTGACGGCCATGGCGACCTTGTCCCCAAAATCGAAGACGATCAGCTGCTGGGTGTCAGAGACCGGCGGCGCCGCTCCCAGCGAGATCAGGCTCTCGGCCCGCAGGATGGGCATGATCGAGCCTTGATACTGGACGACCTCGCGGCCCGCGACGTGCTCGATGCTATGCGGATCGATCTGCTCGAGGCGGGCCACCAGCCCCAAAGAGACGGCGCAGGTCTGCCGATCTCCGGCCATGAAGATGAGGTAGGACTCGTAGGCCGCTGGGTCATGAGCCCGGGCCTCTTGGGCTTGTTTGGCGCGGGAGGCCTCGATGCCGGCGCCGGCAGCCACCCCGCCCACGTCGAGGATCAAGGCCACCGCGCCGCTGCCGAGGACCGCGGCACCCGAGTACACGCTGAGCCGCTTGAGCCCGCGGTGGAGGGGTTTGATGACGATCTCCTCGGTGTCATAGACCGCGTCGACCACCAAGCCATAGCGGGCCGCGCCGATCTGCACGACCACGATGGTGAGGCCGTTGTCGGACTGGGCGGTGTCCGGGAGCCCCAGCATGTCGTCCAGGCTGACCAGCGGGAGGATCTCTCCCCGCAGGCGGTAAAACTTCGCACCCCGCACATGCTCGATCGCGGTGCCGAGATGCTCGGGCTCCAGGTACACCAGCTCCTGCAAGTTAACTTGCGGGATCGCGAACAGTTGGCCACCCGCGTCCACCAAGAGCGCCGGAATAATGGCCAAGGTCAGGGGCATCTTCAGGCGGATCGTGGTGCCGACGCCCACGACCGACTCGACGTCGACCTGCCCGCCAGCCCGCTCCAGATGGGAGCGAACCACGTCCATGCCGACGCCCCGCCCCGAGATGCTGGTGACCTTCTCGGCCGTGGAGAAGCCCGGCCGAAAGAGGAGATCAATGGCCTGGCGCGAGCTCATCCGCTCGGCCTCGACGAGGGTAAGGATGCCGCGGCGTACGGCGTGCGCCTTGATCTTTTCGGGGTCCATGCCCGCCCCGTCATCGCTGATCTCGATGGTGACCAGACCGCCATCGTGAAAGGCCCGCACGGTCAGGGTGCCCACCGCGCGTTTGCCGGCGGCCTCGCGCACCTCGGGGAGCTCGATGCCGTGGTCCATCGCGTTCCGGACGATGTGCATGACCGGATCGCGGATGGCCTCGGCCAGCGCCTTGTCGATCTCGGTCGCCGTACCCGCGATCTGGCAGTTGGCCTTCTTCCCAGTCCACTTGCACAGGTCGCGCACCATTCGGGGGAGCTTGTCGAAGACGCGCGCCACGGGCTGCATCCGCGTCTTCATCACCTGCTCTTGGACCTCAGAGGTGACCAGCGCCAGCCGCTGTCCCGCGGCTTGAGCGTTCACCGAGTCCTTGGTGTTCTTCAGGATCTGCGTGACTTGGTTGCGCGCCAAGACCAGCTCGCCCATCAGGTTCATCAGCCGATCGAGGACCGCGACGTTCACGCGCACCGTCCCGTCGGAGGCGTCTGCGGCGCGCACGCCCTCCACTCGCTGGCTCTCGAGCGCGGCGGCCAAACGGCTCTCGGTGATGGCTCCCTGGGCCACCAAGATGGCACCGAGCTTGGGAGGCGCGCCTCCATCGACGTGGGTCTCGAGATAGGC
>Ga0154020_10001375_pt1 | contig 30126 bp, 30 predicted proteins | sample Klosneuvirus_201_FD_109709 | JGI IMG/M metagenome (GOLD analysis project Ga0154020, IMG submission 109709) | Active sludge microbial communities from wastewater, Klosterneuburg, Austria - Klosneuvirus_20160825_MG | ecosystem: Engineered > WWTP > Aerobic digester > Activated sludge | place...
CCCTGTCCATTGGAATACAAATCTGTCGCGATCCGCGTGGCGTTTTTTGACTGACTTCAGTTCACTCCCGGCGACACGACCGGGTTTGGTTGTGAGCGTCCATGCTCGATCCCTCCGTTCTAAGCAAACGAAGGTTCCCGTATTTACCTCATTTCATCAAACCCAGTTTTTCGGGCAACCATAGAATCCGGTCGGGTCAGGAATAAAGATATTAGGAACGAATGGCGTTGTCCACGGCGATTGTGCGTTTTGGTGAACGTGAATTGCCGCGACCGTGCAGCGTTGAAGACAGCGATCCGTCGCGTTCATAAAATTTTAATTTTATGTCGTTTTCATTCAGGTCCGTCAGAATGGCGTCCCAGTCTTTCTTTCCCCAACTGTATTCGCGCTGGTACTTTGGGAAAAGGTAGTGTTCTTTCGCTCCCTGATCGGTGTCAATAGTGCGAGAGAGTGTCAGACTATTTGCAATCATAGAGTCGGCGTTCCTTGCAAATTTTGGGTTGTTAAGACTATAACAGTTGGAGTTGTTCGCTGGCCTGTTCGAGGATGGTCGCGGCAATTTGATTGGTGCTGTAGCCCGAAGAGTGTCGCGTTTGAACCCAGGGAATATTGGCGTCCCGGCACATGTCTCGGACGTCATTGTGTTTGTGCCCGATCAACTTTGTGACCAAAACGACAATTGCTGCTCCATTTAGGTCAGATCGAAACTCGCTGACTCGATCCTGCTTTGTGGCTTCGATCCACCGGACTTCACCAAGTTTCAGTTTGCGTTTCAGTCGCTGGGCCGCATGAGGCTTACAGACTCCGCCGATGATCACCATTGTCTGTCCGCTGAGCATGCTGCCAACTTGAGCGACTGCAGCTGTCTCTAAATCCTTCGAGTCCGGACTTGCAGGAGCCTCAGCCGTTGCGAGATAGTCATACATCGAGTTGATAACCTGTCGAAACTCATTTGAGATTTCCACGCCCTCGGAGATGACATTGTTGGATTCATCAAGAACAGGTTCAGGGAGATTATCAATGATCGGCAGTAGGACGTCTCGCAGTTTCGTATCACTTGGCTTTAACCCTGCTGCTATCAGTTGAGTCACAGATTCGTTGACCTGGCTCCACAGTGGCAGTTCCATGCCAAATGCATCGGAATCGCTGCCTGACGAAAGTCCCTGGCAAAGTTTTCGAAGTTGCGAGTAAACCTGTTCATTCTCACGAATAGTGTCCAGTTGTTTTTGGAGTCGCAGGACTCGACGAGCAAGATCTGGATTCTTTGCGGGATCGGACCGGTCTTCCAGCCGCATGAACTTTTCGATCAGTATCTTTTCGCCATCCTCGCTGCATGTGTGCTTCAGCCACATGAAGGCGGTAACCTGTTCGCTGAGTGATGGTTTTCCTGCCTGTTCTGCATCGACTCGAACGACGTTTTGAACTTCTGCAAAAAGCAGCAGAATGTCGTGTAGATTCTTTCCAAGAAAATTGCGATTACGTTCTCGTTCTGTGAAGACAAAGCCGACGATCTCAATCATTGTCGCCAGAGCACCGTAGCCCATCGCCCGGTTTTTTATCGCACTCGGAGGCCCATCAAGCTGACTTGGATCGAGAGCATTCGGATAGAGGCCATGAGCTTTGATCTTTAAGTGATTTCCAGCATCTGCGAGTGTGCTCAGAGGGACTGAGTTTGGTTCATGAATAGGAGTGAATGCGCCGGGCCTTCGCTGAGGCAAAGTTACCGGATGTGGCTTGGTGGTCAGGTTGTTCACGAGCGATTGAATTGCTGCTTTCGACGCGGCACTGGCCGTCGTTCCTGACGAGACTGCGGCTGTTTCCGAACGAAGCGCCGGGGCTGCTGAGGGCCGGACTGCGTCGGCTGGAGCAGATACCACGCTTTGTATTTCAACTGACGGAGCCACCTTTGCCTGCGCCGCATTCGTCAATCCGGTTCGTAAAGCCTCAATGGCGACCGCAATGCCAAATCTTGCGGAGACAGCCTCGAATCCTGCCTGACATTCAGCAGATGTGAGGGATGCTGCTTCCGATGCAGATCCCGTCAGTCGAGAGCGGGCATCGTTGGCAAGAGAAAGCAAGCTGGTCAGTGATTGAACTTTGTCGTCCAGTTCGACATCGGCGAGTCGAGCGACTCGAACATTCAGTCCCTTGATTTCACGATCTGCATCATCTCGCAGCCCTGCCAGAACCTTATCGATTTTACCGTCGGTACTCTTTAATGACTTCACTTCGTTGAAAACACCAATCACTCGATCGCGCTTCGCCGCGATTACGCAGGATAATTCTTTTGCGACCTTGATCAGATCTTCGAGTTTGTGTTCGAACTCATGGAGAGAATCGTGGGCGGTCGGCGGGGACCAAACTTCCTGATCAACTCCAGCAACGGATTCCGCAATAGAACTCGCCAACGCTGTTTTTCTGGTGATCAGCGAATTGTAATTCTGAAAGAAATCATCAGGCAGAGATGCTCCTTTTTCTCGGAAAGCATCGAAACGATCCTTCGAGTGAATCGCAAACACTGCCCACTCCTGACGGAAGCTCTTCACTTCCGCAAGTAAGCTGCGGGCCTGTTCTTCGGTGACGTAATCAGGAGTGGATTCCGACATCAGAAAATTCCTTGTTAGAAACGTCTCTGCGCTGCTGAAATACTTGAGTCCGTTAGTTCGGAAAATTGGCTTTCGTCTTTTTCGGCTTCGGAATCGGCGTTATGAATTCCGTCGCACGGCGATTGGGCCAAGTCAAGGTCGTTGGCTGACCAGACTTGCAGGCCGTCGATTTAGTGCGTTTTACTAACCCGAAGCGCTAGCGAGGCAAACACTTCACGCGGAAGGCCAGACGTAACTTGTTTGCCTCGCTGGCGCTTCGGGTTAATATCAAGTCAGGTTGCGCAACTTCAAAACTATCGGTTCGGGTTGGTATTAAATCGACAGCCTGCTTGTCCAGGTCCCAGTGCCGTGCTGGATATTCGTAAGGGGAGTTTAGGATTGGCTGGGTGAAGATGTCTTCGGTCGTCATTCGTAGATTTTCGAGTGCAGCATTGCGGGTAAGAAAATACCAAAATGGGCGATCATCGGTGGGAACAAAGACCGGTTCCAGAACAGGACACGCAAGTCTCTGTAGGGTAGTACCTTCACGAGGAAGGTTTTGCAATTCACTGGAGAGGTTTTTCGTTGGAGAAGTCTCCGCCGCCAACTGTGGCCGCAGCACATCTGTTGTGATCTTCTCGCAGAGGTCGGGCAATCTTCGGATGCCCCCACTGGCAAGGGAATCCTCCTTTTCGGCCAATCAGAAGAGTTTGGGCTGGACGATCCAATTGAAAAGAAGCTTGAGTTGATAAAATTGCGACTGTTCTATGCTGTCAGGTATTGGCTCTGGATTCTCCCGCTGTGAATCGATGGATGCCGCCTATGTATGAGGAACTGCGGAATCTGGTGGCGGCTCGATTGGCGGCGGAGCGACTGGATCATACACTGCAGGGACGGCACTGGGCCAGGAAGCCTACCTGCGGCTTGTCGATTCTGATCGGTCGTTGAAAGGGCGTCCTCACCTCTTCACAGGGGCCGCTAATTCGATGCGGCAGATTCTGGTGGATTGGGCTCGGAGACATCGTTCGAGGTATCATTTCATTTAATTCGATCTGGCCCGGAACGAGTAACAATTCTGACCTTATTATTTGATGAATAACCAAGCAAGGATTCGGCAATGATTCTTCGAATAGCACAACTTTTAATCTATTCGTCAACTCTGTTTGTCCTGCTGTTCCTCACGGGCGAACCGCAGGCGGCAGACATGGAGACCGTGAAAATTGCTCCGGACAAGAAGGGATTCATCCTTTTCCCGTCTGGTGACCGCTACGTGCCCTGGGGCCACAACTACGGCTCGGTTGACATCCTGGATCGTCTGGTCAAGGATCCTTCCCGTGTCGAACGGGACTTCGCCGAAATGAGGGCCGCCGGCACTACTGTTGCTCGGATTCACCCCGAGATGCCACAGATCCTTGACGCTCCGGACAAGGCCAATCCTGAGGCACTCGACCGACTCAGAAAGCTCCTCGAGATCGCCGAAAGCCAGGGGATCTATCTCAAGATCACAGGCATGGCCTGTTACAAGATTGAGAATCGTCTGCCCTGGTATGATTCGATGGATGAGCAGGATCGCTGGAAGACGCAGGCCTTTTTCTTGGAAACCATCGCCCAAACTTGTGCTGAGAGCCCAGCCGTTTTCGCCTATGACCTGATCAACGAACCTGCCGCAGTCGGCAAGCCAGCCGACGGATGGTATATGGGCAGGATGGGCGATGTCGAATTCTGCCAGCGACTCAGCCTGGATCCGGGCAATCGCACGGGTGACGATATCTTCCGCGAGTGGACGAAGCGCATGGTCGCCTCCATCCGCAAACACGACCAGACGCACTTGATCACCATGGGAATGCTCCCGTTCCCTGGTGCCTACACCGCAGCTGCCGAACAGCTCGATTTTGTCTCGCCCCATCTCTATCCCAAATCGGGCAAGGTTGATGACGAAATCAAGCTCCTTCAAAAATTCGACTGGGGTAAGCCGATCGTCATCGGCGAAACGTTTCCCTTAACCTGCGGCGTAGACGACGAGCGAGATTTCCTTCTCAAGAGCCGCGAGTTTGCACAGGGCTGGATCGGACACTGGCCGGATGAATCTCCTGCGGAACTAACCGAATTGAAAAAGACCGGTAAGGCCACAATCCACAACGCGATCTGGCTTTCCTGGGTAGAACTCTTCCAGGAGATCGGTCCGCAGATGATCGGCGAAACATCAGAATGAGCAACGATCGCCCGTGCGCAGCGACAATCCTCTAACAGAGGGAAATCAGACCGACGATAGCGAGGAGATGTCATGAGTACTCGAACGTGCTCCGCGTTCGCATCAGGAATCGTCCTGTTCGCGATGGGTATCGGCGTTGTTGCCGGATTGAAGGACGCGACGAAGTCCGATGAGTACAAAATCAAGTTTCCGATGCTCCTCGACAGCGCGGAAGCCCTGCGCAAACTGACCGGGGCGACTCACACTCCGGAGGCCTTTGTCTTCGATCGGACAGGCAACCAGTTGTATCGCGGGCTCATCGATGATTCGACCGAGCGGCTGGGAAAGTCGAGCCCGGTGAAGAAACACTACCTGGCAAATGCCCTGCATGCGGCTGCGAACTGGCATGCTTTGGCGATTGGTCACACGTCGGCCGTGGGGTGTTTGCTCGAAAGCCTGGGATCCAATGCGGTCGATGGCGACATCACGTTCAACCGCGAGATTGCTCCGATTATCTTTTCGAACTGCCTGACATGTCATCGCGACGGAGAAGTTGCGCCGTTCTCATTGAGCAACTATGAACAGGTTTCGAAGCGCGCCCGGCAGATCGCTGAAGTGGTTTCGTCGCACATCATGCCGCCATGGAAACCAGCTCCGGGCTACGGCCATTTTGTGGGATAACGCCGTCTGTCCGATGGGCAGATTGCAATCTTAACCAAGTGGGCGAATGCGGGTGCCCCGCAAGGCGTTTCCGAAGATCTGCCTCCGTTGCCTCGGTTTCCAACCGGTTGGCAACTGGGCAGGCCGGACCTGATCATTCGAATGCCGCGACCATTTGCGCTGTATGCCGAGGGAATTGATGTGACTCAGCACTTCGTGGTCCCGCTGGGCTTGCGGGAGGACCGACTGATCAGTGCCGTTGAAGTCCATCCCGGCAATCCGAAGATCGTTCATCATGCTCACATGTTTATGGACACGTCAGGCCAGGCGCGGCTACTGGACGCCGCCGACCCCGGCGAGGGCTACACACGGTTTGGCGGACATGGTCTGACATCGGCGACGTATCTCGGCGGCTGGAATCCCGGCGCGACGCCGCACTTCTTTCCGGCCGGGACGGGGCGTCTGATGCCGAAAGGTGGCGATGTCGTGTTTCAGATTCACTATCACCCCTCGGGCAAGCCAGAGTTTGACCAGACCGAAATCGGCGTCTATTTTGCACCGGCGTCGGCGCGTCAGGTCATTGCGGACCTGGTCGTAGGCAGCGTTGATTTGCTCATTCCCGCTGGCAGCGCCAACGCTCAGTTCGCCGTCGAATACACGCTGCCAACCAATGTCACACTGATGGAGATTCGTCCGCACATGCACTTGCTGGGCAAGAGCTATCAGGTTCGAGCACTGCTTCCGACTGGCAGCGAAGTGCCGCTCATCAACATCAACGAATGGGACTTCAACTGGCAGGATTCCTACGTGTTCGCTCAGGCGATCCCACTGCCCGCCGGTTCTAAAATCCAGATTCTTGTCACGTATGACAACTCGAACGAGAACTCAAACAATCCAAACACTCCTCCCAGAACAGTTTTCTTCGGCGGAGAGTCCACGGATGAAATGTCGAACTGCGCAATTCGAGTAACGACGGACACCATGAACGAATTGCGGACACTGATGTCCGACAATGGCAGCTACTGGTCGACTCAGATGGATCGCTACCTGAGCCGCAACATGACGCCCGACAAGAAGCGGCGATAAAGCGAGTAGCGATAAATCGAGCGGCAGAATCCGAATTGTCTGCGGTGGTGCGTCGGGAGACTTGTCAGGCGATCGATTCATTTTCGTACGACTGGTTCAACATCTCGACGGACAGGAATGTCCATCCTACCTTTGTGGCTTCGCCTGGACGTCACGGGGCGAGCGCACAAATTTTTGTACTCGCTGGCCATCCACTTCCGCGACGAACAGGTTGCCGTCGCCATCGAACGCCAGCATGTGCGGCAGGAGAAACTGGCCGACTCGGTTACCCGACGTGCCAATTCGCTGCCGGACTTTGCCTGTCGCGTCCAGAGCCAGCACCTGATTGGCCCGGCCATCGGCGACAAACAATCGACCGTCCGGATCCAGCGCCAGCCCATACGGTGCGAATCCGCTGGAAGTGGCAAGCCATGCACCATCTCGGTTGAAGACCTGAATGCGATTGTTCTCGCGATCGCCCACCAGTACGCGGCCTGCGCGATCAACGACAATGGAGTGTGGCAGATGGAATTGCCCGTTTTGATTGCCGGGCATTCCCCATGATGTTTGCAACTGCCCCTGCACGTTGAATCTCATCACGCGATTGTTGCCATAGCCATCGGCGATGTAAACTTCGTCGTTTGGCCCGAAGGCAATGTCGGTCGGCTTGTCGAATTGATCGTTCGCCGTCCCCGGCTTCCCGGTCCCCAGCGCCAGCAGCAGTTTTCCGGAAGGGTCAAATCGATAGACTCGATGCCCGCCGACATCCGTCACCCAGATGTTGTCTTCGCGATCAATCCGCAGGCCATGCGCGATCTGGATCAGGTCGTCACCCCACGAGCGCAGAAACTTCCCGTCCTGATCAAAACAAAGTATCGGATGCGGGCCGCGGTGAAACACATAGATTTCACCCTTGCGACTGACGGCCACGGCCGAACATGGCCCCAGCGTCCAGCGATCAGGAAGTTGCAGAAAGTCGACCGCCGGTCGAAAATCGTCGATGCCGTCTGCCCGCGCGCAATCAGTCAGACTCAGCCAGCAGCTGACAAGCATCACGAGTGAAATCATCACTAAAGTCTGTCTCATTGTCACGTCGTCTCTCTCCGTTTATTGTTGATCCGAATGTTACTGGATATTACCTGCAATAACATCCATTCTGCCACGATCGAACCCAGACTTTTTCCGACGCCACGCTACCGCCGAAAACTGGAGGAACGTCGTCCGGTTCTGTGAACACCGAGAGTTAGCGCTCTGCGGCTGATTCAGTAACGACACTTATTGACCGCTCGATGCTAAGGTGCATTGTTCGTCGTGTCTGGAGAAGCGACAACGCTCTGCATCTCGATGATCTGCGATGCGGCTCGGTTGAATTTCCCAAAGTGCTCGACCAACCGACGGCATGATCTCAGGTTGTCGTTGAAGTGCCGTCTGCTGACATCTCCGGTCTCAATCCTTCGCTGCTGGCGTTCAAGATGCAGGTTGCACAGATCGGCAACGGAAAGCTCGGTTGACGACACCCGGACGACCCTCGTTTTGCGAGGATCTCTTCCCGCTTGAAACTCTACGACCTGTTCGAGATACTTCACCAATGCAGCGTCAGGATCAGACCAGACACCAAAGAATCATTGTTTCCCTTTGATTTTTTTTCCCACTGCCCATTCTGGTGAGCAAAAAGCAGAAATTCTGGGTATGGTGTCTTTGGTTTTGCTTCAGTCGCTGTTGCCATGCGTTTTTAGCCTCAGGTGTCGTCTCAATGAAAACCGCTCTCCTAAAGCATAGAAACGCTGGATTTTTAACCAAGTCTCGGTAGCTCAATTGGATAGAGTGTCGGCCTCCGAAGCCGAAGGTTGTGGGTTCGACCCCCGCCCGGGACACTATACAGGACAAGGACTTACGTCGATTCGAACTTATCCAAAATCACGTTTGTCCGAGAACTTGTCCGAGAAGTTGTTCAAAAACTGACTCGAAATGATGACCCCGTCCCGGTTGCCGCCGGAACGGGGTCAATAAGCGAACCTTTCGGTCGCCTATGGGTTTCCATTGGTGGTTTGACTGGAGGGTTCGTGATGTCGCATTTCCCAAAACCGTTTTTCAAGAAGTCGCGTGGTCTCTGGTATGTGGAGATCAATCGCCGCCAGATCAATCTGGGTTCTGACCGTGAGGCTGCGTTTCGGCAGTATCACCAGCTGATGATGCAGCCCGCCGAAAAGGTTGTATCTGCGGAGTTGCTGGCTGGCGTCGTGGACGCATTTCTTGAATGGGTCCACAAGAATCGCGCTCCCGACACATACGAGTGGTATCGGTATCGCCTTCAGAGGCTGATTTCCAAGTACCCGGACATGCGTGTCAGTTTGCTCCGTCCATTCCACATTGAGCAGTGGGTCGATGATTTTGAACTGTCGCAGACCTCTCGTCGAAATTACTTTCGATCCATCGCGACATGTCTTCGCTGGGCCGTCAGGCAGGGATACATCGAGAAAAACCCAGTTGCAGGGATTGAGATGCCCGCGTCGGAGCGGCGCGACGTCTATCTGGCTCCTGAGGAGTTTCAGAATCTGTTGAAATTTGTCCCCGATAAGGCGACAGCCGTACTGCTGGAAATGACATATCAGACTGGCTGTCGTCCTCAGGAACTTCTTCGCGTGACTGCCGGTCATGTCGATGTTGAAAATGCACGCTGGATATTTCCCCAGGAAGAGGCCAAGGGGAAAAAGGCACCACGAATTGTCTATCTGGCCGACAATGCTCTGGCATTGACACGGCAACGAATGGAGGAAGTTCCATCCGGGCCGCTGTTTCGCAACTCGAAAGGACGGCCATGGACGCCGGACGCGATGAACTGTTTGTTCGACCGAATTCAATTCAGGATGGGCATGGTGATCCTGAAGGAACGCGGGCTTGAACCGACAGATCAGGATGTTCTGGAGTTTTCTGCAACCCTCAAAACATCTTGCGTCCGCAAAGGCGTTGAGACGGTGAAATCGACGGCAGAATTGCGAACTGAGGCAAGGAAAAAACTTCTGGGACGCATCGTCCGCAGTCTGGCTCCGCATCATTCTCTTTATACGCTCCGACACTCGTGGGCAACCAACGCGCTCCGAAAAGGCGTTGACCCTTTGACCGTCGCAATTCTGATGGGGCACAAGGATCCGTCGATGCTTGCCCGCGTTTATCAGCATCTTGCACACAGTCCCGAACATATGCTCGGGCAGGCAAAACGAGCAATCGGATAGTTCGTACATGGCTGGCGCAGTACGGGCCACAAGCATCAGGCTGAGGCTCGTACCATCCGGTGCAGCATGAATCCACTCATTCATTTTTGAGTCGTATATGTTTCAGGCGTAGGCGTATCTTCGGGGGCTGTACTGCAACGTTCTCAACACGGCACGAGTCAAGGTAGGTTTTGATGTCTGCAGGTTGAAATCTGATGGATCCACGACCGATACCAATGCGGAGGAAAGGGATTTTTCCAGCATCGACAATCTGGTAAACGAGACTCTGGGAAATGCTCAATAGTTCTGCCACGTCAGCAACATTGAGCAGGCGCTCCGAACTGGATTCGTGATCGCCGATTGACTTTCGTGACTTAGGCATTTCGTGAATCTCTCAATCAACGTTCCGAACTGACGAACCCATCAAAAATCAAAAAAGTCTTCGTTCAACCTGATTGCCGTAAACTGTCCAGTCTGTGTTCGGGTGTTCTTCTCTACCGTAGAGTTCCAGATAAGGTCCGGGACTGACTTGTTCAATGAGTCCGCGAAACAGGAACGGCTTTCGACTGTGGACCGTTCGACGCGCTGTTTGCCAGCTGCGAACTGTCCGATTCTGGAACGGCAGATTTCCGCGAACGCCAAGCAGCAGATACTCGTGAGAGACACGCCAATAGTTGCCCATGCCCAGTTGCGGCTTCGTCCAGATGAGGCAGGACTTGTATTTGAAACCCCAGGCACGAATGACGTCGAATGCTTCTCGAAGAAATGCGTTTGTCGTCCAGAGATGCAGATGTGCGGCAGTCTCGACCAGGTCTTTCACGACTTCTCCGCGAATGTCGTCAAGAGTCATCGTGCGATAATGATTTTCGGCAGCGCCTCGGGCCGCGGTATTGGAGTACGGCCACGGAGGATCTGCGTAGACGGTTCGAAATCGTCTGCCAGACTGAACAAGCTGTGAGAGGTCTCGCACGACTGACATCGGCTTGGGCGGAATTCCCGGACCAGGGTTGAGTGAATCTCGATTTTCCATACATGACCTGTCCGCATGCTTCTCGTACTGCACGTCTTAGGGATTTCGTTCAATCCACGCCTGAGCGGCTTTCAGTGCCGCCCGCATCAGGTCCACATCATCCAGGGAGAATCGAGTCGACTTCTTCCATGTAGTCCCATCACGGTACAGCCTTACCACGGTAATGGTGCGGTGCTTGACCGACTGCCTGAGCCGTTGCCAAACCTGGACCCTGATAAACCCGAGCCGAAGTTCAAACACCGCTGCTTTTCTCATCGTCAACTCCTGTGTTCTCTGGAGACGAAGTTGCATTGCCTGAATCGCGTCGTTGCATCGCACGCTTCAGCAACTGATCAAGGTCCTGTTCGACGCGCCGCAACACGCCGGTCTCAATCGGTGACAGACAACCATCGTCTGCAATGACGGCCGCGAGTACCTGAAGCAGTTTGATGAAATACATCAGGTCTAATGGCCGAAATAATTGACTGACCTTTCCTGCCTTGAGTTGGCGGAACAGGCTGAACTGATATCGCCAGCCAGAATCCTGATGACCATTTTTCCAGATCAATGCGGTTAATGGTCCGGAACCAACCATTCCCATAGGCTTTTCGGCAACTGCACTTCTTCGCGAATTGCTCCTGTCTTTTTTCATATTCGTTACTCACTTCAATATTCGGATGTTTGGTTGGCGTAAAACGACATGGAGAGCTCTTGCCCTCTCCATGTCTGAAAACCTCTTCAGCTACTTGTTCCCATCGAATCTGCCATCCAGCCAGAGCCCATGCAGGTACGTGTCCACCACGTTGAAACTGTGAGTGAACGAACCAGGGCGAAAAATGTCGGCAGGATTCGCGAAGTACTGCTGCTGCATTTCAGTGAGTACGATCTCCCTGAGGCATCGCAGTGCCTGCCAGAATTCCATGGATGCACAAATAGTGCGTTCGACTTGTTTTGGTTGTGTTGACATGATTCCTCTCCGTTTAAGCTGACCGTGTGTTAGAGCGGAGGCCACGGTCAGCGATTGCAATGCCTCCTGCGGACCACAACTGGTCTGCATGAAGCACTTTCAGAGAAGAGCCGGCTGCCGAAGCAGCCGGAAAACCGAGGATTAACCTCGCATCAGAACCTTTCTAAAGCACCAATTCGTGTGATAAGCGCATCGTGATTCGTCGGTATCCAGAAACGATGTCCACAGAACTCCCGCTCCGAGTGGTGTACCGCGAAAGGATGTTTTGAACGCCTCGCGCGATTGATTGTTCATTGATCTGCCGATCGACAGAATCAATGTCACCCCAATCACCGTCGAGGTGTCTTTCAAGGAACTCGAATGCTTCTTCGATTGACACGGCATCAACGATTCCCTGGGTGAGAACAAAGTGAATTGATTGTGGCTTGTCTTTAGAGACCATCGCGTTCACCTCCAGCAGTGTGGAATGGGCGGATTGCATCCGCCCATTCGGTTAATAATGAATTATTCACTGCCTGCGGATGAACGCTGCGATTCCTCTGCAGCAATCCAGTCAATGCACTGCTCAATCACACGAGCGAGCATCAGCAACTCCATGAGGCCATACGACGTACAGTCCTTCCACTCATTGCCAGCCTTGTACTGGACGTTGAGTGTGGCACTCAGTCGCACCGGACCATCGTCTTTCTGGTTGGCCCATATTGCCGCCGAGGCCGTTTTCACACGTAGCTTCTTTACCGGTTCTTTTTTCTGTGCCATAAGCACTCCTTTTTTGTGGGAACTGATTCGCGCTTGATTTACATGCGACTCCGTTCCCGATTTCTAAAAACGAATTCCTTCTTGGAATCCGCGTCTCGTCCGCATTCCCAATGAATGCAAACAAGGTCCTTTCATCTGGCATTGGAGAACACCATTGCCAGCACGAAACACATGATCACGAAGAACAGTGCAGTCCGAAGGGTTGCTGCTGCTCGGTCTCGTTCGTAGTTTCGTTGGTACCGTGGACCATAATGACCGGTCCCATTCCGACGTTTACGCCAAATCCATTTCATGTCGTCCTCTCCCTTTCCGGGTGACTGCGTCATTGCAGCAACCTCACGGAGCAGACCGAGGCCTGTTCCGTGCGACTTTGCAATTGGGTGTCGTTTAAGAATGTGACGCGAAACGATTTGTCGTGTGCCCATTGTTTTTCCTTGCTCCCGGGCCGGAGCGATCAAACCCATCAATGTGGGAATTAGCTCTGAAGCGAATGAACCTCCGTTTCTGTAATTGAAGTGATGAGGGGAAGCAGCTGCGGAAAATCGTTGACACTGATTGGGATTCGCAGACTCGCAGATTGCTGCTCGAAAATAGTTCTCAGTCGTTGTGCCTTCTGTGGAAGGACTGTCAGGATTGCGATCTCAAATCGATCTGCTGAGATCAGACTTCGAATTGCAGGTTCACTCAGGTGACTTCGAATGTCCTGTCTTGTGGCGTCCACAACGCGATCCCATCTTCCGTGATGGCCGAGGTCGAATCGCACCAGGCCCAGCCGTCCCTTGTTTTCGCTATTGAGGTAATAGCGGTCGGGAAGTCCGGAACGGTCAAGCTCCGGAAAGTGCTTTGCTATCTCAATACGTGTCAATTTGTGGCGATCAGAGTTCAGTCCAGAGCAGAAACTGAGCATGGCATACGCCCGAAGTTTTGCTGGTTCAGAAAGTGGACCATTGTGCTTTGAGACAATCCCAAATCCTTCCGGCGAGCCTGTCAGATACCAGTAACGTATTCCTCGAATCAGCCAGTCAGATCCGAGCCATCCCATTCGAGTACAATGTTTCAGAGCATCGTTTTTTTGCTTATGAGTTGCTGGTTCGGGCAACTCCAGAGTCTCAAGTGCATCAGTCGTGGTAAGCCGGTATCTCGCCACATGATTCAGGACATGAGAAGCCAGCTGTTTGCTGCATGTCAGCGGTCGCTGTTGTTTTGTTTTCATAGTTTCACCACAGCTCATAGGGGAGCGAGCACTCAGCACAATAATCATGGAAGCTCTCGACTTGCCGGGTGCTGTAGCAGCCGGCAGATTCAATCACCTTAATCACGCGACCATTGGAGTCCGAAAGGAATACATCAGGATCCTTGATGCGGTAGCCTGCTTTGGCTCGGATATGCTCTCCGTGCCAGTGGTCTGTGACGTTCGGGATTTCAGCGTGATACTGCACAAACACTTCTGCCAGCAGCAGGTCGTGGTCGCGCTGTTCGAGACGCGGCAGATTACAGGCTGCACTTCCCATCATGTTGGCGGTGATCGGTGAAGCGACGCAGACCATTGTCGGCTGAGCCGCTCTGGGCCATCGCGTTCGGGCGCGATTAGCGACCTGGTGGAACTCCGGCTCTGAATCCCCCGGCTGCCAGCGGACCAGTGGCGTCACTGGGATGAGTTCTCGAAGATTGATCGTGTGGATCTGAATAAACTGTGCTGCAGCCAACTGACGAAGACGCCGCAGAACCCATCGACTTCCCAGCGACTTTCTCCATAGCAATTTGGTCTGGCGAATTGACATCATGCGGATGCAACGTGTCAGTGCGATCAATAGCGCTTGATCTCGTGGCGTGACTGACAAGCTCATGGGTCCTGCCTCCTGCGACGAGAAGTGGGCTTGCTCTTGGCACTGACGTCTGTTCGCAATGCATCAAACAACGAGGTAAGTTGTGACTCCATCTCGGGAGTCAGATGAGCCGATGAAGCACCGTCAATCAGCTGCTCTGTCCAAAGTTCGTTGTCGGCGGCGGATCCCGATGTGGCGATGGTTTTGGTTGCCGCAGAATCCTGCGACTTTTGAAGGAACGATCCTCGAACCTGTGGCCACGGGTGGTTTTGTCGGCGGCGATACTCTGTTTCTGAAATGTGAAAATCCGACTCTATAACGACTGGCATGCCTCCGAATTGAGCGTTGCCACTTCCGCGTGCAACTCGCAAAATGCTGCGATGGGGATGATCATTTGTCAAAAGGATGTCATTGATTGTCAGACGATCGACGACTTGTTCGGTCGCAGTGATGGACGATGAGGCTTTTCCGTCTCCGTTAACGGTATGCGTACGGCTGATCGAGTGATCGATTGTTTTCCCGCTTATCTGAATCAGGCGTTCCTGATCTTCCACCGATGACACCGAGAACCATTGGCGGAGGCGACAATTAGCCTCGATAGCAGGTAGAAGATTTGTCCCTCCCTGCTTCAAATCCTGCATGCTCTGATTTGCCAGCACGATACCCACTCCCATGCTGCGAGCGAGCTGCAGCATGTACTGAAGGTTGTTGGCCACCATCCGCTGAAACTCATCAATCACAAGAAACACCTGGCACTTGCGTTCCGTCTGTGTCGATGCCGCCAGCAGCAGGTATGTGAACAATCGAGCGATTTCGGGTGCCCCGCTCGGCGACAAGGTCGAGGGCAGATGGCAGTACAGGAATTGTGGTTCCTGAAAGAACCGTGTCAGATCGATGGCACTCTCGTGAACCTCCGGAGCAGGCGATGAAGTCGACGTCACATTGAGGGCCTCGCAGGCCGCCAGCCGCTTCATGACTTCATGAACGTGGATTCCAGCCTTGCGAATCTCAGGATGGAGGTCCTGTCGTTTCGCAGTAGTGACCACTGTTCCAATGCAGTCTGCCAGCTCTGCAAAGGAGCTGATGTGCGGAAAAGCCTTCATCGCGTGAAAGACGACAGCTGCGTTTGCAGAGGAATAATAGCCCTGACCGTAATCGGTGCCGTAATTCAAACCGTTCGCTGCGCACAGAATGTCGGTTCGGGTCAGCAGGTCAAAACGATTCCAGAATGGCTGAGACATCGGATTGAAAGCGACGGTATGCCGATGATTCTGATTCGAGAAAACCTGGAGTGGCATGGGCATCCCCAATTTTTCCCGGATGCGTTCCACAGATGTCTGCAGTGAAGCGAGAAGCTCCAGTGAGTCGGCTTTCAGGTCCAGAACGATGACGCTGCAATCTCCGAATCCGACCAGTTGCTCAGTAACCGGGCAGAGAAACAGTCCAGTCTTTCCACCACCACTGTCACCAAGTGCATGTGCGTGTTCGCAGTAGATTTCTCGAGGAACGAGGACCGGACTTCGATCAGCGACGACCATGCCGTGATAGATGCTCTTCTGCTCAATCGGATCCGACGAGCTCCGGATCTGTGAGACAATTGGGGCAAAAGTCTTTCCCCCTGCTTCCTTAATCAATCGTTCGGCAAGATCTTGCTCTGCTGCGGCATCCAGGAGCGTGGGAAGGGCAACAGAGGAAACCAGAACGATGACCAGAATCGAGGGAAAGGCGATGACGAGAAGAAATACGATGCCAACGGTCGTCCAGCGATAACGGTCACTGAGTGACCAAAAGCCATCGTCGTGATATCGCAGGATGGTCGCTTCACGAACCTGGAGGTCGCCCATGTCCGCATACATCAATAGCGACACGTTTGGTGAGCGGACAATCCAAATGGCGGTCAGTACACTGGCTGCGAAGAGGAGCCCGATTCGATTCCCTGCAGGTCCCGCAGGACTTTGAAAGAGCCCCGGACGATTCAGCGTCTTTTCAGTCATCCACGATTTCAAGGAGCGTGACAGAATGACGTACCGATTGGTTTTCACTTTTGGCGGCGCAGGCATCGCGAGGACAGCAGCTGGAAATGAGAGGATTGCAATTCCCACAAGTGGATGCTGCGTCCATGCGTACAAGGTCGTCATTCCGGCGGCTATAACCGCAGATGCTCCCAGTTGGACAGATGACGCATTTCGCAGCTGGTCAGCGGTGATGCGTGAAACTGGAAAACAGGTGACGAGTGCCACGTTGTGGCGGCCAAACGAATATATCAGCAGTCCATAGATCCCTGATGAAATGACTGTCTGCGTCAACCATAACGTACGGTGTTGAGCCGCCAGCAGGACCATGGCAATGAGGAACATCGGTTGGGTAAGCGATGTCCACCGTTCATAATAGACTGCAGTCCCAATGGAATAAATCACCACTGAGATCGCGAAGATCAGATCAAATGGCTCCAGGAACTGAAGCCCGTCGGCAGGAATGATGAGGAACACAACCGTAGTTGCGGCCAACATCGAGGAAATGGTGAGCAACAGTGTCTTCAACGATTCCTTGACAGAACAAGTCTTCGGTGCAAACTCAATTCTCGGTTTTGAATTGGGAAGTCGATCGATCTGAATCGGATTCCCCTGAGACTGGTAGTAAATATCACGCATGTTTAGTCCTCATCGAAAAGTAGTGAAGCTCTGGGACAACCGAAAAGTGGACGCGAAGTCCCTGCGGTAAGTTGTGGTTCTTCAATGCTCGGCGCAGGGATGCCGCCTTCTCTGGCGTCCCCGTGGCAACCACGAGCCGAAACCGGCATTCAGCAACCATTGCAAGAAACTCGGGTGAGGTTCGGCGGGCATTGATATCGGTGGCACACTTTCTGGCGACATGGTCAACTGCACCGCCAAGATCGACTCGAATCAGTTCCAGAATGTCCGTCCCATGTTCGTGGCAATGGATCGCGTGTCCGAGTTTTTTCGGCAACCAGGGATACTGTGCCATCACCTCCTGAGCCGTGAGCCGTATCCGTGGTGGCCGAGAAAACATTGCATGCAACAGTACTGCGTACTCGACCTGGAGTGCCTGCGGACCCAGTGGCCGAGTGCGGTATAACGCTAATCCCGCTGATCTTGCTCCTCGCTCACCAAGTACAAAATACAATGCCGGATGTCGTAGCGTGTACTTGGCAAGTTCGCCCTGCCCACACAGTCTCGTCACCATCTTGGCCACGGCGTTTCTCGATAGACGTGGAAACACCGCCCGGTGGAGCACGTCGATCGTAGTCAGTCGATTCCGAGCAATGTGCTGAATCACGGTGATCGTTCTGTGATTAGCCCTGTCGTTAAGGGGTTTTGAATGATCAGTCATTCGTACTCACCAAAGCTGATACGGAAGGTTGCGGCTGAAGCAGTCCATATGAAATGCTTCAATTCTTTCGGCGTCGTAACTGCCGCCAAATTCAAGCACCCAGACGACTCGACCTGTCGTGTCCACGATAAATGCGTCTGGCCGCTTTTCTCCGTGACGACTTGCAGCCATTTCGTCTTCACCGCGCCACGCCGTTGCCCATTCGGGAGCGACTTCGCGAAGCCGCAGCCAGACGGCGGCAACTCCCAGGTCGTGCGTCGCCTGCGTCGGGTGGCTCAAGTCGCCGCGATTCACCCCACCAAACTGCTGAGCGCCTCGTTCGGTAATGATCCATACGGAACAGGATCGAACTGGTCTTGTTCGCCAGCGACTCTGACACTGGTAAGCCAGTTGTCCAAAATGGGGCGCTTCGTCTCCGGGCTTCCAGCTCAGCAGAGGTGACGTCATTTCAGGAATGGCCCTTGCGCCAACCGTAAGTCGCATCATCAATCCACAACCTTCAAGCTGTTTCAGACGCCGACGGGCATTCGGTAGCGAACCGCCCCAGAAATGGTCAGCGATTTGACGCTGGCTGAAGAGCCGGACCCTTTGTGAAAGGGCCAGCGAGAGTTCATGGTCACGAGTAGACAAAACGAAGGAAGCATTCATGTTCCTGCCTCCGGACTTGGGAAGTTCGAATCCTGCGTCGGCTCAGTGACCCGGCGCTTCCGGCTCGGCCTCGCTGAATCAAACCTGGGCAATCCCGGCAGGCCGGAAACGCTGTTTTCCGCTTCAGGATTGGAGTGCTCGATTAACAGTGACGCCGGGCGACTGAGCTGCTGCATGATTTCGAGGCCTTCCGAAGCCAGGTTGCAGGAAGTTAATCTCGCGGCCCTGTTCCTCAGCGATTCCGCTATTTCGGGCTTTCCTTCCGATTCATACTGACGAGCCAGGTCTTCCAGCTGGCTTTGTTGCTCCGCCTGAGCGACGGCAGTCATCCCTTCAACTCTTGAACTGACGAGTCCGGCAACGACTGCTGCGAATCGCTCGGCAAGTCTGTCGAGAAATCCTAAGGCTTGCTTGTTCATCAACTATCTCCATGGGACAATTCAACCGAATAAGGTCAGCAACGACCGATGTCGTTGCCACGGGGGGAGTGATAACCCAAGTCGATGTGCAATCGAGTTGCAGCGCAGTAACAATCGTGGAGCAGGGTCAGTGACAGCAAGCAGTAACCTGACTGAACAGCAGCTGGTCTTCCTGGATCCATTTCTGCTGGATCGAGGTCGCATCAATTTGGGGTTGTCGCTAAAGGAACTGGCGAAAGCAGCAGATATCGACTACAGGACAGTGCGAGATATCTATCGCGAGGGAGGAGTGCTTCCATCAAAGGCGCTAGACCTGGCAAAGCAACTTGGATGCAAAGTCGTCGATCTCCTTGCACCGCGAGATCCACGCTACCTGGCTCAGTCGCCGAACGGTCCGAATCATGGACTTGCAGAGTGGGAGACAGATCGATTTCTCGAACAGGGTCGACTGGCTCCAAATGGTCTGTATTACATAGTCAGTTGCATGCACCATCGCCACACCACAGGTCGTCGTGGACGTGGAAAGTACTACCATCTTGGATGGATGCGATCCGGTGCCCTCGAAGAAATGCAGCACAAACTGTCACGGCATTCTGAAGTCTGCTGTCGAGTTAAGTCACATCGACATGTCGCAATGAATCTCACTTCCGTCCCGAATACGGCCAAAGATGGCTGGTGGGTGGTCGATGAATGGACTGGCGAAAAGACCCTGGCTGATATGGTTCAAACTGGTCCATTTCCCGCGGAACGCGTTCCGGCTCTCCTTCACGACATTGCAACAGGGCTCGCTGCACTGCATCAGGCAGACGTGATTATGCGTGAACTGGCTCCATCAAGAGTGCTGCTCTCGGACGATGATGGTCACGCAGTGCTCACCGATTTTGAACTCGCGAAGCTGCTCGACGGCGTTCCTTCGGTTTCTGAGGACTGGCCGGAAGATCCATTTCGAGCCCCGGAACTGGATGGGGCTCCGGCAACTGTGTCATCAGATCTGTTTAGCCTTGGCCGTCTCGCGGCTACAATCATCACGGGGATTGTTCCGGGCTTAGGACAGGAGTCGACGATCTTCGCTGAGTCAAAGATGCCAAAGCGATTGCAGAAGTTGATGACACAGTGTGTCGCTTCATTTCCCAAAGATCGTTTATCTGAATTGCCTTTACTTCACAAAGAGCTTGCTCGCTGGGCCGAGAAATAGCGTTTATGAATCGCAAATCCGACTTCGGTATTCCCTCGACTGATGGTCGGTTTTCTCCCCGACGTCGCTCCGTTGGTGTGCATACACTCAGCGAATTCGTGTTTTGCCCGCGTGCCGGGGTACTGTCCAGCGAGTCACAGCGGCAAGACGACGGCGAAGAAGACGTTGCGCTCGGCCCGAAGCTCGATGGATTCTTTGACTATGACGAGCGAATGTTTGCGGAACGACTGTCCGCTGAATGGAGTCGTTCGCGGCTATGGTTGACTCTACTCGCTCCGTCCCTGCTGTTGATCTATGTCGTTTGGAGACTGGCAACTCCATCTGCCGCTGTCGTTGCCGCACTTCCCTCCCTGTATTTCGCAGCACGCCTTTGGGAAAGTCTGAGCGCCATTATGTCGCTTGTTCGGGAGCGAGCGGTTTTCAACGCTGCTTCCACTGCAGCGGTCGATATGAACCCAAACCAGATTTGTGAGATCAACTGGTGGACGTTGCGAAAGGCAGGTTTCGAATGTGCGCGGCCACGAGATGCCTATGTTGATGAAGACATGAAAGGACGCCCGTGGAGACTCCTGGTCAAGGACACTCAGTGGCGCATTCCGGTGATTCGCAAGCACCGAGGTGAAAAAAAGTGCGGGCCACAGCATGTGGTGCGGGCAGCTGCGTATTGTCGGCTCGTGGAAACTTGCGAGGGTGGTCGCGCTCCATTTGCCATTCTGCTTTTTGCAGACTCCTACGATGCGATCGTCATCCCGAATTCTCCGAATGCACAGGCGATGCTGGACCGGAGTCTTCGTGAGATGGACGACGTGCTGACAGCATTTGAGAGGACGCGACTACAGCCTGCACCTCCAACGGATCAGCGATGCCGAGGATGTCATTGGGGGCAGCCCACGAGTTTCAAGAAAGAAACAGTGCTGAACGGGGTCCCTGTCCCACCACTTCGGATTGAAGGAACCGGCAGCGCCGACTATCACAGTTGTTGCGGCGATCGTTTCCAGTGGGTCGCACCTCACGAAAGTACGATCGCGTTGCGAGCCGCGAATCGTGGCTGAGGAGTTTAGGACGCACCCAGATTATCCCACCAAAGAATGACCCTGGTCAGCCATTCGGTGGGTTTAGCAACCTGTGGCGGCCTCTGAAACTCAGCATGCAATTCATTCAGAGCATTCAGCCACGCATGTCGATCAGGAAATCGTTCGGCTGCTCGAAGTGACAGTCCTCGCATGACACAAGCATCCAATCGGTCTCGAAGCGAACGTGTCAGTCGCTGACAGTTGTGGCTCATTGCACTTGGTGATTCCTGCATTCGCTGAGCCTGGTCGATCAGCTCCGGTTTCCCTGCCTTTCCACCGAGACCGGAAAAGGGGACTTGTTGTGTGAGTAGTTCATAGAAGAGAACTGAAATTGAAAACTGATCGCCCTGGAATCCCGAATCTCGAAAGTCGGGAGCCGTGTAGACCGGATGTCGTCCGTCGCCATCAACTCGTTGGCCAGTGGTCTCCATTGTCCATGCGCTACCGAAGTCGATCAGCGATAATCGACTCGGGTGACTGGTAATGATGAGATTCGCCGGTTGAATGTCGCCATGCACAATCCGGAACGAAGAATGAAGACGGCATACAGAATGAGCGAGTGCCCGGATCAGGCGAACGACTTCGCGAGGATCAGGCGCAGGTCGACGCCCGGCTCTTAAGTGCAGCAGATAGTCCGCAAGGCTGATGCCGTCAACCCAGGTCAGAACGAAAGCGAATTCATTGTCGGACCGGTCCCACTCGATAACCCGAGGGTACGTGTCATCCTTGAGCCTGCGAGTCACATTCAGGAACTGGCGAGCGTTTTCGTCGTCTCGCCAGAACTGGACCAGGAAAAAGTTTCCGCCCGGCCCGGCATACGGGTCGAACGCTCGAAAGCGTTCACGGAGCGGACTGCCAACCTTCTCAAGCAGGTAGTACATTCGGCGACGGATGTTCAGTCGGCGAAGATACGGACGCACCTTTCCGTGTACCCGAATCGTTTGCCGGCCGATACCGTTCGAGGCTGGTTCAGTCATTGAGAAACGCCATCGGTGCGAGCCTGGGGTCCGTCAGAATTGTCACAGGTGTCAGCGAACGTGTTGGCTGACACGGATATCTCACACTGGTCAGGAAAAACGCATCTAAGTCATTGGCGTACAACGACAAATGAGGCAAACAGGTTGGCCAGCAGGGGAGTCATCATGCTGGCCGGTCAGCTGGCCAACTTTCGGGGGTTGAAGGGCAGGATTCACGGGGCCAGCAGCTCCCTCTGAACCATCAGGTCGCCGTACTTGTTGAGCAGATCCTGAGCCCGTCGCAACAGGTCTGCATTGGCAGGGTTCTTCAGGCCTCCTGCAGGCCGGGTTCCGGAATTCGCAAGGAATGCCATTTGGTATGAGCCGCGTGGCGTTGGTTCGAGAGCCCCCTGCGATGTCAGGTACGCCAGCGATGCCGGACCAGAAGCATTGTCCGTTCGGTATCCGTGTCCTTTACTCACAAACGCCGAGAGCAAACTGCGAATGGTTGGCAGGTCTCGTTCAAATTCGCGTTCAAGTTTCTGGAATTGCTGATCGGCGTCCAATGATTCTGTTTCTACCTTGATGGCTTCCGATTGGGCTCGCACTTTTGCCTCCTCCAGCCGCGTTTCCTCGGCGATTCGTTCCAGTTCCGCTCTGGCAACTTGCTCCGCCTGAGTCTGCTTGGCCCTAAGTTCTTCGACTTGTCTCTTTGTCGCCTCCTTCACCAACTCTGACTCCAGTCGCGCCAATTCCTCAGTCTGCTGGGCCTGAGCTGCGAGGCGGGCCGAATCACGAGCATCCGAGACAGCAATCACAAATTCCTTGTCCCGCTGGGAGTGACTGTCCTTGATCACCTGCTCCAGTGTTTGCTGGCTGGATTCAAGTGACGCTGTTTCCTTCAGGATGGCGTCGAGCATTAACAGTTGTTGTTCCAGAGCGTCACGAGCTTTGCCCAGTTGCCGACTCAGGTCTTGCAGGCGTTGCGCGTGCTCAACGGTGATCATGATCTCACTCGTGTCATCTGCCGACGATTTGGGCGGCGGCGTCAAAGCATCCAATGCATCACTCCAGGCAGTCAGCTCGACTTCAGTCGGCCGTTCCCGGCCTGCCAGCTCGTCAACCAATTTGACATGAACGGGACTGCTGGCGATGCGACGACCCGAGTCGCCTGTCATAAGTCCTGAAGTCTTTGCCGTCCAGTCGGCGACCAGCTTTCTCAACGCCTGAAGTCGACTGAGAGCGACGGACGACTCGCGACGGACGTCAGCAACTTTGGCTCGCTCCACAGCCTGGTTGGATTTGGCTTCATCGACTCGTTCTGACAAGAGACGAAAATGACTATCGAAGTCCGCGACTCTCTTACGCATCAATTCCATTTCCGCAATAACGGATGTATCGCCCTGCTGAATGCGAGTGTCCAGTGTTGCTATCGCAGACTTCGCAGAAATGAGGTCGTTCTGCAGCGCGGCTGTCTGCTGCCGTGTGTTTCGCTCAAACACCCAGAAAGCAATCGCTATTACAAGCCAGGTCAGAATGAGTTTTCGCATCGTGGGCCGAATGACACCAGCCCACCAACTTTCTTCAGTGGTTCCGGAACTCATGTGCATACTCCGATCTCAAAAGAGAAAGAATTTGTCAGCGAAATCTTTGGGCGAAGACGTGGCACACCACTGCAACGGCAATAAAGAACGCTGGAATGAACCAGGTCGTATACCGATACATACCGGCGGCCAGCCAAAGTGCAGTCAGGAATTGGGATCCAAATGAAGCTGTCGTTAGATTTGACCAAAGATCAGCCGTGGGATTTCGAACGGCGATTGCCCGATCTAAGGAAGCCTGCCGGATTGACAAGGATGTTCCTCCGATACATATCAATGTCAGCAATCCTGCGAGACTCCCTCGATCCGAGACCAGGGTTAGCCACAGTGATGCCACCGCCAGCGAAATTGAAGCTGTCACAAGCCATGGCCATCGTTTCGCGGCTGAACTCACTGTCTGCCTTGCCGCTTCATCGCGAGCAACAGCCTCGCGTCGCTGAATCTCTGCCTGCACTTCTCTCGGCCCCCAGCCAGTCAGTACGAAAGTTCCGATGATGACTGCCGGTTCGTAGCCGATGATGGGTTCATCACGCAGTCGAACGTCGGCCCATTGGTCTGCACCAACATCACGTTCAATGATTCGTTCTCGAATGATTGTGCCGTCGATCACCTGAACAAACGGGTAGAGCCATGCAGGGATTGCTTCACACAGCCGCTGTACATGTGGTGGCATCACTACGCGGCTGTCACGGATCGTTGTGTGGATGGCCTGCATGACGTCATGCTGATGACGCGCAAAACGGTGATGGTGCTTTCCGCGTCCGACTGTCTGTTCAGTTTTTCGTCTGCCAATGACCTGCTGTCCGGTCCTGGCGTTCCATTGATTGACCTCCGGGAGTCTTTCCTCGGACACTCGTTCGGACGCACCCTCATTTTCCTGAATGATGACTCGCTTGAAGAAGTGATAGGCGCAGCAGTTGTTGGGGAGCCACTCAACGAGTCCAAACAACTCCCGATCCACCATCTTCGCCAGCAGGTCAAAGAACTGCTGGCAGAAGTCTGCGACTGCCTGCTTCAGTGCCGACTCAAGTCGCGCCTGTATTTCTGACTTCGCTCGCGACACCAGTCGTGCGTCCACGACGTTCCGGGCCGGCATCCATGCATCGACACTTGTTTGCACCATTTCGTTGAGCTTCGATTTCATGGCGACTGTTTTTGCCTCAACATGTGTTTCACCCTGTTCCTGCCGAAATTCCAGATTGGCAACGCAGGCGGTTCGCACCATCGCATCTACATCGCGACGAAAAAGATCCAGCTGGTTCAAACTCAGGATGTAGTTGGCGACAAGCTGTTCAGAGGAATCATCCGGCGTTGTCGTCGCTGACCATTCAAGTGTTGTCCAGATGCGATCGCCAATGACGTCCTTCAGTTGACGCTGTTCAGTTGTTGGCGTCAGCTGACGGAGGCGTGCCTTGCGTTCGGGTTTACGGTCAGTCCAGTTCAGGGGAAAGCGGCGACCGAGCACTTCGAGTTCGAGTGATTCTGCATTCATGTCCAACGTCGTGGTGTTCATTAAGAATCCTCCAGGAGTCAAAAAGGGTGTTTAAGAAAACTGATCGACGTTGAGGGCGCAGCGTCCAGCGGAGCCCCTTTCGGGTCGCATGCCGCCCCAGCGGCATCGACCCGGTGTGCGCGCAAGCGAACACAGCGGGCGTTCAGCCCGCCAGCCGCACCGGCCCCAAGGCCGGTCGGCGCAGCCCGTTCAGGGCAGCGGCCGTTCAGGCCGCCGCAGGATCGACTCCATTCCGAAGAACCTGCGGTTTTGAACGGTTGTTGTCTTCTGGATTCGTCATGTGCGAATCGAATTGCGGAGAGTCCAATCGCAAGACCTAACTCACGACAAACTCGACGCTACTTTCGTTGCCACAGTTCCAGGCGAAGGAATGCAGAGTCATCCTTCTCGGAGCCTTCATCAGTCGCAGGCTTTGACTCGTGTGGCCCGTAGGTTCGATAAAGATTTCTTTCTCCACTCCAGATCGTGGTCGGCCCATAGGTCACATGGCCCGCATCGATCAGACTGTCGGTAATGCGCAGACTTCGCTGGCCGGTGGGAACGAAGGCAGTCCCTGCGTTTGGTCGCGTCGGAGTTGCATGAGTCCACAGGCAACTTCGCTCCATGACAACAGCCGACTCCGTCAAATCCGTTCGGTTGTCCGGCAGACGGGTTTCCACGGTCGATAAGACTGAATTCACGATCTTCGCTGAGGGGCTGATGATCTCGGTATGGTTGGGGAAATAACAATTCACAATTTCCACGCTGTCTACGTTATCCGGACATCGTAGATGTACCTTTCCGCCAGCGGGTGCAGACTCGATGCTGCAGTTGGCAATCCTTCGCGAGACGCACGACAGTGCTGATTTCACCCCAATTCCTCGAAAGTGCAGGCCTTCCAGAATCCAGTCGCCCGCCGTGTCGTCCGCGCTGAAGTGATCAAAGACGGGGCGATAGCCGGCAGCGGCCCGGAGCGTCAAACTTCGTTCAACTGCCTGTCCGACAGAGATCTCAGGAAACGGGCCATCGCTGCGAACTTCGATGACGTCGCCATCCTTTGTTTCCTGAAGGGCGACCGGGAACGAAAGATAGCCCGCCAGTTCCGTGCCATCGCGCAGAATGACAAACGGGCCTCCTTCGGGAACTTCTGGCCGAGATGCCACTTCAGATGTCTGCGACATGCGAAGGGTTTCGTCCCAGCCGCTTCCGGAACCAACCAGACTGACATCCGGTCCCAGATGAGTCAGTGCGGGAAACTTCTTTCGCGCGGCTGCAAGTTCTGCCGCGATGTGCGCCCGCGATGTCTCCCAGTCGGGTTGGTTGAGGAAATCCCAGGCAAACCGGATTGGACTACCATCTGTCAGGTCGTCAGAATTTCCCCAGTAGGCGTTCCAGTCCGCAACTTCATTGAGAGCAGGATCCGGGCCTTCTTCTCCGACCCAGCCCCACAGTGAGCGCTTGTCAAAAGGAACAAAGTGGTTCCCCTTGCCCTTCCAGAGGACGTGTTGTTTTGGATCCTTTTTCGTGGCAGAGCTGATGATCGCGGAAAATGGAGGAAAGAAGTGATTGTCTGTAGCCTCGATCGTGAGTCGTTCCGCATTCTTTTGTGGTTCAACCAGAAAGATTTGTGCACTGAACAACACGTTGGCATTAAGTTTCAAAGTCTGGTCGGTTCCCTGAGGAAGATAGATTTGACCGATCAGAATGTTCCCGGATAAGGACAGCTCTCGAATCTCGTGCAGATGCAGCAGTCCACTCGTGGGAGACGAGTTGAACAACAGACTGTTTTCAACTGCGAACACATCACCGCTAAAGCTCGCAACGACACCGCTCTCTGTGGGAGGCTGAATGAGTCGACAATGACTGAGTTTCCATCGGCCTCCAGTGCCAACAAACTGACTGAACATGAAACCAGCTGCACCATGAAAATCACAGCCCTCCACACTGAGGTTCACGTTAGTCAGGTCAAACCAATGCGTGGCACGATTGGGTTCCGGCATTTCGAAGCCAACCACAAATCTCGGCCGGTAGCCCTTCCCCGCCCTGATGTGAAGTGAGCCGCCGTCGCGACGCACCTGCCCAAGTTTAAACGGGCCGTTTCCATGAACCTCGATGATGCCGTTCTGTGGTGCAGCCAACGCTTCGTTGGCAAACCGATACTCCGCGATCGTCTTGCCTTCCGCATCGACGACAACAAACGGTTTTTCCCGATCAGCAATCGATGCTGATGGTTCCGCCACGATGACAGCTTCACGCTTTGCATCTCCTGATGCGATTCTGGAGGCAGTGTTCATCGGGGCATCGACAGGGTTTCCCGGCCGCTCGCCGGGCTGTGTGGCCTTGTTGTGGGTGACCACGCAAATCGCCTTGCCAAGTCGCGTGATCACCAGTTTCGAATCCTCGATTTCAAATTGATCATCGCCGCCCCGTATTGCGACTTCATATTCGCCATTGACAAGTCGAGCCGTCCACTGATTGTGGGCCTGCAGTACCTGAACCTCCTCCCCGCCCTTGAGCACAACAATTCGGAGATCCTCCGGCAACTGACCGTCAGGCGATGTGACCTCAACGCGGCCGTGTCGCGTCGTAACAATCAGCAAGGCAGACAATGCGATGAATGCAGCAAAACCACCCATGGAGGCGAGGAAACGCTGACTGAAACGCTTTCGATTGCCGCCATGTCCCCTGATCTCCGTCGAAGGGGCCAATTGCGTGGGCTCTGTTTTCCATCGACTGCCCGGCTGGAGCAGTTCAATCAGGAACGCCCCGGCAGTGAATTCTTCGATGGCCTTTGAAACTTCCGCAGGAGTCTGAAACCGGCGAGCTGGATCCTTCTCCAGCATGCGATGGACAACCCTGGCGAGTTTCTCCGGGATCTCCGGACAACGTGAGATGATTGGCCGAGCTTCCTGAGTGGCAATGGCCATCAGTCGTTGCATCGGTGCTTTGCCGGCATGTTCAGCAAACGGTGCCTCACCGGTGAGTAGTTTGTAGAACGTCGCCCCCAACGAATAAATGTCTGTTCGAATATCAACCTGATGGGAATCGCTGCCCTGTTCGGGAGCCAGGTAGTCGAGGGTGCCCATGATCTGTCCGGCGGAGGTGAGGTCTGCCAATTCCCCGGCATCACCGGGGGCTCGCTGATCAAAGACGCGGGCGAGGCCAAGGTCGAGAAGTTTGACAATCGCCTGTGGACTGCCATTTGCACCGACTGTCTCAGCAAGCATCAGATTGGATGGCTTGATGTCGCGATGCACAAATCCTTTCTCATGAGCATACTGCAGAGCAGTGGCAACTTGAGAGACGACCAGACATGCGTTCGCGATACTCAGTCGGCCTTGCTTCCGAAGCACGGAGGCGAGGTCCTGCCCTTCGATAAACTCCATGGCCAGATAGTGCTGCCCATCGTGATCCCCTGCATCAAAGGCCTGAACGATATTCGGATGATTGAGTTGTCCCAATACGGACATTTCGCGGCTGAATCGAGCCACTGCGCTCTGGTCGCCAATCATGGCTGTTGGAAGGACTTTCAGTGCGACCGTACGCTGCATCCTCTGATGGACGGCCTTGTAGACGGCCCCCATTCCCCCCTGTCCCACTTTTTCGATGATTCGGAAATCACGCAGAGTTTGGAATTCGGCCGGCGCATCAGTTTGAAGGATGGGCTTTGGTTCGCTTCGGGGATCTGTGGCTGGAATCGGAGCAGCAAACTCACTCACGAGCGATTGAATCGCACGCTGGCATGCGCTTTCGTCGGCATATGGCATATCGATCATCGTTGCCACCACCCCCGGCAACACAGACTGGATTGTTTGTTCCAGTTTCGCGACTGTTTGCTCACAGTGGGGGCAACTGTCCAAATGGTCAAGAACATTGGCCGCCACTTCTTCGGAGAGTTCACACCGAACAAAGGAGGCGAGTTGCTCCTCGTGTGGACATATTTGCCTAACCATTTTACGGGATTCCTGGATCGACTGCTGTTGTCTATCGCGACTTACGGCTTCAAGGTGTTGAAAAGACTGCCTGAAGACTCGAAGGCACCCCATAATGCAATTCTTGCGAAGTGCGGGAAGGTTCAGACATTCTTTTCAACAACTGTTAAACGCCGGAGCGCCACGCGAAACAGACCGGCACACAGCGAATCGCTCTAAACACCTTGTTCACATGCATTTGCAGCAATGCGACATATTCTACTCGTGGTCCAAATCCAGAATCTCGCCGAACTCGTCTTTCATTCGCTTTATGACCCGAAACTTCGCCTGTCGAACGCGTTTCGCACCTTTGGCGTGGCTGGAAGCGTCGTCTGAATCGATCCACCCGAGGTCCGCGGCGATTTCGGCAGCGCCATGACCTTCGACAACCATTCGCCAGAACGCAGTCCAGGTTGATGGTTCGAATTCGTCGCGGATCATGTTTAGAGCCCGAATCATCAGAGGATCTCCTTCGACAGCTGACTGCGATGAAAGAGGCATCAGGACATCTGGAACCGCAGAAATCTGGATCTGAAAATCAGTGCCGCCTTCGGCCGCAGGCTGACGCTGCTGACGACGATGATGGTCGATAATTCGGTTTCGAGTGACCTGCGAGATCCAGCCACGAAACGAGCCAGTGCGCTGATAGGTTCCGATCCCGGAAATAATGGAACGCAAGACATTCTGGCACACGTCTTCCGCATCCGAATCCTGCAGCCCGTTAGCGCGACACAAGCCATAAACGTACGGCGTGTACAGTTTGGCAAAGCGGTCCCAGGCGACTTGGTCCTTCGCCTGAATTCGAAGGATCAGACTTGTGGAGGTAATTGTCGGTGAATCCGACTGATTCGCGTCATGTGCCATATTAAGAGGAATCCGGATTCACCCTTCGAACACTTGTAGGAAGCAAAACATCAAATCGTAATAAGATGTGTCTTCGAATGGGAACAAATGAGGCCTATGTATGGGCGGCAGCGGAAAATTCCTGTTTGCCCGAGTGCTTTATTTGCCGGTCACAGGGTCAGGGCGGAGCGTCCAGCGGAGCCCGTTTCGGGTCGCATGCCGCCCCAGCGGCATCGACCCGGTGTGAGCGGAAGCGAACACAGCGGGCGTTCAGCCCGCCAGCCGCACCGGCCCCCAAGGCCG
>Ga0154020_10001378_pt1 | contig 30088 bp, 27 predicted proteins | sample Klosneuvirus_201_FD_109709 | JGI IMG/M metagenome (GOLD analysis project Ga0154020, IMG submission 109709) | Active sludge microbial communities from wastewater, Klosterneuburg, Austria - Klosneuvirus_20160825_MG | ecosystem: Engineered > WWTP > Aerobic digester > Activated sludge | place...
CGCGGCGAGCTCGGCGAGCGCGGGCGCCTCACGCTCGAAGTGGATCACCACGCCCAGCGCCTGGGCGCGCGCCTGCAAGATGTCGAGCAGCTTCTGCCGGCTCATGCCCGCGAACCCGTGGCCGGTCGAGCGCTGCACGCGGCCCCCGAAATGGATGACGATGTCGTTCCAGTGGGCGAAGCTCGCCATGATGGCCGCATGGCTCTCGGGATCGGCTGCGGCCAGGTTGCCCAGGGTGGCGTCCGAGAACACCACACCGAAGCCGAACGTGTCGTCGGGGCGATTTCGCTCCCAGATCGTCACCTGATGCGCGGGGTCGACCCGCTTCATCAAGATCCCGAAGTACAGCCCCGCCGGTCCGCCGCCGATGCATGCGATCTTCATGACCGGTCAGGGGGCGAGCTCGGCGGCGCTGCGCGGGGCGAGCTTGGTGTTCGAGAAGCCGAAGGTCATGATGCCGGTGATCTTCGAGAAAGACGCGCCCACAGCGAAGGTGTTGTCGATGGTGGGGTCGAGCTCGTCGTCGATCCGCAAGTTCCCCGTGACCACGAACTCGTCGAAGTCGCTCGGCGCGTCCGGGTTCGCGTTGGTCACCTGCACGCTGCCCAGGCTCACCAGCATGGATTCGAAGCCCTCGGCCTTGGCGCCGCCGGTGGCGAGCTCTGCCGGGTTGGCGACGGCAATCGGGCCGAACGGGAGCGTGGTGCCGCTGTCGGTGATGGTGACCACCGGATCGGTCAGCTCGCTCAGGTTGAAGAACTCGTCGTAGGTGGCGCTCACGTCGATCTTGTTGCCGACCACCACGTTCGGCGCGGCGGTGGCGGTGAACACGAAGATCCCGGTGAAGGGCTTGAGCGAGGCGTCTTGCACGTAGAAGCCGCGCATGTTGCCGGTGTTCGGCCGCACGCCCGTCACGTACAGGCCCGTGAGCTTCACCGGTGAGCCCGGCTTCGGGTGCTGCGGGTGGGCCGGGTTGCGGACAGCCTCGATGCCCACGGGGCACGCGCCGAAACCGGGGTTGGCGGTGGGGCAGCTGTCGCAGGCGTCGCCCTTGCCGTCGCCGTCGCCGTCTTGCTGGCCGCCGTTGGCCAGGTCGGGGCAGTTGTCCACGCCGTTGGCCCAGCCGTCACCGTCCAGGTCGTCCGGGTCGGGTGCCGCGCACTTGTCGCTCGGATCCGACGGGCACGGGTCACAGGCGTCGCCCTTCTTGTCGCCATCGGCGTCGGCTTGCTTGCCGGCGTCGAGGGGGCGGGCCGGATCGAACACGCTGGGGCAGACGTCCGTGGCGTCGGCCACGCCGTCGCCGTCCTTGTCGGTGGCCGTGCTCTGGCCCCCGTATTCGGTGGGCCGGGACGGCACGCAGGTCGGTTCTTTCACGGGCGCGCCGCAGGTGAAGAGCGGCGCGAAGGCCTCGCCCGCGGTCTTCACCGCCGCCAAGGTGGCGCTGCCGGCCGTGTCTTTCGACACGCACGCACGCTTTGCCGCCCCGCACACGTCCAGCGCTTCGCAGCTCGAACCGCCGATGGCTGGGCTGTTCACGAGCGCGTCGTCACCGTAGAGCGGTGCGCCGCTGCGCAGCACCAGCGCCACGTCCTTGGGCTCGGCCGCGATCACCGCGCGGTGGTCCTTGTGGGTGCTGCCGTCGAAGATGGCGATGTCGGCCACGAAGCCCTTCTTCAGCATGCCGATCCCGCGCTCCATGCCGGCGGCGAAGGCGGCGTTGGTCGTCACCATGCGCCACAGCTCGAAGTCCGAGAAGTGCTTGCCGTATTGCTTCTGGTTCAGATCGTCGGCGCAGCGCAGCTCGCGCGCCAGGTTCATCGAGCCGCTCAGCAGCCAATCGGTCCCGAGCACCAGCCCCACGCCCATGGTGTCGAGCAGGGTCACCGGAGCGGTGTTGCCGTAGAGCGCCACGTTCGAGCGTGGCGACCACACCACCCACGCGCGCTCGTCATGAATCGCCTTCGCCTCGACCGGGGTGGCCGCCACCGCGTGCACGATGGCGGTTTGCGGCTCGATCACGTCGGTGGTGCCGGCGCTGGTGCACGTCAGCTCGTTCTTGGCCGCCTGGTTCACGCCCTCGGCGATGTGCGGCTGATAGGCGTCGAGGTTCGCGATCTCTTGCGCCGTGGTCGGCTTGGCGCCGTAGTTGCAGCCCGTGGTCTGAGTCTTGCCGCTGGCGTCGTCGAGCGGGAAGGTGTCGCTGTTCACGGTGGGCGCCGGCAGCCCTTCTTTGCTGGCGGTGTCCAGGTTCCTGAGCAAGTAAGGCGTGCCACCGGCGCTGACCGCCGAGGTGGCGCCGCTCATCACGAAGCGCAGCTCGGCCGCGAGCACCACGTTCTTGGCGGCGCCGCTCGCGTATTTGATGGCGGGCTTGGTCGGGCCCGCGCCGACGCGCCACTCGTGACGATGGTCGTACCGCAGCGTGCCGCCGTCGTGGGGGGCGTTGTTCGCATAGGTGATGTGATCGTGCGAGTTGATCAGGCCCGGTGAGATGACACCCTGGGCGCAGGTCACGGTGTGCGCGGTCGCCGCCCCCGGGGCCGTCGAGCAATCGCAACCCACGCAGGTGATGGTGCCCGTGTCGTCGATCAGCACTTCACCGCCGTGAAACACCTCTTGTGGTGCGAGCACCGTGCCGACCAGGCGCAGGCCCTTCTGCCCGGCCTGGGCGCTGCACAGCGCGGGGCCGGCCGTCAGCGTCTTGCACTCGGTGACCTTGAGCGCGGTGCCCGGCCCCACGCCGCCGGTGCCGCCGCCGCTGCCCCCCGCGCCGCCGCTGCCCGCGGCGCCGCCGCTGCCCGCCACGCCGCCGCTGCCCGCCACGCCGCCCGCGCCGCCCAGCGCTCCCCCGGTGCCGCCCACGTTGCCGCTGCCGCCCACGTTGCCGCCGCCGCTGCCGCCGCCGCCGCCCCCCGAGTCGCCGCAGCCTGCGGCAGAGGCCAGCGAGAGCGCGCTGATCGAGAGCGCGGTGAACCAGAAACGAGGAGCCTTGCGCGTGGTCGTCTTCATCTCAGCACCCGGAATTCGAAGGCGCCCACCATAGCGCAGACCGCGGCGGTTTCCACGTGGCCGAAGGCGTGGCGAATTGCCCGTGCGCAGCATGCGAAAACGGGTGTAAGAAGACCGCCCATGGACGCACCTGTGTCCAGCTCGATCGTGCTCGGTGTGATCCAAGGCATCACCGAGTTTCTCCCCATTTCCAGCGACGGACACCTGGCGCTGGCCGAGCTCGTGCTGTCCATCGACCAAGCCGGGCTGACGTTGAACGTGATGCTGCACGCCGGCACGCTGCTCGCGACGTTGATCGTGCTGCGCCGCCGGGTGATGCCCGCGGTGGTCGACGGAACGTCGGCGCTGATCCGGCCGTCGCGCTTCACCGCCAGCTCGGGTGGGCGCGACGCATTGGTGGTGATCGTCGCATCGCTTCCCACGGCGATCATCGGGCTCGCCCTGCGCGACGCGGTCGAGCGCTGGACGCACTCGCCCGCGGTGATTGGCCTGGGCTTCCTCGGCACCGCGGCGGTGGTGCTGTCCACGCGCTTCGTGCGCGCCGGCGAGCGCGAGGTCCCGACACTGCTCGGTGCTCTCGTGATCGGCCTGTGTCAGGGGCTTGCGGTTCTCCCCGGCCTCTCGCGCAGCGGCTCGACCATCGCCGCCGCGCTGTGGCTGAAGGTGCGGCCCGATCGGGCGTTCGAGCTGTCGATGCTGATGTCACTTCCAGCGGTGACGGGGGCCATCGTGCTCGAGGCACGCCACCTCGGAAAGGGGGCTGACGCGCTCTTGCCGGCGGTGGTCGGGGCCTCGGTGGCGCTCGCGGTCGGCGTGGTCGCGCTGATGGCGTTGCGCCGCATCGTGATGCGGGGGCACTTCGCCTGGTTTGCCGCGTGGGTCGCCCCCCTCGGCCTGGTCAGCCTGCTGTGGGTCCGCCCCCCGGCGTCGCCGCCGCCGCCCGCAGCGCCCGTGGCTGGATCGGCGACGCTGCCAAACCGTGATAGTTCAGCGCGGCCATGATTCCTCACTTGTATTGCGTGGTGCTGGCCGGCGGCAGTGGAACGCGCTTCTGGCCCGCGTCGCGCAAGTCGATGCCGAAGCAGTTGCTCGCCATTGGTCCCGAGCCCGAGTGCCTGATCGCGGCCACGGTTCGCCGGATCGAGGCGCTGTGTCCGCCCGAGCGCACGTTGATCGCCACCGGTGTGCACTTGCTCGACGCGACCCAGCGCGCGCTCGACTGGCTTCCCCGAAGCTCGTTTCTGGGTGAGCCCGTGGCGAAGAACACCGCCCCCTGCATCGCCTGGGCAACCTGGGCGGTGCTGGCGCGCGACCCCCAGGCGGTGGTCATGGTGCTCCCCAGCGATCAGCACGTGGCGGATCCCGAGGCGTTCCGCCGGGCGCTCAGCGCCGCGGTGGACACGGCCCGGGGCGGAGTGATCACCACCATCGGCCTCGAGCCCACCCGAGCCGAAACCGGCTACGGCTACATCGAGGCCGGCGCCGAGCTCGGTCCGGATGTCCGCCGCGTCGCGCGCTTCGTCGAGAAGCCGGACCGGCCGCGGGCGGAGCAATACCTGGCGAGCGGTCGCCACTTCTGGAACAGCGGGATGTTCTTCTTCCGCGCAGACGTCATGGAAAGCGCCGTCCGCCGGCACCTGCCCGAGGTTGCCGCCGCGCTGGACGGCATCGCCCGGCTGCCCGAGGGCGAGCGCACCCAGGCCACGGCCAGGGCCTTCGAGGCGTTCCCGTCGGTCAGCATCGACTACGCGGTGATGGAGAAGGCGGACGAGCTGGCGGTGGTGGTGGCAAGCTTCGGGTGGAGCGATCTCGGGAGCTGGCAAACGGCCTGGGAGCTTGCCGAGAAGGACGAGCAGCACAACGCCGCCCCGCCCGACGCGGTGCTGGTCGAGGCCCGGGGCAACCTGGTGCGCGATCTGCGCAGCGACGGCCGGTCGCGGGTGATCGCGCTGGTCGGTGTGGAAGGCTTGTGTGTGATCGAGACCGACGACGCGCTGCTGGTGCTGCCGCGCGAGCAGGCGCAAGACGTGCGAAAAGTGGTCGAACGGCTGCAGGCGCGCGGGTCGAGCGAGCGGGTCTAGGGGCGTTCGGCTCGGAAAAACCCCAGGTCGCGAAAAACGACCCTAGCCCGGGCAACCACCGCCAAGGTATGACGGGGGCGTGGAAGGAGAGCCCATGCGCCAGCGTTTCGTCCTCGCGTCCGCGTTCGCGTTTGCCGTTTCGGCCGCGCTCGTGTTGCCAGGTTGCGGCAAGTTCAAGAAGACGAAGGAGTGCAACGCCTTCATCGACAAGGTGAACACCGCGATCAAAGAGATCGAGCAGCACTCGGGCTCCAAAGGCAGCGATGACGCCCAGGTGATCGCGTCGATGAAGAAGCTGGGGGATCTGTACGACCAGCTGGCGAAAGACGTGACGGCGCTCGAGGTCACGACACCCGAGCTCAAGTCTCACGCCGCGAACTACAAGGAAATGTGCACCAAGGCCGCCTCGACGGCGCGGCAGGTTGCCACCGCCATCGAGACCAAGAACCCCGAGCAGGCCGAGACGGCGCAGAAAGAGTTCGACAAGATCGTGAAGCAGGAGGACGACCTGGTGAACCAGATCAACACCTTCTGCCAGGCGCCCTGAAGCCGGCTCGGGTCAGCGCCGCCGCCGGCCAGGCGGCGCGCTGGGGCGGGTCGACTTGCGACCGCGTCCGGGCGGCACGGACTTGGTTCCGGCGCGGGGCGGCGGGGGCGTGAGCGACTCGCGCACCTCGACGGGCAGCCCGGCCTGCAGACGGTGCAGGTCGTCGCGCAGGCGCGCTGCGGTTTCGAACTCGAGGTTCTCGGCGGCGGCGAACATCTGCTGGCGCATCGCCTCGATGCGCTCGGCCAGCTCCTCGAGCTCGTCCTTCGGGCGCGCGGGTCGGACCCGCCCCGCCCCCGAGGCGCTCGGGGTGCGCGGCACGGCGTAGTAGTCGGTGGTGCCGCTGGCGGGGTTGAAGTCGAGGATGGCGCGCCGAATGGTCTCGGGGGTGATCCCGTGCTCTTGGTTGTACTTCGCCTGGATGCCGCGGCGGCGCGCGGTCTCGTCCATCGCGAAGCGCATCGCGTCGGTGACGCGATCGGCGTACATCAGCACCTGCCCGCCCGCGTTGCGCGCGGCTCGACCGATGGTCTGGATCAGCGAGCGCGGGCTGCGAAGAAAGCCCTCTTTGTCCGCGTCGAGAATGGCGACCAGGCTCACTTCGGGCAGGTCGAGCCCCTCGCGCAAGAGGTTGATGCCCACCAGCACGTCGAACTCGCCGGCCCGCAGATCGCGCAAGATGTCCATGCGCTCGAGGGTGTCGACGTCCGAGTGCAGGTAGCGCACCCGGATGCCGAGCTCGGCGTAGTACTCGGTCAGGTCCTCGGCCATGCGCTTGGTGAGCGTGGTCACCAGCACGCGCTCGTCGCGCTCGACGCGCAGCTTGATCTCGCCCAAGAGGTCGTCCACCTGACCCGAGACGGGCCGGATCGAGATCTCGGGGTCGAGGAGCCCGGTGGGGCGGATCAGCTGTTCGACCAGGTGCGAACCGCTCTTCTCGATCTCGAAGTCGCCGGGTGTGGCAGAGACGAAGATCACCCGGCGCATGTACTTCTCGAACTCGTCGAACTTCAGCGGGCGGTTGTCCAGGGCGCTGGGCAAGCGGAAGCCGTACTCGACCAGCGTCTCTTTGCGTGAGCGATCGCCGCGATACATCGCGCCGATCTGCGGCACGGTCTGGTGCGACTCGTCCAAGATCAGCAGGAAGTCTTCCGGGAAGTAGTCGATCAGCGTTGGCGGCGGCTCCCCCGGTGAGCGGTTCGAGAGATGACGCGAGTAGTTCTCGATGCCCTGCACGAAGCCCATCTGCTCGAGCATCTCCAGGTCGTACATGGTGCGCTGCTCGACGCGCTGCTTCTCCAGAAACCGCCCCTGCTTGTCGTAGTAGTCGAGGCGCTCGCGCAGCTCGATGCGAATCGCTTCGATCGCGCGCTGCAGCTGCTGCCGCGGCGTGACGTAGTGCGAGCCGGGGAACACGGAGTAGCGGTCGAGCTCGGCCAGCACGCGCCCGCGCACCGGATCGACCTCGGAGATGCCGTCCACCTCGTCACCGAAGAACTCGATCCGGATCGCGACCTTGTCCTCGTAAGCTGGGAAGATCTCGACCACGTCGCCCCGCACCCGGAACGTGCCGCGGTGAAAGTCGACGTCGTTGCGCTCGTACTGGATGTCGACCAGGCGCCGCAGCAGGTGATCCCGAAGCAGCTCTTCGCCCTTGACGATCTCGATCAGCAACCCCTCGTACGATTCGGCAGAGCCGATGCCGTAGATGCAGCTGACGGATGCGACGATGATCACGTCGGGCCGCGAGAGCAGCGCGTGCGTGGCAGCGTGTCGCATGCGATCGATCTGGTCGTTGATGATCGCGTCTTTCTCGATGAACGTGTCGGTGGTGGGGATGTACGCTTCCGGCTGGTAGTAGTCGTAGTAGCTGACGAAGTAGTGGACCGCGTTGTTCGGAAAGAGGTCGCGCATCTCGCCGTACAGCTGGGCGGCCAACGTCTTGTTCGGCGCCATGATCAGCGTCGGCCGCTGGAGGTGCTGGATGACGTTCGCGACGGTGAAGGTCTTGCCGCTGCCGGTGATCCCCAGCAGGGTCTGATAGCGGTCGCCCGCGTCGAGCCCGTGCGTCAGGGTAGAGATTGCAGCGGGCTGGTCCCCTTTGGGAGAGAACTCGCTGCGCAGCTCGAATCGGCGCGTCATGGAGAGCCCAGCATCTTCAATCGGCGCCGCGGGGGTTTCAATCGCCGAATTTCAGTGGAGCGTCGCGGTGAGCGACAGTGAAAACGCAGTGGTTTTGTGCCGCGTGGCCACGCCGTCGGCCTCGTGCTTCACCGCAGCCCAGCTCAATCGGGCCGCAGGCCCGAGGCTCCACTGCTCGCCGATCCAGAAATCGTAGCCGACGCCGAGCCCGATGCCGAAGCCCGAGAGCTCGGACTCGCGCTCTTCGCCCGCCACGGGGTAGCGGTAGGTCTCCTCGGCGGCCGCCACCAGCGCCTGGACGTAGGCGCCACCTTCAGCGTCGAAGTACAGCTGCCCGAAGAGCGCCAGGTAGGTCAGACCCAGCTCGGTGTCGGTGAGGCGCGTGGTGCTGCCGCCGGATTCGTAGCTCGGGTCGCGGAAGGTGTGGCCGATCAGCCCGCCGCCGAGCACGAACCCGCGAGCGGGCGTGCCGCCCAGCAAGAGCTCGAGGGTGCCGCCGCCTCCGGTCAGATCGCCGCCTGCGGTGCTCTGCCCCAGCGTCGACTCGGTCTTGGTCACCATCGAGGCAAACCCCAGGCCCATGCGCAGGAAGAAACCGTCGTGCTCGTGTGCGCCGCGGCTCGGCGTGTCGGCGGGTGGCACCGGGGGGGGCAGCGCGGGCACGTAGTACTGGGGAGGCGGCGCCGGCGCCGGCGAAGCGGGCGGCGCCGCAGGGCTGGGGGGCCGGGGCGGTTCGCCCGGGGGTGCCGCAGGCGGGGGCGGCGGTGGGGGCGGCGGTGCCGGTGCTTGGCCCTGCGCGCTCGCCGAAACGAGGGTCGCGAACAGGCCAGCGAGCACTCGGGATCTCGGCATGCAGGCAGCGGCCAGCAGAGCGCGCTTGCCGTCAGCGCGTCAATCAACTTCGAAGTGAGGTACCCTGGGTCGATGGCCGGCATTCTTCGATGCGGTGTGATCGCGATGCTGATGCTCGTGGCGTGTGGCTCCGAGGACACCTCGGCGTCGGGTGGCGGAGGGAGCACGGCCACCGGAGGCGCCACGAGTGGCGGCGCAGCAGGCAGCGCGTCCGGTGGGAGCGCGGGCGCCGCCGGCACGGCTTCAGGAGGCGCGAGCGGCAGTGGCGGGAGCGGTGGCGGCGCCGGAGCCGGAGGGGGCGCCACGGGCGGAGGCGCGGGCAGCGGCGGCGGCCCCAGCGATGCAGGTGCCGACGCTTCCAAGCCGGCGCCCGGGCCGTCGCTCGGCTCGTTCCAGCTCACGTACTACTGGGTCACCACCGAAGCGGAGTTCACCGGCGCCAAGGACACGAACCTGTACGACAAGAGCTGCAAGCTGCTGGCGACGGTGGCCGCCAAGTTCGCCGCGGCGCTGAAGATCGAGGGCACCGGCCGGCTCGCCGATGGGCGCCTGTTGAACTATTCGGGCAGCTGCAGCTGCCCCACTTCGCCGTGCTACCTGGTGGCCGACACGCAGCACCCCTGGGGCTACGGCGTCCAGAACAAGGCGCTGGTCCCGTTCCGATCGTTTGCGGTGGATAAAGCGGTGATCCCCTACGGCAGCAAGGTCTACGTGCCCGAGCTCGACGGCGTGGCCGTCCCGGGTGACTCACCTTGGGGCAGCTTCGTCCACGACGGCTGCTTCAGCGCCGACGACACCGGCGGCGCGATCATCGGCAAGCACGTGGACTGGTTCGTCGCGCTGAAGACGCACTACGTGGCCCTCGACGCGAAGCTCAGCCTGGCGAAGATCACGATTCATCAGGGCGGCGCCCGCTGCCCGTGACGTGTTAGCCTCGGCTACGTGGTGCGTTGGCTGGGTCGGATGGCGCCGATCGTCGTCGCGTGCACGGCGGCGTGCGCGCACGTCGACGAGACGCGCGTCCGCCGGGTGGTCGACGAGGACAGCCTGAGGCTCTCGGAGACGCCGCTTCCCGATCGGGCGCGAGCACGGGTGAGCGCCAAGCTCTCGGGCTCGGTGCTCGAGCTCACGGTGCGCACCGAGCCGCGCTGCCTGGTGCAGTTCGCCGAGCGCGTCACCGTCCGCGAGCGGGTGCGGCGCACGCCCCGCGCCGCCACGCTGGCCGCCGAGGCCTCGCTCTTGGCACTGGGGCTGGCGGTCGGCGCGGGCCTCCGGCAGAGCTCGCCCGACGACGAGGTCGGCGCCCGCGACCTGTTCGGGGTGGCGGCGCTCGCCGGCGGGCTCGGCGCGGGGGTCGCGCTCGGGGTCGACGCGAGCCGCTGGTCCGACACCGAAGTCGAGATCAGCGAGACGGTGCCCGACCCCGAGCCCCGGGTGGCGCCCTGCCGCGTGCCGGTGGCACCCGCCCGCCGCGCGCTCTTGGTGACCCGAAGCGGACGCCAGCTGGCGGTGGCTCTGGACGGCCTTGGGCGCGGTCGCGCGCGCGTGCCCGACGACCTCTGGGTCGACGACCAGCTGGACCTCGACGTGCAGGTCGACGGGGTGGTCGTAGAGCGGCTGGTCGTGGAGAGGTCGCCGTGACCCTGCGCCGGCTCGCGCTGGCCGCCCTCGTGACCTCGGCCGCGGGCTGCATGGCCCACGAGCGGCACGTGGAGAGCACTCCCGGCACGCTGCGTCTGCTCCGCAGCCCGCCGCTCACAGGCTCGGAACGCATCTACGCGCGGGTGCTGCCTCGCGCCGACCTGCTCGAGATCAGTGCTCGAAGCGAGTCGCTGTGCCTGGTGCGGCGGCTGCGCCGCGTCCGGCGCGTAGAGGTGCTGGAGCGCCGGCCGGCGCCCGCGCGGTTCGTCGGCGCGGTCGCAGCGGTGGTCGGCGGCTCGATTCTGGTCGGCGGCAGCGGCTCGGACGAGCTGGGCGGGCTGCTGATCGGCAGCGGCGCGGCCATTGGCGTGGTGCCCTTGCTGGTGCAGGGCGACGATCGGCACGACCTTCCGGACGTGGAGCAGAGCGAGCCGGGGTCGCGGCTGGTTCCGTGCGGCGACCGCCCGCTGCGCGAGCCGCGCGTGGCGGTGCGGGCGGGGGGTCAGACCTTCGAGGCGCGCGCCGACGTGGCGGGGCGGGTGCGCTTCCGCGACGTGGTCGATCGCTCCGCGCTGGTCGTGTTCGTGAACGACGTGGCGGTGCCGGTCAGCTTCGGCACGCCGCTCACGGGAACGCGCCCACCTGCGGAAGCCCCAGCCCATCTGGATGGCCCAGGCACACGTTGAGCGCCTGGATCGCCTGCGCCGAAGCCCCCTTGGCCAGGTTGTCGATGGCGCACATCGCGACCACGACGCCCGCGCGCTCGTCGAGCGCGTAGGCCACGTGAGCGCGCGCCGAGCCCCTCACCCAGAGCGTGTCGGGAACGCGCCCTTCGCCCAGCACCGTCACCAGGCCTTCGCGGTATTGCTCCCGCGCCGCCTCGCGGCACTGCTCGGCCGTGGTGCCGCGCGTGGCCCGGGCATACGCCGTGGTCAGAATGCCACGCGAGAATGGCGCGAGGTGCGGCGTGAAGACCACCGTGACGGGGACCTTCGCCGCGCGCGACAGCTCTTGTTCGATCTCGGGCAGGTGGCGGTGCGTGCCCGCGACTTTGTAGGCGCGCATGCCCTCCGAGGTCTCGGGGAAGTGGGTGTTCGGGGCGGCGCTGCGCCCGGCGCCACTCACCCCGCTCTTGCTGTCGATGACCAGCCCGCTCGGCTCGACGAGCCCGGCAGAGAGCAAGGGCGCCAACGGCAAAACGCTGCTGGTCGGATAGCAGCCCGGGGCTGCGATCAACCGCGCGTCGTGGAGCTCGGCGCGATGCAGCTCGGGAAGGCCATACACCGCTCGACCCAGCAGCGCCTTCGCGGGGTGCTCGCCGTACCACTTCTCGTACACGGCGGCGCTGGTCAGTCGGAAGTCTGCGGACAGGTCCACCACGCGGATCCCGGCCTCGAGCAGCGCCTGCCCGGCGCGCGCGCTGGCCGCGTGGGGCAGCGCCGTGAACACCACCTCGACCCGCGCCGCGAGCTCGCCGGCGCTCTCGGGCTCGAAAGCCTCGAGCCGCCGATCGCACAAGCTCGCAATGCCCTCGGTCGCGGGGAGCACGTCCCCCAGGCGTTGCCCGGCCTTCTCTCTGGCCCCGACGTACTCCAGCCGAAGCTCGGGGTGGCCCACCACCAGCCGCACGAGCTCGGCGCCGGTGTAGCCGCTGGCCCCGACGATGCCGACCCGAACGGTCAACGCTTGCTGTACTGGAAGCGCTTGCGGGCGCCGGCCTGGCCGTACTTCTTGCGCTCCTTCTTGCGGGAGTCGCGAGTCAAAAAGCCGGCGCGCTTGAGCGACTTCCGCCGCTCGGGATCTTCCGCGATGAGCGCCCGAGCGATGCCGTGGCGCATGGCCTCGGCCTGGGCGCTGTGGCCGCCACCGGCCACCGTCGCATCGACGTCGTACTTGTCGATCAGCTCGAGCAGCTCGAGGCTCTGCCGCATGATCATGCGGCTGGTCTCGCGCTCGAAGTATTGATCACCGGTGCCGCCGTTGATGCTGATCTGCCCGGTGCCGGGCTTGACCCAAACGCGCGCGACCGCGGTCTTGCGCTTGCCAGTGGCGTAGATGGAAGTCGTTTCGGCCATGTTCGAAATCTCTGTCAGACGGCCAGCGTCTCGGGCTGCTGCGCTTTGTGGGGGTGCTCGGCACCCGCGTAGACCTTGAGCTTGGCCAGCATCTCGCGGCCGAGCACGTTCTTGGGAAGCATGCCCTTGACCGCCTTGGTGATCGGCAGCTCAGGGTGGGTTTCTTTCACGATGTCGAACGTGCGGCTGCGGAGCCCGCCCGGATGACCGCTGTAGCGGTGGTAGAGCTTGGTGGTCGCTTTCGTGCCACTGAGCTTCACGTCGCCCGCGTTGACCACGATCACGAAGTCGCCCGTGTCGATGTGCCGCGTGTAGGTCGGCTTGTGCTTGCCCGAGAGCAGCGTCGCAACTCGGCTCGCCAAGCGTCCGAGGGGCTGTCCTTTGGCATCGATGACCCACCACTTGCGGGTGGCTTGCGCTTCGGCAGGTTTTGCCGAATACGTCCGCTTCGTCTGGCGCATGACCGAGAGTTCCTGTGAAGGCGAGCGGATGCCCGCCGAGAAAGGGGCGGCACTTCTAGCTTCGGCCGCCTAGTCAGTCAAGCATGGGCTCGGCCGGGCGTTCCCCCGAGGCGAACCCCCGCAGGATCGTCGGGCTTTTGTCGCCCTGAGGCCGCCGCGCGCTGGGCCCCGGGGGCGGGCGCCGTCCGCTATACTCCTCGGGTCCCTCCCTTCACCCAGCGCGCTTCATGAACCCCGCCGCAAGCCTGCGACTCGTCGAGCGGATGGTGGCCGACGGCCTCATCACGCGCGAGCAGCAAGAGGCGTCCATCTCGTTCGTCCAGCGCACCGGGGAGCGGGTCGAGGAGTGTCTGCTCGAGCTGCGCGCGCTCGACGAGGTCTCGCTCCTCAAGTACCTGGCCGGCCTCCACCGGACGCGGTTCGTGTCGACCGAGAAGCTGTCGAAGGCAGAGGTCGATCGCTTCGCCGTCGAGAAGGTGCCAAAGCGGCTGGCCGAGCAACACCAGCTCTTCCCGGTGCTGTACGACGCGCAGTCGGGAACCCTTTCGGTGGTCACCGCCGACCCGGACAACGCCGAGGCGCTGCACGAGGCGCAGATCGCCTCGGGCGTGAAGTCGGTGCGCGCCTTCGTCGGCCGGCCCCGGGCGGTCAAGGCCGCCATCGCCAAGGCCTACGGCGGCGACATTCACGCGTTCGCGGTGCTCGACCGGCAGGCCCAGGCCCAGTTCTCGAGCATGCTCGACGTCTACGAGCGCAATCTGATCAATCCCGAGACGCTGGCGGCCGCGCTGTCGGCCGAACGCCCGGGGCGCGAGCGCATTCTGTCGGGGCACGACCTGACCGGGGGCACCTTCGGCGTGAGCGCCGAGTCGGTGTCCACCCAGTCGTACCTCGAGACGCTGAACGTGCTCATCTCGCTGCTCGAGAGCACCCGCGCCGACATGCGCGGTCATTCGGCCTATGTGGCGCGGCTGATGCGAAAGATCACCGAACGCATCGGCCTGCCGGAGGCCGAACGGGTGAGCGCCGTGATCGTCGGGTACCTGCACGATCTCGGCAAGTTCACCGAATACCACCTCACTGCGTTCAACGTGGCGCAATACGATCAGCACCGGGCCGTGGCGGCGAAGTTGTTCCGGGCGCCTTCCAGCTTGATGGAGGCGGTGCGGCTTCCGCGCGAAGTGACCACTGCCGTCGAGACGATGTACGAGCGCTACGACGGCGACGGACTGCCCGGGTCGCTGCACGGCAAGGAAATCCCGCTGCTCGCCCGGCTCTTGGCCGTGGCCGACACCTACGCCGACCTGACCCAGAATCCGAAGAACCCCTTCCGGCAGCTGCTCGACCCCGCGGCCGCCTGCGACGTGCTGGCGCGCTACCGGGGCACGGTGTTCGACCCGAACATCGTCGACCTCTTCCGGCTGATCATCACCGGGGACGACCTTCGCGCTCGGCTGCTCGCCACACGGCACGTGGCCATGATCGTCGATCCCGACCCGGAAGAGACGACCGTGCTCGAGCTCCGCATGCTCGAGCAAGGCTTCGACGTTCGGCCCGCGCGCAACACCGACCAGGCGATGGAGCTGCTCGAGCGTGGCGACATTCAGATCGTGATCGCCGAGATGGATCTATTGCCGATGGACGGCGTTTCACTGCTGGGTTGGGCGCGCCGCCGCCAGTGGGGCATGAAGCTGCCCTGGGTCTTCCTCACCGCACGCACGGCCGGCTCCGACGCGCAGAAGGCGTTCGAGGCGGGCGCCAGCGACTATCTGACCAAACCCGTGAGCCCAGACCTCTTGGTCGCGAAGATCAAGACCATCCTCGAGCGGTCGGCGACGGCGAGCGCTGGCGGCGTGTCCGGCTCGCTCGCCGAGATGGGGCTGCCCGAGCTGGTGCAGGTGCTCTGGCAGGGGCGGAAGACCGGCTCGCTGAAGCTTCGGACCTCGAGCGAAGGCGGCGAGCTGCACTTCGTGAGCGGGAACGTCTTCAACGCGCTGTTCGGCGGGATGCGTGGCGCCGAGGCGGTGTACGCGATGCTGCGCCTGCGCGAGGGGAGCTTCAGCTTCGACCCCAGCTTCGAGGCGCCGCAGCGCATGATCGCCGAGAGCCCGGAAGCGCTCTTGCTCGAAGGCATGCGCCGCATGGACGAAGGCGTCTGAGCCCAGCTCCGAGCACGCCTCGGCGAATGAGTGTGCCGACCGGCAGGCCGTGATACCCTCGTCGCTGACTCGGTCGGAGCTCCGCGTGCCCAAGACCCCGCCCCCCATGCTCGGGTTCAACAACAACGTGCGGCACCACGGGCGCGTGTTCCACATCCAGACCGAAGACAGCGGCATCAAGCGACCGCACATCATCACCCACCTGTTCGGCGACGGCGGCCGCATCTTGAAGAGCATCCGCACCGACTATTCGGAGCACGTCGGCACACCCGACATGCCCGCCACGGTGAAGCGGATGATGAAGGAGCAGCACAAGGGGATGTTCGTCGCGTTGCGTGCGGGTGAGCTCGACGCCGCGATCGAAGCTGCCTTCGGTCCGCCGCCACCGGCTGCGGCGCCAGCGCCGGTCGAGCCCGCCCAGCCGCCGGCCGAGCCCGCGCCCGAGCCCGCGCCCACTCCGGAAGAGCTGGCCGCGCGCATCGCCACACCCATGCCCGCCGAGTGGCGTGCGCCGGTCGGCCCCGCCCTGGCTCCGCTCGCCCCGGCCGAGCCGGTCGCCGTGGCGCCGGGGCCACCGCGCCTGCCCACGCCGCCGCCGGCCTCGCATTCGATCGGTTCCGCGGTCGAAGCCATGGCGGCGAAGGTTGCCGGCGCCCCCGTGCCGCGCTCGGCAACCCCGCTCGGCACGCCGCTCAGTCAACCCTCGCCCCTGACGCGTCGGCGCTCGGCGCTGGGCGCCGAGGCCCCGCCGGGCAGGTACTCGATCTCGCGCCCGCCTTCGATCTTCGGGGATGCGCCCGCGGCAGAGAATCGCAGCATCTTCGGCGACTCGCTGATCGGCGAGAAGTCCCTGGACGAAGTGATCTTGTCTTACCTGGCCGAAGACCTGGACGGCTCGTCGCAGAAGTGAGCGGTCACTTCAGCTTGGCCGAAGCCGCCAGCGCCAGTGCCTTGACGTCGTCCACGCGCGTCGTGGCGTCGGGCACGTTGCCCACGGTGAAGTACGAGAGGTCATAGACCCGGCCTGCTTGGAGCCACTGGATGTCCACGCCCACCAAGCCGCCGCCCACCTCGATCACGCCCTTGTCGCCGATCACGAACGGGGTCGCCTTGGCGCTGGGCTGGTAGTAGCTCTCGCCCTGCCAGGCCGAGAACTGCAGAAGGTGGCTGTTGGCCTGGGCGTCTTCCCACTCCCAGACGCACTCGCCGAGCAGCGCCGGGTCGACCGAACCGCTGGCCTTGCCTTGCTCAGCCGGTTTGCCGAACAGCTTCTCGGCGTCGCTCTGGCTGACGATCGCGCAGGCGTCGAGCTTCGGGCCGTTGCCGCCGCCGCCGCCGCCGTCGTCGCCGCCGCCGCACGCGGTGGCGAGCGCGAAGAGCCCCCCGACGAATGCTCGGCGCAGGATCGTGTCGCTCATTGCTTACTCCACCCTCTTTTGGAGCTCGGAGGCGAGGACCGGATTCGAACCGGCGTGTGACGGTTTTGCAAACCGTTGCCTAACCACTTGGCTACCTCGCCGCGGGGCCAGGGTGGATACCGCCTGCCCGGAGGGCGGTCAACTGCCCTTTGCACGAGGAGGTTTCTCCGAGGCCCGGGAGCGTGTTAGCTCGGCGCATCCCCATGTCCCGGTCCTCGGCCACGGCCGCCGCACCGTTTCTGAAGCACACCGACGCCTTCCGGCGCCGGCGCTTCTTCAACTGGTTCCCGCTCGGCGTGACCTACGCGCTCTTGTACATGGCCCGGTACAACCTCACGGTCGCCAAGAACTCGCTGGGCGAGCTGATGACCAAGGAGGACTTCGGGATCATCTTCGGCGCCGGCACCGCGGTGTACGCCGTGGCGTTCTTGCTCAACGGGCCGCTGATCGACCGGCTGGGCGGCAGGAAGGGGATGTTGGCGGCCGCCGCCGGCGCGCTGGTGGCCAATCTGGCCATGGGCGCGTACCTCTACCACGTGGTGTCGTCGGGCCAGGCCACGTCCGCGCCCCTGCGCCTGGTGTTCGGCGTGCTGTACGCCGTGAACATGTACTTCCAGAGCTTCGGCGCCGTCTCGATCGTGAAGGTGAACGCGCACTGGTTCCACGTCACCGAGCGCGGGGGGTTCTCGGGCATCTTCGGCACGATGATCTCGAGCGGGATCTTCCTCGCGTTCACCGTGAACGAGCTGCTGCTCAAGGCGGCGCAGCGCATCTGGCCCGACGCTCAGGGGCCCAACGTGGCCTGGGTGGTGTTCGTGATCCCGGCGGCCCTGCTCGGTCTGTTCTTCGTGATCGAGCTGTCGGTGCTGCGCGACAAGCCCAGCCTCGCCGGCCACCAGGACTTCGACACCGGCGATGCCTCGTCGGGCGACACCAGCGACACACCCACGCCGGTCTTGACGCTCTACAAGCGCATCCTGACCCATCCGGTGATCATCACCGTGGCGCTGATCGAGTTCTGCACCGGGGTTCTGCGCAACGGCGTGATGCACTGGTTCCCGATCTATGCGAACGAGATCTGGTCGCTGCAGGCCGAGCACGCGCTGCGTGGCGGGGCGCTGCTCTTGGCCATGCGCGACGGCGCCTGGGGGCCGCTGTGGCCGGCGCTGCCTTGCTTCGGCGTGGCGATGATCTCGGCCTATCTGGCCAAGAACGCCTCGGGCAGGCGCCGCGGCGCGTATGCGGTGGGGGCGGCCCTGGCGCTCTTGGCGCCGTTCATGCAAGGCGGCTGGGGCGGCCTCTTGATGGTGGCCGGCGTGATCGGCGGCAACCTTGCGGGTTGGGTCAGCGACCTGTTCTTCCAGAGTCGCCGCGGCCCTGCCGCTGGCTTCCTGTACGGGTTCTTGGCGCTGTGCGTGCTGGGAATGGGGTTCTCGCTGGCGAGCCCGACCAACGTCGTGGCCTGGGCCGACGCCAAGAGCGGGCTCGTGCCGGGCGACGCGATCGTGGCCATCGGCGGCGACCGTGAGGTCAGCGGCTGGGCCGAGGTGCGCAACGCCGTGGCGTGCGTGCCCGCGCACTGCAAAGACTCGGGCTGGGACGCCGCGAAGTGCATGTGCGTCTCGGCGCGGGCGGCCGCCCCTGCCGAGAAGCGTGAGCCGGTGATCGCGGCTCGCATCGAACGCGCCGGCCAGCAAACGGACGTCGCGCTGCCGGATCCGAAGCCCACTCAGCGCGCGGGCGACATGCGCTTCCTCAAAGCCCGACCGGTGCTGCCGCTCTCACCCTATGTGCTCGGCCTGCTCGTGTTCATCGTCAGCCTGTGCGTGATCGGCACCCACGGGCTGCTCAGCGGGACGGCGACCATGGATTTTGGCGGGCGCAAGGGCGCGGCCACGGCGGTCGGCGTGATCGACGGCTTCGTCTACCTGGGCACGGCGCTGCAGTCCGTGGCGCTGGGCTTTCTGACCACCAAGAGCTGGGCCTATTGGCCGTGGTTCTTGTTGCCCTTCGCCGTGATCGGCTTCCTGCTCACGCTGAGGATCTGGAACGCGAAGCCCAAGGGCGGCGGCGGGCACTGACCCGTCACACGATCCGCTCGATGCGCCGGATGCCCTTGCGCGACACGACCACGCGCAGACGGTGCCACGACGAATTCGGGTCGTCGGCGCGGCGCAGGCGAAACACCACCGCCAGGTTGTAGACCCGCGGCGCCTTCGCGGCGCCGATCTCGTTTGCCACCGGGTCGGCGAACACGATGTCGCGCTTGGGGTCGTCGGTGTGGGCCAGCCACCGGCTCACGTCCAGGCGGAAGATCTCGGTCAAGGCCGAGAAGCGCGGATCGGCCAGCGCCACCCGCTGGGCTTGCACCTGGACCTCTTTCTTGTGGAACAGCACGGTCTCGGGCCGGGCCTGCTCTTCGAGCTCGTGGCCGCGCGTCAGCCGCCGCGCCGCCAAGACGGGAGCGGGCAGGTCGGCCATGGGCACGAAGCCGCTCTGCTCGTTCATCTCGCCCAGCACCACCGCGCGCTCCCGATCGCGGATTCGCCAGCGCCGGTCGGGGAAATGGCGGTCCACCACGCTGGACAACTTCGACTGCAGCAACGCCTTGATCCGGTCCTTCACCGCATAAGCCACCACGCCGACCAGCACCCAGGTGATGACCCCTTGGGAGCCGACCGCGAAGCCGTTCCAGATCGCCGCGCCGATGGCGAACGCCATGGCGATGGATGCCGCTGCGGCGTACGAGATCTCGCGGACCCAGGTGGCGGCCGGGCGCACCTCGGGGCTGAGCCAGAGCACCGACGACGTGAAGCGCTTGAGCAGGTGGCGGCGGAACTCGAGCGCCTCGATCTCGCGCCCCTTCATCGCCAGCCGCCCGGTACGACCGATGCCAATGTCGTCGCGATAGCGTGCCTCGGCAATCGCCGCCTGGGCGACCAGATCGATCAACGAGCGCGGCGCGCCCGCGGTGTCGAGATGTCGTGACACGGTGGCGAGCAAGGTCTCGATCAGTCGAGAGACGTCTTCGTCCACCCACTTGGCAGCGGTCTCGAGCAGGTCGCCGCGCCCGGCGGCTTGCGCCAAGGCGTCGCGCAGCTTCTGCCCGATGCGCTGGCAGTCACTGACCATGCGCGCGGCTGCCTGCTCGGCCCGGTGCCGCTCGCGCTCGGTCTTGCCGAGCGCGTCGATGATCCGCGCGCGAAGCTCGACCCCGGCTGCCCGCACCTGGCAGGCGAACAAGCGCATCTCGCGCACGGCCGCCTCGTCGCTCCCCTCCAGCGCGGTGCGCAGCTTGTCGATGGGCTCACCGGCCAGATCGGCGAACTCGACGTCCGGCACCTCGAAGCGCACGTAGGTCTGCAGGTCGGTGTAGATGTCCGTCTTGTCGTAGGTGCGGCTGTCGAGGCGCAGGCTCTCGGGGGCGAAGAAATAGGCCTCCCAGACGAACGACTCGACGGCGCGGCCCGGTCGCAGCCGGTAGTCGATGGCCAGCTCGAGGTGCGTCTTGTCGTGGACGTGGACCGTGGGCTCGTCGCGGCCGCGGGACAGATCGGCGACCAGCGAGCCCCAATCGCTCGGGCGGTCGGGCGCGCGCAGCGAGGGGCGAGGCTCGGAAGTCGGGGACTCGCCAGAACGGTGGGCAGAGGTCACCAAGTCGTCATCGAATTGTCACACACGGCCTCGGCGCCGTCCAGTGAGTCACGGCGCGGCCGACAGCCATTCCATGGTGCAACGGCCGCTGTGACATGCGGCCCGGGTGAAGCAACCCCGCTCGGTGCACGCCACGCCGTTGCAGCTCTTCGGGTACTTGGCCGCCGCATCTTGGGCGTGGGCGCCGTTGACCGCCACGGCCTTACCACCGTTGCACTGATCACAGCAGGTGGTGACGACCAACGTGCAGTCAGTCGACACCGAGCAGGCCTGCCACGCTTCGGGCACCGACACGCCCAGGTCCCGCGGCGCCCACTTCGAGCCCGGGAAGCCCGGTTCGGCAGGCTCGGCCGGCGGCGTGTCGACGGGCTCGGCGGGGCCCGGGCTGCCGGCCACGGCGCCTGGCTCGCCGGGAGGGGGCTCGGCGATCGCCGGTGGGGCAGGGGACGCGGCCGGGGGGCCGCCCGCAGCGCACGCGACGCCGGAGACGAGCAAGAGAAGCCAGAGTTTCGAGGTCATGGGCTGCCTGGGGAACGCCGCTCGGGGGCGAAGCTTTCACCTGCCGACAGCCGCCGGTAGCCCGCCACGATTCTCCGCGCCAAGACCAGCCACAAGGCCACCAGCCCCACGTTGACCAGCGCGAAGGCGCGCACACCGAGGTGAAGCTGGCTGCCGAGCAAGAACACCACCAGCGCTGAGCTCACGTCGCCCATGCGCACGAAGAACGTGTCCACGGCCTGCTTGGCCTTGTACTTCATCTCGCGCGTGGTGGGCAGCCAGAGCATGTTGCGGAGTGTGTTGTTCAGAGAATAGTCCGTGGCGTTCTCTGCGACCTTGCCGGCGAACACCACCGCCAAGAGCGGCAGCGCGGCGGCGCCCAGCGCGTCGACCAGCGCGATGACCGGCAGCACGAAGAACGCGCGCTCGAGCCCCCAGGCGCGGACCAAGCGCGAGACCACCAGCGCCTGCAGCGCCACCGTGGCGACGTTGGTGTACAGGTAGAATCGGCTGTAGGCATCGCCGACCCACTCTTTCACCGCGCCCGGGCTCAGCGTGCCGGCGAGCACGGCCTGGTCAGCGGCGCCCTTGACCAGCCTGCCGAGCACGTATTCACCGTTGGTGTTCACGAAGGTGAAGAGCAGCGCGAACCCCGCGACGTAGCGCAGGTACTCGCTCCGCCGGACCAGCTCGAAGGCGCCACCGTGGTCGCCCGGTGCGCTCGCGAGGCGCGGCACGGGCGCGCGACCCTCGCGCACGTGCACGATCTGCGTGAGCACGGCCGTGACTCCGAGCAGGGCCGCCCCCACCAAGAGCATGTTGAACACCCCCACCCGCGCCAGCAGCCACACCGAGAGCCCGGCGCCCAGGACCGCCCCCAGCGTCTGCCCGACGCCCAGGAGCGGGAACAGTCGCTTGCCCTGTTCTTCGCGATACAGATCGTTGGCGAAGGCCCAGAACTGGGCCACCACCATCATGTTGAAGACGCCGAGCCACAGGTAATAGACGAGCCCGAGGCGCGAGCGCACGCTCTCGATGGAGCTGCCGGCCCAGAACAGCACCAGGTTCGCGGCGAAGAACGCCGTGACGCCGACCACCAAGCGGTTACGCGGCTGCCGATCGGCGAAGCGTGCGTAGGCCGGCACGGCGAAGAGCAACGCCACCGCGATGGCGGCGCCCATGTACGCCTTGTATTCGGCGCCGGAGGCCATGGCCAGAATCAGGCCTTCACGCACGGGCTTGATGGCCGAGTACGCGGTCATCAAGGTGAGCACGTTGAGCGTCATCAGCAGCGCCGAGACGCCCTCGCCGGGCTCGACGCGGGTGACCACCCCGAGTAGTCGCTCGAGCGCCGTGCGTTCGCGGGGCGATGAGGGCGCGGTCAAGTCAGCTCGGCGGGTCGTGGGAGTCGGGGCGTTCGAGGCCGACCACACGATAGCGGCCCTCACCGAGGGAGTGGAGATGTACCCGCGCCGGGAACGTCGAGCGGCCGTCGCTGGTGGCGGCCGTCACGTCCACCAAGAGCGGTGACCCGACCGGCGCATCCGGCAAGTGGGTGCAGATGGAGTGGCGGTCTGCCCAGCGCGTGGCGCCGAGCGGCGCCGGCGTGAGCGCGGTCCCCACCCAGGCCCGGGCGGCGTAGCGCCGGGCCCCGCGCGGGGTGAGGCCAGCGCCGAGGGCCAGGTCCTCCAGGCACAGCTCGGGCCCGCGAGCCTCGGGCCAGGCCAGCGGCGACAGGCGCTCGAGGTAGCGACGCAGAACCTTGTCACGGCGGCCGATCAGCACCTCGAGCAAACGAGACTCGTGCTCGGGCAAGAGCAGGCCGGTCTTCACGATGGCGCGCAGGTGGGCGTCCGAAAGGCGGGCGACGATCCGGGCCATCCACGCCGCGTCGCGCTCGCTCTTCCTGACGAACGCCGGGTTCGGGTAACCGGGCCGGAACGCATCGGGGTCGAAGTCCTCCACCCGGTAGTACGAGAACACCTTGCCGGTGCGCCCGAAGCGCGCTCGGTCCCACGGGCGCTCGATCGCGCCCAGGGTCAAGAAGTCCTCGAGCACGTGAGGGAAGTCGAGGTAGTAGCTGTGACCGATGCGTCGCCCCATCATCGGCGGCTCCCAGATGCTGCCGTAGGCGTTGCCCACGTCCAAGAGGTAGTGACGGACGTGACCCGACTTGCCGTCGTTCACCCAGGTTGCCATGGTGTTCTGCTCGCGGGTGTCGAACCACGCGAGCCATGCAGCCATCACTTCCAGCCCGCGCAGCTCGCGCCGATCTTCGTGTGCGACCACGTCGTTCGGGTCGTCCGCGCGGCGCCCTTCATACGTCCACGGGCCCAGGGGCTTGCCTTCGACGAACAGGCTCATGCTGGCGCGGTATCGGCCGTCGGCCAGGCGCAGCGCCTTGGAGAACACCTGGTCCAGCGCGGCTTCTTCGAGCTTCACCTTCTCGCCGCGCTCGTTCTCGCTCTTGGCGTCGGGGTCGATCTTCAAGATCGAGCGGTCGAAATAGGCGATGCGATTGCACGGAACGAAGTACCCGGCGGCGTGGAACAGGCGCGTGCCGATGACGTCCGCCGCCGTGGGGCGCATGCCCTCGACCACGCCGTCGAACTTCACCAGGTAGCGCTTGCCGTCGTTCGCCTTGATGAAGAACCCCGGGTTGAAGCCGTTGGGCTTGGCGCCCTTGATCACCCAGGGGCCCTTGCGATCGGGCAGGGGCGAAGTGCACGGCCCCTGGGCGGCGGCCTGGGGTGTCATGCCGAACCGTCCGATGCGGTTTTCAAACCAGCTCGAGTCGGGCACTTCGTCCAGGGCGTTGACGTTCACCGCCTCGCCTGCCGGGTCGACCGCGAAGAACCGCGACACCGGTCGGAACACGGTCTGATTGGCCGCGTCCCACGCGAACGGCGATTCGTACTCTTCGGGCTGCCGCTCGAAGGGCCGCTGGTCCGGGTCGCGCCAGAGTGGATCGGCGTTGGGGAAGAACCGCGTGCTCGAGCCGCAGCCCACGGTCACCCAGAGCAGGCAAGCGTGCAGCAGCCTAGAAGCCACTGGTCGCCCCCACCACGAAGCGCACGCTCTCGACCTCGGCACCGCCGCGGAAGGTCTGCGTGCCGAAGGCCACGAGCAGCTCGAAGGCGTGGTCGCGGTTGCCGGTAGAGCGAATGCCCATGCCGAACGACTGCCGGCACAGCGCCAGATCGAAGCCATTCAAGTGCTCACCGAACACGTTGCCCACCGCATAGTGCATGGCGCCGTCGAGCCACACCCAGATCGGATACTGGTAGTCGACCTGAGCCACCGCCGCACTTCGCCCCACCAGGCGCCCCTCCAGAAAACCGCGGAGCGGCCGCGGCCCCCCGAGCGACGCCTGCTCGGTGAACGGGATCTGGCCCCCGGCCTGGACCGGATCGGAGAAATCGGTGATCAGCGACAGGCCCAGCACGCGCTGGGTCCCGGTCAGATCGACGAAGCCGCCGAGCGTGCCGCCATATTCGACCCAGTGATGGCGCTCGGGCGCCCCCGCGTCGACACGCGGCAGGTCACGCAGCCCGGCCGCGTGCTCGCCGCGCAGCTGCAGGCGAAGGCCACCGCCGGGGGGGGACACGTAGTCGCTGGCTTCCGGCAGATCGTCCGGAACCCTGCGCGGACGCGTGTCGAGCTCGAGCACCAGGCTCTGCACCATCACGGTGTAGCCGTCCGCCATCCCGGGCGGCGACGGGTAGCGCCCGCGAGCGATCTCCTGGGCCACGGTCGGGTCGTCGTCCCAGGTGCCGATCGTGGGGTCGAAGCTCACGTCTCGCACCCCCACGAAGCTGGATACCGCGCTCGACCGCCACAGCCCGGCGTCGTAGCGCACGCCGGCCTCGGCCTTGCGCATCTTGAAGCGTGCGGCCCGGGCGCCGGACTCGGGCCCGAGCCCGTGGAACACCCAGTCTGGGCGCGTGCCCCACTCGGCCCGTGCCCCCAGCTCTTGGTCTTTCGCCACCGTCAGCCGATCGCCGAGGTTGAAGAGCCACCAGTCGGTGCCGCCGGTGGCCGCCCGCGCCCGCAGCTTGTTGTCGTCTGCCAAGAACTGGTTGTAGCGGAAGTAAGCGCCCACGCTGGCGCGGAAGCCGAAGTCGACCAGGCCCGTCGGAACGATTGCGATGTTGCCGTCGGGGCCGAAGGTGAACACGTCCACCAGCTTCTGGGGGATGTCGTTCTTCTCGGCTTCGGACACCGCCCAGCCCAGCGGCCGTCGCACCACGTATTCGCTGAGCAAGTACAGCGGCGACAGGACAACGCGCGGGATCCAGAGCAGCACCTCGCCCGGGGTGGTGGGGTCGTCTCCGCGCTGGTCGTAGTCCGGCACCGCGCGCTTCTGGTCGCTGGCGATGGGCGGATCCGACGAAGGCTTGGGCGCTGGCGCCGCTGAGGCGTTCGCCGCGACGGTCAGCAGTGCTGCGAACGCCTGGGCCCTCACGACCGGCACGCTAGCCCGAGTCGGAGAGCGAAATCCAGGCTAAGCTCGGCGCGATGAGCGCCGAAGATCGCATCATCGACACCGTGCTCGCTCTCGACCCGCTCGCTGACCTGCCGCGCACCGGTTGGCTGCTGCGCGGCGTGCGCCCCTGCGAGTCGATCGCCGATCACAGCTTCGGCGTCGCGCTGGTGGCCATGCTGCTCACCGATGCGCTCCGCGCCGAGGGGCAGAGCGTGGACGGCGAGCGCGTGCTGCGCATGGCCCTGGTCCACGACGCGCCCGAGGCGCGCACCGGTGACGTGCCAATGCCGGTGAAGACCGCCGAGGCCGAGCGCGCCCTCGACGCCGTCGACGCGGGTCTGGCGCGCGCTCTCTTGCCGGACGAGTTGCTCTCTGCCTGGCGAGAAGCCGAAGCGGCCGAGAGCCTGGAAGCGCGCATCGTGAAGGCTGCCGACAAGCTGCAGATGATGATCAAGGCCCACGCCTATGGGGGGCAGAAGCGCGGCCAGCTGGACGAGTTCTGGCAGAGCCCCAGGAACTTTCGAGACATGGGCTTGCCCCTGGCTCGGCGCGTGTACGATCGATTGTGCGAACGCGCCGGGCGAGCGCGGCCCTGCGGGTAGGGGACGGCGTGGCGACGGAATACCCCGTGACCCTGGCGGTGCGCGCGCTGCGTGCAGCCAACGTGAGCTTCGAGCCCCACGTCTTCGCCTACCAGGCTCACGGTGGCACGCGTCACTCGGCCGAGGCGCTGGGCGTGGACGAGCACAGGGTGATCAAGACGCTGATCTTCGAGGACGAGACCCGCGCGCCCCTGTGCGTGCTGATGCACGGTGACTGCGAGGTCTCGACCAAGAACCTTGCGCGTCAGATCGGCAAGAAGCGGGTGGCGCCCTGCGATCCGAAGGTCGCCGAGAAGCACTCTGGCTACCTGGTGGGTGGCACGAGCCCGTTCGGCTTGAAGAAGCGCATGCCGATCTACGCCGAACGGACCATCGGCGTGCTCGATCGCCTCTTCATCAACGGTGGCGCTCGCGGCTTTCTGGTGGCGATTTCTCCGGCGGAGCTGGCCCGCGTTCTGGCCCCGGTGTGGGTGGACGCTACGACCGAGGGCGCGTAAGCTAGTTCACTGTCCGTTCGCGGGGCGGCTGGTCGCCGCCTCCCGGGGCCACCATGAGCACCGCCGCGGCTACCAAGAAGCCCTTCCCTCCCGGCATGCCGGTCGGGGAGGGCGACGTCATCGCCGGCAAGTACCGCGTCGAAGAGCTGATCGCCGTCGGCGGCATGGGCGTGGTGGTCTCGGCTCGGCACCTGTCGCTCGGTCAGACGGTGGCCATCAAGGTGCTTCTGCCGCTCGAGGTCAGCGACGACTCGACCTCGGCGATTCCGCGCTTCCTGCGCGAGGCGCGCGCCGCCGCTGGGCTGAAGAGCGAGCACGTGGTGCGCATCTTCGACGTGGACACCCTGCCCAGCGGCTTGCCCTACATGGTGATGGAGCGGCTCAGCGGGCAAGACCTTCGCCGGGTGGTCAAGCTCGGCGGGCCGCTGCCGGTGGAGCAGGCGGTCGACTTCGTGCTTCAGGCGGCCGACGCCATCGGCGAGGCCCACTCGACCGGGATCGTGCACCGCGATCTGAAGCCTTCCAACCTGTTCTTGACCCACCACACCGACGGCCGCCCCTGGGTGAAGGTCCTCGACTTCGGCATCTCGAAGGCCTCTCACGATCCGACCACCGACACCGCGCTCACGGTGTCGCGGGCGATGATCGGCTCGCCGATGTACATGTCACCCGAGCAGGTGCGCGACGCCAAGAGCGTGGACGGCCGCTCGGACATCTGGTCGCTGGGCGTGATCTTGCACGAGCTCTTGACGGGCAAGCCGGCGTTTCGTGGCGAGTCGTTGCCGGCGATCTGCGCGGCCATCGCCGCAGATCAACCGCAGTCGATCGCGGCCGAGCGGCAAGACGTTCCGCCCGAGCTGGTGGCCATCGTCGAGCGCTGCCTGGAGAAAGATCCCGCGCGTCGCTTCCGGACGGTGGACGAGCTGCGCGCTGCTCTGCAGCCGTTCCTGGGGCGATTCGCGCCGACCCTGCCGGTGCCCCCGCCGTCGGTGCGCACCGGCCCGATCTCGGGCCGCGTGCCCCTTGGCTCGAGCGGTAGCATCGACGTGGCCGTTGGCCTGGTCAGCTCGGGCGCGTCGTCGTCTCCGACCTCGATCCGGATCGACGGCAACTTCGATCGCGCGTCCGATCCCGACGCCCCCACGCTGCACCGTGACGTGGCCCCCGCCCCCTACGCGCCCTCGGACGCGCCCTTCTCGGCCACCGGCGTGGCGCCAGCGCGCCGCTCTCGGCTGCCGCTGGTGCTCGGGGTCGCGGCCCTGGCCCTCGGGGTCGCGCTGGCGTTCGGTCTCAGCACGCTCCTCTCGTCGCGCACCAACGCCGCGGCGAACCCGTCGCCGGCAGTGGGCGACGGGTCGCGCACCGCACCCAGCGCGGTCCGCGCCGAGCCTCAGCCGGTCGAGCCCGCGCCGACCGCCCAGGCTGCGCCGCCAGTGCCCTCCGCCGCCGAGCCCGTGGCGTCGGCCACGGCCGCCCGGCCCGCCGAGAAGAGCCGCGCTCGGCCGTCCGAGCCCAAGCCGTCGGGGAAGAAGCCCGACGCGACCAAGCCCGGCGACATTCGTCTCAGCCGCTGACGGTCACAGCTCGAGGGTCTGCCCCTCGATCGCCACGCACAGCCTGGCTTCCGGGGCGCGCTCGGAGAGCCACGCCGCCGAGCGCGCCTGGATGGCGTCGAGATCGTCGTCAGTGCGGTTCGGATCGTGGTGAAACAGCGCCAGGCCTCGCACCTCGGCGCGGACCCCCAGCGTGAGCACGTCGTCGATCACCGAGTGACCCCAGCCGTATTTGGCGGGCATGTCCGAGTCCAAATACTGCGAGTCGTGGATCAGCAGGCTGGCGCTCTCCGAGAAGCGGGCCAGCGCATCCAACGCGGGCTCGCCCGCCTCGCCCCGCACCAGCTCGTTGTCCGTCAGATAGACCAGCGACGCGCCGCTGGCGTCGTCGATCCGGAAGCCCTGGGAGCTGCCCGGGTGGTTGAGCGCGATCCGCCGCACGGTGGCCGAGCCGATGCGCCACGGTTCCGCGCTGGGCTTCGCGAACTCGACCTTGGCGGGAATGTCGTTGACGCTCACCGGGAAGTGAATGTCGTCGAAGATGGTCCGCTGGAACCGCTCTTGGGCGTCGGTGGGCAGGGGGTAGACCAAGAGCTCCGAGTCCCTGCGCCAGAGCGGCCCGAAGAACGGCAGGCCCAGCACGTGGTCCCAGTGGGTGTGGGACAAGAGCAGGTGCACCGTCTCGTGGCGGCCGCTCTCGAGCAGCGTCTGGCCGAGCGCGCGCATTCCGGTCCCGGCGTCCAAGATCAACGTGGTGCCGTCCTCGAGCACGACCTCGACGCACGACGTGTTTCCGCCGTAGCGCGCCGTGGTCGGCCCCGGGGCGGGGACCGAGCCCCGAACACCGTAGAAGGTCACCCGCATCGAGAGGCACTCTATCGCAACGATCGCCGACCGGCGATAGCACTGCGATCGTGCCGCTTTGGCGGCCGGGTCTCGCCGTTCGCCCGTCCCGCGCTATCCTGCGCCGGCATGCTCGAGCCTGCCCGCCAGCCCGCCGTTGCGGGGCGCTTCTACCCCGGCGAAGCGCATCGCCTGGCGGCCGAGGTTCGCCGGTGCCTGCCCGTCGCCCCGACCGAGCCGGTCGCCGCGCGGCTGCTCATGGTCCCGCATGCGGGCTACGTGTACAGCGGGGCCATCGCCGGCGAGACCTACGCCCGCGCGAAGGTGCCTGCTTCGGCGCTGGTGCTCTGCCCCAACCACACCGGCCTGGGTGATCGGCGGTCGCTCTGGGGCGGCGGTGACTGGAGCTTCCCCGGGTTCACGCTGGGCGTGGATCGTGACCTCACCCGACGGCTGGCAGCGACCGGGCTCTTGCACGCCGACGAGCGCGCTCACGTGATCGAGCACGCCGCCGAGGTGCAGATGCCGTTCTTGCATGCGCGGCGCAGCGACGTGAAAGTGGTGCCCATCTGCCTCGGGCGCCTCGGGCTCGAAGAGTGCCGCGAGCTCGGCGCCGCCCTGGCCCGCGTGATCCGGGAAAGCGAGCACGAGCGCGAGCCGAGCGTCCTCCTGGTGGCCAGCTCGGACATGTCGCACTACGAGCGCGCCGATCTGGCGCGCCAGCACGACAGCCTGGCCCTCGAGCGAGTGCTGGCGCTGGACCCGGCGGGGCTCCTCGAGGTCTGCGAACGTGAACGGATCTCGATGTGTGGCTGTGTGCCGACCGTGGTCGGCCTGTTCGCCGCTCGCGAGCTCGCGGCCTCGCAGGCCGAGCTGGTACGCTACGGTAACTCGGGCGAGGTCTCAGGGGATTTCGACCAAGTGGTGGGCTACGCCGGCGTGATCGTGAGCTGAAGGGAGGCCGTCTCCGATGTCCGTACTCGCACCTGGAATGCTGGTCGCTGCGCCGCCCCTGGGCGATCCGAATTTCGACCGATCGGTGGTGCTGCTGGCGGCGCACGGTCCCGACGGCGCCTTCGGCTGGGTGGTGAACGGTCGCGAGGTGATGAGCATGCCCGAGCTCTTGGTGCGGGCCGACGTGACCGAGAGCGCCATCACCGTGCCGGGCCTGGTGCGGGTGGGCGGTCCCGTGGCGCAAGAGCAGGTCTGGCTCATCTACCGCAGCGAAGAGCGCTTCACCGACGTCGAGGGTCAGTTCGACGTCGGCTCGGGGATCACCGCGTGCGCGTCACGCAAGGCGCTGGAAGCGGTCGCCAAGGGGCACGCCCCGGGCAGCTTGATGGGACTGATCGGCTACGCCGGGTGGGCGCCGGATCAGCTCGAGAACGAGATCCGCGCCGGTGCGTGGCTGCCGGTCGACCTCGACCCTGCCGTGGTGTTCGACGTGGAGAACGCCGACGTCTGGACCCAGGCGTACCGCCGCGCGGGCACGAGCCCCATCGCATTCACCACGCGAACGGTGGGCAGCGCCTGAGATCTCAGCGCTCTACCAGCGGCACGAACACGC